>WNFN01025780.1_pt1 | contig 17221 bp, 15 predicted proteins | sample 5400161 | NCBI WGS metagenome assembly WNFN01 (sample SAMN13153353, study PRJNA577476) | soil metagenome | isolation source: 80 cm saprolite on Douglas fir-dominated hillslope | place: USA:California | collected 2013-09-17 | reverse complement strand
TACCTGCTCACCCACTGGGCCATATCCGCCCTGATCTGCAAAGCCGCCACCGAGGCCGGCATCGACCCCGACCGGGTCAAGTTCAAGCGCACCGTCCGCATCGTCCGCCGCCGGGCCGCCGACCCGGCGGCCTTTCCCCCCTGAGCACCAGGAACGCATCCTGGCCGCCGTCATGGCCGGCATCACGAAGAAGAAGAACCTCAACCCGAAGCGGCGGGACCGGACCTACCCCAGGGTGGTCAAGCGAGCCCGCCACAACTCCTACCGCGTCAAGCGCCCCGGCGACCACGGCACCCGCCACCCGGGCCCGGCCACGATCAGCCTGGTCAACCTTCGCCAGCTCACACTCGCAGCCTGAAAAACTAAATGATCAACTTAGGCTAAGTGGCATTGGCTCTAGGCGGCCCGATGTCAGCCGCGGTCGGCCCCCTGTCTCCCGTGCTTTGTATCCGCAGTGTGATTCACTAGGCACGTCAGGTAGCCGGCGGGTGGGGCCGGACTGATATTCCCCCCTTATAAGGACGAGGGATTCTCATTCATCGGTATGAGGACAAAGCCATGTCGCCGCCGCATAGTGGGCTAGTGGACGTGCGGCGGCTGCTTCTGGTGGACGACTACAGGATGGTCACCGAAGCGCTTGCGTCCAGGCTCTCGGCCGCGCCCGACCTCTGGGTGGCCGGGTGCTGCACCACCGATGACCCCCAGCTGCCCGAGGTCGTCCGCTGGCTGCGGCCGGATGTGATCCTGATCGAGGTAGAGCCGCTCGGCTTCGCCGTGGGCGAGGTACTGCAGCGCCTGAGGGCCGCGTGGCCGGCGGCGCACGTGGTCGTGGTCAGCGGTGACCATGACGTCGCTCACGCCGTGGACGCCGCCCGGGCCGGGGCGGCGGCCTGGGTATCCAAGGAGCAGGGCGCGGACGAACTGGAGACCGTGCTCCGCGGGGTGTGCCAGGGCCATTCCTGGTTCCCGCCGGAGATGCTCGGCGAGATATTGCGCGAGTTGCGCGACGACGTCCGGAAGGCCAGGGAGGACAGCGACCCGCTCGACGTGCTGAGCCCGCGGGAACGGGACGTCCTGGCGAGCATGGCGGAAGGCAAGCGCGGGCGGCAGATTGCCGAGGAACTGCTGATCTCCACCGACACGGTACGCACCCACACGCGCAGCATCTTCAGCAAGCTGGACGTGCACAGCCGGCTCGAGGCCGTGCGGGTCGCGCGGGCCGCCGGCCTGGGCCCTCCCGAGCGGCCCGGGATTACCGGCGGCCGCCCGGCGACAGTCCCCTTCCGACCAGGCCCGGGCGGGCGATGACCGGCTTCCGGGCAGACTCGAGGCCGCCCGGGATCCGGAGCGGCGGCACCGGCGGGCCGCTGCGGGTCGCGGCCGTCATCACCCGGCTTGAGGGCGGCGCCGGCGTGCTCGCCCTGCGCGGGGCGCAGGCCATCGCGCGGGAGACCATCCAGCCGACCATCGTGACCGGCAGCGGGGGCCGGCTGCTCGGCGAGGCCGCAGCATCCGGCATCGAGGTGGTGATCGAGCCCTCGCTGCTCGAGGTGATTGCCCCGCGCAGCGACCTGCTGGCGCTGCGGCGGCTGGAGGCGCTCTTCCGGGAGCGGAGCTTCGACGTGGTGCACACCCACTGTGCGAAGGCCGGAGCGGTCGGCCGCGTGGCCGCGCGGCGCGCCGCGATACCCAGGATCGTGCACACCTTCCACGGCTTTCCGTTCCACGAGTTCCAGTCGCTGCCGCGCCGGCGGGCCTACGTGTCCATCGAGCGGCGGCTGGGCCGGATCACCGACATGGCCCTGTGCGTGGGCGCCGGAGTGGCCGCCGAGGCGGTACGGCAGGAACTGGTCGCGCCGGAGCGGATCCGCACGATCGGCGTTGCCGTGGACGGGCCTGACCGGGCGAAGGCCAGCATGAGCGCCCAGCTGCCGGAGGCTCGCCGGCGTGCTCGCGCCGTGCTTGGCCTTCCGGCGGAAGCCACCGTGGTCGGCGCGGTGGGCCGGCTGACCTACCAGAAGGCGCCCGAGGACTTCGTCGCGGCCATCCGGGAGCTGGACCGGCGGGGAGTCACCGGCGTCTGGGTGGGCGGCGGTGAGCTCGCCGAGCGGGTCGGGCGCCGCATCAGCGCCCTGAGAGATGCCCGGGTCATCCTGGCCGGCGAGCGCACGGACGTGCTCGACGTGCTGCCCGCGTTCGACGTCTTCGCCCTGCCCAGCCGCTACGAGGGCCTGCCCACCGCGATCGTCGAGGCCATGATCTGCGGCGTCCCGGTCGTCGCCAGCGCCGTTAACGCCGTCTCCGACCTCGTGATACCGGGCGAGACGGGAATGCTGGTACCGCCGCACCGGCCCCGCCTGCTGGCCGCCGCTGTCGGATATCTTCTCGACTCGCCCGCTGCCGCGGCCCGCATGGCCGCGGCGGCACGCGCTCGCCTGGCTGACCACTACGGTGAGCCGGAGCTGCGCACCGCGCTCCTAGCGGCGTACTCGCCCGTCCCGCGAGACGCCTGCGCGCCTGCGGCGTCGCGCTAGCCCGCCGCGCCCCGCGTCCCGCGCCCCCGAGGTCAGTCCGCGTCCCGCGCCCCCGAGGTCAGTCCGCGTCCCGCGCGCTGAGGACAGTCGGCGCCTCGCGTCCCCGGACGGTCCGCGGATGTGGCCTTGCCGCCTGCCCGTCGCGTCCGTGCCGGCTACTAAGAGTGAAGTTTAGTTACGTGATGTAATGACGAAACATGCTGTAAACGTACGCCGGTACGAAAGCGTCTTCACCACATGGGGCAGTCAGGTGACATAAGCGACCTGAAAACTAGAGATCAGCGCTCGAGCTGCCGCGAGCTGTCCGGGGCTGGGGGGAGTAAGCATGTGGGCTCTGTTCGACACGTGGTGGGATTGCCAGGATGAGCCGGACCGCGGCATGCCCGCGGCGCAATGCCCTCCGCGTGATCTCCTGCGCGGAGGGGCACGGTGCCGCCTGGATGCTGCGGCGGCGAATCTGGCTTGCGCCGGAATTGGCGGGTGACCCAGGTGACGAGGCTCGTGCTCGGCGACGATCATGTCGTGTTCCTTGACGCGCTGTCGACCGTGCTCACGCAGCACGGATACACGATGTCCCCGGTGGCCCGCAGCGCCGCGGAGATGGTTGCCCTGGTCCGCCGCGACCGGCCGGACGTGTGCGTGATCGACCGGCCTGCCGCGATGGATGACGACGCCCAGACCATCGGTCGTGTGCGCGCCGCCAGCAGCAGCACGAACGTCCTCGTGCTCGGCGCGAACTGCGGCATCGAGGCGGTCGGCCGAGCACTGGACGCGGGGGCATCCGGCTACCTGCACCAGTCACGCGGGGTTGGCGAGCTCGTCGGCGCGCTCGAGCGCGTGCTGCACGGCGAGATCGTGGTCGACGTCCCGGACGCCCGGCCTCCCTCGCGGCATTCCGCGCAGCCGAACCACGGGCTCCGGCTCGCCGCGCACCTGACCAGCCGTGAGCGGGAGTGCCTCCTGATGCTGGTAGAGGGGCTGGACACGGCCACCATGATGGATCGGCTCTGCGTCTCGCGCACCACCGTGCGAACCCACCTGCAGGCCGTGCTCACCAAGCTCGGCGTGCACTCGCGGCTCGAGGCCGTGTCCTTCGCCGTGCGCCACCGCCTGCCCGAGCTCTGGTCTTCGGACGACAGCCTGGCGGCCGCCGCCAGGGTGGTGCGGCAGATCCGGCCGCGCCAGGCCCGCGACCTGGCCGCGCCCTCGTCGGGCCGGCCTCTGGCCGTCGCGGCAGGTCAGGACGTGGGCCCCGCCTGACCTTGCGCGGCACAGGCCCCCTTGGTCTCCTGAAACCCGGCCTGCGCCGCCGCTGAAGCGGGCCGGGCGGCCGCGATCCCGCGGGGCCGGCGTGGCAGGCTTGGGGTCATGATCGTGGGCATCGGTGCCGGCAGCGCGATGATCTCCCGGGTGCCCGGCGCGCGCCGGAGAGACCTGGCCCTGGCCGGCCGCTTGTTCGCTCAGAGCGAACGCAGCGTCCCTGCGGCGTGGCTGACGATGCGGGCGGCCTGGGCCGTGAGCGAGCCGAAGGGTGCAGGGGGAATGGAGAGGCGGGCGGGGCCCCGGAGGCGAGCGGGAGACAGAGCATGAGGGACGCCCACGCCGTAGCCGAGGTCCGCGCGGCCGAGAGCGCGCTGATGGCGCAGCTGCCGGAGGGCGCGCTGATGCAGCGGGCGGCGTCGGGCCTGGCGGCCGCGTGCGCGGGCCTGCTAGGGAGGACAGCCGGGGCAGGGACAGCCGGCCGGGCCGGGGTGTACGGGTCGCGGGTGGTCGTGCTGGCAGGCAGCGGGGACAACGGCGGAGACGCGCTGCACGCCGGGGCCCGGCTGGCCGCCCGCGGCGCCGTCGTCACCGCTATCTCCGCAGGATCGAGCCTGCACGAGGGCGGGGCGGCCGCGCTGCGCGGCGCAGGGGGGCGGCTGATCGAGGCGGCCGACGGCCGAGCTCGCCGGGCGATCGGCGCGGCAGACCTGATCATCGACGGGCTGCTCGGCATCGGCGGCCGCGGCGGGCTGCGGGACCCAGGCGCGTGGCTGGCTGCGGAGGCAGAACGCGCCCGCGGCCTGGTCGTGGCCGCCGACCTGCCCAGCGGGATCGACGCCGACACCGGCGAGGCGGCGGGCGCGGCCGTCCGGGCCGACGTGACGATCACGTTCGGGATCTGGAAGCCCGGCCTCCTCATCGATCCCGGCGCCTCCTATGCCGGGGTTGTGGAGCTCGTCGACATCGGCCTGCGCCAGCACCTCGGCCCGCCCGATGTCGCGGCGGCCCAGGCGGCCGACATCGCCGCCTGGCTGCCGCACCCGACGGCGGAGTCCGACAAGTACCGGCGCGGCGTGCTGGGGATCGTGGCCGGAAGCGACCGGTTTACCGGGGCCGCGCAGCTGTCCGTCGGCGCCGCGGTCCGCGGGGGGGCGGGGATGGTCCGGCTGGTGTCAGCCCCGCCCGCGGCCGCCGTCGTCAGGCAGCACTGGCCCGAGGCGGTCATCACGACCACGCGCGACACGGCCCGGGAGGACACGGCCACGGGGGACACGGCCCGGGGGGACGCCCAGACCGGTGGGCAGGTCATCGAGTCCGCCGGGCAGGTCCAGGCCTGGGTGGCCGGGCCGGGCATGGGCACCGGCGAGACTGCCGCAGGCCTGCTGGCCGCGGTGCTCGCGACCAGCCTCCCGGTGCTGGTCGACGCCGACGGGATCACCATGCTGGCGGCTCACCGCGAGCTGCTGGCGCGCTCGGCGCCCACACTGCTCACGCCGCACGCGGGCGAGCTCGCGCGGCTGCTCGGCGCGGACCGGGCGGACATCGAAGCGCACCGGCTCCGGTTCGCCACCCGGGCCGCGGCCGAGCTTGGCTGCACCGTGCTGCTGAAGGGCTCCACCACGGTGATCGCCTCCCCGCCCCCGGATCAGGGGGTCCTGGTGAATCCCACCGGCACGAGCTGGCTGGCGACGGCTGGATCGGGGGACGTGCTGTCCGGCCTGGCCGGCGCCCTGCTCGCGCAGGGGCTGGAACCGCTGCGCGCCGCAGCCGCGGCCGCGTACCTGCACGGCATCGCTGCCCGGCTGGCGGCCGATGGCGCCCCGATCGGCGCCTCGGACCTCATCGAAGCGTTTCCCGCGGCCATCCGGATGGTGGCAGGCGCCCGACGTGACGGCGCGTCCGAGGGGCAGGAAGGTAACCGTGGCTGACCATCTCACGGCCGCTGGGACACCGGCCGCGCTGATGCCCCGGTCACGTCGACTGCCCTGGTCACGCCGACGCCCCGCCCGCGATACTTGAGCTAATAAAAGATTGACTTGCTCAGGCACAGCGCTTGCAGCACAGCGCTTGCAGCACGGGCGGCGGCCGGCGGAGCTGAGGGGTAAGGAGGTGACGTGGGAACGCGATCCAGGGTCGATCAGCTCGACTCAGAGATCCTCGACGCCATGGGTGAGCTGATCACCTCACTTGTCGCGAGGGGCGAGCAGATTGCGCAGCGTTTCGGCGTGCCGGCCTTCTGCCTCAAGGCCCTGCACGTGCTCGACTCGTCCATGGCCATGCGGGATCTCGGGCGATACCTGCACTGCGACCCGTCCTTCGTCACCGCCATCGCCGACCTGCTGGAAAAGCGCGGGCTGGCCACGCGGGAAGCCAGCACGGCCGACCGCCGGATCAAGAACCTCGTGCTCACCCCGGAGGGCGTCGGGCTGAGGAGAAAGGTGGAGCGCGAGTTCATGGCCCGCATGCCGTGGCGCGTCCTCGACGAGGATGAGCGCACCTGCCTGCTCTCGCTGATCCGCAAGATGACCCTGGCCGAATCCGCCGCTACGCCCACCACCGCCAGCAGCACTCCGAGCACCACCGCTAGCGGCACTCCGACCACCACCAGAACCCCGAAGAGCACCACCACCCCGCCTACGACCGGGGGAGAAGGGGCGGGGGAGGTGAGCGAGACGCTGATCACCGGGCAGCGCACCGGCTGACCAGGCCGGGGGCCGGGCGGCCGCCAGATCGGCGGCGGGCGTTAGCGCCTGACGGCACTCGTCGGCCAGCCGCCCCGATCATCGCGCTGTCGCCGTTCCACCCAAAAGCACGAGTCCCGAACGTCGTGGCAGAGCCGCCACGAGGTGAGATTGCCACGCTCTTCACCAAGGAGACCTTCATGTCCACCGCACAGCCCGAGACCGGGCGGCTGCGAGCTCCCGGCATCGGCGATGGCGCCGTCGGCCAGCCCCAGCAGCGGCGTCGCCTCGGCCTCGCCCTGGTCGTCATCGCCACCGCCCAGCTCATGGTCGTCCTCGACGCGACCATCGTGAACGTTGCACTGCCGCGCATCCAGGGCGCGCTCGGCTTCTCAGGCTCCGGCCTGGAGTGGGTCGTGAACGCCTATGCGCTGACGTTCGGCGGCCTGCTGCTGCTCGGCGGCCGGGCCGGGGACATCCTCGGCCGGAGACGGGTGTTCATCGCCGGGATCATCCTGTTTTCCCTGGCCTCGCTGCTCGGCGGGTTCGCCACCAGCCAGGCGTGGCTGCTGTCGGCCCGCGCCCTGCAGGGCGTCGGCGGCGCGATCGTCGCGCCGACCGCCCTGTCGCTGGTCACCACCACGTTCCCGGAGGGACCGCCGCGCAACCGGGCCATGGGTGTGTACGCGGCGATGAGCATCGCCGGCGGCGCGGTCGGCCTGATCGCCGGCGGCCTGCTGACCACCTACGCGTCCTGGCGCTGGGTGCTGTTCGTGAACGTCCCGATCGGGATCGTGGTCGCCCTGGCCGCCCCGCGGGCATTCGGCGAGTCGCAGCGCCACCGCGGCCGGTTCGACCTACCGGGCGCGATCACCGGGACCCTTGGCCTGGCCTCGCTGGTCTACGGCCTGTCCAGCGCGGCGACCAGCGCCAACGGCGTCTCACACTGGGGCGACACCAAGGTCGTGGCCTCGCTGGCGGCCGCGGTCGTGCTGCTGGCCTCGTTCCTGCTCATCGAGTCGCGCAGTAAGCACGCGCTGATGCCGCTGCGGATCTTCCGCAACCGGAACCGGTCCGGCGCCTACCTGATCATGCTGTGCGTCGGCACGGCGCTGTTCGGGATGTTCTTCTTCCTGACGATCTTCGTGCAGAACGTGTGGGGCTACAGCGCGCTGAAGACCGGGGTGGCCTACCTGCCGATGATGGCCACCGTGATGGCCATGGCCGGCGTCAGCGCGCAGCTGGTCCCCCGGATCGGCGCCCGCCCGCTGCTGCTGGCCGGCTCGGCGATCGCCACCGGAGGCCTGTTCTGGCTGTCGCGGATCAACGAGCACAGCCAATACGCCTCCGGGCTGCTCGGCCCCATCCTGGTCACCGCGGCCGGCATGGGCATGCTGTTCATGCCGCTTACCCTGGTCGCCCTGTCCCGGGTCGATGACAAGGACGCGGGCCTGGCCTCCAGCCTGCTGAACACCGGCCAGCAGGTCGGCGGCTCGATCGGGCTGGCCATCCTGGGCACCGTGGCCTGGACGGTCGTCGCCAATACCGCCCGGAACTCCGCGGCCGCCGCGAAGGCAGCAGCGGTGGCCGCCGCCAAGGGCGGCCACCCGCTGCACGCGACGGCGGCGCAGGCGAAGGCGGCGCAGACCGCCTTGTACCATCACGCGCTGTCGGTCGGGTTCTCCCGCGGGTTCGACGTGTCGGCCGGGATCGCGCTGCTGGCCCTCATCGTGACGATCGTGGCCATCCGGGTCACGCGCGAGGACCTGGCCGGCGTCCAGCCGATGCCCGGCTGAAACCAGGGGCCATAACGCAGCGGCCCAGCCCGATCAGACCACCGCGCTCCAGGTCGGGCGCGGTTGGCCTGGCGGCCTGGCCCGGCGGCAACGCTTGGGCCAGGCCGCTGTGTCAGCCCGGGGGGACGACCCCCAGGATCCCCCCGCGTGCCCTCCGCTCGGGGCCGGCCAAGGCCGGCCGTCGCGGCTGGCCCGGCTTCGCCGGGTGACTCACCCGCGGTGTTCCGCCGGACTGCCCCCGTCTAGTCTTCGGCCCGGCCGCCGAGGTGACGGGCCAGGAACCTCTCGGCTGCGGCGTAGAAGCGCAGCCGGTTCTCCGGCTTGGCGAAGCCGTGCCCCTCGTCGGGGAAGAGCATGTACTCATGCTCGATCCCGGCGCGCTCCAGGGCCGCCACGATCTGCTCGGACTCGGCCTGCTTGACCCGCGGGTCGTTGGCGCCCTGGGCGATGAACAGGCGACCCGCCGGTGGAACTGGGCGATCATCGGGCCCCAGTAGGGCGGGATGGTCTCGATCAGGGTCTTCAGGCTGGACGGCCCGACGATGTCGACCGCGCAGCAGAACAGATCCGGCGTGAACGCCGCGCCGGCCAGGGCCGCGTAGCCGCCGTAGGAGCCGCCGTAGATGGCGATCCGCGCCGGGTCGGCCCAGCCCCGGCCGGTGACGAAGGTGACGGCGTCGGTCAGGTCATCCTGCATCGCGGCGCCCCACTCGCGGTCGCCGGCGTTGACGAACGCCTTCCCGTAGCCGGTCGAGCCGCGGTAGTTGACCTGGATGCACAGGTAGCCGCGGTTGGCCAGCCACTGCGCCTCGGGACTGAAGCCCCAGGCGTCACGCGTCCACGGCCCGCCGTGCACGTTGAGCACCGTCGGCAGGCCGGACCGGCCCGCGCCGGGCGGGAATGTCGCGTAGCCATGGATGGTGAGGCCATCCCGGGCGGTGAACGAGAACGGCTCCATCGGGGCAAGCTCGTAGCGGGACAGCTCCGGCCGGTTCTCGAACAGGAAGCGGCCGGTCTTGCTGGCCCGGTCGTAAGCGAAGTAGGGGATCGGCCCTGAGTCGTTGGTGAACGCGACCAGCCACGTCGCGTCGGCGTCGTCGGCGCCCGTAAAGGCCGGGTCGCCCGGGTGCAGGGCCCGGATCGCCGTCAGGTCGTCGGCGACCGACGGGTCGAGCACGAGGTACTCCGACCGGTCCTTCTGGAAGGCCACGATCTGCGGGTCCCGGGTATCCGGGTGGATACGGACATCGCTCACGTCGGCCTGCGGGTCCTCGGCCAGCACCTCGACCGCGCCGCTGTCGGTGCTGACGCTGACCAGCCTGCCGGTCTCGGCCCCGACCGAGCTGATCCCGAGCAGCGAGCTGCCGTCCTCGCTGAACGCGATCGGGTCGCTGGTCAGCGCGTCGTCGGCGGGAATGGTCAGCAGCGGCCGCCAGTCCGCGTCCGCCGAGTCTCGCACCAGAAGCACGAGGCTGCCGTCGGGCTGCGGTGCGACCGTCGCCCGGACCACGAGCTGCGCGTCGGCGAGCCAGCCGACATAGCCGGGGTTGGCCAGCTCCTTCGTCAGCTCACCGGTGACCAGGTCGAGCCGGTAGACGTCGTGCAGCTGAGGGTTGTCGCGGTTCAGCCCGACCAGCACCTCGGTCGGGAACTTCCGCTCCATGGCCACGACCCGGGCCTGCACGCCAGAGAACGGAGTGAGGTCGCGCCGCTGCATGGTCTCCAGATCGACGTCGTGCAGGCGCCAGTTCTCGTCGCCGCCGGTGTCCTGCAAGTACAGCAGGTGCCGGCCATCGTGCGCCCACGCGAACATCCGGATGCCGCGGTCGGTGTCGTCGGTGACCACCCGCGCCGCCGCCCAGTCCACTCCGGCCTCAGCGCCCGCCGGCGCGACCCAGACGTTGAGGACCCCGTCGTGCGGCGCGATCCACGCCAGCCGGGTCCCGTCCGGGGAGATATGAGGGCTGACCCGCTCAGGATTGCCGAAAAGCACTTGCCGGGGAATGAGTTCGACCATCCTGCTTGCCTATCACAGTGTTGGCCGGGGGGGACGACCCCCCAAACCCCCCCGAGTGCCATCCGCTCGGGCCGGCCAGCCGGCCGTCGCGGCTGGCCCGGCTTCGCCGGGGCCTCCCCAGAGCTAGCACAGCTGGCTGTGCCGCGCAGGCCGGACCGCGCACTGGCTGGTGGCTGGCACACTTGGACGCCATGGACGGTCACCCCGAGGCGCTCATCGACCTGGGCGCGATCAAGGACAACGTCTCCGCCCTGGCCAGGCACGTCGGCGGCGCGCAGGTGATGGCGGTCGTCAAGGCGGACGGGTACGGCCACGGCATGATCCCGGCCGCGGCCGCGGCGCTGGCCGGCGGCGCGACCTGGCTCGGGGTCATGCACGTGGCCGAGGCACTGGCGCTCCGGCAGGCCGGTCTGACCGCGCCGGTGCTGTGCCTGCTCGGGGCGCCCGGCGCGCCGCACGAGCAGGCCATCCTGGGCGACGTCGACCTATCCGCGGGGTCGGCCGCCCTCGTCAGCCAGATCGCGGCCGCCGCCGGGCTCGCCGGGCGGTCGGCTCGGCTGCACCTCAAGGTGGACACCGGGATGTCGAGGGGCGGCGCGACCGCCGCCGACTGGCCCGGCCTGGTGGCCGCGGCGCTGGCGGCCGAGGCCACCGGCCACGCCCGCATCGCCGGGATCTGGTCGCACCTGGCCTGCGCGGACATCCCGGGCCACCCGTCTATCGACGCCCAGCTGGCCGCGTTCCGGGCCGCCGTAGAGCTCGCCGAGCAGGCGGGGGCCCGGCCCGAGGTGCGCCACCTGGCCAACACGCCGGCCACGCTGACCCTGCCCCAGACCTGGTTCGACCTGGTCCGGCCCGGCGGGGGGGTCGTGGGGCTGTCCACGCTTCCCGGCGGCGCCCCGGGCTGGCTGCGCCCGGCGATGACGGTCCGGGCGGTGCTGGTCCAGGTCAAGCGGGTCCCGGCCGGCACCGGCGTGTCCTACGGGCACCGCTACACCACCGGCCGTGACGCAACGCTGGGCCTGGTGCCGCTCGGGTATGCCGAGGGAATCCCGCGGCACGCCTCGAACACGGCCGAGGTGCAGGTCCGCGGGCGGCGGTGGACGATCTCCGGCACGGTCTGCATGAACCAGGTGGTCGTCGACTTCGGCGACGAGCCCGTCGCGCCTGGCGACGAGGTGGTGCTGTTCGGGCCGGGTGACGAGGGCGAGCCGACCGCGCAGGAGTGGGCGGACGCGCTCGGCACGCTGTCCTACGACATCGTGACCAGATTCGCGGGCCGGGTACCTAGAAGCTACTTTGGGGTAACATATGACGACTCGGACCCGGTCCTCGCCGCTTCATCCGCCGGCCCGGCTGCGCCGGGCGCCGCCTCGTTCCCGGGGCCAGGCGTGACGGGAGCGGCCGGACTGGCCGGGGCCTCGGGCGTCGTCCGCACGATACGGGAGAGCTGGTGAGTGCTTGCCGACCTTACTGCCGGGTGCCGACATTCGGGCCCGGGCACGGCGGGGGGAGGGAGCGCGGATTCCCCTGTCGCCTGAGGACGGCGGTCCCCTCCGTGCGATCTTGATGGCCAGCTGGCGGCGGGAGCCGCTCGGCCAGCTGCGCGGACGGGTCCTCACGGTCCTCGCCGACGACGGAGTGCCGCTGCACGCCGAGATCGACGGCCCGGACGACGCCCCGGTCACGATCATCTTCTGTCACGGCTACGTGCTGAGCCAGGACGTCTGGCACTACCAGCGCAGAGATCTCGCCCCCGCGGGCCGCCTGGTGTTCTGGGACCAGCGCGGGCACGGCAGGTCGGGCCAGTCCAGTCCCGAGCATGCCCGCATCAGCCAGCTCGGGGCGGACCTGTACGCGGTGCTGATGGCCGCGGCCCCAGGCCAGGCGCCGGTCGTGCTCGTCGGCCACTCGATGGGCGGCATGACGATCATGGCGCTGGCCCGGCAGCACCCCGAGCTCTTCGGAACGAAGGTCATCGGCGCCGTCCTGATATCGACGGCCGTCTGGGCCGTCGACCCCACCGCCTGGGTCCCGGCGCCGCTGCGGCCGATCGCCAGGCTGGCTACGCCGCCGGTGCTGCGCGGAGCGAGCAAGGCGAGGCCGGCCGTGCTCGTCGAGCGAGGCCGCCAGGTCGGCGGCGACCTGGCGTTCCTGGGCACGCGGTTCATTGCGTTCGGCGATCCCTCGGTGAGCCCGGCTATCGTGGACTTCCTGGAGCGCATCGTCCGCGTCACTCCCGTGGGGGTCGGCGGGAATCCGCGGCTCGGAGCTGGTCCGCGTACCCGGAGCGGGCCATGCCGTAATCCTGGAGCGGCCGGATGTCGTCAACGACGTGATCACCGGGATGCTCGCGCGGACCGCGGCAGGCGCCGCGCCGCCCGGGCGCTCGGCGTAGCCAGGGCGGGCGGCCAAGAAGATGAGCGGGGCGGAAAGAGTGCTGGCGGAGATACCGGTGCCTACGGCAGCCCGGATGCGCGACCTCGGGCGGCGGCTGGCGGCGCTGCTGCGGGCCGGCGACCTGCTGGTGCTCAGCGGACCTCTCGGGGCGGGGAAGACCACGCTCGTGCAGGGGATCGCCGACGGGCTGGGCGTGCGCGGTCCGGTGACCTCGCCCACGTTCGTCATCGCGCGTACGCACCCGTCGATGGGCGCCGGGCCCGCGCTCGTGCACGCGGACGCCTACCGGCTCGGCAGCCGGGCGGAGGTCGACGATCTCGACCTGGACGCCGACCTGGACAGCTCGGTGACCGTCGTGGAGTGGGGAGAGGGTCTCGTCGAGGACCTCGCGCCCAGCTGCCTGGAGATCGAGATCGCCATGGCCCGGCTCGCAACGCTCCCCGGCGCGCCCGACGAGTCCCGCATCGTCCGGCTGGTCGGCCGGGGGAGTCCCGTTCTGTCCTCACCGCCACCGTTCGCACCACAAGACCGCGATGTTCGCGCTAGCCTGCCGTCGTCGAGCACGTCGTCCAGCACCGTCTCATCACCTTCCCCGGAGGCGCGTCGTGGCCCAGGGGTACCCGCCCCGCCGGTCTGCGCGGCTGCCCGCACGCGGTCGCCGCGGGCACCCGGAGGAGCCAGCCAGGCCCGACCAGCGCAGCGGCCCGAGTCGGCCCAGCCGGCCGCGCCTGGATGGCCTGGATGCGTTCGATGACGACCTCGACGAGGACCTGCCGCCGTGGGCCGGGCCCGGTGTCTATCCCAGGGGGCCGGGCCGTAGGGAGCGCAGGCCGCCCGCCGCGGGCCGGCCGGAATCCGGGGACAGCGGCCGCCAGGCCGGCGCGACGCCCCCGGACTGGACCGGGCCGCCCGACGCTGACGACGCACGGCCGCGGGACGAGGGCCCGGACCGGAGCCAGCGTCGGCGGGCCGCCGCGAGAGCCAGGAGGTCGAGGCGCAGGCTTCTCGCCGGATGCGGCCTGATCGTGATCGCGATCGTGGTGGTACTTGGTGTGCTCGGGAAGCTGCCGTGGCAGGGCCAGTCGACCCCGTCGGCCGGGAGCGGGCTGGTGACGACGTTCCTGCCGGGCGAGTTCCGTTCCGTCCCGAACGCCTGCCAGGCGGTCAGCCCGGCCACGCTGGGCCAGTATCTGCCCGGCAAGGTGTCCCGGGTCGCCCAGTCGCTGGGCAGCGCCACCCAGAGCCAGTGCACCTGGACCCTGGACGCCAAGCCTGACTTCCGGGTGCTCACGGCGAGCAGCCAGGCGTACGCGCCGAGCCTGCTGTCCAGCGGGGACGGCAGCGCCACGTTCGGCGCGATCGACGCCTACGGCCAGCGGCTGCAGGCGCTGGAGAATCCGCCCAGGTCCAGCAGGGCACCCAAGGCTCAGCTGGGCGCGGCGGTCGGGCTCGGCCGCGACGCGTTCACGGCGCTGCAGGTTTTCCGCGTCGGCGGTGACCTGACGGACGAGGTCACCGTGGTGGTGCGGGACCGCAACGTGCTGATCGCCGTCACCATGCAGGGCCAGGAGCACGGCGGCGGCTTCGGGCCGGTGCCGGTGGCCACGCTGCGGGCCGGAGCGCTCGCCGCGGCGCACGAGGTGCTCGCCGGGATTCGCTGAGCCAGCGGACCGGCGGGCCGGAAGGCTGGCACTGCTCGCGGAGCCGGCACAAGTAGTCGCCGCGTCACCTACGCTGGTCAACCGTGCTGCTGCTCGCGTTCGACACCGCTACCCCCGCGGTGACAGTCGCCCTGAACGACGGGATGCGCGTCCTGGCCGTCCAGAACGCGGTCGGCGCCCGCAGGCACGGCGAGCTGCTGGCCTCGATGATCGAGCAGGTGCTCGCGGCGGGCGGCCTCGGGCGCGCCGATCTGGAGGCGATCGCCGTCGGGACCGGCCCCGGCCCGTACACCGGCCTGCGGGCCGGCCTGGTGACCGCACGGGTGCTCGCCAGCGCGCTCCGCGTTCCGGCCGTCGGCGTGTGCACCCTGGACGTTATGGCGTGTACCGCTGCCCCGGCGGCGGGGGGCCGCGAGTTCATCGTCGCCGCCGACGCGCGGCGCAAGGAGGTGTACTGGGCGCGCTACGCGCCCACGGGAGAGCGCATCAGTGGCCCGGCGGTCGGCCCGCCGGGCGCGATAGCTCAGGCCGATGTCACCTCGGCCGGGATCTCCGTGTCGTGCCCGGTCGCCGGCGAGGGACCGGTCCTCTACCCCGAGCTGGCCGCCTGCCCGATTCCGCCGCGCTATCCCGACGCCGCGCAGCTCGCGAGGATCGCGGCGCAGCGCCTGGCGTCGGGCGCTGCGTCCGGGCCCCCGGAGCCGCTGTACCTGCGCAGGCCGGACGCCCGGGAGCCCGGCCAGCCCAAGCGGGTCACGCCCGCGGTGAGCGAGCCGGAGGGTGAAGGGGGAACGGGGAGGCGGGCGGGGTCCCGGAGGCGATCGGGAAGCATGCCATGAGCGAGCCGGAGAGGTGCGGCGCCGCTCCGCCGGCGAGCGGGAGACACACCGTGAGCCAGTCGCTGCGCACGATGACGCCAGCCGATATCGAGGCCGTGCTCGGCCTGGAGCATGACCTGTTCGGCGAGGAGGCATGGTCCAGGCAGATGCTCGAGGGCGAGCTCGCGGAGCAGCCGCGCAGCCGCTATTACCTGGTCGCCGACGATGACGGCGTGATCACCGGGTACGCCGGGCTCCTGGTGGCCGGGGTCCAGGCCGACGTGCTGACGATCGCGGTCGCCGCCGGCCGCTGGGGGCGGGGGACCGGCTCGGCGCTGCTCGAGGCGCTGCTGGCCGAGGCGGCGCGGCGGGGGTGCACGGAAGTGTTCCTGGAGGTGCGGACCGACAACATGCGGGCCCAGCAGCTGTACCGCAGGTACGGGTTCACCGAGATCGGGATCAGGAAGGGCTACTACCAGCCGTCGGGCACCGATGCCCTGGTGATGCGGCGTGATTGTGCCGGCCCGGGGGGACGACCCCCCGGAACCCCGCGCGGTCCGGGGAGCCGGCGGTGACCGCCCCGCTGGTGCTCGGCATCGAGACCTCGTGCGACGAGACGGGAGCGGGCCTGGTCCGCGGGCACGAGCTGCTCGCCGACGCAGTCGCGTCCAGCGTGGACGAGCACGCCCGGTTCGGCGGCGTGGTCCCCGAGGTGGCCAGCCGGGCCCACCTGGAGGCGCTGGTCCCGGCCGTGGACCGGGCCCTGGCCCGGGCCGGGGCCACGCTGGCCGACGTGGACGCGATCGCGGTCACCGCGGGCCCCGGCCTGGCCGGCGCGCTGCTGGTCGGGGTCTGCGCGGCGAAGGCCTACGCCCTGGCGCTCGGCAAGCCGCTGTACGGGGTCAACCATCTCGCCGCGCACATCGCCGTGGACCAGCTTGAGCACGGCCCACTGACGGTTCCCGCCGTCGCCCTGCTCGTCTCCGGCGGACACTCCTCGCTGCTGCTCCTGGCCGAGCTGACGGGCCGCCTAGAGCCGCTCGGGGCCACGATCGACGACGCGGCGGGCGAGGCCTACGACAAGGTGGCCAGGCTGCTCGGGCTGCCGTTCCCCGGCGGGCCGCCGATCGACGCGGCGGCGGCGGCCGGCAACCCGGCCGCCGTCCCGTTCCCCCGGGGCAAGTACCGCGACAAGACCTTCGACTTCTCGTTCTCCGGGCTGAAGACCGCGGTGGCGCGCTGGGTCGAGGCCCGCGAGGCGGCCGGGCTGGCCGTGCCGGTGGCCGACGTCGCCGCGTCGTTCCAGGAGGCGGTCGCCGACGTGCTGACCCGCAAGGCGGTAGACGCGTGCCTGGCCAGCGGCGTGGATCAGCTGGTGATCGGAGGCGGGGTGGCGGCCAACTCGCGGCTGCGGGCGCTGGCGGCCGAGCGCTGCGAGGCGGCCCGGATCCGGCTGCGGGTGCCCAGGCCCGGGCTGTGCACGGACAACGGGGCGATGGTGGCCGCGCTGGGCGCCGAGCTGCTGGCCCGGGACGTTGCGCCGTCCTCTCTGGAGTTTCCGGCGGACTCGTCGATGCCGGTCACCAGCGTCGTGGCCGCCTAGGGCCAGCCCGCCCCCGCGGGCGGAGTTGACGGGGGCGCCCGGGGCCGGATACTGTTCCGAACTAGCACTCACTAGAGTAGAGTGCTAATGCGACGAGGTCGGCCTGGCACCCGCGACGACAGGCCGCCATGGTCGCCCTCTCTAGTCATTTCAGCTAACCCTTTCCGGAGGGGGAGGTCAGATCGTGACGACCGCCACCAAGGTTGTTCTCAAGCCGCTCGAAGACCGGATCGTGGTGCGCCCGCTCGAAGCCGAGCAGACCACCGCGTCCGGCCTGGTCATCCCGGACACCGCCAAGGAGAAGCCCCAGGAGGGCGAGGTTCTTGCGGTCGGCCCGGGCCGGTTCGATGACGCAGGCGCCAAGCGCGTCCCGATGGACGTGAAGGTCGGCGACGTCGTGCTGTACAGCAAGTACGGCGGCACCGAGGTCAAGTACAGCGGCGAGGAG
>WNFN01217271.1_pt1 | contig 17222 bp, 12 predicted proteins | sample 5400161 | NCBI WGS metagenome assembly WNFN01 (sample SAMN13153353, study PRJNA577476) | soil metagenome | isolation source: 80 cm saprolite on Douglas fir-dominated hillslope | place: USA:California | collected 2013-09-17 | reverse complement strand
CCGGCTTCCCGCAGGCTGACCGGCCGGACGCCGGGCGGCAGGCCCGCCGCCGACCCCGCTCCCGCCGCCGACCCCGCTCCCGTCCCCGACCCCGCTCCCGTCCCCGACCCCGATCCCGTCTCCGACCCCGCTCCCGGCAGCGGCCCGGCCACCCCGAAATAGACCGTCTCGTCGGCCGCGACGCCCAGCAGGAACCTGACGCCCTCCGGCGCCTGCGCGGGCGGCACGAAGACCAGCTCCTCGGTGCCGGGACCGGACCGGACCAGGGCCCGCCCGTCCTCGACGACCACCACGCGCGTGCCGGGGTCGGCCCAGGCCTTCGCCAGCCACTCGGCGTCGCTACGGCGGGCGGTGGCCCGGTCCACCTCGGCCCGGGACAGCGCGAGACCGCGCAGCTCGGGAACCTCGCTCAGCTCGCTCGGCCCGGCGCTCACCGCGCCGCCGCCGGCTCGCCGGACGCCGCGAGCTCGTTCCCGGTCATGGTCCTCCCCTTCGCCGCGCCCGCGGGGCTCGCCGATCACGGCCAGGCTCGCTGGGTCCTCACCCGGAACTCTAGCGAGCCGGCCCCTCGCCGCATGCAGCCCGGCTCACGCCGCTCCGGCTCACGCCGCCGGATAACCCGCGCCGGGATAGCCGCCGGCCTCGCCGCCACCGCCCCGCGCCTCGAGGAGCCGGTAGTAGACCAGCGTGACGACGAGCGCGATGAACGGGGCGATGAGAGTGCCCGACACGACGGTGCTCAGGCCGGTTCGCACCACGACCGGCAGCGCCAGGAAGATCAGTCCGAGCACGATATCTACCACGATGAGGATCACGAACACCAGGACCAGTGTTCCGAGAACGTGCCAGCCATGTCCGCGGACGAGCTCCCGGCTGCGCCCGAAGGAAGCCAGCGCCCCCGACCGCTCGATGACGATGGCCGGAATGATCACGGCCCACATGGTGATCAGGTAGAGGCCGGGGACGATGATCAGGATGAGCCCGATGGTGATCGCGATCCCGGCCAGGATCGACGCGCCCGCGACAGCCCAGATGTACGGCGTGACCGCGGACACGGTCTCGCTGAGGGACAGGTCGGCGCGGCCGTCCCGGACGTCCTGCACTGCCTTGACCAGCGCGGCCTGCAGCAGGAACGCGGCGAACAGACCCACGACACTGCCCAGCAGCGACCCGACGACGCCGGCCAGCGACAGCAGCCCGGTGAGGATAGCCGCCGCCAGGTAGATGACGAAGGCGATCGCGAGCAGGTGCGCGGCGTGCGCCCGGTACATCGTCCACGCCTCGCTGAGGACACCCGACAGTGGATTCATGGCCGCGATGGTACAGGTCAGCCAGGCGCGGTTCCAGGGCCGCGACCGGCGGAGCCGTCGGCCTGGCGGGCGCGGTCGTTAAGCTGGCCACGGTCAGGGCACGTCGAAGGTACCTTCACCCCGTCGCGAGAGGAGAACCAGATGCTCGTCGCGTTCTCAGTCACGCCCCTCGGGGTCGGCGAGGCTGTCGCGGAGTACGTCGCCGACGCGGTACGGGTCGTCCGTGACAGCGGCCTGCCCAACCGCACCGACGCCATGTTCACCACCGTCGAGGGCGACTGGGACGAGGTGATGGACGTCGTCAAGCGGGCCGTGGACGCGGTCGCGGCGAAGGCACCGAGGGTCAGCCTCACGCTCAAGGCCGACGTCCGCCCCGGCGTGACCGGCGCGCTGGACTCCAAGGTCGAGACCCTGGAGCGCTATCTCGGCAGCTGACGCCGCGGCGCAAACCTGCCGGGGCGCCGCCGCGACCCGTCAGACGGGGCTGTCCGGATGGTGGAAATCCCACTCCTCGAGAGCCGCGACCGAGAGCCAGTCCAGCCCTCGCCCCGCCTCGGCCTCGACCCCGTGGGCCAGCGCCGCGAGAGCCGCGGCGGCGGCATATCCGTCCGCCTCGTCGGCGGCCTCCGCCTTGCCTTCCAGGGTGTGGACCAGCATCTCCTTGGCCGCCGTGGCGCGGGCCGGCGCCGCGGCATAGGAGTTGGCCAGCGCGGCGACGGCCCGGCGCACCACCCGCTCGGCCAGGCCGTCGTTCATTGCTACCCGTCTTTCCGCCACTGAGGTACCCCCGATCCAACGACGCGTGGCCCGTCAGGCCCGGCCACCCGAGACTATCCGCCGCCCCGGCCGGCTAGCCGCGCCAACGGCCTAGCCGGCCGGGATGCCCTCGATGAGCGCGGCCAGGCCCGCCTCGTCGAGCAGGTCGGCAGGCCGCACGGTGACGTCGTCGCGCACGTAGTAGAACGCCGCCCTGACGTCGGCGACCGGCACCCCGGCCAGGGTGGCCCAGGCCAGCCGGTAGGCGGCCAGCTGCACGGCGACGGCGCGCTCCTCGTCCGGGGAGGCCGGCCGCCGGCCGGTCTTCCAGTCCACGACGTCGAACCGGCCGTCGGGCGCGTCGGCGAACACCGCATCGATCCGGCCCCGGACCAGCCGGTCGCCGATCAGGGTCTCGAACGGCACTTCGACCTCGAACGGCCACCGGTCCGCCCACTCGCTCGTCTCGAAGCGCTCCCTGAGCTCGGCGAGGGCCTGAACGTCGTCCGGCTCGGTATCCGAGTCGGCCGCCCCGAGCAGGTCGCCGGGGTCGATCAGCCGCTGGGGCCCGAACCGCTGCTCCAGCCAGCGGTGGAATTCCGTGCCGCGGTGGGCCAGCGGGGCCGGCGGTCGCGGCATGGGCCGCCGGACCTGCTGGGCCAGCTCGGCGGGGTCCCTGGCCACGGTCACCAGCGAGGACACGGGAAGCCGCCGCGGCAGCCCGACGGTGACAGCCTCGTCGCCGCGACGCTGCGCCCGCTCGGCGAGCAGCAGCCCGGCGTCCCGCTGCCACGCCCCGATCACGGCCAGCTCCTCCGCGGTCAGCCCGGCCTCCTCCGGCATCGACGTGCCATCGGTGTCGTTAGGCGAGCATCGATGTGCCGTCGATGATGCCTGCGGAGGGGCCGAGGACGCGGCCATGGCCTCGGCCACCAGGTCTCCGGCCTCGCGCACCGCCTCGTACCGTGAGCCGGCCGGGTCGGCCGGCCACGAGGCCGTGGCCGGCTCGGCCAGGGCCGGGTTCTCGGCATCCTCCCCGGGCGCGTCAGCCCAGGCCGGCACCGTCCCCGCGCCCGCCTCACACGCGGCTCGCACCTCCTCGAGGAACACCGAGGGGCCGAGCCGCGAGACGCCATCTCCCCACCAGTAGCCGGTGCAGCCCAGCCAGAACGCGGCCCGCGTCGCGGCCACGTACGCCAGCCGGCGTTCCTCGGCCAGTTCCCGGTCCGCGCACGCGCCGGTGAACGAGGCCAGCGACTCAGCGTCCAGGCCCCCCAGAACCGGCAGGTCGGCCGCGTCCCCGCGGAGCCCGAACGGCAGCAGCCGCGGGTTCTCGGTCCACCGCGTGGTCAGCTTCGGCCTGGCCGGAAAGACATGCCCGTGCGACCCCCCGGACAGCCCGGGCACGAACACCGCGGCCCATTGCAGGCCCTTCGCCGCGTGCACGGTGGCCAGCTTCACCGAGTCGGTATCGCCGACCCGCCCCGCTTCCAGGCCGAACTCCTCTGCCTCGGCGGCCGCGAGATAGGCCAGGAACGCGCCCAGCGTCGGCTCGTCCTGGTCGCCGGCGAAGGCCGCCGCCGCGTCCGCGAACGCGTCCAGGTCGGCGTGCGAGCTCGCCGGGTCGGCACCGGGCCGCGCGGCCACCTCGATGTCGAGCCCGAGTGCGCGCTCCACCTCGCCCACGAGTTCCGGCAGGGGGCGGCCCGCGTGCCCGCGCAGCGCCCGCAACTCGGCGGCCAGCGCCGCGAGCCGCGCATGTCCGACCGCCGAGTACGCGGACGGGTCACCGAGATCATCCAGGGCCTCGACCAGGCTTCCGGGGTCCGCGGTCAGGTCCGTGACCGCCTGCTCCATCACATCAGGATCCATAACGCCCGGCGGCGTCTGGCCCGGTCCGCCGGGCCGGTCAGCGGCGCGGGCGTCCGCCACCGCGCCGCGTTGCTCGCCCCGGCGCCCGGTCCGGTCGGCGGCCCGGGCCAGCCAGCGGGAACGCCGGCCCAGCGCCACCAGGTCGCGCGGGCCGATCCGCCACCGCGGCGAGGTCAGCAGCCGGGCCAGCGCGTCGGCCGCTGTCGGGTCGTGCATCACCCGCAGCGTGGCCACGACGTCCTGGACCTCGGGCACGGTCAGCAGGCCGCCGAGGCCGACCACCTCGACCGGGATGCCCCGGGCCTCGAGCGCCGCGCGCAGCGCCGGGAACTGGGCCCGCTTGCGGCAAAGCACCGCGATGTCGGCCGGGTGGACCCGGTCCGGGCGCCCGTCCGGCCAGCCGGAACCGTCAGGCCCCACGCCCGGCGGAAGCCTGAGCATCTGGGCGATCCGGTCCGCGATCCACTCGGCTTCCTTGGCGGCGGTCTCCAGCAGTGCGCAGACCACCTGGCCGCGGGCGGCCCTCGGCGGCGGCGCGACCAGGCGCGGCACCTCCGGAGCGGAGGCCCGCAGGCCCTCCTGGATGGCGGCGGCCGCATCCAGGACCCGGCCGGTGTTGCGGAAGCTGGTGGACAGCAGCGCCGTCCGGGCTGGCGTCCCGGACCGGACCGGGAAGTCCGTCGCGAACCGCCGCAGGTTGCCCGCGGTCGCGCCGCGCCAGCCGTAGATCGACTGGCACGGGTCGCCGACCGCGGTCACCGGGTGGCCGCCGCCGAACAGCGCCCGGAGCAGGACCAGCTGGGCATGACTGGTGTCCTGGTACTCGTCGAGCAGCACCACGTGATACCGGGCCCGCTCGGCGGCTCCGACCTCGGGATGCCGGGCGGCAATGCGCGCGGCGAGGGCCATCTGGTCGCCGTAGTCCATGACCTCCCGGGCCGCCTTCGCCTCGGCATAAGCGGCCGCCATCGGCAGCAGCTGCTCGCGGACCCGGTGGCACCCGAGGATCTTCTCCACCGGGGCCGGCACCCTCGCGCGAGTTCCCTCGGATATGCGCCGGCGCTGGCTGGCCAGCCAGTCCCCCACCTCGATCACGTCGTCGGGGCCGCGCAGGTGCTCAGCCAGCTCGGCGGACAGGTCGAGGACGGCGGCGGTGACGGTGGACGGAGTCCAGGCGATGGCGTCCATCGTGCCGTCGTGGGCCGCGACCACGCGAGCAGCCAGCTGCCACGCGACCGCGGGCGTGATCAGGCGGATCGACGGCTCGATCGCCTCGCGCAGGGCGTGGTCGCCGACCAGCCGTCCGGCGTAGGCGTGGTAGGTCGCGATGACCGGGTCCCCCTGGAGGCGGTCATCGCCCGTGCTGCCGGGACCTGCGGCCCCGGCGCCTCCCCCGCCGGCCCCACCGGAGCCGATGCCCCCGGCGCTTCCTGCGCTCGCGCCGCCCAGGCCGGCCCGCCGCAGCCCGTCAAGCCGGCCGCGAACCCGCTCCGCGAGCTCGGCAGCCGCCTTCCTGGTGAATGTGAGCCCGAGCACCCGTTCCGGCCTGACCATCCCGTTCGCGACCAGCCAGACCAGGGCCGCGCCGAGCAGCCGCGCCAGCTGGGCGGGGCTGTACCGGCCCGCCGGGGCCGGCCCGTCCGCCTGGCCCTGCCGCACCGGCCCTCCCGCCGGGCCCGCCGGCCGCGGCGTCACGGGGACACCTGCCCGCCGCGCTCGTGCACGGGACAGCAGGCCGCGACAGGGCAGACCCGGCAGCCGGGGTTCGCGGTGGCGCGGAACACCGAACCCGACATTCCGTCGGCCACCGTCTCCACGAGCTCCTGCGCCCACCCGGATTCCGGGTCGCTGGACAGCGAGCGCTGCCGCTGCACCCGCGCCCGCGCGGTCAGCCCGGCCTTGCCGACCTGCACCAGCTCCGCGCCGCCCGGCTGGGTCAGGCCCAGCTCCTCGAACGCGCCCAGCAGCACGGCCAGCTGGTAGACGCCGAGCTGCGGGTTCCGGTCCAGCTCGTCATCGGGCGGGCGGCTCGATCCGGTCTTCAGGTCCACGACGACCGCGCTGCCGTCGGCGTCCTGCTCCAGCCGGTCCACCCGGCCGGTTATATGCACCCGCCCGACCCTGACCCGCAGCTCCTGCTCGACGGCCACGAGCTGCCGCGGGTTGGCCCGGTGCCAGTCGAGGAACTTGCGGACCATCCGCTCCGCCTGCTCCCGCTGCTTCGCGCTGTACCAGGCGCTGCCGAAGTCGAGATGACGCCAGGCCTCGTCGATCCGCTTCGTGATGTCGGCATCGTCGGCGCCGTCGGCGGCCAGACCTGAGAAGGCGACAGGCGGACGTCCCCGTCAGTCAGCGGGCCGGGACCGGACAGCTCGGTGAGCGCGTACCACTGCCGCGGGCTGGCCCCGCGGACCCCGGCCGCGGCGAGCCGGGCGAGCTGGGTCGCGGCCGCCCGGCGCACCGGCCCGGCCAGCGTGCGGTCGGCCGCGGCGCGGCGCAGGTCCGCGGTGAGCGCGGGTAGCGACAGCCAGCGCCGGCCCGCTACGCTCACCTGCTCGGGCTCGATATCGTCGCCCGCCAGCTCGGCGAGGAACCTGGACGGCCGGTCCTCGCTGTCCGCACCGCCCACGGCGGTGACGACCAGCGCCCGCCGCGCCCTGGTGATCGCGACGTAGAACAGCCTGCGCTCCTCGTCGAGCAGCTTGGAGGCGAGCGCGGCGGCAGCGGCGTCGTCGCCTGTGCTCATCTCGGGGGCCGGGCTCATCCCGGAGCCCGGGCTCATCCCGGAGCCCGGGCTCATCCCGCCGCCCTGACCCAGCCCGCTGGAGGTCGCGGCCGGCGCTGCAGCGTCCACGAGCTCGTCCATGGACAGCAGCGACCCCCGGGTCCGCACATCGGGCCAGGTGCCCTCCTGGACCCCGGCGACCACGACCAGGTCCCGCGTGTCGCCGGCGATCTCCTGCCCGGCCATGCTGTCCAGGAAGAGCCGGGGCGAGCCCTGCGGGAGCCGGGCGGTGAACCGGGCGGCCGCGTCGAACAAGGCGACCACAGCGTCCAGGTCGGCGTCGGCAGCCGCGCCGCGTCCGCCGCCCGCGGCGCTGGCCTGCTGCCACGAGGCGGCCAGGCCGGACGCGCTCCACACTGCCCACAGCGCATCGTGCACCGTCCCGCCGCCCTGCGCGGTCGCAGTCGCGGTCGCCAGCAGCGCCGCCACTCGCTGCGCCGCGGCGACGGCGGTCCCTCCGGCCAGCCCCACCGCGGCCCTGCCGCGCAATCCGCCCACAGCCTCGCCGGGCCGCCCCTTCGCCGGGCCGATCAGCTCCAGTTCCCGTGGATCGTGCAGCACCGCTACCAGCGGCTCCTCCGCGGGCGGCTCTCCCGCGGCCTGGGCCGCCGCCCGTAGCCAGCGGCGCAAGCGCCGCAGGCCCAGCGCGTCGGTGCCGCCCAGCGGCCCGGTGAGCAGCTCGGCGGCCGTTTCCTCGTCGAGCGCTCCGGGGCGCAGCGCGCAGTCCAGCAGGGTCAGCAGCGGCCGGGTTCCGGGCTCGGCGGTCAGCGGCAGCTCGTCTGCGCGCGGCGCAGAGTGTCGGCGATGACCGAGGCTTCCTGGCTCGCGGTCGCGGCCACGACGACCCGGGCCGTGCCGGGATCGGCGCCGGGCAGCGGGGCCAGGGCGCGGTGGGCGCGTTCTGTCTTCGGGTTTACCTCGGCCTGTGCGGCCGGCAGCCGGGCCGCGACCCGGCGCGACGCGGTCAGCAGGAACTGCCCGCTGCGGCGACAGGTGCGCAGCGCGATCACCTTCGCGGGGCTCCCGTCGGGAGCACGGAACCGCTCGGTGAACCGGCTGACCGCGCGGGTGTCGGCGCCACGGAACCCGTAGATCGACTGGTCCGGGTCACCGACCGCGATCAGCTCCCGGCCGTCTCCGGCCAGCGCGTGCAGCAGGCCCTCCTGCGCGGGGTCGGTGTCCTGGTACTCGTCGACCAGGACCGCGTCGTAGGCCTGGCGCTCCCGCTCCCTGGTCGCGGCGCGGCCGAGCAGCCCGGCGGCGATCCTGACGATCTCCGCGTAGTCGTAGGCGGGAACGGGAGCGAGATCGAAGCGCGCGCGGTACCGCTCCAGGAAGCCTCCGGCCGCCACCCAGTCATCGCGCTGCCGCTCCTGGCCCAGCCGGGCCAGCCCCCGCCCGTCCAGGCCCCGCTCGAGCGCGCGGAGCAGGAAATCCCTGAGCTCGGCGGCGAAGCCCCTGGTGCCCAGCGCCGGGCGGAGCCGCTCCGGCCAGCTCCTGCCGCCGTCCTCGGCCTCACCGTGCAGCAGCCGCCTGACCTCGAGCAGCTGCTCGGGGCCGGACAGCAGCACCGGCGGCTCCTCGCCATCCAGCACGAACTCCCGGCGCACCAGGGCGTAGGCGTAGCTGTGGAAGGTCAGCGCGAGTGGCTGCCGGGTGGTCCGGCCGAGCCGCATCGTGATCCGCTCCCGAAGCTCCTCGGCGGCCTTGCGGCTGAACGTGAGCACCAGCACCCGCGCCGGGTCCAGGCCGCGGTCGCTGATCCGGTGCACCACGGACTCCACGATGGCCGTGGTCTTGCCCGTGCCCGGTCCGGCCAGCACCAGCAGCGGCCCGCCAGCGTGGGAGACCACTCGCTGCTGGGCGTCATCCAGGGCGGGCGGCACCGCCGACGCGGGCACAGGCCGGCGGACGAGGCGGTAAGCAGGCGCGCTGGAAGCCATTTCAGTACCGCATTCCAGCAGAAGCCTCCGACATTTTTGGCCCTTCCGGCATCCAACCACGGCACCTGCCGCCACGGCGCCTCCCATCACGGCGTATTCAGCCAGCTGAGACGTTTTCAGGCTTATTTTCCGAAAGATGTGCGCTATCGCGATCATGCGGGCGCGCGGGCGTCGGCAGGCGATCTCGCGCGGACTGGCTCATAGCCGGAGCAAGCACTAGGCTCGGTCTAGCTTGCGGTTGCGCCTAGGGTTCCGCACCGCTCCCGTCTCCACGGCTCAGCACCAAGACAGCAGGACAACTAGGGATGACGGCGGCCTGGACCGAGCGGCGCCAGGGGCACTGGCGGGCAACCTGCCGGAGCCCCCACACCTGACGGGGAAAAAGCCCTGAGGGCTCTTACTGGCATGCCCGGAATCGGGACCGGCAGAAGGAGTCATCAGTGCCGTCGCATTCCCAGATCACCGTTCCCATCGTCGTCATCGTGATCGGCGCAGGCGCGCTGCACGCCGCGTGGAACGCCATCGCCAAGTACCTCGATGACCGGCTCGCCGGGTTCGCCCTGATCGGGGTCGTCTCGACTATCGGCGGCGGTTTGGTCCTCGCGCTGACCGGCCTGCCCTACCGCGCGTCCATCGGATTCGCCGTCGCCTCCGCGGCGATCCACATCGGCTACGAGCTGGCACTGATGAACTCGTACCGGCTCGGCGCGTTCAACCAGGTCTACCCGATCGCCCGGGGGACGGCACCGCTCCTGGTAGCGCTCGGTGCCTACTTCCTGGCGGACGAGCATCTGGGCGCGGTCCCGCTGGCCGGGGTGGCGATCCTCGCCGCGGGTCTGGTGAGCCTGGCGCTGTCCTCCGGCCGGCTGACCGGCTCTGAGCTGCCTGCCGTGGCGGCGGCCGCGCTCACCGGGCTGGCGATCGCCGCCTACACGATCGTGGACGGCCTCGGAGTCCGCCGAGCTCATGATCCGTTTGCCTATGCCGGACTGCTCTTCTTCATGATGGGACCGGTGTTCCCGGTGGTCGCGGCGTTCCGGCGGCCGGCGAAATCGTGGCTGACCGGCCGCGCGGCAGGCCAGGGCCTGCTGGCCGGGACGCTGACGCTGATCGCCTACGGAACTGTGCTCTGGGCGCAGACCCGGGCGCCGCTGGCCGAGGTCGCCGCCATCAGGGAGACGAGCGTGGTGTTCGCGGCCATGCTTGGCATGCGGCTGTTCGCCGTGTGCTTCGGGATGAGACGAGTAGCCGCGGCCGTTCTGGTGGCGACGGGCATCCTGCTGATCAGCGCCTGAGGGCGTGCGGCAGGTGGGCCGACCGGGCCAGGGCAGGTGGATGGGACGGGTGGGCCGACCGGGCCAGGGCGGGCGGGCCAGGGCGGGCGACAGTCAGGTCAAGCCGTTCCAGCGCGCACGGCGCATGTCCACTCGTCCCGGCCCGCCGTGACCGCCCGGACGCATCGGCGTGCCCTCCTCCAGGTAATGGGCCAGCGCCGCCTGCTCGTGGCCGTCCAGCAGCGACCCGTCCGCGTGAATGACCCGCCACCATGCGACGGCGCCGCCCCACAGCGCCATTACCCGGCCTACCTGGCGCGGGCCGCCCTCACCCAGGTACTCCGCGATGTCCCCGTACGACATCACCCGGCCCGGCGGTATCGCCTCCGCCAGGTCCAGCACCTTGCCAGCGAAATCGCCGAGCGCCGCCCGCGCGGATTCGGCCTGCGATGGCTCGGCGCGGGCCGGTCGGCCGCGGTCCGGCCTCATTCGCCGGGCCCCGCCGCGGAGCTTCCCGGCGCACCTGGCTGATCCTGCGGGACCGCGTGGCGGCCAGACGGCGCGGCCGACCACCAGAAGCGTGGCGGTGCCGGGAGCTGGCCTGCGTCCTGAGGGCTCCGGGACGGCCGCGGATCGGCATTCGGTTCCGGCCAGGCGCCGCTGGGAGCAAAAACCCCGTACGACTGGTCCCCGGCCGCATCAGCCGGCCGCCGCATCAGGATGAGCCGACTCGTCGCAACGACGATCACCGCCAGGCAGCCCGCGGCCAGAAGGCAGAACAGCAGGAGCTGCCCCAGGCCTCGCGCGCCAACCGGTACCGGGGGAACCGCTGCGGGACCTCCGCCGAAGTAGCTGCCCCTGGCGACGCCCGGCGTGGTCGCGGTGGTCCTCCGCAATCCCGTCCGCAGCGACCCAGGCCCGGCCAGGCCTTGCGCGGACAGCCGGCCCGCCGCGGACAGCGCGGCCGCGGCGTCCACCGTGCCGAATCCGACCTTGTTGTCGTAGCCGCCAGCGGGACGGTTGCTTGTCGTGGTGGTGATCGCCTTCCGCACCAGGTCCGGTGGAAGGCCTGGGTAAGCGGACCTGATCAGGGCGGCGACGCCCGCGGTCAGCGCGCATGCCGGGCTTGTGCCGCTGACCAGCCAGTACTGCCCGTCCCGGCCCTGCGCTGGAACGCGGACGCCCGGGGCGGCCACCTGCACGGAAAGGTTGTCGCTGGAGAAGCCCGCTGCCGTGCCGTACTGGTCGACGGCCGCGATCCCAAGCACGCCCGGGTAGTCGGCGGGAAACGAGTCCGGCGCGTGGCCCCGTCGGCGGGCGCCGGGCGCGTCGCCCGAGTTGCCGGACGAGGCCAAGACCGCGACGTTATGGTTCAGCGCGTACTGGAGCGCCCGACGCACCGGCAGGCTGGGCAGTTCATAGCCCAGGGACATGCTGATGACGCCGGCCCCGTGGGATACCGCGTACATGATCGCCTTGGCCAGCTCACGCTGGATGCGGGACTGCGACTCATGTCCGTAACGGGAAAAGCCGGGGTCCGTATTGTCGGTGATCACGCGGATCGAGAGCACGCGCGCCCTCGGCGCGACTCCGATGATCCCGTTGCCGCCGCCGCCGTGACCGTGACCGGCAATCAGAGACGCCATCCAGGTTCCGTGAACGCCCCAGCCAGGGTCCGACTCCTGGGTGCCGACGCCGGTGAGGTCGGGGCCCGTGGTCACTGACCCCGACAGATCGGACACATCGGGGTTTACTCCGCTGTCGATCACCGCTACGGTCACGCCCTGTCCCTGGCTGACCTTCCACGCGGCTGGCGCGCTGATCGCATTCAGGACCCACATCTGGGCGTCGCGCACGCTGTCGGCTCGGGCCGGGCTCGCGTCGGTGGTGACGATCAGGGCGACGGTAACGGCCAGCGCCAGCACGCTGGCTCGGCGCACGGCATGAGCGAGCCGGAGGGGCGCGGCGCCGGCGCCCCGGAGGCGAGCGGGAAACACAGCGCGCGGCGCCTTGGTGCTCGGCGTCCCCGCGGCCGACGGCTCAGTGCTCCGCCGCCGGGTGCTCCGCGGCTGAATGCTCAGCGGCCGGTTGTTCCGCGGCTGAATGCTCAGCATCCGGGGCCTCCAGGGCACCGGGGCGGCGGCGGCGGCGCGCCCAGCGGTTCGCCGACGGCATGGGCCACGCCATCGGCAAGGCTGGTCATCTCCTGGGACGCGTAGGGATCAGAGGACACCTGCTCCCGCGGCCGGCCGTCCGCGTAGCCCACCGCGGACATGATCAGGTACGGGCCCGCGCTCACCGCCCAGGAAAGCTGCCGCTGCTGGTCGCCGAACGCACCCGCCAGGGTGCCGCGGAACGGCACGGCCTCGACGCCGGGATGCAGCTGCTGGCCGGCTGACAGCTCGCTGGCCGCCGACTTGGCCGCGGTGGTGCCGGGCATCACGGCCACGCCGATGGTAACGAGCATGCTGTCGGTCTCGTCGGCATAGGTCGCACGGAGCACGGCCGCGCACCGGTTGGCGGACAGCACCGTCGCGGCCGCCGGGTCGGCCGCCGCCTTGCAGGTGGCCTGGCGGGCGATCCCGACGCGGTACGCGGTCAGCGGCAGCTGCGCGCTGGCCTCGAGGGCGTTCCCGGGCAGCTGGTACGTGACAGTGGCGGGGAAGATCTTGTCAGCGCGCATCGTCCGCCAGCGTTGGGCGGTCTCCCATGCCGACGAGCAGGGCCATCACCGTCAGACCGCGGCGCCAGCCAGACCGTCCCGGGCCAGGTGGCGCCGCCTCCCCCTCGTTGCCCGGAGGCTCCGGCTGCATGGCCACAGCAGAAATGCTACGGCCTGGCCCGGCCACGTCGCCCAACCTGACCAGAGGTTCGGCGGCCAAGCTCAGCGAGCGGGATACACAAGCGCCGCCGAGGCGGCGCTCTAAACGCCCTGCCACGCCGGTGCTTGCGGGCGGCTCAGTACGTGGGCAGGGACGGATCAACCTGGCTCACCCAGGCCAGGACGCCTCCGCCCACGTGCACCGCATCCGAGAAGCCGGCGTTCTTGACCACGGCCAGGCATTCGGCGCTGCGGGCTCCGCTCTTGCAGTGCAGCACGATCCTGCGGTCCTGCGGGAGTTGCTCCAGGGCCGCTCCGGTGAGGAACTGGTCCTTCGGAATGAGCACCGAGCCCGGGATAGACACGATCTCGTACTCGTTCGGCTCCCTGACGTCCACCAGGAAGATCTTCTCGTCACCGTCGAGCATCGCCTTGAGCTCGGTGGCTGTGATCGTGGATCCCGACGCGGCGTGCTGAGCATCCTCTGACACCGTGCCGCAGAACTCCTCATAGTCGATGAGCTCGGTGATCGTGGGGTTCTTACCGCATACCGCGCATTCTGGATCTTTCCGGATCCGAACCGAACGGTAGCTCATCTCCAGGGCGTCATAGATCATCAGACGCCCAGCCAGTAGGTCGCCGACTCCGGTTATGACCTTGATCGCTTCGTTGACCTGGATGGATCCGATGGACGCGCAGAGCACTCCGAGGACACCGCCCTCGGCGCAGGACGGCACCATGCCCGGCGGCGGGGGCTCCGGATAGAGGCAGCGGTAGCAGGGCCCATGTTCCGCCCAGAACACGCTGGCCTGGCCGTCGAAGCGGTAGATCGATCCCCAGACGTAGGGCTTGCCCAGCAGCACGCACGCGTCGTTCACCAGGTACCTGGTGGCGAAGTTGTCGGTGCCGTCGACAATCAGGTCGTACTGCGCGAAGATCTCCATCGCGTTGTCGGAATCGAGGCGCTCCTCGTGCAGCACCACGGTGACATACGGGTTGATCTCCCTGATGCTGTCGCGCGCAGACTCCGCCTTCGGGCGGCCCACGTCCGACTGGCCGTGGATGATCTGCCGCTGCAGGTTAGATTCGTCGACGACATCGAAGTCGATGATGCCGAGCGTGCCCACCCCGGCAGCGGCCAGGTACAGCAGGGCGGGTGAGCCGAGCCCGCCAGCACCCACGCAGAGCACCCTGGCGTTCTTCAGGCGCTTCTGCCCGGTCATTCCGATCTCCGGGATGATCAGGTGGCGCGAATAGCGCTTGACCTCGTCAACGGTCAGCTCTGCGGCCGGCGTGACCAGCGGTGGCAGCGACACGGTGTTGTCTCCTGGAAGGGCCTGCCCCAGCGCAGGCACCTCGGTCTCAGTTCTCGGCTTGGGCGCGGTTCCCGCGTCCCACACGAGGTGAACCAGCGGGAGCCTCCTGGCATTCCATGCTCCCCGGCCGGTCCCGTGCTGACTGAGCGTCGGGAGCTGGCGCCAGAAATGTCACCGGCGCCGGGTACAACTCAGGACATGCCGGAGCCCGCTCCTCCCGGAGGACCCATGCCACCACCGCCGCCGGGCGCGCCCGGGGAATCCCGGGCCCGGGCGTCCGGTTCCGCGCGCCGCCTGGTGCTGCCGCTCGTACCCGGCCTCGACCGGCCGCCGGCGAGGAAACGGCCGCTCCCCGACGCCGCTGCGGTGCGGCTGGTCGTAGTCCCCGACTCCGCGCCGCCCTACGACGACGAGCGTGTCGCGGTGGCTTACGACAATAGTCGGGCGGCGGTGGGCGGGGACACGCCAAGAGAGCCACGGCGTCTCACGCTGGCGACCGCCCCCCGAGCCATGACCGGCAGCTCCCCCGCCGGGGCCAGCAACTCCCCGGCCGGGGCCAGCAACTCCCCGGCCGGGGCAGCCGCTGCCTCGGCCGGCCAGGGCCCCGCCGGTGAGCGTCAGGGTGGGCCGCAGCCGCCGGGTCAGCCTGCGCCGCCTGGTCAGCCTGCGCCGGTTCAGCCTGTGCGGCCTGCGCCGAGCCCGCAGCACCACGGGCAGGCGGCCACCGCCAGCTGGCCAGGCCAGTTCGCCCAGGTACTGGCGGAGACGCTGGCGGGAGCACGGCCGCAGGGGCAAATTGTGCCTTGGACCACCGACCAGGCGCGGCGGCGCATCCGGCAGCTCGGGCCGATGCTCGCCGCTGGAGTTCAGCCGCGAGTGCGGCGCATCGTAACGTCCCAGCCAGCCAGCGGTGTCGTCGAGATGAGCGTGATCGTGGGATTCGGGCCAAGGGTCCAAGCCCTCGCCGTGCGGCTTGAGCGCGACGGCCCGCACCGCGCTAGCCCCGGTCGCGCGGCGAGGGCGGCGAGATGGGTCTGCACGGTCATCGAGGCGGTCTGACCCGGCCTGCTCAAATGCCCGCTTCGTCCCGATTTGATGGCTGGCTTACGCAAGAATTTCATGATCTCGGACCCAAACCCACGTATTACGTGGGTTTGGGTCCGAGATCATGAAAACGGAGGCCCAGACCCAGTTGCAGGTGGCCCTGGGCGGTGCTTCGGGCCTACCGGTTGCGGGGGTCGCCGTGACACTGCTTGAACTTGCGGCCGGAGCCGCACGGGCAGGGAGCATTCCGCCCCACCTTGGAGTAGTCGGTGCCGTTCCCTGAGGCGGTCCGCTGCTCCGCCTGGCCGGTCGCGTCGTCGCTCGGGGCGCTGTACTGCAGCCGGGCCGGCCGCCGGGGCGGGTCCAGGCCTCGGCCCGAGAGGCCAGCAGGGATCGCCGGGGTGTCCGATCCGGTGCCCGAGTCCGGCCCTGACCACCGCCCGAGGCCGGCCTGCTGGGGGCAGCGTCCGTCCCGGCCTGCCCGCCGCCCGGCACAGGCCCGCCCGGCACGCGGCCGCCCGCAGGCCTGCCCGGCACGCGGCCGCCCGGCACAGGCCCGCCCGGCACAGCACCGCCGACACCGGGCACGGCACCGCCGAGGACGGCGCCGTCCAGGGCACCTCCGGCGAGAGCGTCACCTGCGGCGGCTTCCTCGACGATCGGGTTCTCCTGGATCTCCACCTTGAAGTTGAACAGGGTGCCGGCCGACTCCTCCTTGATGCCCTCCATCATGTCGCTGAACATGTCGTAACCCTCGCGCTGGTACTCGATCAGCGGGTCGCGCTGCCCGTATCCGCGCAGCGATATGCCCTCGCGCAGGTAGTCCATCTCGTAGAGGTGCTCGCGCCACTTGCGGTCGAGGACGGTGAGGACGACCCGCCGCTCAAAGTCGCGCATGATCTCGGGGGTCAGCTCCTCTTCCCGCCGGTCGTAGGCAGCCAGGGCGTCCCGCGTCACCACCTCGGTGATCAGGTCGGCCGACAGGTGCGCCCGGTCTCCGCCGGCCTCGTTGAGCATCGCCTCGAGCGTGATCCCGTCGGGATAGAGCTGGCGGAACGCCCGCCAGAGCTGGTCCAGGTCCCATTCCTCGGGGAAGCCCTCGGCGGTGGCGCCCGTGATATAACCCGCGATGACCTCGTCGATCATGCTGCGGATCTGGTCTTTGAGGTCCGCGCCCTTCGACTCGATCGGGACGTCCGGCGGGGTCTTGAGCCACTCCATGATGTGCGCGACCTTGTCGGCGTTGAACATCCGCATCAGGTCGTCCTCGAGCGACAGGTAGAACCGCGACTCGCCGGGGTCACCCTGCCGTCCGGACCGGCCGCGCAGCTGGTTGTCGATCCGTCGCGACTCGTGCCGCTCGGTGCCGAGGACGTACAGGCCGCCGGCGCCGACGACCTCCTCGTGCTCCTCGGCCACGGCCCGCTTGGCCTTGTCTACCGCCTCGGGCCACGCGGCCTCGAAGTCCTCGGGGGTGTCCACCGGCGACAGCCCGCGCTGGTGCAGCTCGAGGTCCGCGATGAACTCGGGGTTGCCGCCGAGCATGATGTCGGTGCCGCGGCCCGCCATGTTCGTGGCCACGGTGACCCCGCCCTTGCGGCCTGCCTGCGCGATGATCGCCGCCTCGCGCTCGTGGTACTTGGCGTTCAGGACCTCGTGGGCGATGCCCTTCCGCTTGAGCATCGTGGACACGAGCTCCGACTTCTCGACGCTGGTGGTGCCGACCAGCACCGGCTGGCCTGCCTCGTGCCGCCCGGCGATGTCATCCACCAGGGCCTCGAACTTCGCCTGCACCGTCTGGTACACCACGTCGGACTGGTCGGCGCGGATCATCGGCATGTTCGTGGGGATCGGCACCACGCCGAGCTTGTAGGTCTGATGGAACTCGTTCGCCTCGGTCATGGCGGTGCCGGTCATCCCGGCGAGCTTGTCGTAGAGCCGGAAGTAGTTCTGCAGGGTGATCGTGGCGAGCGTCTGGTTCTCGTCCTTGATCTGCACGCCCTCCTTGGCCTCGATGGCCTGGTGCATGCCCTCGCTGTACCGGCGCCCGTGCAGCATGCGGCCGGTGAACTCGTCCACGATCAGGACCTCGCCGTTCATC
>WNFN01176906.1_pt1 | contig 17230 bp, 16 predicted proteins | sample 5400161 | NCBI WGS metagenome assembly WNFN01 (sample SAMN13153353, study PRJNA577476) | soil metagenome | isolation source: 80 cm saprolite on Douglas fir-dominated hillslope | place: USA:California | collected 2013-09-17 | reverse complement strand
CTGTCCCTCGTCAAAACTCCACGCTCGCGAGGCACCTTCCGAATCAGTAATTTGCCAAACCGCAACATCTCCTCTCTCCCAAAATGGCTTGAGGATGTAACAATGTTACACACCGGGTTCAATTCCATGCGGATGGAGTTTTGGCGAGGGGTCAATGAGTCCAATGGAAAGAATTTATGAGAATGATTCGCGCGCGGCGCTCAGACCTCGCAGGATATCGCCACTCAGACTAAGGTCGCCATGGCAGGCAAGGCAAATGTGAGATCACACAAACGCTCTCGGAACTGGAGTAAATAGGGGTGCCCGAACAAAAACGGACGTTTCGATCCGCGGCCTGGTTCGGCCGGGATGACAAAGACGGAATTATTCACCGCGGTTGGATGCGCAATCAGGGGTTTCCCAGTCATGTCTTTGACGGGCGGCCAGTGATCGGTATCTGCAACACATGGTCCGAGCTCACGCCCTGCAATGCACATCTGCGCACGCTCGCGGATCAAGTTAAGCGCGGAGTTTGGGAGGCTGGCGGCCTGCCGCTTGAGTTTCCGGTTATGTCAACCGGGGAAACAAATCTTCGCCCAACCGCGATGCTGTTTCGCAATTTGGTCAGCATGGATGTGGAAGAAAGCATCCGCGGCAATCCCATCGACGGCGTTGTTCTGATGTGCGGCTGCGACAAGACTACGCCATCGCTGGTCATGGGAGCGGCAAGCTGCGATATTCCTGCGATTGTTGTATCCGGCGGTCCCATGCTCAACGGGAAATTTCGTGGCGAGGATATCGGATCGGGCACCGATGTCTGGCGATTCAGCGAAGAGGTGAAAGCCGGAACAATGACACAGTTGGAATTCAGCGAAGCTGAGTCCTGCATGTCTCGCTCCGCTGGTCATTGCATGACCATGGGAACCGCCTCGACCATGGCGTCCATGGTTGAATCCCTGGGCCTCTCCCTGCCGCACAATGCTGCAATTCCCGCGGTCGACTCGCGTCGGGGAGTCTTGGCACACATGTCCGGACGCCGAATTGTGGATATGGTGCGCGAGGATTTATGTCTTTCAAAGATCCTCAAGTGGGAGGCGTTCGAGAATGCCATCCGCGTTAACGGGGCAATTGGTGGATCCACCAACGCGGTCATTCACCTGCTCGCGATCGCTGGCCGAATTGGGGTTCCCTTGACGCTCGACGATTGGGACCGTATTGGACGCAACACCCCCACCCTGGTGGATCTCATGCCCTCGGGCCGCTTCCTTATGGAAGACTTCTACTATGCGGGCGGGCTTCCGGCTGTTATCAGAGCCCTCGACGAGCACAATCTACTGCATTCGAATGCGCTCACCGTTACGGGGAGATCGATTGGTGAGAACTGCAAAGATGCCCCGAACTGGAACGAAGAGGTGATTCGACCGTTGAACAATCCCTTGGTGGAGCACGGCGGTGTCGCGGTGTTGCGCGGGAACCTGGCTCCGGATGGGGCTGTACTGAAACCTTCTGCCGCGTCTCCACACCTCATGCGCCATCGGGGCCGCGCGGTCGTCTTTCGTACGATTGAGCACTATAAGGAGCGAATCGTCGATCCCGATCTCGATGTCGACGAGAATTCCGTACTCGTCCTGCAAAACTGCGGCCCAAAGGGATATCCGGGCATGGAGCCCATTGCGTTCGGCGTGAAGGACATGGTCCGCGTGTCAGACGCTCGGATGAGTGGTAGTGCGTACGGAACGGTGGTGCTGCATGTGTGCCCTGAGGCTGCTGCTGGCGGACCGTTGGCGCTTGTAGAGGATGGCGACATCATCGAACTCGACGTCGACGCTCGTCGTCTGCATCTCGATGTGTCGGACGAAGAGCTTACTCGACGGCGGGCCGATTGGACGGCCACTCCTTCCCCGGTTACCGGAGGCTATCAACAAATGTACGTACAGCACGTGATGCAGGCCTCGGAGGGCGCCGATTTCGATTTTCTGGTTGGTTGCCGTGGGACTACGGTCACGCGCGAATCGCACTAGAACGAATCGACCAGGAAAATCGCACCATGGAAAAAACTGATGGATTTGCTTCTTATCCAAGCCTTCGTGATCGCGTCATCATAGTGACAGGCGGTGCCACTGGAATAGGCGAGGCAATCGTCGAAGCTTTCGCGATGCAAAATGCGCAAGTAGCCTTCCTGGATATTCAGGATGAGGCGGCGGATCAACTTACTAAAAGGCTCATGTTGGACGGCGCGACTGCGCCGGTCTACTACCACTGCGATCTAACCAACATTGGCGAGGTACGACACACAGTACAAATCATTCTGGGCAGATTTCATACAGTGGATGTTCTGGTAAACAATGCCGGGAACGACACCCGCCATAAGGTTGCTGAAGTCACACCCGCATATTGGGACCAGGCGATTGCTGTCAATCTGAAACATCAGTTTTTCATGTCGCAAGCCGTGATTCCATCGATGCAGAAAGCGCAGCGCGGCTCAATCATTAATATGAGTTCGATTGGATGGGTGATCCCGTCCACCAACCAAGTTGTCTACGTTACGGCAAAGGCCGCGATCGTCGGGCTGACCCGTACCCTTTCCCACGAACTCGGCGTTGACAATATCCGCGTCAATTGCATCATGCCAGGAGCGATACTTACCGAGCGGCAGCAGCGGTTGTGGGTCACCGAAGCATACAAAGCCGAAATACTTGCCAATCAGGCGTTGAAAAGAATGATCCTCCCGGAAGAGGTGGCGCGCCTGGTTTTGTTTCTAGCCTCGGACGACAGTTCGGCAATCACCAATCAGAGCTACGTTATTGATGCCGGATGGGTCTAGGTGCAGCCCCTCGTCTCCAGCTTTCGAGACAGATGAGAAAGAACGCAATGGGCTCCATGCCCGGTCGAAGTTGATGGTTATCCCTTGTGAGAAAGGAAATTCAAATGGCAAACTCAACACGCCGTGCCCTGCTGCGAGATGGCTGTGTCACCGTCGGAGCTGCCACCCTCATCTCTCTCAATTTGCCGGAAGTGGCGAGAGCGGAAAGCGAGTCAGCGAGCGTTTTTCACGTGTTCGCATTTCAATGGAAGCAAGGGACCTCCGAAGCTCAACGGGAAAGAGCCACGAAAGAGATTGCCGCTTTCCAAGGGCTAATCCCTGGACTCGTTCAGACCCATGTGGGCCCAAATATTTCGCCGCGAGGAAAAGGCTATACGTTTGGCGGCATAATGCAATTCAAGGACAAAGCATCACTTGACGCGTACGTTCAACATCCGTCGCATCAGGCGCTTCTGGCGTGGCTCATACCGCTGATCGATGCAATAGAATTGGACCTTCGCGCATGAGTACCTTACCTCACCTTCGCGAATGTGAAGGGCGCGCCGATCAGCGCTCTGCGAGGAGAACGTTGGGACCAGCACAAACGGCAAAGCCATTCACAGAGAGTTTCTCTGTGCGATGTTACCCAGGACCGCAGCACTGGGCTTAATCGTTTGGAAAGACTTCTTCGTTTCCGCCGCAACTGAAGACGGCTCACTGCTTGCACACACCGACTTGAATGGCGATGCCCACCTGCTGTGGCAAACGAAGGGTACGATCCAGCCACCCAGCGATCTATATTCATGGAGGGATATTAACTCCATGGGCGGTGCCATCGCCAAATGGACGTTACTTGGCGCTCTGTGGCTGGAGCGCGAGCAAGTGCGAGTCTCCAGCGACTCTCGCCCCAAGGGGGCCTCGTCGGTATGCAAGAATTGCAGGCAGATTCTGCACTGCGCGATACAATCAGCGCTTTAGGAAAGGTATGTTAGCCACTCGTGCCCCAGGTCGTTCGATCCCGCAAGTCGTATGACGTCTGCGTTGTTGGCTCCGGAGCCGGCGGAGGTATGGCCGCCAAGGTCCTGACCGAGGGGGGGCTGAATGTCGTGTTGCTTGAGGCGGGCCCCCCAGTCAATCCTGACATGGACTTCAAGGAGCATGTGTGGTCCTACGAGTTACCGCACCGCGGCGCCGGCATCGGCGGCAATGCCCTCAAGCCCGGGAATAGGTTGGAGAGTGAGTTCCTTGCCCCCACCGGCGCATGGACCATCGAAGGCGAACCCTACACGGTGGCGCCCGATTCGAGGTTTCGCTGGTTCCGCTCCCGCATTGTGGGCGGACGTACCAATCACTGGGGCCGCATCGCACTGCGCTTCGCGCCCGTGGATTTTCGATCTAAGACTCGCGACGGATTGGGCGAGGATTGGCCCATTTCCTACGCGGACATTGCTCCCTACTACGACAAGGTCGAAGCCTACATCGGCGTGTTCGGTACGAAGGAAAACATCCCCAGCGCGCCCGACGGCGTCTTCCAGCCGCCGCCAAAGCCACGCTGCAGCGAGGTGATCTTCAAGCGCGCCTGCGACAAAGTTGGGATTCCGTGTATTCCGTCGAGAATGGCGATTCTCACGAAGCCGCTCAATGGCCGCCCAGCCTGTCACTACTGCGGACAGTGCGGACGCGGCTGCCGGCTGGCTTCCAACTTCAGTTCGAGCCAGGTTCTCATCCCGCCCGCGCAGCAGACCGGACGCCTGAATCTGCTTACTGGCGCCATGGCCCGGGAAGTTTTGCTTGGCGAAGACGGTAAGGTGGAGGGCGTCTCCTACGTCGATAAAGCCAGTCGCTCGGAGAAGCGTGTCCACGCGAAGGCAGTGGTGCTGGCGGCGAGCGCCTGTGAGTCCGCGCGTCTTCTCTTGAACTCTAAGTCCTCGCTTTTCCCTAACGGCCTTGCGAATTCGTCGGGCATGGTCGGTCGCAATCTGACGGACTCAGTCGGCAGCGATGGCGAGGGCTACTTCCCGCAGATGGAGAAAATCCCTCCGCACAACCACGACGGGATCGGCGGCATGCACGTGTACGTGCCTTGGTGGAAGTATGACCGTCAAAACGATTTCCCGCGTGGTTACCACATCGAAGTGGGCGGAGGTCGCGATATGCCTGGAGTCGGAATGTTTCACCGCGTCTGCGATGAGGAGGAAGGCTACGGCGCGAGCCTGAAACAGACGTGCCGCAAGCTCTACGGCAGCTTCATCGGTTTTTCAGGACGCGGCGAGATGATCCCCAATCCAGACAGTTATTGCGAAATCGATCCTGACCAGGTGGACCGGTGGGGTATCCCCGTACTGCGCTTCCACTTCAGGTGGAGCGACCACGAACTCAAGATGGCCAAGGACATGCAAGAAACATTCCGCGCGATCACGGAAGCCGCTGGGGGTACATATGTTACGCAAAGCCGGGGCGACAATCCCCACGCAATCGCGGACGGCGGTGTCATCATCCACGAAGTGGGCACGGCACGCATGGGAACTGATCCAGCGACATCGGTGCTAAACGGATATTGCCAGGCGCACGACGTGAAAAATCTGTTTGTGGTCGATGGCGCGGGCTTGGTCACGAACCCTGACAAGAATCCGACGCTCACGATCCTGGCGCTGTCATGGCGCGCTTCCGACCACTTGCTCGACGAGGCCCGAAAGGGAAATCTGTAGGAGATGACGATGGCGGAGAACCCGATCACTCGCCGCGATGTCCTGAAAACGCTCGCCATGGGAGCCGCTGGAGGCTCCATACTGCGGGCCGTGCCTTTGCAGGCGGCCCAGCGCGTGCATCAAATGATCGCCCAAGAGAGGTCCCACGACCCCGCCAGAACATACCGGCCCAAGTTCTTCTCCGCTCATCAGTACCAGACGCTTTCCACGCTTTGCGATGCCATCATCCCAGCGGACGAGCACTCTGCGGGCGCCGTCAAGGCAGGTGCTCCGGAATTCATCGATCTCCTCACCAGCGAGAACAAGGGCTACCAACTGGCGCTGGGCGGCGGAATCATGTGGCTCGATGGCCTGTGCAGCGATCGTTTCGGCAACACTTACCTCGCCTGTTCACCTGATCAGAAAAAACAAGTTCTGGACTTGATTGCCTATCGCAAGAATGCCGACAAGGACGCTGTCCTCAGCCAGGGCGTGGAGTTCTTTGGCTTCCTGCGCCGCTTAACCAGCGACGGCTTCTATACCAGCGAGATCGGCATCAAGGACCTGCAATACATCGGTAACACGTACGTCCGGGAATTTCCAGGCTGTCCGGCCGTTCCCGAGGGCTAGTATGTCCTTTTGGTTTCCTCCACAAACAGCTCGGTAGCAGCTACCGCCCTTACCCCCTTTGGTGAATGCGCTGCCGGTGAGTAGGTATGAACGCCTTAACCACTGGGGTCGCTCACCGTGCCAGCTATCGCTCCACTATTGGCCGTCTGGCCATACATCGACAGAGAACAGAGAGCAAACGCGAAAATTCGGAGCAAGGTGCATCTGGCCGGGACCGCAATCTTCAACATGGCGAGTTCCTTGAGGAATCACCAAAAGGCGAACTCAGATCTCGACGTGTATCTTAACTGCAGGCAACATCAGTCGCACTGTTTTAGTGCCTACTATGATCAATTTGCTGACTCAGTTCCCGGAACTCAAGAAATATGACTTGAGCAGCCTTGAGGTGCTGGCCTACGGCGGATCTCCCGTGGTACCGGGGCTTATCCACCGGCTAAGAGAGCTTTTGCCGAATCTCAAACTGGTTCAGGTCTATGGATTGAGTGAGACCGGTTTTCTCACGGGCCTGCAGGACCAGGAGCACACGACGACAGGCTCTTGTCGTGTGGGCGGCCATGTCCTGGAATCGACGCGCAGGCTGTGGACGAGTCAGGAAAGCAAGTCGAAACCAGGCATCATGGTGAATTGGTGGCTCGGGGCGCCAATGTCATGCGCGGCTATTGGAAAAACCCGGCGGAAACGGCGTTAGCATTCCGAGATGGGTTGTTTCGCACGGGAGATGTCGGCTATTAAGATGCCGCGGGATATTTCTACATTTTGGACCGCTTGAAGGACCTGATTGTCACGGCAGAGAAAATGTCTACTCCGGCGAGGTTGAGGCAGTTATCTACGAGCATCCGGCGGTTCGCGAAGTGGCGGTCTTTGGAATACCCGATCCACAGTGGGGCGAACTTGTAATGGCGTGCACACTGCTGAAGGCGGGAAAGACTCTAACCATCGATGACCTGATCGCTCATTGCCGGCGAACGCTGGCCAAGTACAAGATTCCCCGCCGCGTCGAGTTCTCAGAACCTGAGCTGTCGAAGAGCGGCTCCGGCAAAATATTGAAGAGAATTCTCCGCGAGCGGTTCTGGGCTCATCAAGAACGGACGGTGGGTTAGGCAACTGACAACCATCAACCCTGTGGCCTCCGCAAATTATTCTTAAGCTGTTACCCATTGGGGGCGTAAATGCGCAGTGCAGTGTAGCTCCGTGCGTCTCAGGCCGAAGCATGTCGCCCGCGGCGAGTTCCACGGTCGGGAACGCCTCCTGCGCACCCGCTTTCGCGGCGAGTTGTGACCAGCTTCCACTGGGCGACTTCTGTCAGGCTAATTCGCGGATCACGATGGATCCGCTCAGGCCTGTGGCTCCTGACTCGAGAATCATTTCAACTCCTGCCTCTTACTGTCCGGTATGGACACTCTATTTCCCTGGGCTTTGGGAAAATATCAGTTCATCGCTCTCGTACACCGACTCAAGTTCCTCGCGCCGACTCGAAAGAGGCTCATCCCGTAGATCTCGTCCACTCACATACAGACAGCCGAATACGGCGTAGCGAGCACGACCGATCCCCCGCTGCAACAACTGGAACCGTGAGATTTTGCGACGATCAAGTGCAATGACTTCTCCGTCGAGCAACAAGGTCGTCGGCTGTAGCGCGCCGACCGTGTGTGCAATCGCCGGGAAGCTTGCGGTCCGATCTTTGTCATTCCGGCTGAGCAACGTGACCTGGGCTCCTTCTTTGTATGCAAGAATCCGGATACCGTCGTACTTCTCCGCCATTCACCTACACCGTGGCGCTGTGAAAGACCGCCTCAAACTCCACTCGCACTGCGCCCTCGTGCCACGCTGCCGGGGTTTCAAATGACCTCCAATACCACGCGATTCCGCGATAGTCAGCCAGAGGCGCTTCTACTTGCCACGTGTGAGGCACGGTGACTCTTCGCCAGTCTCTCGCGGGAACGGTCGTGACGTACCAATTTTCTTTGGTACCGACATTCCGGGGGTCAGTGCGAAAGAACCATTCGCCACACAGGCTGGCGATTTCCGCGGCGCAGGGCTGAACGATTGTCTCGGCCCCGGAGGATCCACGAGTGGCAAGGGCTGCCGCAACTACGCCGGCTGAGCCGGTAAGGAATGTCCGGCGGGTAGACATAGTAAAGAGTTCGGTGTCGATTTTCAGCATGAAGTTAACCAGTCGGGTGTTTCTAGTGTCAAATAAAAAAACGGCGTGAGGCAGAATGTCCTGGCGCCTACAGCTTGCGCGGGCTGGTAGCATTCCCTGAGTGTTCTCACTACCGGGTTGGAGCCAGCGACCATGAGCAAGCGGGTATGGGCAATCGGAATCGTCGTTATCTTCCTCACGCAGTTTGCTGCTGCGCAGGCCACGCCATCGAAAACAGATGTAGAGAAGCGCGTCGATTCGATTCTCAGCAAGATGACGGTCGACGATAAGATCGAGATCATCGGCGGGATCAACGACTTTTACACTCGCCCCATTCCGCGGCTCGGAATCCCTGCGCTGAAAATGTCTGACGGTCCGATGGGGGTTCACGACTACGGGCTCACGACCGCATATCCTGCAGGGATTGCCCTGGCGGCTTCCTGGGATGTAGACCTCACTCAGCGGTTCGGCGTCGCCATGGGTAAAGACGCCCGTGCGCGTGGAGTGCATTTCATTCTCGCGCCCGGTATGAACATTTATCGCGCACCGATGAACGGCCGCAACTTCGAATACTTTGGGGAAGATCCGTTCCTGGCCTCGAGAATGGCCGTTGCCGTCATCAAGGGAATCCAGAGCCAACGCGTCATTGCGACGGCCAAGCACTTCGCCGGGAATAACTCGGAATTCGCGCGCATGACGCTCAGCTCCGACATCGATGAAAGAACCTTGCGCGAAATCTATTTGCCGGCATTTGAAGCCTCCGTCAAGGAGGCAAATGCGGGCGCCGTCATGGATGCCTACAACCTTGTAAATGGCGCATACATGACGGCGAACAATCATCTGAACAACGAAATCCTCAAGAAGGAATGGGGATTCGACGGCATTCTCATGTCGGATTGGGGCGCCACCCACGACGGCATTGCTGCGGCGAACGGCGGCCTCGACCTTGAAATGCCCTCTCCCACCTTCATGAACAGAGACACTCTGCTTCCAGCCCTCAAGGACGGCAAGATATCAGCAGCAACCCTGGACGACAAAGTCAGAAGAATCCTCCGCAAGGCGATCGAGTTCGGATTCCTCGACCAGCCGCAGACAGATACAGACATCCCTTCCTATAGTCAGGAAGGGCGGCAGGTCGCGCTCGAGGCGGCCAGGGGCAGCATGGTTCTGCTGAAAAACTCCGGCAATCTACTTCCGCTGGACGCGGCCAAATTGAAGACCATCGCTGTAATCGGTCCCGACGCCTACCCCGCTGTGATCAGCGGGGGCGGAAGTGCTGAAACCAAGCCGTTCAATGCGGTCAGCTATCTGGAAGGCATCAGCAACCACCTGGGGACCAGGGCCAAAGTCCTGTACGCAGTCGATGTTCCTCCTCTCGACGAAGTGTTCGAGAATTCCGAGTTCGTCACTGCACCCGATGGCGAGACCGGTCTCAAGGGAGAGTATTTCAGCAATGAAGACCTGAAGGGCACCCCGGCTCTGGTTCGCACGGACAAGCATGTTCACTTCGACTGGGGAGAAGGCAGTTTTGCTCCGAACCAGCCGATCGATCATTTTTCGGTTCGCTGGACCGGCTATTTCGTACCGAAAAAATCTGGAGACTACAAGTTCTTTACATCCGCAGACGATGGAGTTCGTCTCTACATCGGCGACGAGACCGCGATCAACGACTGGCAACCTCATTCCCAGACATTGGATACCGCTGCCCGGCATCTGGAAGCCGGCCAGGCATACAAGGTCCGCCTCGAATACTTCGAATCGGTGGGCAGCGCCATTGTTGGTTTCGGCGTGACTCGGGCCGAGGCGTTCATCGGCCGCGAAACCAGGGCTCTGGCGGCCAAGGCTGATGCTGTGATCATTTGCGTGGGGTTCGATCCCAAGACGGAAGGAGAGGGTTTTGACCGAACCTTCCAGCTTCCGGGCGGGCAAGACGAACTCATCCGGCAAATCAGCGCTGTCAACAAGAACACAATCGTCGTGCTGACCGCGGGCGGCAACGTGGACATGACGCAATGGGTTGATCAAGTCCCGGCAATACTTCACGCCTGGTATCCCGGACAGGAGGGCGGGACGGCATTGGCTCAAATTCTCTTTGGCACCCGACCTTTCATAGTTACTACCCCGCCAAGGGTGAAAATCGGGTTCAGCACGCAGAAGGTGTCTTCGTGGGCTACCGGCACTTCGACCGCTCTGAAACGAAGCCGTTATTCGCATTCGGATATGGTCTTTCCTACACGGCATTCGGTTACGGCAACCTTTCGGTGAGGCCGAAAACTGGTAACTTGAACGAGCCTGTCACAGTTTCATTCGATGCAAAAAACACGGGTAATCGCGTAGCAGCGGAAGTCGTGGAGTTGTACGTCGGCGACTCTCACGCCAGCGTTCCACGGCCCATGAAGGAATTGAAAGGTTTCGCTAAAGTGAACCTGAAGCCGGGCGAGACCAGGCGCGTGACGCTCACACTTGATCGTAGGGCGTTTTCTTTCTATGACGTGAACAAGAAAGACTGGAGTGCTGAGCCGGGCGACTTCACGATTCTCGTTGGCGGTTCGTCCGACAATCTCCCACTGCGGAGCAAGTTCACTCTGACGCGCTAGATTTAGTTCCACGCGAAGGTGGCAAGAGCTCCCGCCGGCAGGGTGTAGTTGAATGTCTGGCCTTTGGAATTGACGGTGAATGTGCTGGAATCGTTTCCCGAGTTCAGCACAAGCAGGACAATCGATCCATCTGGGTTCTGGAAGGCAACATCTTCGACGCGAAGCACCGAGCTTGTTCCAGATCAACCAGGCAGAAGAGTCGGTCAGGGAACCGCCAAACCCATCCATCTGCTGATATTGGGTCGCGTCGTTCAGGGAAATGACGAGACTGCTCGACATTCCACCGGTTCCGAAGGAGACGCTGGGCTGTGCCTGCAGCAGCATTGACCGGTCACCGTGGTTTCTACGACCTGCACACTGGCCCCGCCGGATACGGCTTGCATAGTCTCGTTCGAACCGCGACACGCGCTCAAGAGAAGAGAAGCGATCACGATCCACGCAAGCAGGGCATGGCTGCAAACCTTGCGCCAGGGTCTCGAGCATCGCGTCGAACATCGGAAAAAGTCATAGGTCCCCGAACCCGGCGGTTCTGCGCGGCAGGAATTTGCTAAACACTCACTTCCACGCCAGCGTCGTAACGGAATCACTCGCTAGAGTAAGCTCCGCTACAGTCGCGCCCATCTGCAACACCACTGGACGCGCTGCGGCAGCGTTGGTCAATACCAAAACTCTCTGCCCGTCAGGATTCTCGCACGCCACATGATCTACATCCGGCACAATGCCCTGAGAATCGAACCGGTGCGCGCCGCGGCGAATCAGACGAGAGAAATGCGCGAAGGCCCAGTACTGGCCGCTGCGCGTGATCTCCTTCGTCTGCGAATGAATTGTCACTAGTCCACCGCACGGAAAAGGACCGATGTTCGGACGACCCTTCTCGTCGAGCGCCAGATTCCAACCCGTCACCGATTGGCACCAGTTGCGCAGAGCCTCGGTAAACGTGTGCCCCCACTGCGCCCAATCTGTGGCATAGCGCGGGCTGGTGTAATCGGGACCGCCTTCCGTCCAGTGCATGTCAGCATCGGGATGTGCGTCGTGCACCCTGGACATCATGTCAGCTCCGCCCGCATAGCCATGCCACGCAACCGCGTTCGCGTATTTCCGGAGATCCGGATCGTCCAGCTCGCAAATCACCCGTCCCCACAGGTTGTAGTTGTGATCAAGCAGCCAGATTTTTGCCGGAATCCCGTTGGCTCTTAATACCGGACCCAGATGATCTTTCACGAACTCGATTTCATATTCTTGTCCCCACAGACATGCGGGCATGCGGCCGTCCTGATCCGTGTCCACTTCATTCTGTGAGGTGACGGCCTGGATTTGGACGCCCTCGGCGGCGTACGCCTGCAAGAACTTCAGAAAGTATTGCGCGTAGCTGGCGAAATATTTCTTGCGCATCGAGCCGCCGAGCATGGACCCGTTAGCTTTCATCCAGCCCGGCGGACTCCAGGGGGAAGAAAACAGAAACAGATCGGGATTTACCTCGCGAGCCTGCCGCAATGTCGGGAGGAAGTAGGCACGGTCGCGATCGACGGAAAAGCGTTTTAGCTCAGGATCGGGTTCGCCTTCGTCAAAGCTGTACAGCTCAGTCGAGTAGTCGCTGGCCCCGATGCAGGTGCGGCAAACATTCAGTCCCAGTTCGGAAGGGTGAAACAGTTCGTGGAACAAACGCTCCCGCGCCTCTGCGGACAACTGGTTGAACATATAACATGAAGCGTCGGTAAAGGCAGCGCCGAAGCCGAGAATCTCCTGGAATTTCTTTTCTGGGTTGAGGGTAATGATCTCGGCGGTGGGTTTTCCCCTATCTCGCCGCCACCCAAGACTGGGTGCACTCTCAAAACGCCGTTTTTCATCGGTCACGCGAACTGCGATCTCACCGGCTCCTGGATTAGATGAACCAAAAGAACCCCAGGCAGGCAGTGCTTCGAAAGCCGCGCCAACCGCCAGTCCTGCGGTGGACAATCTCAGAAAGTCGCGCCTCGTGTGTTCGGACATTTGTCTCTCCAATTTCAAAGTAGATGTGTGACGACAAGAATCTCATGCGTGTCAAATCGCCCCTGACCATTTCCGTGATCAAGAGTCAGACCTTTCACTCAGTTTGAGCCCTTCGTGGGGGTTGAGATCGAGATCAGAAAATGTCTGGGTCGCGTCCGTAAGCGCCGGGAGAAGACAAAAAGAGACCTGAGCTTCCCCAAGCCCGTGGTTTCGGCTACCCTAATGCGAGCACGCGATCAGCGGGCATTTTACGAAAGCGGCGTTGAGTGTCAACCCATAACTGCACGTGCATTCCGAGGCCGAAAACAACGCCAGCACATAGCGTTCGCGCAGGACAGGTACGGGCGTTGGGGATGGTCGCGAGGTCCGTCTTGTTGCAGTGTTCTCTGAGCTTCGGGGCTTGGGCCCAGGTTCCGCCTCCTGCCTGGGTACTTCCCACTCTCACTCATGCCGATCAGATCCGTCGTCTAAGTCCAGAGCAGGCCTCACTGAGCTATCCCGTGCGCGTTCGCGGTGTCATCACGATGGATGCTCCGGCGCCTGACTTCTTTGTTCAGGACACGACTGCCGGTATTTACGTAGAGGGCAGCGTCGCACCCAGGTATTCCCACTTGCTCGGTCAGTTGGTCGAGGTCGAAGGAGTAACTGGGCCGGGCAAGTTCGCTCCCGTAATTCGCGAAATCAGGTTGCGCGTCGTGGGCAAGGGAGTGTTGCCCAAAGCGCAACTCTTTACTTTTTCCGAACTTTCAAATGGACAACAAGACAGTCAATGGGCGCAAGTGCGAGGCATCGTGCGATCTGCGGCCGTCGACCGAAGCTCATGGCGGGAGACTGCCTTGGCCATGCATGTCGCCTCCGAAGGGGGAGAGTTCAATATTCGCGTACCGATTACCCGCGAACAGGATTTTTCTTCCTGGGTGGACAGCGAAGTCTTGATCGAGGGCGTGTGCGGCAGCCTGTACAACGCCAACCGGCAGCTCACGGGTATCCTGTTCTACGTTCCTCGCCTGAGCTTCATCCGAGTGGAAGCTCCCGCCACAGAAGTTCCCGTGTCAGCGTTACTGCGGTTTTCGCCGGCGGAAGGCACTCGCCACCGGGTGCGGGTGCGCGGCGTCGTCGGATATCAACAAATCGGCAATGCACTCTTTCTGCAGAGTCAAGGCAAAGGGCTCCGTGTACTCACGCAGCAGGCTACGCCTCTCGAGATCGGTGATCTTGTAGATGTACTCGGTTTCCCCGCGATGGGTGACTCGGCACCGATGTTAGAGGATGCCATATTTCATCGGCTAAGCCATCAGCAAGCCCCGCAACCGGTCGAGCTCGACCTCGATGCCCCTTGGGAACAGTTCGATGGAGTAGTAGCAACCACCAATGCGAAGTTGCTGAACCGGCAGGTGCAACCCGACGGCCTCCGCCTCCAGTTGCAACACGGTGACGTTTTTTTCGACGCCACCCTCACGCCGGGAAGTTCCTCCGACAACCTGCTGTCGATTCCGCTGAATAGCGAGGTGCGGCTGTCCGGCATTTGCTTGGTGCGCAGCGGAGGGCTATGGCGAATACCGCAGTCGTTTCGCATGTTGCTGCGTGTGCCTCAGGACATCGTAGTACTCAAAGCTCCCTCCTGGTGGAATCTACGTCACACCCTGTGGGTGCTTGCCATCACTGCCGGCGTTCTCTTGGTGGTGATGGCCTGGGTTGTCGTGTTGGGCCGGCGGCTGCGAGAACAGATGGCCATCATTCGCCAGAAGTTGAGAAGTGGCGCCGTGCTCGAAGAGCGCAACCGGATCGCCCGCGAGCTTCACGACACACTGGAACAGGAACTGGCCGGGATCACCATGCAACTGGATCTGGCGGTCGATTGCTTCGAGCAGGCGCCGGGCGTGGCTCAGCACGCACTGGAAACGGCGCGCTACATGAGCCGTCACAGCATGGTGGAAGCCCGCCGTTCGGTCTGGGATTTGCGCTGCCAATTGCTGGAAGATGGAGATCTCGTCTCGGCGTTGGCGCAGATTGTCGAGCCACTCGTGCCGCGCGAACAAACGAAGGTCGACTTCAAGATCCAGGGCAGCCCTGTACGACTTCCGGGTCCGGTAGAGATGAACCTGCTCCGCATCGGGCAGGAAGCCGTTGCCAACGCCGTGAAACACGGGCGCGCCAGGCAGGTCTCGATCGAGTTGCGGTACGCGACCGCATCTGTGTGCCTGGCCGTGAGTGATAACGGCCGGGGTTTTGCTGTTGGGCAAGCGTCCCCCGCGGGGCATTTCGGACTCCTCGATATGCGTGAACGCGCACAATCAATGGGCAGCCATTTGAGGGTCGAGAGCGAGCCTGGACGCGGAACTCGCATTGCTGTGGAGATTCCCCTCCATCCCCCAGAAGCGATCGATGAGGAACTCAAAACCAATACGTATTCTGGTCGTTGACGATCACTTCATGGTCCGCATGGGCCTCTCTGCGTCATTGAACGTGGAACCAGACATGGAGGTGGTCGCTGAGGCGGGTAACGGTAACGCCGCGCTCGAGGCTTATCGTAAACACCGTCCCACCCTGGTGATGATGGACCTTCGGCTACCGGGAATGAGTGGCACCGACTGTACCGCCGCGATCCTTCACGAATTCCCGGACGCTTGCATCCTCATGCTTTCTACGCACTCCGGTGAAGAGGAGATTTATCGTGCCATGCAGGCCGGCGCCCGCGGCTACATTGTGAAGAGCATTGTCCGTGAGGAACTCCTGCGCGCCGTGCGTGAAGTTCATCTGGGGCAACAGTATGTGGATCCAATAGTGGCTTCGCACCTGGCCGAGCGCCGGTCCCGTCGCTCCTTGAGCGCCCGCGAAGTGGAAGTTTTGCGGATGGTCGCCAGGGGGCTGGGAAACAAGGAAATCGCAAGCGCGCTCAACATCGCCGAAGTGACGGTGAAGCTGCATGTGAGTCATGTGCTTGAAAAGCTCAGTGTGAAGGATCGAACCCAAGCGGCGACAGTTGCACTGCAACGCGGGATCATCTCGCTCGACTGATGGAACGAATCTCCGCCCGAACCCCTAGCTGTACGAAAGTAGTATTGACACTCTCCCCCTAGCTGCTTTCTATTAATATGTTTGCATTACCTCTCCGTACGGTCGTTGCGGAAGCGAGTGCAGGCAAATCCGACCGCGACTAGGAAATGTCCTTCCCGGGGAGCGGCCTGGACATCCGAGGGTCTCAACTCCGGCTGGAAAGATAGAACAGTTGATACGGTACGCGATTCTGGAGGCAGTTCCATGACGAACTTGCATCGATGGGTCCGGGGCTGCTGCCCTGAGCAGGATATACGCGCAGTCTACCTCCGAAATAGCTTCTGCCCTTTTCCCCAATTACGACGGCCAACCCCACCTCGTAGTCTAGTCGCGGGATCTCTCTTTTGGGGTAGGTTTCACATGGAATGGCCCCCCAATTTTTGCGAGGTTGATGGCACCAGCGAGAGGGGTAGTGTTTTATAAAACGCTACCAACAGGACAGTTCTTGACAACGATTGTCTTTGCGTGCTGTAATCCGCGCGCACGTTGATTTTGGCAGCAGGTCCTTTAGAAAACCGATTTTCCATTTGCGTACGGTGGATGTTCTGATGGGTCTTCTGCGGCTGAAGCGTTGACACGGTAACCAGTTCTGGAGGCAGTTCCATGATGAACTTGCAGCGTTGGGTCCTACCCCTCTTGGTAATTCTTGGAAGCACAACATGCTTTGCACAAAGCACGGGCTCCGGCGACATTCGCGGCACGGTAGCTGACAGTACGGGAGCCCTGATTCCCGGAGTGGCAGTCACGGTGACGAATGTCGATACGGGCGTATCGAAGGATTACACCACGAATCAGGCGGGCCTTTATGACACGAATTCGATCGTAACCGGCTCCTATACCGTCACCTTTACGAAGGCCGGCTTTCAGAAATTGGTCCGCGGCCCGGTCACGTTGCAGGTCGGGTTCACCACGGTCAATGGCGAATTGAGCGTCGGCGCGATGACGGAAGAGGTGACGGTCACGGCCGACGTGGCCCTGCTGCAAACCGAGACGAGCGAACAGAGCACCACCCTGGAAGCGAAGTCCATGGAGCAACTCCCTCAGGTTGCGGGGGGGGCGGGGGTGAGCTGGGAGAACTTCATGATCCTGTTGCCCGGTGCCACGGGTGCAACCGGTTCGAGCCAGGGCACCGCGAATCCCGGCCAGGTAGTGGCAATCAACGGCAACCTGCCGTACAGCAATATCCTTGCGGATGGAGCCTCAACCACGCTCTCGCATAGCCAGAATGCCAATCCCGCAGTGTTTGAGACTGTCTCCGAACTGCAGGTCAACACTTCGTCTTTTTCGGCGCAATATGGCATCGGCGGAGCCATCTTCAACCAGATCAGTAAGAGCGGCACCAGCC
>WNFN01270994.1_pt1 | contig 17231 bp, 18 predicted proteins | sample 5400161 | NCBI WGS metagenome assembly WNFN01 (sample SAMN13153353, study PRJNA577476) | soil metagenome | isolation source: 80 cm saprolite on Douglas fir-dominated hillslope | place: USA:California | collected 2013-09-17 | reverse complement strand
TGTCCTTGGTCCGCCCGGACAGGATCTCGTCGCCGATCACCAGAATGCCCGCGGTGACGATATCGTTCATGACCTCTCCTCGCCGTCTCGCCCATATTCCCGCAAAGCTGCGCCAGGGCCTATTTGCGCTAGCAACACCTTGAAGTCATGGGTCTTTGCTGCCGAAATAAGCACCGCCCAGCCGTTTTTTCGGGCAACTTCCCAGCCATCCTTAGCAAATGCTCTGCCTGAATGCATATCGCGCTGGCCCGGGCCTTGCTACCACCCCTTTCAGTCATGCACTGTCCCGCATGGCCTGGAAAAACAGTCGGGATCTCGGGGATATATGGCAGTTGCCTTCGATGAAATGAACGGCCCCGACGGCGACCTCCGTCCGGCCTACCAGGAGCTCTCCCGCTGGCTGAAGGAGACGCCGCCCGACGCCCTGGAATATCGCCGTCAGGAAGCGGAGCTGCTGTTCCGCCGGATCGGCATCACCTTTGCCGTCTACGGCGACGCCGAAGCCCAGGAGCGGCTGATCCCCTTCGACGTGATCCCGCGGATCATCTCGGCCAGGGAATGGGCCATCCTCGAAAAAGGCCTGAAACAGCGGGTGCGCGCGCTCAACATGTTCCTGCGCGACATCTATCACAACCGAGATATCCTGCGCGCCAACATCATCCCCGACGACCTGATCTTCCAGAATCCGGTGTTCCGGCCGGAGATGAACGGCCAGGACGTGCCGCACGATGTCTATGTCCACATCGCCGGCATCGACATTGTCCGGGTCAACCCGGAAAACTTCTTCGTGCTGGAGGACAATGCGCGCACGCCGTCCGGCGTGTCCTACATGCTGGAAAACCGCGAAATCATGATGCGGCTGTTTCCGGACCTGTTTGCCCGCCACCGCGTTGCACCTGTGGAAAAGTACCCGGACGAACTGCTGTCGGCGCTGCGATCGGTGGCGCCGCTCAGCGCCGCGGCCGAACCCACGGTGGCGCTGATGACGCCCGGCGTCTACAATTCCGCCTATTACGAGCATTCATTTCTGGCCGACAAACTCGGCATCGAACTGGTCGAAGGCCGCGACCTCATTGTCAAGAACGATGAGGTGTTCATGCGCACCACCGAGGGCCTGAAGCGCGTCGATGTCATCTACCGCCGCGTCGATGACGACTTCCTCGATGTCGGCCTATGCGGCCGGCAACATCACCTTGGCCAACGCGGTGGGAACCGGCATCGCCGACGACAAGGCTGTCTACTCCTACATGCCCGAGATCGTGAAATTCTATCTCAGCGAAGAACCGATCCTGAAGAACGTTCCGACCTGGCGCTGCCGCGAGCCCAAGGACCTGGCCTACGTTCTCGATAACCTCAGCGAACTGGTGGTCAAGGAAGTGCATGGCTCCGGCGGCTACGGCATGCTGATCGGCCCGGCCGCGACCAAGGCGACGATCGAGGCGTTTCGCGACAAGCTCAAGCGCGAGCCCGAGGGCTTCATCGCCCAGCCGACGCTGGCGCTGTCGACTTGCCCGACCTGCACCGAGTCCGGCCTTGCGCCGCGCCATGTCGATCTGCGGCCGTTCGTGCTGACCGGAAGCCATCACGTCACCATCGTGCCGGGCGGGCTGACTCGCGTGGCGCTGAAGCAAGGCTCGCTGGTGGTGAATTCGAGCCAGGGTGGCGGAACCAAGGACACTTGGATTCTGGATGGGTAACTTGGATTCTGGACGATTAGATCAGGCCTGAGGAGAGCAACACCCCTGCATGCTGTCGCGCACCGCTGAGAACCTTTACTGGCTGGCCCGCTATGTCGAACGCGCGGAATATCTCGCGCGCACCATCGAGGCGACGCTGCGCGTCACCGCGCTGCCGAACACCTATACCGGCAAGACCAACGAGTGGGATTCGGCGCTGCTGACCGCCGGCGTCAGCGCGAGTTTTTACGAGGTCTACGAGGAAGCCGACGAGCGCAATGTCGTCGATTATCTGTCGTTCTCATCGGCCAATCCGTCCTCGATCCGCAACTGCATCGAAAACGCGCGGCTCAATTCGCGCTCGGTCCGCACCGCGCTGACCAGCGAGATGTGGGACACCATCAACTCAGCCTGGATCGATCTCCAGGAAGTCTGGGGCAAAGGCACCAAGACTCGCGAAGAACTGGCGAAGTTCTTGCGGTTCGTGCTGGAAACCTCGCTGCGGTTCGACGGCTCGGCCTACCGGACCATGCTGCGCAACGACGCTTACTGGTTCTCGCGGCTGGGCTTACATCTCGAGCGCGCCGACAATACCGCCCGCATCCTTGATGTGAAGTATCATGTGCTGTTGCCCGAGGAGGAGCATGTCGGCGGACCGCTCGACTATTATCAATGGACCTCGATCCTGCGCTCGGTCTCGGCACTGACCGCCTACCACTGGGTCTATCGGGAAACCCTGAAACCATGGCTGATCGCAGACCTTTTGATCCTCAACGATTCGCTGCCGCGCTCGCTGGCGAGCTGCTACGGCAATCTGGTGCGAAATCTCGATCAGATCGGCGTCGCTTATGGCCGCCAGGGCGCCGCACAGCGCCACGCCCGCGGCGTCCGCAATCGCCTCGAGCACAGCCACATGGATGATATTTTCCAGCATGGCGTGCATGAATTCATCCAGGAATTCATTGCGGATAACGGCAGGCTCGGTGAGATCATCACAAAACAGTACCTGATCTGATGGATTCGAGACGAAAACAAACAAATGTCGCCATCGCCGGGCATAGCCGTCCGAGGGACGGCGCTGCTTCCGCTCGCCTATGCCCGGCCATTCACGTCTTGATTTGAGAGAAACAGGGAAGAAAGACGTGGATGCCCGGTACAAGACCGGGCATGACGACCTTCCTGTACTAACGTGTCTGAACTCTAGCATTGTCCCGGTAAGTCATGCGCCTGCGAATTGCTCATACCACCAGCTATCGCTACAAACCGCCTGCCACCGGCGTGATTCAGATCCTGCGGATGACGCCGGGCAGTCATGACGGGCAGTACGTCGCCGAATGGCAGATCGATGTCTCCACCGATTCACGGCTGGACGTGCATCAGGATGCGTTCGGCAATGTCACGCATGTCTTGACCTACGGACCGATCGCCGATCTCACCATCACGGTCGAAGGTCTGATCGAGACCCACGATACCGGCGGCGTGTTGCGGGGCACCGATGAACGCTTTCCGCCGAGCCTGTTCCTGCGCTCGACGCCGCTGACCGAAGTCAATCCGGCGATGGCGGCGTTTTCGCGCGAGCTGCGTTCGGAATCGGAAGACGACATACTCGGGTTTCTGCATGCACTGATGATGCAGATCAACGAGCACATGACGTTCGACGAAGACCCCACCAACAGCGGCACCTCGGCGGTGGAAGCCTTCGCATTGAAACGCGGGGTGTGTCAGGACTATGCGCATATTTTCATCGCCTGCGCGCGCTCCGGTGGCGTGCCGGCGCGCTTCGTCGCCGGACATTTCCTGCGCTCCGACGGGATGGTCAACCAGCAGGCCGGCCACGCCTGGACGGAAGCATTCGTGCCGGATCTCGGCTGGGTCGGGTTCGATCCGGCCAACGCGATCTGCACCACCGACGCGCATGCCCGCGTCGCCATCGGCCTGGATTATCTCGGCGCGGCGCCGGTGCGCGGCACCCGCTATGGCGGCGGCATGGAAACCCTGTCGGTCGCGGTCAAGGTCGACCAGGCCGGCCGGCAAGGTCAATCGCAGTCACAGTCGTAATTTCTCGCGTCATTCCCCTGGCGCGGCCGCCGCTTTGCCTTCAGGCCGGACACCGAGACGCCAGGCCGAGGGTGGAACGCCAATCATCTTCTTGAAGGCACGGCTGAATGCCGCGTCGGATTCGTAACCGGTTTTCGCCGCGATGCTGGCAATGTTGGCGTTGCTGCCGCTCAAAAGCTCCGAAGCAATCTGCATCCGCCATTTGGCGAGATAGTGCACCGGCGGAATCCCGACAAGCTTCGCAAAACGTTCGGCCAGGATGGTGCGTGACAATCCCGACTGCTTCGCCAGTGTCTCTATTGTCCAGTTGCGCGCCGGCTGATCGTGGATCAGCGACAGCGCCTTGCCTACGAGCGGATCACGCATGCCCGCAAGCCAGCCGGTGTTCTGCGGCGGCAGCGTTTCAATATAGCGGCGCAGAACGTCGATAAACATCAACTCGCTCAGTTTGGTTAGCACCGTCTCACCGCCGGCGCGCTTCTCCGCCACTTCCGCCACTGCAAATCTGATGAACTGGCCGAGCCAGCCGGCATCGCCATCGCGCGGGTTTCCCACCTTGATCACGGGCGGCAACGCCTCGAGTAACGGATTAAACGGCTGCGCATCGCAGGCGAGATATCCGCAGACGAGCTTGGCTGAGATCGGTCCGCCACTGACGTAGTTGATATGGAACGGCATTTGACCGGCAAAGGCGATGTCGAGCAGGTCTGCCGCGGGTGGATCGGCGCGGAGGCCGGGGCTGCTCGACATGATATGCGGATCGCTGTGGGTGAAGACAACGACTTCGCCGGCTTCGACGACAATCGGTTGCCCACCGACAATACGCGCAAAACACCGGCCGGCTGTCACCACATGATAGGAAATCAGATGGTCGGCCCCCGGAAGAATTCTCGGCAAGATCGAAGCCGGTGCCGGCGACCGGACAGCCCATGGGTCCTGAGCCTCGATGTCGAAGAACGTCGCGCCGGTCAGCCGCACAGTCTTCAATAAATTGGATAGGGCGTCCTCGGCCATTCGGCTCTGCCTGGCAAGTGGCGTGGGCATCGATCGCGGATGCGTTCTGCGACAGCCCTTTCGAAATCCGGACGCTCTGTCAAGTAACCCGAACGCCCTGCCATTCAGTTCGCCGCCGGAACGTTTAAATCGCTCGCGGTGGGCGCGCTCGGAAATGAGCAAGAATCAGGAGTTGCAAGGTCATGACAGTAAACAAAGGCGGATGTTTCTGTGGCGCCATAGAAATTGAAGTGCACGGAGCTCCCGAGGCGATGGGTTATTGCCATTGCAATTCGTGCCGATCCTGGTCGGCGTCACCCATGAACGCCTTCACCTTGTGGAAGCCGCAGAACGTCGAAATCACAAAAGGTGCGGAGCTTCTATCCCGGTTCATGAAAACAGAGGCGAGCGGTCGCCAGTTTTGCAAGCGATGCGGCGGCCATCTGATGACCGACCACCCGCAGTTGGGTTTGGTGGACGTCTATGCGGCCACGATACCTACCCTGAAGTTCAGCCCCGGTGTCCATGTCAACTACGCCGAGACGGTCCTGCCGATGAAGGACGGGCTACCGAAACTAAAGGACTTTCCCGCCGAGCTCGGAGGTTCTGGCGTGCCCGTGCCGGAGTAGCGCCAACACGGGGAGACTTATCGCTCGCGCGCCCGATCAACACCAAACCAGTCGAGGAGAAGATCTATGGATATTGCGACGTTCCGAACGACACAGGAGCCATTCAAGGAGCTCTACCGAAAAGATGCCAAGGCCGCGTTTCTCACCTTGAGGGCCAAGGGTACTGCCGACGAATCCGCCGTGACCTGCAAGGTCGAGACCGGACGCGGACTCGCGCTCGCGGGTATCCACCCGAAGGCCGGTGGCACCGGCCGGGAGCTCTGCTCGGGCGACATGCTGCTTGAAGCCCTGATCGCTTGCGCCGGCGTCTCGATGAGAGCGGCGGCGGCTGTGCTCGATATTCCAATCAAGTCAGCGGTGGTTTCAGCCGAAGGCGACGTCGATCTGCGCGGCACACTCGGCGTGACCGAGGGCGTGCCCGTCGGCTTCAAGGCGATCCGCTTGCGGTTCGACGTCAAGACCGACGCACCGCAGAACCAGCTCGATCAGCTGCTCGAACTCACCGATCGCTATTGCGTGATCTTTCAGACGATCCAGAACAGCCCAAAAACCACGGTAAAGTTAAACAGGGTTGGCCAGTAAGGGCGGCGTTGGTTCGCGCTCCACCGGCTTGAGCCGCGACGCAAATTCATGACGGTGAAGTCGCCGCCGCGCGACAAGGTGCGGCGGCATTTCACAGGCCGGAGTCCCGGATAACCGGTCCGTTCGCCCACAGACGCGCCAATTGGCGCGTCTGAGCATGACGGCTCAATCAATATTGCGCAACTCCGGTAATTCGACCCTCGCGCAATCCAGCCCTCGCCGTGAGGTAGACGCCCGCCGCGCTCGCGCGTAAGCACGCGCATGGCAACATTTCCCGACGCGCGGTTCGGCACGCTCAAACAATTGGCATGACCTGCGACGCCCTGGCGTCGGGTCGGCGTCGCTAGGCGCTTGACATCGGTCGGCGCTCCCCATGTGATGGGCGTCAACAAAAACAAAAACGCAATGCACAATTTTCCAGGGAGGTTTTGATGCTGGTGCGTAAGGCTGTCCGCCTGCTCGGCGGGCTGGTTGTGGCGGCGGTGGCGCTGGGCATGGCGGTTGCGGCCCAGGCCCAGGAAAAGAAAATCAAGATCGGCGTGATCTACGACCTGACCGGCCCGCTCGCGGGTGGCGGTTCGGAGCTGCAGTACATCGGCGCCAAGATCATGCTCGACCAGTACGCCAAGACCGGTGTGGAAGGTTACAAGGTCGAGGCGATCTACGCCGACGCCCAGAGCAAGCCTGACGTCGCCATCAACGAGGCGGTCCGCCTGGTCGAGCAGGAAAAGGTCGACATGCTCCTGGGCTTCTTCTCGTCGGCGCAGTGCGTGCCGGTGGCCGCCCGCGTCGAGCAGCTCAAGAAGTTCATGTGGATCACCACCTGCATTTCATCGTCGGTGCTCGACAACAAGAATTTCAAATATGTCTTCCGTCCGCAGGCGAGCGGCGACCAGTTCGGCATGATGACGATGGACTTCATCGCCCAGAACTCGCAGTCCAAGTTCGGCAAGGAGCCGAAGGACCTGCGCGTCGCCATCATTCACGAGGATGGCGCCTACGGGGTCGACGTGGCCAAAGGCAACGTTGCCGGCGCCAAGAAGGCCGGCTTCAACGTCGTGCTGAAGGAAGGCTATTCGGCTACCGCGCCCGATCTCTCTGCGCTGGTCACCAAGCTGAAGCGCGCTCAACCCGATGTCATCTTCCATACCGGCTACAATCCCGACATCACGCTGCTGCTTCGCCAGACGCGCGAACAGGGGCTGAAGTTCGGGGCCCTGGTCGGCCACGGTGCGGGCTACGGCGTATACGAGAAGCTCAAGGAAGGCCTCGGCCCCGACGCGAACTACATCTTCAACACCGATCCGATCTCGATCTGGCTCGCGAACCAGAAATCAATGGATCCGAAGCTGCCGCCGATCATCAAGATGGTCGGCGAGGAATTCGACAAGGTGAAACCGGGCGTCGCCATACGATCGGCGCATGTCGGCATGGCGGCTTCGAACACTTACGTGTTCCTGACCGAGGTGCTGCCGCGCGCCATCAAGAAATATGGCGGCGTCGATCCCGACGCGCTGCGCAAGGCGGCGCTCGAAGTCGACCTTCCCGAGGGCGGCACGATGCTGGGCTTCGGCGTCAAGTTCTACGGCGAAGGCACCCAGATGGCCGGACAGAATGAACGCTCGTTCCCGGTGGTGATCCAGTACGTCGACGACAAGTCGTATGTGGTGTGGCCGAAGAGTCAGGCGCAACGCGAGGCCGTGCTGCCGCTGCCGGCGGGCACGACCTACAGCTACAAATAGGTGGTCCTGGATCGACGGAAGGGACCGCCGTGCTGGTAGTCGAGGGCTTGGTCAAGCGGTTTGGCGGCTTCACGGCCGTCAACAAGGTATCGTTCAAGGTCGATCAGGGCGAGATCCTCGGCCTGATCGGCCCGAACGGCTCGGGCAAGAGCACGATCTTCAACATGCTCTCCGGCACGCTTTCGCCGTCGGCGGGTTCGATTAAATTCGCCGGGACGGAGATCGCGGGTCTCGCGCCGCATCGGATCATCAATCGCGGCATCGGCCGGACCTTCCAGATCCCGCGACCGTTTCACCGGCTGACGATATTCGACAATGTGGCGTTGGCTGGCTACTTCGGGCAGGGCCGGCACAGCCGTGCGAAAGCCGAGGACGCCGCCGAACGCGCGCTCGCCATGGTCGGCCTGCCGGCGGACCGCACCATCAGTGTCGACGGGCTGGGCGCCGCCGGCCTGAAGAAGCTGGAGCTGGCCAAGGCGCTTGCGACCGGGCCGAAATTGCTGCTGGCGGACGAAAGCCTGGGCGGGCTCGATGACACCGAGATGGACCAGGCCGCCGACATGCTGCGCAAGATTCGCGACGAGCTTGGCATCACCATCATCTGGGTCGAGCACATCATGGGCGTGCTGATGCGCGTGGTTGATCGGGTGATGGTGCTGGATCACGGCGAGAAGATTTCCGATGGCCTGCCGAGCGAGGTGTCGAACGATCCGCGGGTCGTCGAGGTTTATCTCGGCACCGATGCCGATGCGACCCAGGCCGCCGCGGCCGAAGCGCGTCGTTAGGCGGGGTGCGCGCATGCTCGAGCTGAAATCGGTCGATGCGGGCTACGGAACCTTCCAGGCGCTGTTCGGCGTCAGTCTCGACGTCAGGGCGGGCGAAGCGGTGGGCGTGATCGGCCCCAACGGCGCCGGCAAGACGACCTTGATGCGGGTGATCTCCGGTCTGATCCGGCCTCGCGCGGGAGCGATTTCAATGGAGGGCACCGACGTCCTGAGGACGCCGGAACATCGCATCGTCAGTCTCGGCATCGCCCACGTGCCGGAGAACCGCCGCCTATTTCCCCGTCTGACGGTGCAGGACAACCTCAAGATGGGCGCCTTCATGCCCGAAGCGCGGGCCCGCTACGCCGAGCGGCTGGCGTTTGTGTTTGACCTGTTTCCACGCATGAAGGAACGCCGCAACCAGCTCGCCGGCACCATGTCGGGAGGCGAGCAGCAGATGTGCGCCATCGGCCGCGCGCTGATGTCGGATCCGAAGCTGCTGTTGCTCGATGAACCCTCGGCTGGTCTCGCGCCTGTCGTCGTTCAGCAGGTTTTCGAACTGGTGAAGCGAATCCGCGCCAATGGCCTGACCGTGCTGATCGTCGAGCAGAACGTACAGCAGGTCCTGCGCGTGGTGGATCGCGCCTACCTGATGGAGGCAGGCTCGATCCGCGCCTCGGGCAAGTCGAGCGAGATGCTGGCCAACGACACCATCCGGCAAGCCTATCTTGGGGTGTAAGATTTTGGAGTCTAGGTAAAACCATGACGGATATTTTCGACATCTACCTGCTCGAAGCTGTCGTGAACGGCATCCTGCTCGGCGGCCTGCTGGCGTTGCTGGCGCTTGGGCTGAACCTGATCTTCGGCGTCATCGACGTGACGTGGATCTGCTACGCCGAACTTGTCATGATCGGCATGTACGGCATGTACTATCTGGTCCAGGTTTTTGGGCTACCCTATTACGTTGCGGCGCCGTTCACGATCCTGCTGGTCGCGGGACTGGGAGCGCTGCTGCATTTGCTGGTGATCGCGCCGCTGCTGTCGGCGCCGCCGATCAACCAGCTGCTCGCCACCGGCGGCGTGCTGTTCGTGTTGCAAAGCTTCGCCACCGTCGCGTTCGGCATCGACTTCCGCAACCTCGGCATAAGGATGCCGGTGTTGAAGTTCGCCGAGATGCATTTCAGTTATTCACGCCTGCTCGCTTTCGCCGCCGCGCTGATCGGCATGCTGCTGGTCTATTTCTTCATGAAGCGGACCTATGTCGGCACCGCCATCCGCGCCATCTCGCAGGACCGCCAGATCATGGCGCTGATGGGCGTCGACACGCGCCGTCTGTATCTCATCACGTCGGCGCTGGGCGGCGCGCTCGCCGGCCTCGCGTCCTGCCTGCTGGTCTTGCAATACGACATCCATCCGTTTGTCGGGCTGTCGTTCGGACCGATCACCTTCCTGATTTGCGTGCTGGGCGGGCTCGGCAATTTCGTCGGCGGCTTCGTCGCCGCGTTTGTATTCGCCGAGATCATCTCGCTCGGCGGACTGTTTTCCGATCTCGAATGGGGCTACGTGCTGGCCTTCGCCTTCTTCATCGTCATGATGTTCATCAGGCCCGCCGGGCTGCTGGCGAGGCGCTCGTGAACCTGCGTCAGTCGGTGCCCTGGATTGCCGCCGCAGCGCTCATCGCCCTGCCCTTCGTCTATCGCGAACCCTACCATCTGCACATCCTCATCCTGATCCTGATCTGGTCGTTCGCCTATACGTCGTGGTCGATGATGGGCCGCTTCGGCCTGGTTTCACTCGGGCATGGCGGGTTCATGGGCCTCGGCGCCTATGTGACGGCGCTGCTGTGGAACCACCTCGGCGTGTCGCCGTGGCTGGGCATTCCCCTGGCGATGATCGCCGCGGCGGTGCTGGCGGTGATCGTGGCGTATCCTTGTTTCCGCTTCCGCATCACCGGCCACTATTTCGTGCTGGTCACGCTGGCGCTGTCCGGAATCGTCCTCCAGGTCATCACCGCCACGCGCGACTACACCGGCGGCTCGCTTGGGTATACGCCCGACCGGACCAAGGGCAGCCATCTGCTGGCGCTGCAGTTCGACGACAAGATCACCTGGTATCTGATCGCGCTCGACGGCAGCATGGATCGCTATGCGCTGGAGGCGATCTCCGAGGATGAGGATGCGGCCGCTGCGGCCGGCGTCAACGTGACCTGGGAAAAGCTCAAGATCACGGTGATCAGCGCGCTGATGACAGCGCTCGCCGGCGCGCTCTACTGCCAGTACCAGATGTTCATCTCCCCCGACACCGTGAGCGGCATTTCGGTATCCTTGCAGATGGTTTTTGCCGTCATCGTCGGCGGCTTATATGTGTCGCTCGGGCCGACGGTCGGCGCGGTCATCACCATCCTGCTGGCGGAAGTCCTGCGTATCGGCTTTGGAACGAAGGCCGTTGGCTGGGACAATCTGGTCTACGGCGTGCTGCTGGTGGTCTTCATCATCTTCCTGCCCAAGGGCATTTTAGGCAGCATCCTCGACCGGGTGAAGACGCTGCGCAAGGCCTGAGAAGAAGCGGTCGTCGAATTGTTTACCGTCATTGCGAGGAGCCCTTGCGACGAAGCAATCCAGCTTCCTTTGTCGCCCCGCAAAAGGCGGATTGCTTCGCGGAGCCTGTCATCGGGCGGCGCTTCGCGCCGACCCGTTGGCTCGCAATGACGGCATCAAGACCGAGGCTACGCGCCGACAAACACCAGCAACGTGCCATTGGCCGCCGCGGGCGGAACGCAAACAGCCTTTCCGCTGCGGAGCGGCGCGATGCGCTGAGCTCGGGAACGTCACACATCCGATGCCCTCTCTCGTTGCAGGGCAAACCAGCGTTCCGTCAAACGCCGCCCATCCACGGGTATCAGATCGTTCAGAACCGATGCCATGATGATCCGCTCTACCCGAAAGTGGCGAAAGTCGTTTCGCAGCTCGCACCACGCGCCTAACACAGTCACGTCGACGTAATAGGCCATCGCGATAGGCCACACGATACGTTCGCTTCGTTTTGCCTCCGCGTCGGAGTACGCGATGCGGACCTTGCGGGTCTCACGGATCGCGCGCCGCAAGTCGGACAGATCGACCCCGTCCGGTATCGCCGCGCTGCCGCTGGATACGAGGAACGTTGGCTCCATGATTCCGCTTCGCAGCGCGTCGGGAAGCGCTGTGGTGACCTTGGCCAGCACGCTCTCCGCAGCACTCTGCAAGCCGGGATCGCGCAAACGGCGCACCAGTCGTGCTCCGACGGCAATCGCATCGACTTCGTCAGCCGTAAACATCAGTGGCGGCAAGTCGAAGCCTATCCCGGTACACCGTTCGGACCGTCACCTCGAGACGCTCAGCGATCATTGCTGCCGTTATTGGCTGAACGGCAACGCGCAGCATCTGGATGATGTCGAACAGCCGATCCGCGCGCCGCATCAGCGCTCCATCTTTCAATCGCAAGCCCGAGGATACTGACACAACGCTGTCAGTATCAAGGCATTAGGGTGCTCTCCAAGGCGGGGCGAAGGGTGCGGATGGCCGCGGACGTGAGCACGGGATTTCCAAAAAGTTCTCGAGCGTCCGTGGCCGGGCGACACGTTGAGATCCGGAGAGGATGAAATGCAGACGAGTTATTTGCGCGGTGTCCCGTTTTGCCTCGTCGCCACCGTCTCATGGGGCTGCATGTTCCCGGTGATGACGTCGGCGCTGACCCAGATGGACCCCTTCAATTTTACCGCCATCCGATACACGATCGCCGCCATTCCCTTCGCCGTCCTGCTCTTGGCCCGCGAGGGTCCTGGGGATCTGTCTCGTGGCGCGATCCACCGTCTAGCAAGCGAAATGTGCCTGATCAACAAAGAGGAGACAGTATATGCCTAATGTATTAGTCGAGACACGCGGCGGTTGGCTCGGAGCGAAGCGAACCGCATTGCTCGACGCCATCCAAGCGGCGACGGAGGAAGCGCTGCGCATCCCACCTGCTGCACTGGTGCTGCGACTGATCGAACATCCTAAGGAGTGCTTCACTAGCCCGCACGGGACGGCGGAACGGTACACCCACATCGTGATCATAATGTTCGCGGGTCGATCACTCTCGGCCAAACGCGCGCTCTACCAAGCGATCGTTCGGAACCTCGAGCCATTCGGCGTTCCGCCATGCGATGTGAGGATCATTCTGAACGAGGTCCCGCGTGAAAATGTCGGCATGCTGGGCGGCAAGGCCGCGGTCGATCTCGAGCTCGGCTATGAGGTCATAGTCTAGCTGACCCTCGGTGACCCGTGCCCGACCGGCTGCTGCACCATTCGACCGTCGTCAGCATCCAGGGTGCGGGCTACCGTCGTCTACGGCGTGCTGCTGGTGGTGTTCATCATTTTCCTGCCCAAGGGTATGAGCGAGATGACTTTTCTTCGAATCGTCATCCCGCTCTATCTTTTTGTTTGAGCATGATCTCCGCGCAAACGCTTCGCGTTTGTCGCGAGGGAAAACCGGTACCCACTTTTCCGGATCATGCTCTAGCGATGCAGGCTAACGTCAGCCGCCTTTGCTCTCAATCTCGGTCAATCCCGCCTTTCGCATGCCGTCCAGGAACCGCTCCATCAGTTCAGGCGTTTGATAGGGAACGCTGGCTCTGATCCAGTCGATCGATAGCTGGGGTTGCTCGAGCCGTACGGTTGCGAGAAATTTCCGGGCCTCCTCGATCCGTCCGGTCTGCGCGAGGCCGGCGCAGCGCAATCGCTGCGCCCCCTGAAAACCTGGGCGTAGACGCAAGAGCTGCGACGAGTATTCGACAGCTTCCGCGTATCGACCCGCACAATAATGAGCTACCGCGATAGCCCCGAGGAACAGCGCCATCTCCGGATCCAGGGGACTGAGCCTGATCGCTTCCTCGGCATGCTCTATCGCCTCGCAGTCGCGTCCGGCAAATGCCAGGCCGTGGCCAAGATTGCCGTGGGCTGCCGCGGAACTCGGGTTGAGTTTGACCGCCCGACGAAAAGCCGCGATCGATTCCTCGGTGCGTTTTTCCATGAGGGCCAAATAGCCAAGCGCGATCTGTCCCCAGGAATCGCAATCGTCGAGGGCGACCGCGCGAACAGCGTGTTGGCGACCAACGAGCAACCCGTGATCGCGGTTGACCCACCCCATATGCGCAGCAAACGAGAGGCAAAACGCCAGCAAGCTTCGAGCAGGCGCGTAGTTCGGATGTATCTCAACGGTACGTTTGAGAGCGTCGATCGCGGTCTCGTAATCCAGGCGTGTCAGGCGCCAGACATGCGTTTGAGCGCGAGCGACGAGTTCCCAGGCGCCGAGATCTTCCGGGGACCGCGAAAGCGAGCGGATGCCCTCCGCTGCAAGCAGACGAGGCTCGATAGCCGCGACGACGCTGGAGGTGATTTCATCCTGGACAGCGAAGATATCGCCCAGTTCGCGGTCGTAGCGCTCCGCCCAATGATGACCGCCGGTTATCGCGTCGACTAACTGCGCGGTGATGCGTATCCGCGAGCCGGCGCGGCGCACGCTGCCTTCCAGCACGTAGCGCACGCCAAGCTCGCGCGAAACCTGTTTCACGTCGACCGCGCGGTGCTTGTAGACGAATGTCGAGTTGCGGGCGATGACGAACAGCCAACGAATACGGGACAGTCCGGTAATCAAATCCTCGGAAATGCCATCGGCAAAATACTCCTGATCGGAATCGCCGCTCATATTGGCGAATGGCAATACCGCAATGGAAGGACGATCGGGCAACGGCAGGGCGCCGTCCCCGCCAGCCGCCGCAGCCGTTAGAGTTGGTGAGCCGAGGTCCACAGCATGGCTATCGATCACAATCACCGGCGATGCAAAAAGATAGCCGCGTTTGGCGACAGTTTCGATTTCCGCATGGGCGTTGTCGTTGAGCGCCTGACGGATGTCCTTGATGCACTGAACCAGTGAGTTGTCGGTGACCATGACGTCCTGCCAGACGTTATCGATCAATTCTCCTTTCGGAACGAGGCGGCCCGGGTTCTGTACCAGATAAACCAGCACGTCGAAGGACTTCGGCCGCAGGGGTAAAACCACGCCATCGCAACGCAAACAGGCGGATCGGCGATCGACGACAAACCGCCCGAAACGATAGCTTTTGGTTTCAGCCAGATATGACAGGGGTGCAGCCTGGTTTTGCGGATCCGCCCGCATCCTAGACCATTTCAGCAGAATTTCATCAGGCCTTCACGACACCCCGCCGCAGATCGGCAAGATCGGCTCACCAATCCCGGAGGTCGTGCCCGGCACGCCGTGAAGGAGTTTGCCCATGAAACCCGCGTCAAGGATCAACCGAGCGACGTTCTTCACCAGTCTCGTCGCGGCGGCGCTGCTGACCAGTTCCGCGCGCTGCGACGTCATCATGGACTGGAATGCCAAGGCGGACGCAATCGGCATCGAGAAGCAACTTCCCAATGCCCCGAATGCGCGCGGACTGGCGATGCTCCATATTGCGATGTTTGAAGCGGTCAACGCGATCGACCGACGATACGCCCCTTACAAGCTCAACCTCGCGGCAGAACGCACGACTTCCAAGGAAGCGGCGGCGGCTTCCGCCGCCTATGATATTCTGGTGGCGCTTTATCCCGATCAGAAAGCCGACCTCGACGCGACGCTCGCGGCGTCGCTTTCGGGCATTGCCGAAACGGAGGCGAAGTCGAAGGGGATCGAACTTGGCAAAAAAGCGGCGGCTGGGATTATCGCGCTGCGCGCCAACGACTCCAGCGACAAGACGGAAAATTACCGGCCCTACACGATGCCGGGCGTCTACGTGCCGACCGCAACGCCTATTGAATCCACTAGCCCAGCGCTGACGCCGTGGGTGATGGGCACGGGCTCGCAGTTCCGTCCGGGCCCTCCTCCGGCGCTTAGTTCGGAGACGTGGACCAGGGATTTGAACGAGATCCGCGAGATCGGAAGCCGCAACAGCAGCAAGCGCACGGCTGAGCAGACCAATATCGGCCGCTTCTGGTTTCAGACTGGACCCCGAACCTACAATCCGATCGTCAAGCAGATCGCGATGGCTCGGAAAATGGACGTCGTTGACTGCGCCCGTCTGTTCGCGCTCAGTTCGATCGCGGGCGTTGACGCCTTCATCGCCGTGTTCGACGCCAAATATACCTACAATCTATGGCGGCCGGTGACGGCGATCCGCAATGCCGATCTCACATCCAATGCCGCAACGCCGCGCGAAGAGTCATGGATGCCGCTCGGCGTTACCCCGATGCATCCCGAATATCCGTGCGCGCACTGCATTGTCGCGGCCGCTATTTCCACCGTTCTTCAAAGCGTCGCAGGAGATGAGGTCGATGCTATCTCGCTGACGAGCCCGACTGCTCCTGGAGTCACGCGCAAATGGACGCGCCTGCAGGACTACAGTGATGAGGTCTCGAACGCCCGCATTTACGCCGGCTTTCATTACCGCTTCTCAACCGAGGTTGGAAAAGACATGGGGAAGAAAATCGGGCAGTTGACGGTGGCAACGCAGTTGCGCGGCGCCGTTGCCTCCGCGCAGCCGAAACCCTGACGTGAGAAGGCTTTTACATATCAGAGGCGTTTCTCTGCGGTGAACGCTGCAAGACGCGCCAATTGGCGCGTCTTGCAATGACGGTCTAATCAACACTCGCAACTCCGGCACGTAGTCGCCGCGGTTATAGGCCGCCATGCCGTCTTCCCAGGGGCCCGCGAAAGCGCCCGGAATGCCCAAGATTTGCGCGGCCACGACCAGACCGCCGAGATTCATTTGCTTTTTCATGCGCCGCCCCTGCCCTCAGGTTTCGACGGAAAGTTGTCTAACCGGTCGATATCGGCAATGCCGCGACGGAATCGGCCCAAACCTCCGCCGATGCCCCCGAATGGGGTTGGAGGCGCTTCCGAAATTCGCTAGTAATTTCGCGCGCCGTCTGATGCGTTCGGGGATCGGAAATGACCTATTGTTGCGGAGTGCTGGTGCGGGACGGTCTGGTCATGATCGCGGACACCCGTACCAATGCCGGCCTCGACAACGTCTCGACCTTTCGCAAACTCCATATCTTCAGCAAACCGGGCGACCGCATCATGGCGGTCGCGAGCGCCGGCAATCTGGCGATCAGCCAGTCGGTGCTGTCTACGCTGACCGAAGGGCTTGAAGATCCGCATACCGGCGACCTCGAAACCCTGCTGAACGCGCCGACCATGTTCCAGGCGGCGCAGCGCATCGGCCGGGCAATCCGCGCGGTCCACGCCACCGAAGGCACGGCGCTGCAGTCCGAGGACATCAATTTCGACGTGTCGTTTTTGTTCGGCGGCCAGATCAAGGGCTCGCGGATGCGGCTGTTCATGGTCTACCCGGCCGGCAACTTCATCGAATGCACCACCGACACGCCCTATCTGCAGATCGGCGAGCACAAATACGGCAAGCCGGTGCTCGACCGCGCCATGCACTACGACGTCGAATTGTATGAAGCGCTCAAGACCAGCCTGATCTCGATGGATTCGACGATGCGCTCCAATCTCGGCGTCGGTCTTCCGATCGACGTGCTGGTGGTGCGCACCGACGTCTGCGATGCCGATCTCAATCACCGCATCGAGGCCGGCGAGCCGTATTTTCACGATCTGCGCTCGCGCTGGTCGGCGGCGCTGCGCGCGGCGCACCAGAATATTCCAAGACCGCCCTACAAGACCGAAACAGAATCAAAAACGTGACAAAAGGTAAGGAAACAAATGGCCGAGGCAGCAAACAAGATCGCAGTGGTGACCGGTGCAGGCACC
>WNFN01175399.1_pt1 | contig 17261 bp, 14 predicted proteins | sample 5400161 | NCBI WGS metagenome assembly WNFN01 (sample SAMN13153353, study PRJNA577476) | soil metagenome | isolation source: 80 cm saprolite on Douglas fir-dominated hillslope | place: USA:California | collected 2013-09-17 | reverse complement strand
CCCACTTCGTCGGGATAAAGGTCGATGAGCTTGACGACCCAGTCGGAATCGGTGCCGCTGGTGGAGGCGATCAAATTGGCGACCGGTTGTCCGCTAATTTTCATCGGAGCGGTCAGTGTGTCGGAGATGAAGACCACAACGTCTGGGCGGCCGGAGACTCCGCGCTGGTCGTCAACAAGCCAGTTGGCCCAAGGCACGTTGTTGGCGAAGCCCACAGGATGACTGGGGCGTCCGCTAAAGGGAACGGGCTTGGCGGGGTCGGAAACATACTCGTCGAATGACGTTTCGCCGACCGCCGGCGCGGTGAAGCTGAGCTTTTGCCCCGCATTAAGATAGAGCGGCGCGGGTTTTACGGTGCAGCCGCTGGCGCAGCTGGAGGGCCACGCGGGCAAGCGCCGCCAAGTGTTCGTGCCGGTTTCAAACGCCGACACCGGCGCAACGTCGCTCTTCGGTGCGCCGTCCTTCAGATATTGCGCCAGGAACGGCGCCAGAATCTCTCTGCGAAAATACAACCCGGTATCGCTCCCGAATCTCAGCGCGCCGAGCGAACTGCCATCTCCGATCTCCTGCCCGTGATGCCAGGGGCCCATGGCGAGAAACACTTTGTCGTTGCCCGTGTCCTTCGCTTTGATCGCTTTGTAGACGGCCATCGCGCCGTAGATGTCTTCCTGGTCCCAGAGGCTGTTCACCAGCATGGTCGGAACTTTCAGCGGCTGCGCGGCGAGAATCTTGTCCATGGCTTGCTGCTGCCACCAAGAGTCGTAGGCCGGATGATCGAGAAGCTTGCGCCAGAAGCCGACCTGCTCAAGACCATGACGGCGGCCGAGTTCGCCGGCCGAACCGGCTTGCAAGTACAGGTCGTAATCATCGTAGTTGCTGGTCCACCAGTGCTCATCGCTCTTGCGCGCGGCTTCCTGGTCGTAGATGTAGGGCATGTTCAGTTCGCGAAAGGCGCCGTAGTGAAACCAGTCGTCGCCCATCCAGCCGTCCACCATGGGGTTCATCGGCACGGCGACTTTGAGCGCGGGATGGGGATTGACGAGTGCCATCAAGGGCAGAAATCCATCGTAGGAAATGCCGAGGACGCCGACCTTGCCGTTGCTCTCCGGAATATTTTTCACCAGCCATTCGATGGTGTCGTAGGTGTCGGTGGAATGATCGACCGTTGTGGGATTCAGCGGGCCGCGCAGCGGGCGCGTCATCACATAGTCGCCCTCGGAGCCGTACTTGCCGCGGACGTCCTGGACAACGCGGATGTAGCCGCCTTCAAGGATGACTTCCAGTGCGTTGTCATAGCCATGGAGGCTGGGTCCGAGATGCGAGCTGTGCTCGTGGGTGGTGAGATCGTCGGCGTCGTACGGCGTGCGGGTAAGAAGAATTGGCGCGTTCTTAGCGCCTTTGGGCACAAGGATGACAGTGTGCAACTTCACGCCGTCGCGCATCGGAATCATCACTTCGCGCCTGGCGTAGTCGAAGCTATCCGTGACGGGTGTGAACTGGGCCGGCGTTTCGCTGGGCAGCGTGGGAGGAGCCGGCGGCGGCGGAGCCTGGGCCAAGGCGAGCTCGGAGAACAAGAGAGCGCCGAGCACTGGCACGAGCAAGGTTAGCCTACGAACGCAGTGGATCGGCTTCATTGTAGTCCCTCAGTGATGCGTGGAATGACGGTGGATTATATCCCCAGACAGCTCCGCTCGCCACTTTCAGAGCCCACGCGGGGTTGTTGCAAGGGGGGTCAAGACTGATCCGACACCGGCAACTTAACGGTGTTTACTGCATCATCGTGCGGGAGTAAAATGGATTGGAACGGTCGGCGTGGCCCACCTTAAACAAGCGTCTGACCAAATCCCGTTTATTGCAACGACTTCCCTCTAGGAGCGACCAAGATGGCCACCGCTACTCTTACCAAGCCCGCAGCAAAGGGAGGCAGCTTTCTCCTGGAATCGCCGCAGCCGAGCGATGTGTTCACGCCTGCTGATCTGACGGACGATCAGAAGCTGATCGGCCAGACGGCGGAGGAATTTGTCCTCAAGGAAGTTTTCCCTTTCATCAAGGATCTCGAAAACAAAAAGGCCGGGCTGATGGCCACGCTGGTGAAAAAAGGCGGCGAAGTCGGTTTGATGGGCGGCGGAGTGCCGGAGGAATTCGGCGGCGCGGGCCTCGACAAGATTTCCACGACGGTACTTACGGAAAAACTTTCGATTTACGGCGGCTTCGCGGTGACGCACGGAGCGCACGCGGGAATCGGCACGCTGCCGATCGTTTACTTCGGCACGGAAGCGCAGAAGAAAAAATATCTGCCGAAGCTGGCTACCGGCGAGTGGATCGGCGCGTACTGCCTTTCCGAGCCGCAAGCGGGGTCCGACGCGCAGAATTCGCTGACGCGCGCGGAACTGAATAAAGAAGGCACGCACTACATTCTCAACGGCCAAAAGATGTGGATCACTAACGGCGGCTTTGCCGATGTTTACATTGTTTTTGCGAAGATCGACGGAGAAAAATTCACGGCCTTCATCGTCGAGCGCACGTTCCCCGGCTTCAAGCCCGGCAACGAAGAGCACAAGATGGGCATCCACGGCAGCTCGACGACGCCGATTTTCCTGGAAAACTGCAAGGTACCGAAAGAAAACCTGTTGCACGAGATCGGCCGCGGCCACATCGTGGCGTTCAATATCCTAAATGCCGGGCGGTTCACGCTCGGCGCTTCCTGCGTGGGCGGTTCGAAGCACGTACTGATGACCTCTTCGAAATATGCGAAGGAGCGCAAAGCGTTTGGAAAACAGATTGGCGACTTCGGCTTGATGAAGGAAAAACTGGCGGAAATGGCCATTCAGATTTTCGCGGTGGAATCCATGGTGTACCGCTCCGCGAGGAATACGCCATCGAGAGCTCCATCGCCAAGGTCTACGGCAGCGAGATGCTCGATTTTGTGGTGGACGAAGCCGTGCAGATCTTCGGCGGCTACGGATTCCATGAGGATTATCCCGTATGCCGCGCGTATCGCGATTCGCGCATCAACCGCATCTTCGAGGGCACCAACGAAATCAATCGCATGCTGATCATCCAAATGCTGATGAAGCGCGCGATGGGCGGCCAGCTCCCGCTGATTCCCGCGGCCATGAAGTTGGCGGATGAAATCCTCGCGGGGCCGTCCTTCGAGGAAGCCCCGGAAGGCGTTCTCGCCGCCGAATCCCGCGTTGTCGCCAACGCCAAGAAAATGTTTCTGCAAGCGGCCGGAGGCGCAGTCCAGAAATTCCGCGAAAGGCTGGCCGACGAGCAGGAACTGATCGGCGCGCTCTCGAACGTGGTTATGGAAATCTACGCGATGGAGTCCTGCCTGCTGCGCGCGCAAAAAGCTGCCGCGGCGAAGGGCGAATCCGCCACGCAAACCATGATTGATGCCGCGCGCGTGTTCATCAATGACGCCGCCGAGCGCGTCGAGCGCGAAGCCAAGCGCGCCATCGCCGCCATCCACGAAGGCGACATGCTCACCACGCAAATGGCCGTCCTGAAGCGTTTCGCGAAGCGCGCGCCGGTGGACACCATTGCGCTGCGCCGCCGGGTTGCCGCCGCCGTGCAGTCTCAGGACCGGTACCCACTCGAAGGGCGTTAAGAAGCGACCAATCGAAGGCAGTTAGTAATCCGCGATAAAGGCAAAGGACGGAATTCACGAGGGGTTGATGTGTGTCAGGCTTCCCTGCCCCGCCGGAAACCCCGTCGTCACCATAGTTGCTGTGTATGCACGAATGTGCATATCATGGTGCCGTGACCTATGAGTGGGACCCGGCCAAGGCTCGCGCCAACCTTTCCAAGCACGGCGTTGACTTCGCCGATGCCGCGATCGCCCTCGAAGACAATCAGGCTTTGACGACAGAGATCCCCTCTCCTCGGACGAGGAGCGCTGGATCACGATAGGAAGGGACGCCCTCGGCAGTTTGCTGGTGGTGGTTTACACGTGGCGCGAAGAAAGTGTCCGGCCAATCTCCGCTCGGTTCGCCACGGCACGCGAGAAGCGGCAGCACGAGGAAGGCTTATGAAACGCGAATATGATTTCCGAAACGCAAAGCGAGGAGCCGTAGTTTCCGTGTCCAAGAGAAAGACGCGGATCACTATACGGCTGGACGAAGAAATTCTCGCCTGGTTCCGCTCTCAGGCGAACCGCGCCGGCGGAGGCAGCTACCAAACGCTAATCAACGAAGCCCTGCGCCAACACATCCAGCGCACTCGCGAACCGCTGGAGAAAACGCTCCGCCGCGTCATCCGCGCAGAACTCCGAGCAGCCAGCTGAGTGCGCTGCGCAGCCGGCTCGCCGCCGCGGTGCAGTCTCAGGACCGCTACCCGTTGGAACGCCGCTCGCCGGTTTTGCGGCGTATCCCGTTCTGCAAAAAGCATCTATACAAGACAGCCGGATGCCCCCGGCCCCACGGGGGTCTTTTCCATTTTGGAACCCCTGTCCGTAAGTCTTCCCTATCCTGCGAATAACTGCCCTAGACTGAGCTTTAGAACGATTCAACCAATTCATGAAGGAGCCCCTTCGGATGTCCCGCAAGTTGTTGGCATTGGTGTCCGTTATCGTCGGCCTTCATATTGTCGAAGCGCTGACGCTTGGCACATCCACACTAGGGTCGTTTCTCGCAAACGGCTTGCAAATCTTTGCTTGCGGTCTTGCCGCGGTCATGGCTTTCGGGGCATCTCGCCGCGGGCACGGCTTGAGCCGCACCTTCTGGCTGATCTTCGGCGCGAGCATCGCAATGTGGGGGGTAGCAAACCTAGGCTGGATGTACTACGAAGTGGTGCTCCACAGCGAACCGCCCACAACCTCGGCGGTACGATTCTTATTCGGTTTGGAAAGCGTGCTGATCGCGATAACCCTATTCCTGGACCAGGACAAGGATTCTCCGCGGATCGACCCAGAATCCGTCCTTGACTTCATCCAGATCGGAATCGTCTTCTTTTTTATTTACCTCGAATATTACTACGTGCCGGCTCATCGCCTTGACAACTACTCTGCATTCCTGCGGGGGATGCGCGTCGAGAACGTGGAAGATGCTTTGCTCACCGCGCTGGCTGCGTTCCAGGCGCTGCGCGCGCGGAAACAGCACACCCGGAAACTTTATGGCGGCCTCGCTCTCTACCTGCTGTTCTTGACGGTGTGCGCGGCGCTGGCCCAGTACCTGGAAATTATCAAGCCGGCCCCAACTGGGACATTGCGGGACCTGTTATGGACATCGCCGTTTCTCGTTGGTGCGATGTGGGCGGCGCAGTGGCAGCCGAGCCCTGCTGCGGAAACTGGTTCACGATTGCTGCGAAAGACGTTCGGCGAATTGATGGTGACCAACACTACATTTGCGCTGGCGCCATTGATCATACTCTGGCAGGTCTCGCAACTGGAAGCAGAGTGGCGCCTGCTTCGTTTCTCACTTCTTGGAGTTTCCATCGTGTGCTACGCCGCGCGGCTGGGAATCAGTCAGTTTCATGAGGCAAAAAGCGCGAACGCCGTGCAGACCCATACGCTGGCCATGGATTCCGCCATCAATGGCTTGTCCATTCTCGATGCCGGAGGGAAATACATTTATGTCAACCCGGCGTACGCGCGGATGATCGGGAACACAAATCGGGAAGCCATGCTGGGCAAGTCATGGCGAGAGATTGCCGCCTCCCGTGATTCGGCGCCGGTAGAGTCGGAGATTCGCGAAGCCCTGAAACAACATGGCAAATGGTTCGGGCCGCTGACCGTGCATCACAGCGACGGAACAGTGGTCCCGACTGAAATGACCGTTACCACCCTGCCCGATGGCGGCACGATTTGCGTGAGCCGCGACATTACCGAGCGCGTGAGCGCGCAGCGTGCGCGCGACGAAACCGAAATCAAATACCGCATGCTCATCGAACAGGTCGCGGCCATCAGTTACATCGCGGAACTCGGCATCAATGGCCAATGGCTCTACGTCAGCCCACAGGTCGAAACGATGTTCGGCTACTCGGCGGAGGAATGGCTTGCGAATTCGACAGATTGGATTCGTCACGTCCCTCCCGAAGACCGCCCCATCGTGAATGCCGCGGAGGAAGCCAGCGCACGCGGCGAACCCTTCCAGGCCGAATATCGCATTACGCGCAAGGACGGGCAGACCATCTGGGTGAGCGACACAGCGGTCGTGGTGCGCGGCAGTGACAGTCATCCTGTCATGGAAGGCCTGATCGTCGATATCACCGACCGGAAAGTGCTCGAAAATCAATTGCTGCAGGCGCGCAAGATGGAGGCCGTGGGGAGGCTGGCGGGAGGCGTCGCGCACGATTTCAATAATCTTCTGACCATCAGCGGTCACGCTGGTTCGGCAGTTGCTGGCCTTCAGCCGCAAGCAGGTTCTGCGGCCGAAAATCCTCGATCTCAACGCCATCGTGGTGAATCTCGACCAGCTCCTCCGGCGGCTGATGAACGAAAACATCGACATGAAAACATTTGTGTCGAAAGACATTGGAGCGATCAAGGCTGATCCGGGCCAGGTCGAGCAGGTCATCATGAATCTGGTCGTGAATGCGCGTGACGCCTTGCCCAACGGCGGCCGGATCCTCATTGAAACGAGCAACGTCGATCTCGACTCCGCGTATACCCTCGATCATACCGTCGTCCGTCCGGGACCTTACGTTTTGCTGGCCGTCACGGACACCGGCATCGGCATGACCGCCGACACGGTGGCCCACATTTTCGAACCTTTCTACACCACGAAGGAAAGCGGCCGGGGCACTGGGCTTGGTCTCTCGACCGTGTACGGCGTCGTGAAACAGAGCGGCGGCTACATCTGGGTTTACAGCGAGCTGGGAAAAGGCACGACCTTCAAGGTTTATTTACCGCGCGTCAAAGACGACGTCCAGGTTTCGCCGGCGGCGGAAACGCCCGCATTCACGGCGCGCAGGGGCCACGAAACCATCCTGCTTGTGGAAGACGAACCCGCCGTGCGCGAGCTGACGCAGATGGTTCTCTCCGAGCGAGGGTATAGAGTAATCGAAGCACTTACGCCGGAAGACGCGGAGCGCCTGGCCGGAAACAACGGCGCTGAAATCCATCTGCTGTTGACGGACGTGGTGATGCCGGGCATCAGCGGGCGCGAACTGGCCAAGCGGCTCACCGGCCGTTATCCCAATCTGCGAGTGCTGTATATGTCCGGCTACACGTACAACGTGATCGCTCAGGATGGGACGCTTGAGGAAGGAATCTCCTTCCTCCAAAAACCGTTTACACCGCAAGTGCTCACGCAAAAAGTCCGCGAGGCGCTGGACCGCCCCGTTTCCGTAAAATAAAAAAGCACATCGCAAGGGCTTTATCGCGTTCCCGCCAGGGAAACGGTCTTGCCCGTGGCCGCGGACTGTCTCGCGGCGTCGAGTATTTCCGTCACAATCACATTCGTTTCGAGAGAAGACTGTCCCTCCGGTTTCAGACCTCCCAAGAGCACCGCTCGCAGATAGGAAACGGAATCTTCCTTCGTTTTCTCCAATGGCTTCGAGTCGGCCGATATCTCCTCTTTTTCGGGAAGCCGCACGCGCACCGCATCGCGCCCGACGGTGATGGCATAACCCTTCTGCCCGTACACTTCCATATCTTTTCTGGAGAACGGCCAATTCCAGGAAGCCTGCACGATCGCCTGCGCGCGGGGATACGTCAGGATGATCGTCGCCTCATCATCCACTCGCGGATAGACATCCGGCTTGATTTGCTGCGTGATGGCGGTCACCGAGTCCGGTTTGCGGCCCTCCATCAACCAGGTCGCCAGGTCCACGCCATAGCAGCCAAAATCAAAGAGTGCGCCGCCGCCATTTAGTTTGGGATCGCTGAGCCAGGCAAGAAACTCCGGCCCGACGCCGATCTCTTTCGGGCCGCGATGCCCGTCATGTACGACAATCTTTCGAATTTCTCCAATGGCATTATCGTGCACCAGATCGTATGCGGCTTGATTGCTGCGATACCAGGTCGTTTCGTAATTCACCAAAACCTGAATCTTGCCCGCGCGCGCCGCTTTCTCGATGGCCCGTGCATCTTCGAAACTGACCGCCAGCGGCTTTTCCATCATCACGTGCACGCCATACCGCCCGCAGATCTCCACCACGCCGCGATGATCGTAGGTGTTCGTGTACGCGAGTACCGCCTGAGGATGGGTCGCCTTCAGCATTTCCTCCAGGTCGGAATAGAAGAGACCTGGCGCCAAGCCGTAGCTCTTGGCAAATTGTGCCGCGAGCCGACGATCGGCTTCGGCGATTCCCACCACCTGCAGATCCTCGCGGTGCTGAAACTGGTCGAAGAATCCGGAGGCATGCCCATGCACGAGTCCTGCAAGCGCGACGCGCAATGGCGCTTTCTCTTTTTCAGTCGCGGACTTCGTTTGTGCACGCAAATTAATGCTCGAGCCGGCCAACAGGACTAACGTCATCGAGAACACGACAAGAAAAGAGTTGCGTCGCATGAGCCTCCTTCATGGCATTGGTGTATCAAGAATGGACGGCTTCGCTGCGCCTCCTGCCGCCACGTGCGCGCAATACCCGGGACACAGCAAGAGCAAAGCAATCCTAAAATTGCGTTGCCCGCGGGATTCTCGCTCCCACGCCACGCGCCGGATTCTACTACTCTGCCGAATGCAGTTTCCGATTATCCGGCTACCAATTCAAGTGCAGATAGTTAGGCCCGCCACAACTTCCCATCTCAAGGCCAATTCGGGAAAATGGAATCCACCATTCCGCCCATCCAGTATTGATAAAAATCTTCGTCGCAGGGCTTCATTACATCGCCATATTTTTTTTTCGCGTGATTGCCCCAGTGCGGCTTCCTGCCGTCGGCGTCGCAGAAGCTGTATTCCTCGGACAGCCCCCATGAGCTGAACACCCGCCCCGACTTCTTCGCAATTTTGGGATCCGCGGCCAGAGCGGTCAAGGCCCGCCCGGAATACAGCGGCGTCTCGGACTCCTCAAAATTGGGATCTTCCTTCGCGGCATCCCGCCAATTGGCCTCGGTTACGCCGAAGTGATCCAGCATCACTTCGGACCGCAGAAAACCTGGCGTAAGCGCAAGTACCGTCACATTCTTGCGGCGCAACTCACGCGCCATGGCAAACGCCATGCGGATTACGCTTGTCTTCACCAGGTCGTAGAATAAATTCCCCCGGTATTGAAACGAATCGCCATCGGTCACTTCCACGATCAGGCCCCCGCTTGATTTTTTCGCAGATTCGATGAGCAGCGGCGCAGCAAAATGGCTCGTAATGATGTGCGTGTAAAGCGCGCCTTCCATCATCTGGAAGCCTTTTGGGAGGTCGAGCTGCCAGAAGGGCTTGCCAAATTCCAGTAGCGAATCTCCACCCCAGATATTATTGACCAAGATGTCGAGCTTACCGTGCTCTTTCTCGATCCGGGCGATGAGCCTCTGGACGGTCCCGCGGCTGGTATGGTCTACGACGGCGGGGATGCCTACGCCACCGCGCGCCGTCACCCTCTCCGCCGTTTCTTCAATCGTCTCCAGTCTCATCGAAGCGCTTCGTGCCGAATTTCTTGTTGCCCGCGAACTCCGCCCCGTGCAGTACACCGTTGCGCCGGCTTCACCCAAGGCTACGGCGATTCCTCGGCCGGCGCCTCGGGTCGCACCGGCCACAAGAGCGACTTTTTCGCGCAAATCGGGTGGAGTGTAGGAAGGGGTCATGGGTGCCTCCATACAAGATTGCACAATCTTAAGCTAAATTGTCCGCTTCGCAATGGAACGGAAGGACTATGAGATACAAGCCGAAGCAGAGCGTAACCACCGGTTGATTGAGCACAACACAAGAAGCTGATTCGTGCCCTGCCGATCATCATCTCGATGAGCTTCCCAAGTCATCCCTCGCCATGGTTGCATCCGTGCAGCGCCCCCACCCGACGGATAATCCGCTCGGTGCCAACTTGACCTGGTGTCGGGCAGAGCTTCGCCTTTTGAGAGCGAAAACCCATGCACCCGCGCCGCCGCCAGTTTTCTGCGCTCCCCAGGCGACAATCAACGACACGGAAGTCTTTGATTTCAAAAGTCGCTCCTTGTCGCTTGACGCGCCGGAGTATGTTCCGCAAGCTTCGCGCAGGCCCACATTCTCGAAAAGTGAAATCTCTGTTGGAGAGGTTAAGATGAAAATGAAAGCGTCAAAAACCAGATTCCTATCAAAGGTATGGCTGGGGGCGTTGGCTTTCAGTCTCTGCGGCGGCATCGCGGTGGCTGGCGGTGAACCCGATGAAGACAAGGATAACAAACGCAGCACGGCGGAGGATTTCCTGCGGCTCGGCGTGCGGCCGATTGCCATCGGGCACCATGGGGTCGGGCCAAATCGCGGCGAGAATCCGGCTTTGCCGATCGAGAATACCGTCGGTTCGGTGCGGCAGGCCTATCGCCAGGGCGCGCGCGTCGTCGAAGTGGACGTGCAACTCACCCAAGACGGCCGGCTGGCTGTCTTCCACGACGACTTTCTCAGCGACTTTACCTGCCTCCACGCTCTGACCCTCGCCCAGCTTCAGCAACGCCTGCCTTACGTGCCGGAGCTGCGTGAAGTTTTGGAGGTCGCGCGCGATTTCAACAAGGAGGCCGGTGATGACCTGGGCGGCATCTTCATCATCGAGCTGAAGGCGTTCTCGCCGCATTGCGATCCGGGCGACGAATTGGAGCAGGCGCTAGTCTCGGCCGTGGTGCCCGAGGTACGCAAGGCCCGGATGGCTGAGCAGGTGATTTTCGATTCGTTCTCGCCGGCCTTGCTCTATCTGGCGGCGCAGACGGCGCCGGAAATTCCGCGTGAGTTGGATATTTCGGGTCTGCAATTGTTGACCCCGGCGCAGATCCAGGCCGTCACTGGGTTGCCGGTGACTATCATCAACAAGAAAAACTCGCTTGGGCTCACCTGGGCTGAGATTGGACCGGTGTTCCGTTTGCCCGGCTATGCTTCCGCGCAGCAGTTCCTGGCGACGGGGATCGCCGTGAACGTTCGCATCGTCGGCGGCGAGTTAGACTTCTTCGGGCCGGCGGAGCAGCAGCAGCCGGGTAGCGGCGCGGCCTTCGTGGGGGCAGCCCACTCGCTCGGCTTACGCGTGTTCGCCGATCCAGCGCGCACCGAAGCGGACTGGAACTTCTTCGCCTCGCTGGGCGTCGATGCCATTTATAGCGATATCCCGCTGGGCGTGCGCTTGCAGCCGACGATTCCCGATCTGTGATCTCTCTTGCGCTCGAACTTGAATCTTTCAGCTCGGGGAAGAAGGCTGCAATACTTATGATGCCTCTTTGCGTTTACTGGGGGATTCCTGGCCGGGAGCGGCTACCGGGATTCACGGATCTTGAACAAACCTGCCAAGCGCTGATAGAGGCCTTCGATGGCTCGAAAAAGATCCCCAGCCCCGGGGGTTCCGCCGGTCACTTCATGGGCGTCCAAATCCGAAGCCAGCGCCTTGCTGAGCTGGGTGGCGCGGCGGACACGCTCGTCGGTGAGCAAGGTGCGTACGGTTGCAGTATCCCGTTGGTGGGCTTGGCGCTCCTGCAATTCTTGAAGTGCCCAAGCAGTCTTGCGTACATAATCGACGGCGTCGCGAAACTCGCGAAGCACGCGAGGATCCATTCCACCCGACCTGATGGCTTGCTCCAGTTTCAGCAGGTCGTCGATTGCCCTCTTCAGCCGGAACGTCACGCCCCAAAAAGTCTCGCTGGGAGAAAGAAGCTCGACGGCCAGTCCCAACACCCCGCTCTCTTTGGAGGGACGCAGGGAAATCACTCGCGCAGAGGCTGTTTTAGTTGTGCTAAGGTTAGTCAGCTCAATAAGGCTGCCGATGGCCGGGCGGCCTCTCATGTCGAGCAGCCCACCGTGCATGTTGACTTCTTTGGCTTCAGCAAACTCGATGACGCCTGCGCCGTTGGGCTCCAACCACTTCGCCTGCACGGGAACGGCTACAGGGTAACGGTCACTCCTCCTGTTTTTTCCCTTTGTGACCGGTACCTCGGCGCCCGACTTGTCCGTTGCCAACAGCCACCTCCGCTCGTCAGGGCCCCACACTCACCCGGCAGTCTTTAAGCCGGTATTTCCGATCGCAACTCTGTCTCTGCGCAAGACCATACGCCCGGCGTTCTATGGCGTCAAGCTTGGATCATCGCCACGCATGGCCGGCGAAAGCCGCTCGCCTGGTCAGTCGCGTTCTCGGAAATGCGGCCGACTGGTACGCCAAGACACCGGCAGCGTTTATTTTTTGCCTCTAGTCTCTCCAAAGGTACAATGGCAACACGTCCGATGACCAAAGACCAGAATCATCCCGGGGTAGCGCGCGCCCACCATGCTTCGTTCAAACGATAAGCATAGAATCATCAAACACTATGACGTCATCAGTCCCTACTATCGCTCCCTGTGGGGAGAGCATCTGCATCACGGCTATTGGATTCGTGGCGATGAAGCAAAGGAAAAGGCCCAGCTTCAGCTCATCGAGCATCTCGCTCAGGTCGCAGGGGTAAAGCCCGGCTCGGAGATTCTCGACATTGGCTGCGGCCTCGGCGCCAGCAGTCTTTATTTGGCCAAAAACTATAAGGCCGCCGTCACCGGCATAACCATTTCCGAAGTACAGGTCGAAATGGCGACCAAGGCTGCGGCAAAGGAGCAACTCGATGCGAAGTTTCTCCTGATGGACGCCGAAGCGATGCACTTCCAGAAACAATTCGACCTTCTCTGGTCCGTCGAATCCATCTCCCACTATCAGCGCCGCGAAGAGTTCTTTGCTTCCGCCGCTAAACTCCTGAAGCCCGGTGGCCTCTTCGCGATCACCGACTGGTTCAAAAAAGAAAATCTGAACCGCTCACAGACCGAGAAATTTATCGATCCAATCGAAAAAGGCATGATGGTGGAACTGCAAATCATGGATGACTATGAGCATTTCCTTACTTCGAACGGCCTGCAAATCATGCAACGCGATATTCTGAACAAGAATTGCGCCAAAACGTGGGACCTGTGCCTCGATATCATTAGCGACAAAGCATTTTGGGCGCTCGCCGTGAAGTTGGGCGCGGAGTTTGTCACCTATCTCAAGGCCTTCCAGGCCATGCGCGCCGGCTTCGCTTCCGGTAACTTCGTCTACGGCCTCTTCGTCGCGTGCGCCGCGTCCAGCGCGTCTGCGACTTCAAATGCCTCACAAACCTGCTAAATGGACATCTCCGGTTACCCAACAGTTGTCCCCAAGCGATCATGGAGTCACGTATTCCCATGTGTGCCATTTTGAACACAATTATCCGGGTTTTCATGCTAACTATGGGAATGGTCATAAAGAACGCGCAGAAAGAGTCTTGGGAAGCCGTGTTCATTGAGACAAACGAGATGGTCCGGGCGCTACGCGCTGAACATGCGTTCTCTGAGCGCTTCCTGTCTTATATGCTTTCGCGGAATATTCGGATGGAGGAGGATTTAGTCGACCAGCTTTGTCAGTGCAGCGAGAGGAGACTCGCCCGCGCACTTCTGCAGCTCGCAGGGAAGTGGGGTCCTCGCAGGGCGCGGAGATTTGCCGGAATATCGCAAACGACCCTGGCAAAGATGACCGGCACTACGCGCTCGCGCGTCAATTTCTTTATGAATAAGTTCAGAACGCTTGGCTTCATCAAGTACGATGGCGCTCTCAGCGAGAGCGCCGGGATTCGCGTTAACACCTCCCTCTTAGCTGAGGCTTTCTGCAAATAGCTTTCAGCTCGCGTCACCGGGGTGTCGAAAGCGGCGTGGAAGGCAATGGGAGATTCCTAGTCATATCCGGCAGCAGGCGAAAATCGAAATAGTCAGCAACGCAGGGAGCCCAATTCCATGAGTCGTACGGTTCCTGTGCCGGGCAACTGGATAGAGTTTTTACGCAGCCAAGGTGAAACCGGAATAGATTACATTGTGGCGCGAGTTACGCTCCACGACGGCCGATCATTTGAGCAGGTTGCCATCAGAGACGGATATATCACGATGGTGAGAGGACACAAGGAAGTACCGTTCTCCGGGGACGACATAAAAGAGGTTGAAGTAAATCACAAGAAATGGAACTTCAGCGAAGGCAGAATTTGAATGAGCCGGACTGCTGGTCTACCAACACCTATGACCAGGGTAGATTCATTTCCGTTCGAAGGCCGCAGTAGCAGAAAACTTCCGGTCTACGTGCGGTCCTGAGCGCGGACCACCTGAGTGCAGCACTCAACGCTTTCCAGCAGCGACACCACAGGTAGGACAGGGGACGGAGGATATCTGTTTGGACGTGAGTTCTTTCTTCTTCATTTAAACAATCATGCGGGACACCCCGCAGCGAAACTGTTCAATTTGGCACACTGTCGGAAGTATCTGACACTCGATCAATCGTAATCAAGCTAATTCCCGATAAGCGTCCGCAACGCGTCTCCCCACCTATCCATCTCTCCGCCCCGCCGTCCCACTGCCCCGCTGTCTTCTAAGCCTTTTAGAATCTATAGTTCCGAAAAATAGAGGGGATACCTTCTTAACTGGAATTGCCGATTGTCCCCGCCACGGAGTCTTGGCATTCTATACGGAGGGACAGTCTTAGTGGGGCTTCGCCGGAGGCTCCGCGGGCGCATCGGTTCCCTTGGGCTTGGCGATCGTAGAGAGCGTCTCCACATTGAACTTTTTGTAGTCCCAATACCGCGTCACCACGCTGGCTTTGATCCCCTTCACCAGCAGGAAACGCACTCCAACGTGCGCCTCCATGTAGGTCGGCAGCCACACCTCGTTATTCACAAATGCCTGCTCGAAGACGAAGCTGCTTTTTCGTCGATCCACACGACGCCGGCGAGCTTCTGCGCGATCTTTTCCACCATCTTGTGCGCCTTGAATTCGGGATTCGGCTCGAAATCGAAGACCAGAACGTCCTGCCCGCGGAAGCGCTCGCGGCGCGGATTCACAAACTGGCACGCGCGCAGAAATATCTCAATTCCCGGCTCATCCTTCTCGTCGCTCTTCCCTTCTTCCTTGGCCTTTTCCGCTTTGGCTTCTTTCTTGGTTTCGCGCTTCTGCAGCTCCGCGATGCGTTTCTGCGTCTTTTCGTTTTCTTTCTTCTGCTCTTCAGCGCTCAGCAACTTGCCGTCTTTTTTCACCCGCGTCGTCACTTCCTCCCCGTTGAGATAGAAAAAAGTGTAGTCGTTGGACTCACGCTTTTTCACCCGGCCGTCGCCCTCGAACTCCGTCTCCTCCTCGGACTGCGATCCGGCGTAGTTCTCTTTGATCTTGTCGATGGCCTTCTGGTTATCGTCAATCTCTTTGAACAGCGCTTTCAAGTCCGGCAATTTGACTTGCGATTTGATCGGGAAGTCAAACACGCGCTCGCCCACCGTTCCGTTGATCACCGCGCGTGTCACGGTGATGTCGTACTTGTCGCTCCCCCGGTGCAGCTCGATCTTGTACGGCAACCTCACGCCATCAACAGCCCGGTAGTCGTCATAGAGAATTTCTTCCTCCACTCCGCCGACCGTCGCTGCTTCCTTCACGATGAGATGAGTCTGCGGATCGAAGTAAACTTGCCGCTTCACGCCAGTGGCCGTGGTCACCTCGAGTTGTACTGCATCTCTTCCGCGCACTTGCGCGTGCCCCACAAACGCCAACGCGATCTTGCTCTTCTTAGGATTGACAAGCCGCGAGTTGTAATACTGCGCTGCCGCTTCCATTTGCATTCCTTCGGGACCCACCAGCGTGCCAAGCTCGCCAGCCGCATTCTGATGCCAGGCGGACTTCCCGTTGTACCCCTCGATCAGGTTTTTTTCGCCCGCCATCAGCTCCGAGTAAAACCGATTCGGCAGCTTGGTATCCAGCGTGTACGTCCCCATCTTCCCGTCGTCACTCGTAAAGGTCCCTTCAAGCGTCAACGTCTGGATCCTGGCCAACACCCTAGTGCCCCCCGCCGCCTTCAAGTACTGCTCCACAATCTTCCCGGCATCCTGCGCCCGAGCAGTGTGGGCCTCGCCGGTGAGCATCAATGCGATGAGTACGCTAGGCAGACGTGTGCGCATGAGGTTCAACTACATGAACGCAATCCGGTGCAAAAAGTTTCCAGCAAAGTTCAAGTGGCAGGCCCCCATCGCGAGACGAGGGTCGTTCTGCCCGGTTTGTAGGGGCGCAGTATGCTGCGCCCCTCTTCAGGGTTCAACCCCGGTTGGAATTATTGCGCTTTTGGCCGTTTCGAGTACTTTTCGTAGAGGCGGAGATGTCGGTTGTCCATGGAAGTGAGCTGCCCCTTGATAAAGAGGTACTTCACGTCGGTGGTGAGCTCGAGCGGGTCGCCGTTGGTCACGATGAGGTTGGCGAGTTTTCCCTGCTCGAGGGTCCCGATCTGACCGTCGAGGCCGAAAATCCGCGCGGGATATAGCGTGACAGCCTTGAGCGCTTCCTCATACGGCAGGCCGTACGCAACGGCGTTCGCGGCGTTTTGTCCCAACCGCCGCGCGAACGAGTTATCGGAGCTCGCGAAGGCGAACTTCACCCCGGCAGCGGCAAGCTCAGCGCGCTGCGAAAGCAGCCGATCGTAAGGATCGTCCTCGTCGAGCGGGAGCGTGAGCATCGGCCGGAGGATTACCGGAACGCCCTTCGAGCGGAGCAAGTCCTTCAACTTGTACACTTCAGAGCCGCCGGCGAGGATCATCCTGAGCCTCTGCTTGTCGCAAAACTCGACTACATTGCGAATCTCGCGCGAGCGATCGGCAAAGACCAGCAGGGGCAGCTCGCCGCGAACGACCGGCACGAGCGCTTCCAGCTTCAGGTCGCGATCGTACTTGGCGGCTGAGCCTTTTTCCATTGCCTGGGCACAGTGCCGGGCGCGCTCCAGCCAGTCGGTGATTTCGGTCACTTGTTTGTCGTATTCCTGCTTGGCCTCGCTGTAGGGTTTTTCCTTTCGCGAAAAGGTGGCGAAGTCAAAAGTCTGGGTTTCAATCTCCGGCCAGTTGAGCACCATTGCCGCGCTCTTCTTGATGAGCATTTCGTCGATGGTCCAGCCGCTGAGGTGAATGGCTGCGGCTTGTCCGCCAATCACGCCCTGTGAGCCGAAAGAGTCCATGCCGCCGCTGGCAGGAACGGCCAGAACTTCCGTGATGCCCGCCGCGCGGGTGACGGGAATGTGTTCGCTCGAGGGTGACACCGCCGTGGCTGCGACCACGTCCGGGTTGTAGCCTCCGGACTCGGCAGAATCGACGGTGGCGCTGACTGCGCCGATCTCCCGCAACCCCATCTGGGTGATCGAGTCGAACAATCCCGGGTAGACTTGCAGTCCTTTTGCGT
>WNFN01222182.1_pt3 | contig 17267 bp, 10 predicted proteins | sample 5400161 | NCBI WGS metagenome assembly WNFN01 (sample SAMN13153353, study PRJNA577476) | soil metagenome | isolation source: 80 cm saprolite on Douglas fir-dominated hillslope | place: USA:California | collected 2013-09-17 | reverse complement strand
GGGCTTCGCTTCAGTGCGCATTCCAACGAGAACACCACAACACAAAAGGGGACATTTCTAAGGAGTTAAGAATGGGGACATTTCTAAGGAGTCTTGACAAACTTTGAAGAAATAACTTGACCGCTCTCCTTTTTCCATCTACATTGACGTGTTCTAAGGACACCCGGGAGCTTCCAGACTTTTTTGAGTCACCTGCGCCTGCGAAGCCAAAGCCCAGAAAATCGAGCATCTTCGGCGTCCAGTCACGCATCTATTCAAAGTGAGTTTTGCGCTAATTCCTTACAACCTGCCTGGATTCAGCGATTTAGGACGGCTGGTGGAGTTCTGATCACCTTCCGGGGACGCAAGGACGACGGCGGAAAGCCATAAATCATAAGTAAGGAGAAGGAGAGGACATGCGCTCTGATCGTGTGTTTGATGCTTTACATACTCTACGGAATCGTTATATGCTTTGTCAGCTTGCCTCCAAGGCCACGCGGAAGTTCCACCGGCCTAGTACCAGAATCCAGGAAACGATGAATGTCGTTTTGGACCGGATCGCGGGCGCGGAGCGGCAGGCAATTCTATCGGAACCGGAAAATGTAGCTGAGGCACAACGGCGGGCTGCTTAACCCAGCCCCGCCCTCCGGGTTTAGGTGAATCATGACCATTGCTGAACTGAAAGAAAAGAACATCACCGAGCTGACCAAGATCGCAAGGACCTTGGATCTGCCCGGTGCCAGCGGACTGCGCAAGCAGGACCTCATCTTCAAGATCCTGCAGGCGCAAAGCGAAAAAGAAGGCCACATTTTCGCCGAAGGCGTGCTGGAAATCCTCCCCGATGGCTACGGCTTTCTCCGTTCGCCGGACTACAACTACCTTCCGGGCCCGGACGACATCTATGTGTCGCCGTCCCAAATCCGCAAATTTGACCTGAAAACCGGCGACACCATCAGCGGTCAGGTGCGGCCTCCCCACGAGGGCGAGAAATACTTCGCTCTGGTAAAGATCGAGGCGGTCAACTTCGAGTCGCCGGACGAAGCCCGCAACAAGATCCTGTTCGACAATCTTACGCCGCTTTATCCGCAGGAGCGTCTGAAGCTGGAGACTACGCGCGAGAACGCCAGCGCGCGCGTCATGGATCTGCTTACGCCGCTCGGCAAAGGGCAGCGCGGCTTGATCGTTTCTCCTCCTCGCGCCGGCAAGACCATGCTGCTGCAGAACGTCGCGAACTCGATTACGACGAATCATCCGGAAGTAGTGCTGATGGTTCTACTCATCGACGAGCGGCCGGAAGAAGTGACCGACATGCAACGCTCGGTCAAGGGCGAAGTGATCTCCTCGACCTTCGATGAGCCTGCGGCGCGCCACGTGCAGGTCGCCGAGATGGTGATCGAGAAGGCCAAGCGCCTGGTCGAGCACAAGCGCGACGTCGTGATCCTGCTCGATTCGATCACGCGTCTGGCCCGCGCCTACAACACCATCGTTCCGCCTTCGGGCAAGGTGCTCTCCGGCGGTGTGGATTCGAACGCCCTGCAACGTCCAAAGCGTTTCTTCGGCTCGGCTCGCAACATCGAAGAAGGCGGCTCGTTGACGATCATTGCGACCGCTTTGATCGACACCGGTTCCCGCATGGACGATGTGATCTTTGAAGAATTCAAAGGCACGGGCAATTCGGAAATTATTCTGGAGCGTAAGCTGGTCGACAAGCGCGTCTTCCCGGCCATTGACATTCAGCGCTCAGGAACGCGTAAGGAAGAGTTGCTGATCCCCAAGGAGGACTTGTCGCGGATCTGGGTCCTGCGCAAGGTTCTGAACCCGCTGTCCCCGGTCGAAGCGATGGAATTGCTAATCGACAAGTTGAGCAAGACCAAAGCCAACGGCGAATTCTTGTCGAACATGAGCGCGTTGTAGTTCTGACGTTGCACAGGGTCGTAGAGACGTAGCTTGCTACGTCTTCTGCTTTGAACGCCGGCAAAAAGAACGAAAGCCAGGGCTTCGGCCCTGGCTTTTACTTTTGCAGTTTCCCAGCACACTTTTCGCACTGCTACCCAAACGTGTAATCTTTGAAGATCGTTATTTCGCTTCGCTCCGAGGAATCCTGTGGCCCTAAAACCTACTTTCTGCAAACTGCTACTGCTTTCGCTATTCGCGCTGTCCGCCCTAGGGAACGGTCAGAGGCCAGCGCCACCGCCTCCACCGCCGGGCGGGGACCTCAACGCTGCGCCCGCCGGCGAAGATGACGCTGGGGCCAGGCTCAGTCGCGAGATGGCGAAGAAGGCCAACGAGGAGCGTCATACTGCCCTAAAGAACGACACAGACAAATTACTCAGGCTGGCGGTTGACCTGAAAGCCTACGTGGACAAGTCCAATGAGCATATCCTCTCCGTGGAGGTGGTCAAGAAGGCGGAAGAGATCGAAAAGCTTGCCCACAGCGTAAAAGACAAGATGAAGGGACCGAACTGACTCCCTCGCAAGGTCGGACAATGAAACGCCATCCGGCCTGTCCGGATGGCGTTCGTTTCTGGGTGCTGAAGCAAGGCCCTATTCTGCGCCGCCAGTTCGGATGCGCATGCCGTAGAACGAACGGTATACGAAGAAGAAGGACACCGCGAAGAAGGCCAGCGCGAGCCCGTTGGTAAGAGTTGGACCCTGGTCATGGGCAAGCTTTACGGCGAGTTCCACGGCTAGCAGTCCGAACAGTGTGGTGAACTTGATGACCGGGTTGAGAGCCACCGACGATGTGTCTTTAAAGGGATCTCCGACAGTGTCCCCAATGACGGTCGCATCGTGCAGTGGAGTGCCCTTCTGCTTCATCTCCACTTCAACGATCTTCTTGGCGTTGTCCCATGCTGCTCCAGCGTTGGCCATGAAAATCGCCTGGTAGAGTCCAAAAATGGCGATGGAGATTAAATAGCCCACGAAGAAAAACGGGTCGACGAAGGCAAATGTCAGCGTGCCGAAAAAGACGGCGATGAAGATGTTCAGCATCCCCTTCTGCGCGTATTTGGTGCAGATGGCGACCACTTTCTTGCTGTCAGCAACCGAGGCCTTCTCCACGCCTTCGAGTTTGATATTGGCTTTGATGAATTCAACCGCGCGGTAGGCACCCGTCGTCACGGCCTGGGTCGATGCGCCGGTGAACCAGTAGATCATGGCGCCGCCGGTGATCAGTCCCAGAAAGAAAGGTGCGTTCAGCAGCGAGAGTTTAGCTACGCTCTCAGTGTTGGTGAGACCGTTGGTCAACGCCATGATGATCGAGAAGATCATCGTGGTGGCGCCGACCACCGCTGTACCGATAAGCACGGGCTTAGCCGTCGCTTTGAACGTGTTTCCGGCACCGTCATTGGCTTCGAGCAGGTGCTTGGCGCGCTCGAAATTGACTCCGAGATTAAAGTCTCTCTTGATCTCCGCTTCGACGTTGGGTACAGCCTCAATCAGCGAAAGCTCGTATACGGACTGAGCATTGTCGGTAACCGGCCCGTAGGAATCCACCGCGATCGTCACCGGGCCCATGCCCAGGAAACCGAAAGCTACGAGCCCGAAGGCGAATACAGCCGGAGCCACCATCGTCGCTGCAAGCGCAAGGCCCATGGTGCTGAAGTAGTAGGCGACCGACATCAGCAAGACCATGGACAGGCCAAGGTAGTATCCGGAAAAGTTACCGGCGACGAATCCGGAGAGAATGCCTAGCGATGCTCCGCCCTCCTGCGCCGAGATGACAACCTCCTTTACATGCCTTGATTCGGTGGACGTAAAAACCTTCACCAGTTCGGGGATGATGGCGCCGGCCAGGGTACCGCACGAGATAATGCTGGCCAGCTTCCACCACTGGGTGGCGTCGCCGTTGAGGTCGGGAATAATGTAGTGCGAGATCAGGTAGGTCAGAACGATGGAGATGATCGAAGTGAGCCACACCAGCGAGGTCAGCGGATGCTCGAAATTCATCTCGTTGGCGTTGCCGTATTTCGCTTTCGCGATGGCGCCATTCAGGAAGTAAGAGAGGGCGCTCGCTATCAGCATCATGACACGCATGACAAAGATCCATACCAGCAATTGAACCTGCACCGTCGGATTATTCACCCCGAGCAAAATGAAAGTAATCAGCGCTACGCCCGTGACGCCGTAGGTTTCGAAGCCGTCGGCCGAGGGCCCCACGGAGTCACCCGCGTTGTCTCCCGTGCAGTCGGCGATGACGCCGGGGTTGCGGGCGTCGTCTTCTTTAATCTTGAAAACAATCTTCATTAAGTCGGAGCCAATGTCGGCGATCTTGGTGAAGATGCCGCCGGCGATTCGCAGTGCGGCCGCCCCCAGTGACTCGCCAATGGCGAAGCCGATGAAACACGGTCCGGCATAGTCTCCCGGCACAAAGAGCAGGATGATCAGCATGATGAGAAGCTCGACGCTGATCAGCATCATGCCAATGCTCATACCCGCCTCAAGCGGAATCTGGTAGACGGGATACGGTTTGCCGGGCAGGGAAGCAAAAGCGGTGCGTGAGTTCGCAAAGGTGTTAACGCGAATGCCGAACCACGCCACACCGTAGCTGCCCGCGATGCCTACCAGGCTGAACCCGAGAATGATCGCGACGCGCATCGCTTCCATATGCTGCAGCACGCCGAAGTAAAGCAGGATGATGACGGCAATGAACGCCCACAGCAGAAGGATGAACTTGCCCTGCGTGACCAGATAGGTCTTGCAGGTCTCGTAGATGAGCTCCGAGATCTCGCGCATGGAGCGGTGCACCGGCAGATTCTTCAGCCGCATGTAGATCGCCAGGCCAAAGCCCAGCCCAAAGATGCAGAACAGGATGCCGATCAGCAGCAGCTTGTGCCCGTCGATGCCGCCATTCAAGAAGCTGACTTGAGACAAAAAGCTGACTTGCGAAAGGTCGGGCAGCTTCAGCGACGCTTCGCCGCCAGCGGCTTCCGCAGAAGGTTGAGCCAGTGCGGTCGCCGCGCCGACGGTGAGCAGCGCGGTTACGGCCGAAAATGTCTTTGCCAGACGGCGTCCTTGGAACGCAGCAGTGCCGAGCCAGGTGCGCATAAGAGTCCTCCGAATGAGTCGGTCGTCAGGAATTTTTACAAACTGTTGATCTTTATCTGCTGTATTCCGCGGCAACGCTCATAGCTCGCGAACCACGGTCCTACCGGTCAATCTTCCGAGCAACCGTGGGCACGCCCAATCGAGCTTTGAGTATTGTCTCCAGATTCCGAACACGCTTCCACCCAAAGACCTAACCGAGTGTTGGAGTTTGGCCGCGTCGGAGCTCGCCCTGAGGACCGTAAAAACCGACCGGAGAATAACTCTCCGCTCCCGGTACCCCAGAGCAAAACGGGCATTTATAACACGTTACAGAGGTAGGGTCAAACCCGGTTGTGAGTTGGTAGTGGGCTGTTTTGAATTATTTTGCCGGATTTAGTCTTTGCCGCAGGGTCTCCACGATCAGACCGACCAAGGCATACGTAGCGGCATTCGCAAGAAGAGACCAATACAAAGAAACGCCGAAATGGAAATAAAAACCAGCAAGCACAACTGGGCAAGTAAATTCTACGAGAGTCACAATCGGGTCGGCAGAGGTCATCGCTGGAGGTGTGGTCGCGAAGGCATAAAGTGCCCAGCAGCCCGCAACCAGAAAGCCCGCACACGCCCACATACCAATCCGGTATTTCATACGGCCGCTCCTGCTGCTCTCTCGCCTAATACTCTCACCGATTCCAACTAAACTCCAAACGTAATTTGTTAATCCCGCTTCCCGCGAGTTTTCTGCCTTTGCAACCGGATGAGTGATAGTTCTCGCGCAAACAAGCCCAAGGACGCGACAAGGGAGCCGCGACTCAGACACTAGGCGGCAGGCGCGACATCCCTTCGCGGAAAGCGCAAATGGATGTCGCCGACAAAGCGACCCCCTTCTGCGCATAGCGCGAAGAGATGGCAGCCCTCCCACAGACGCGAGGGTCAGGAGTTGACCTTGACCGTGCCCGTGCCGTTTGTTCCGTCGGTAGACGGATACGAGTAGGTCACCGTTTGTGCCTGGTTTCCACTCGGTCCGGTCTGTACGGGATTCATTCCTGGCTGGATTGGGTAAACCGTCGGGTGGAACGAGTTAGCCGGAGTCCAGGAAACGTTATACGAAACGTTGTCCAGGTTATCAAACTGAATGGTGCCTCCCCCAGGAATCGAAATGGTCGTCGGATTGGGCTGTCCACCTTGGATGTTGATTTGCATTGGGCCGGTTCCAACTTCGATTCCAAAGGGGCCCTGAGCCTGATTGTTGTTGAGGTTGGTGATGGTGTAGTTAACTGTCACGTTGGATTTTTGCGTCTGCTGGGGTGTGCTCCGTCCTCCGCTTGCCGGGATGCTCGCGATGTTGTTGAACACAGTTCCGTTGGTCGCCGTGAACGTGATTGCCACCGGGAATGGTGCGTTGTTTTGAAACTCTATCCAGTCGCCGTTGGCGATTTTTTCGTCGGGTAGGGTTGCGCCTCCCTGAAGCGTGATATTGAACAGCCAAGTCTGGTAGAGAAGTTCGCGTGCCGTTGCCATTGTATTTCTCCTTTTCAAATTGTCATTTTGCATTGGGCCGGAAATTCGGATCGGACAACAAGCCCTCCAACCCGGGCTCGTTTTTCAGCGTGGCCATCGAATAGCCTTTCTGAACGCCTTTCGTGATGTATTGAATCGCGTGGGCGCGGTCGCCAAGCTTTTCGTAGGCCTCACCCACAGTTTCCAGAACATCCGGATCGTCTGGAGAAAGAGCCAGCGCCGATTGCGCGCGGCTCAAGGCCTTGTCGCGCAGTTTCTTCCAGGCATACAGCAGCGCGAGGCGGCATTGCATGTACGCGTCGCGGGGGTTGGACTGAGCTGCCGCTTCCAGGAGTGGCAACTCTCTGGCCTGGGCGGCAGTTAGCTTGGACTCATTCTTGAGGCCTTCGTAGGCTGCAGCCAGATTTGCCCAGACGATAAAGTCCTTATCATTGAACTGCAGGGCCTTCTCGGTTGCGGCCACCCCCTCAGAGTAGCGCTGTTGTGAATCATACAGACTTCCCAGGTTGGCGTAAGCGCCGTAACTCGGGCGGAGCTCAATGGATCGCTTTAGGGCCTTTTCGGCCTCAGGCGCGTCTTTCGGATCGCCCTTGTCGATATAGAACGCTCCGAGATTCATGTAGGCCTGAGCGTTGTCAGGAGTGAGCGCGATGACTTGCTTCATTTGGGCGATGGCGTCATCGTATTTTGCTTGCCGGTCGTAGAAATTGCCGAGGCTGTTGTAGCCATCCCAATAGTCGGGGCGCAGGGCGATGGCCTTTTTGTACTCGGCTTCGGCGTCGGCAGGACGGCCCGCACTTTCATAGGCATGCGCCATGCCGGTCATGGCATCGGCGTTGCGAGGGTCCAGTTGCAGGGCGCGCTGAAATTCCTCCTGCGCGAGGTCGTGATTGCCGGTGGCGTCGTGGACGCGGCCAAGGGTTACATATGCGGTGGGCAAGCGGTCGTTGAGTTGTGTTGCCTTGGTACCGTTAGCCAGTGCCTGCTCGTTCCATCGCGGGTTCTTGTCGAGTTGAAACTTCAGGCGGTAGGCTTCGCCCAGTACCGCATAACCCAGGGCGAATTGTGGGTCGGTGGTGAGCGAGGTCGAGAGCGCGGCGATCGCCTGATCGAGATTGCCGGGTTTGTCATAGCGCTGCATATATCCGAGGGCCTGAAGATAAGACTCATAGGCGGCGGGAGTCGATGATCCATCGGCTCTGCCAATTGCTGCGGCGGGAACCTCGACGTGCATCAGCCGAGCCAGCCCGGAGACAGCCTGGTCCTGCAGTGCAGCGAAATCGCCCGAGCGATCCTGCAAAGAAAGTGACCCCTCCTGGCGGACGTCTTTCGTTCGAATAAGGTTGACGGTGAGGTGCACGCCGGAGCTGTCACGCTGCACGCTGCCCTTGACGACCAGCGTGGCGCCGAACTCGCGCAAGGCAGCTTCCGGGTCGGCGACTTTTCGACGCCGGACTTCGCTGGCGGGAACTACCCAGAGCGATTGCTGTCCTTCTTCGAGGTTCGACAGCTTGCTGGTCAGGCTGTCCATAAGGCCCTCTGAGACGGCCTCGCTGGCGGGATCGTTGCCGATGTTGTCGAAGGGGAGCACGGCGATGTGATTTTCGGTTCCACCACTGCGCGAGAGAAGAGAGGCAGCACGCTGGCGGACAGAGGGGATGAGGAGAGAGATTGCCGCCAGGAGCAGAAACGCTGCAATCAACTCCACGGCTCCGCGGCGCGCGCGCTCGATGGGAGCCATCGCGCGGCTGGAGGAAGCGTGTTCGAGATACTTCTTGAGATCGCGCGAAGAAAGCTTGGGATCGCGGGACGCAGGTGGCTGGGGGAGCGCGTCGGCAGCAGGCTTGCAGATTTCGAGGTCGGCGAGCATCTCCCGGCAATCGGCGTAGCGATGGGCGCGATCTTTGGCCAGGGCGCGGCAGACGATGGCGGCGAGCGCGGGATCGAGGTTCTCAACCGGCGGCGGTTGCTCGAGGATGGCCATCAGCACGGCCGACATGTTGTCGCGCTCGAAGGGATGGCGTCCGCTGAGCATTTCGGCGAAGACGACGCCGAGCGACCAGACATCGGTGCGGCGGTCGAGCGGTTCGTTGCGGACCTGCTCGGGGGACATGTAGATAAGGGTTCCGACGGGGCCGGCGTTGAGTGTGGTCGCAGCGCTGCTGGTAACGCGGGCGAGGCCGAAATCCACGATCTTGGCGACATTCTGCCGCGTGATGATGACGTTCGATGGCTTGATATCGCGATGGATAATGCTGTGCTCGTGGGCTTCCGCCAGCCCGCGGGCTAACTGCATCACAATCTCCACAGCTTCTTTGGCGGAGAGCGGGCCACGGCGAATCTTCTCAGCGAGAGTCAGGCCCTCGTAATAGGCCATCACGATGAAGGTGTGGTCGTCGGAGGTTTGTTCTATGCCGTGGATCACTCCAATATTGGTGTGGTCGAGGGCGGACGCAGTCCTGGCTTCCTGAAGGAAGCGCTCTTTGTCTTTAGCGGCGATATTCAGATCATTGGGCAGGAATTTGAGAGCGACAGTGCGCTCGAGTTTGAGGTCGAGGGCTTTGTAGACGATGCCCATGCCACCGACGCCGGCAGTGCCGAGGATTCTGTACCCACCAACCTGCTCGTCTACGGTCAGCGGCCGCGCGGAAGAGTTCACTGCAAGCTCCAACCCATCGTTCTGCGTAGAGGAGGTCCGTTGCTCCTGTACAAAACGGAGAAGAAATTTTTCTTGGCCCCAGGTAGAGGCGAATCATACCTCTGGCGACAGGTGGTTGCAAGCAAACGGAGAGAGGGGTCCCAATTTGGAAAAAGCGCATCCATTGGAGGCCCGGCAGCGGCGAAATCGCCGGACTATGCCCGAATGACAGCCTCAGGGCTGCCTAGAGCTTGGTCGGGTGGGAGCGACATCTGCACATTGACGGTCACAGATTGTTTGGGGACCAAGCCTAAGGATGCGACCGCCTCCGAGCGCCGACAATCCAAGAATTATCCTCTCGGCTTGGCCCCATCAACCTAAGGCATATAATCACTGCATGCCCATCTCAGCCAGAAACAAATTGCGCGGTAAAATCGAAGAAGTTCAGCTGGGCGATGTCATGGCGCATGTAGTGGTTCGGGTCGGGGACAATCTTATTGAGAGTGTCATCACGCGCCGCAGTGCCGACGAACTCAAGCTCAAGAAGGGTGACACCGTCTCCGCTGTCGTCAAGGCTACCGAAGTGATGATTCAGAAGGACTGACTCGCTTCACTGCACATCTACAATCTTTAACGTCGTGACCCGTCGCGCCAGGAAAGAATGCTTCCTTAATAACTGACGCCCTGCGCGGCAAAGGCCTCCGTGAGCGAAACCAGCCTCAGCGCCGCCTGAAGCTGGTCAAATGGGATCGAAGTCTTCACATTGACCGTCACAGATTCTTTGGGTAGCAAGTCGAAATAATTGTCGGAGACGTGGACGTCGAGGTCACCAAAGGAAACCTGGATACTGCGAGCGAGGACCGGAGACTGAAGCGTGAGTGCATAGCCTTCGGCCGTCTTCGTGAGGCGGCTTTCGATCTTGGGGCTTACCGGCAATTCAAGGTTGTGGCTGACGTCGAAGAAGTCAAGATTGCGCGAGACATTTTTCCCGTTCACCTCCAGGTCGGCAACCAGGAAGCTGCGACGAGAGCCGCCCTTCGCAGGATCGGCAAAGAGTTCTTTCTCGTCCAGTGTCAAGTAGACGGCGCTGGAGGCGGCCGGAATCTGAACATCCTGCGTTTTCTCGAACAACACGCTGCCTGAAAAATCGAGCAGACGCGCACGAATTTTACCCGACAACGGCTGCAGCTTATCTGATACGACGTAGACCTCGACCTTGCCATCGTGCGCGTACGGAGACACAAGCACATCGTCATAGAAGCGGCGCGCGTAGTACTGCAGCGCTTTCCAGCGGCCGAAATAGTCGATGCTGGCCCAGGACGCAACCGGCCAGCAATCATTGAGCTGCCAATAGAGCGAGCCCATGGTGCGCGGGCGATTCCGCCGCAGATGCTCCGCGCCAAGCTTGATCACCTCTGCCTGCTGCACCTGGCTGAGATAAACAAACGAAGCGAAATCCTTGGGTTCGCGGTACTCGCGCAACATATACGTGAGGATGCGCTCGTTTCCACCGTGATTCTTCTGGTGCGATTGCATCACCGTCGAACGAATGTCGAAGTCTTCGGGCTTAGCGAACGCGCGAATGGTGCGCATCTCGGGGAAAGATTGAAATCCAAACTCCGACATGAAGCGTGGCTTCACTTTTAAATAATCTGTCGGCGGCGCCAGTGCGTGCCAGACGGCCCAGAAGTGCATGTCGCCGTTGTGATCCTGGTCCGGCGGCTCCTCGAAATTGGCACTGGGAGAACTCGGAGTGTAGGGTACGGGATCGGCATAATCGTGCACGGCACTCTTAAGAATGTCAGCGAACATCACCACGTAATCCTGCCAGACGCGCTCGCTCACCGGACGCGCCACCCGATCGCGAAACTCCTGCCGGTCTCCCCAATGCAGCCAGCCAGTTTCCACCTCATTGTTGCCGCACCACACGACGATACTGGGATGCTCACGCAGTCGCTTGATCTGATCGATCGCTTCGTGCCGCACGCTCTCCTGAAACGCCACATCTCCGGGAACCATATCGCCGCCGAACATGAATTCTTGCCAGACTAGAATGCCAAGTTCGTCGCAGATGTCGTAGAAAATGTCGGACTCGTAATGGCCGCCGCCCCATTCGCGGACCATGTTCATGTGCGCATCGCGGGCGGATTCCAGGATCTGCCGGTAGCGCTCGGGAGTGACGCGCGTAGGAAAACTGTCGAACGGAATTAAGTCGGCGCCTTTGGCGAAGACGGGAATTCCGTTGATGACGAATTCGAAGCTCTTGCCCCACTCGTCGGCGACGCGGCGGAGTTCGACGGAGCGCAGTCCAGTCTTCAGCTCGGCGTGCGCGGCTACATTTTTTCCCAGGCGGATCGTGGCCGAGAAATGGTAGCGCTCCTGAGCGCCGTAGCCGAGGGGATACCAAAGTCTTGGTGACGCGATGCGAATGGGGAAAGAAATGTGATTGATCCCGGCGTCGAGTTGCACGGTCTGCGTGCTGTCGGGCTTCCCATTGGCGCCGGACTTTCCGCCGAGTTCGTCGTGGGCGAAAGCAATGGTTGCCGTGGTGGCCTGGCTCGCTTCAATTTCAATTTCCCCGGCTAGCTTGGCGAGATCTTTCGTGATGCCTTCTTGATGGATGTGGAAGTTTTCGATGCGCAGCGAATCCCAGGTTTCAAGGTGCACGGTGATGCTCGATATCGCGGGCAACACATAAGGCAGCGACTTCACATAGGGCAACATCTTCGTAATCGGAGAATGAAAAACAATGCGAAGAGTGTTGGGCCCGGCCTGCAACAGCGTTTTTGCGGGCACGCGCCAGCGCCGGAACATGTTGTCGGTTTGCAGGATGGAGTGGTCATTCAAGTAGATGTCCCCGAAAGTGTCGAGGCCGTCGAAGACCAGCTCAACATGTTCGTGGGCCAGCATAGCCGCATCGAGTTGAAACGAAGTCTGGTATTCCCAGTCGGACTCTCCGATCCATTGCAGGCGCGATTCGTTGTCCTGATAGAACGGATCGGGAATCAGATGGTTCTGCAGAAGATCAGTCTGAACCACGCCCGGAACTTGCGCAGGATGCCATTGCTGAAGGTCAGCCTGAGCCGCCTGGTCTGACTTGCCAACGATGCGAAACTGCCAACCCGAATCCAGATTGCGCGACGTAGGCTCGGCCGCACGAAGCGGGGAAGTGACGAAGAAGGATATTGCGGCTAGAGCGAAAACACGGATCAGGCTGATGCAGACCTTGGATTGTTGCATTTTGCGGGCAGCCTAACGGACAGGTAACGGACAGGTAGTGGCTCATCTATGAAAGTGTCGGCTGTGGCAGGCACAAGCCAAGAGAAAAATCGAGGAACTTTGCACGCAAGCACCAAACAAAGTTAGCGCTGATCATTCCCAATGACGACGAAGCGGGCCCAATGACGATGAAGCGGCTAATTCAAAGAAATTCTCTAGCAGCTTCTATGGAAACTGGAAATCCAATCGAACGTCTGCTCGATCTGTGATGATTAACAGAACCATGCCGGTAAAGAATTCCTAGTTCAAAAATCCCTACGCGATGGAAAGAGTTACTCGCAGGAATGTTACAGTCTGTTCACGTAGTCAGTAAAGTCAGTGACTTAAGACTGCCGTTGTGCTGGCACGATGCTTGCTTCCCTACCGACTGGTCGGTGGAAAAAATTATCCCTGGAGCAAGCCATGTCCCAAGCGGTGAAGATCAGATGTGAGATGTTCCTCGAGCTCTTCATATTTTCCTGTTGTAAGCCATATCAAAATTAATTGACGTTAGGTCCTTGGAATAGGTCATTTTCCGAGACAATCCAGTTTGATTTCCGCGCGCTTCGTAATTGCGGCGATTTTTATTGGTGTTCTCGCCGTCTTCAGCTATTTTCGGGCTCCGCGGATTGTCTTCTATTAGGGGAAGCGTGTACTAGGGGAGCGTGGCACCCGGTGTGGTAGCCAGGACGCCAGGCTTTTCCTCCAACCAGTCGCGCGGCAGTTGCCGCGCAAAACCACAGAGAGTTAAGTAATTTCAGCGGCATATAGAGGGATCTGTGTCCCTCACGCAGTGACCCGAACCGAATTGCCGGATCGCGCATAGAGGACGCTCAAGCGCTTCGACCCGATCACGGTCTCGTCGACGCAGTCGGACAAGTGTCGGCAAACTTCGTCCGCCGTCACGAAAAGGTTGAGAAGAAAGATCAAAAATTTAGCTCCGCCAGGAAAGACACATGGTCGCCACTCGGTATGCGCAAGATCACGATTTAATCATCGGCGTTACTCCGTTCGAGCTGCCAAATGCGCGGTTAGCTGCCGCGCTATGCCGGGCGGGTGCGCTGGGCGTCCTGGATCTTGGGCGAGACTCTGTACGAGCGCGCACGGCGTTCGCGCAGATGAGCGACTGGACAAAAAAATCCTGGGGCGTGCGTGTTCCGGCCGGCTGTCCGCTCGGCCCGCACGAAATCCCGGCGCGAGCCACGACGGTCGTGCTCCCATTCGGATCGGCCTGGAGTCCGAAGCAGCTCGCGGGTCGACGTGTGCTCATCGAGGTCAACGATCCGGGGGAAGCGCAGCGCGCACTCGGACGCGGGGCCGACGGGTTGATCGCTCGCGGATCAGAGGGTGGCGGACGCGTCGGCGAACTCACGACGTACGTGCTGCTTCAACTGCTGCTCGCCGATGCCGCGATCACCGTGCCAGTGTGGGCTTCGGGTGGATTGGGCCGGCACAGCGCTTCCGCCGCGATTGCGGGCGGCGCGGCTGGTGTTGTTCTCGATGCGCAACTCGCGCTCGTGCGCGAGTCGATCGTCCCGAAGGAGATCGCCACCGCTGTCGCCGCGATGGACGGCAGCGAGACGATGATGGTTGGAGGCCACCGCGTCATCCCGATTGGCCAGGAAGGGGCGTTCGCCCACAGCTTCGCCCAGGAGTACGTGACCGCAGGGGCGCTCGTGCAGGGGCTCCGCTCATCCATCGAGGCGCATCTCGCCGATGCGACCGCAGCGCAATCGCTGAGTCCCGATTCGTCTTTCGCGCGCGCGCGTGGCATGCGCTTTCCCGTCGTGCAAGGTCCGATGACCCGCGTGAGTGACCGCGCAGCCTTTGCCGCGCAGGTCGCGGACGCCGGTGGGTTGCCGTTCCTCGCCTTGGCGCTAATGGAGGGCTCGGACGCTCGTCGTCTGCTTGAGGAGACAGCAGCAGCACTGGGCACGCGTCCGTGGGGCGTCGGTATCTTGGGTTTTGCGCCAGCGCACGTCCGCGAGGCGCAACTCGAGGCGATCCACAGCTTCCGGCCGCCGTGCGCGCTGATCGCCGGCGGCCGCCCCTCGCAAGCGGCGCCACTTGAAGCGGCTGGGATCGACACCTTCATGCACGTCCCCTCGCCGGGTTTGCTCGACCGCTTCCTACGCGAAGGGGCGCGGAAGTTTGTCTTCGAGGGACGCGAGTGCGGTGGCCACGTCGGACCGCGCGGCAGCTTTGCGCTCTGGGATACGCAAGTCGAAACTCTGCTCCGCTACGGCGCAACTATTGCGGTCGAGGACCAGCAACGCTTCTTTGGCGACCTTCACTTGCTCTTCGCGGGCGGGATTCACGACGAGCGCTCGGCTGCGATGGCGGCAGTGCTAGCCGCGCCTCTCGCGGCGCGCGGCGCCAACATCGGCGTGCTTATGGGCACAGCATATCTTTTCACCGAAGAGGCCGTGCAGACGCAAGCGATCCTGCCGACATTCCAGGAGGCGGCGCTCGAATGCGAAGCAACGATCTTGCTGGAGACTTCGCCAGGACACGCGACGCGCTGCGCGCAGACGCCCTACGTTCGCACTTTCGACGAGACGAAGCGCCGCCTCCGTGCCGAAGGGGCCGCGCAGCAGACGATCTGGGTGGAGCTCGAACAGCTCAACCTCGGCCGCCTGCGCTTGGCGAGCAGAGGCTTGCGCCGGAGCGGCGAGCAGGTTGTCTCCGTCAACGAAGCAGAGCAACGGGCAGAGGGGATGGTGATGATCGGTCAGGTCGCTGCGCTGCGCTCGGCGACGACGACGATCGATGCGCTGCATCGCCAGGTCACGACCGGCGCGAGTCGTCGCTCGACGTCGCGATCGTCGGTATGGCGTGTATCTTCCCGAAGTCTCCCGACCTCGAGCAGTATTGGGCCAACATTCTGGGCGGAATCGATGCAATCACGGAAGTGCCGCCCGAGCGCTGGGATCCGAGCGTGCACTGGGATGCGAAATCGACCGGTCTGCACGCCGGCCGTCGCACGCCCTCGAAGTGGGGCGGGTCCCTCCCGTCGATCCCTTTCGACCCAATGGCCTACGGGATTCCGCCGTCGTCGTTGATCGGCATCGAGCCGGTGCAACTGCTCGCTCTTCACGTCGCGCAACAGGCGCTCCGCGATGCGGGTTACGCCGAGCGCAACCCGCATCGCGAGCGCACCTCAGTCATCTTCGGAGCGGAGGCGGGGAGCGACCTCGCGGCCGCCTACAACTTCCGTGCGACCTTTCGCTCCTATTTTGGGGAGCTGCCGCCCGAGATCGATAAAGAGCTGCCCCAGCTTACCGAGGACTCGTTCCCCGGCGGGCTCTCGAATGTGATCGCCGGGCGGATCGCGAACCGGCTTGATCTGCGTGGCGCGAACTACACCGTGGACGCTGCTTGCGCATCGTCGCTTGCGGCGCTCGATCTCGCCTGCAAAGAGCTGGCCACGGCGAGTAGCGACATGGTCCTGTGCGGGGGGGGCCGACCTGCACAATACGGTGCAAGATTACTTCTTGTTCTCGTCGGTGCACGCGCTCTCGCCAAGCGGGAGACCGCGGCCGTTCGACGCGCAGGCCGACGGGATCGCGCTCGGAGAAGGCGTCGCATGCATCGTCCTCAAGCGTCTCGCCGATGCCGAGCGCGACGGCGATCGCATCTACGCCGTCGTTCGCGGCGTCGCAGGGTCGAGTGACGGACGTTCACTAGGTTTGACCGCTCCGCGACCGGAAGGGCAACGGCTGGCGCTGCAACGCGCGTACGAGCGTTCGGGAGTCGCTCCGGCCCGCGTCGGATTGATCGAAGCGCACGGCACGGGAACCGCAGTCGGAGATCGCACTGAGCTCGCGTCGATCAGCGAGCATTTCACCGCCGCCGGCGCACCGGCAGGAAATTGCGCGATTGGGTCGGTCAAATCGCAGATTGGTCACACCAAGTGCGCGGCGGGCGTTGCCGGCGTCATTAAGACCGCCCTCGCGTTGTGGACAGGGGTGCGGCCACCAACGCGGGCGCTCACGCGTCCGAATGCAGTGTGGAATCGCTCGACCAGCCCCTTCTTCTTCACCACTAGCGCACTGCCATGGGCCGCGCCGGCCGGCGAGCGCTTCGCTGGAGTCAGTGGGTTCGGCTTTGGTGGCAGCAACTTCCACGCCGTGCTCAGCGCCTACGACGGCGCGCCGGAGCCCGCACACGCATTCGACGCGTGGCCAGCGGAGCTGTTCGTGTTCCGCGGACAGAGCCGCACTGAGGCGCAAGCCCCGATGGCGCACCTAGAGTCCCTGCTTGCCACGAACGACAAGGCCGGACGACCCTGGCAACTGCGGGACCTCGCCCGTACGCTCGCGACCAGCGAAGTCCAACGCGACAGCACGCGTCCCGCGCAGGTTGCGCTCGTCGCGAACAACCTCGACGACCTCGTGGTCAAGCTGGCCGCAGCGCGGACGTTCGAAGTGCGCGAGGACGTCTTCGTCCGCGACGAGACCGCGGCAGGCGGCCAGGTTGCGTTCCTCTTCCCCGGCCAGGGAAGTCAACGACCGGGAATGCTGGCCGATCTATTTGTCGCGTTCCCGCGTCTGCGCCAGTTGCTCGTCGACCGGCCACGCTACGCCGCCGCGATGTTCCCACCGACAGCATTCGACACAGACGAGAAGGCGCGCCAACACGACGCGCTGACCGACACGCGGATGGCGCAGCCAGCGCTTGGGATTGCCGGGCTGGCGGTCCACGACCTGCTCGCGTGGGTCGGTGTCCGGCCGGACATGGTCGGCGGTCACAGTTACGGCGAGCTCGTCGCGCTCTGCGCCGCCGGCGTTATCGAGCGGCGAGACCTGCTGCAGGTGAGCACCGCTCGCGCTGAAGTGATCCTCGG
>WNFN01222205.1_pt1 | contig 17271 bp, 11 predicted proteins | sample 5400161 | NCBI WGS metagenome assembly WNFN01 (sample SAMN13153353, study PRJNA577476) | soil metagenome | isolation source: 80 cm saprolite on Douglas fir-dominated hillslope | place: USA:California | collected 2013-09-17 | reverse complement strand
CCGCGTTAACCACCACGGGTTTGTTGTTCGCTGCGGTCGGTTTCGGCCGGAGCTGAATCTGGACATGGTTGACTCGATTACGATTGTCAAAAAAATCGACGGTCTCAGCAGCCGGTTGATAGTCCTCTCCAGCTTCCACTTTGAGATAGTACGTGCCCTCCTTCAGGCGGCGAAAAGTGAAGAGACCATTGTCGTTGGTCATCGTGGAGAACTCGCCCACGCTAACGTTAGTAAGTCTGACGGTGCACCGCTTGCTCAGCGGTCGACCCGAAGGATCAAATACTTGTCCCTCAATTGTGTTGGTGCCTCGCTTCAGGCCTGAGGAAGGATCCGTGTCAACGTCGGGGCTTCGGATCTGCGACTTTGCCGCAGCCGGGAGCAACATCACGCTGGCCAGCGCGCAGGAAAAAAGAGCTATAAGCCGGATCGCGCATGAGCGAGTAGTTTCGTGAATCATCTTCTTGCTCCTTAATCTCTAAACTCAGCGGCGGTCAATCAAGAATGACGTTGGATCCAAAGGCAATTGAGCCAATCCTACTGCGAACGGCTAATCCAAAGCTCGCTGATACCAGACGACATGATCGCCATCATTGTCCCGATCTGAGTAAGCTACGGTTGAATAGCCGATTGAATGAACCTGAAAAAAAGGAAGCTCGAGCAGCGCGTTGTTCGACAGTAATATCCCGCCTCCCCGCAGCATCTGTTGGACGTTCATCACTGCGAGACTCTGATCCAGAGTGTCATAATAAACAAAAATATTCGTCGCAATGATTAGATCAAATCGCTCTGCGGCCGCCAGATCAAGTCTTTGGAGGACGATGTTCGCGTCAACTGGTTGCACGCGTAGGACGATCGAAGGCCGGATGCGGACGGCCCGCAGCTTTAGCTGTCCAACACTGCCCGGCACTGCGACGGGTGGGCCTGGCTGTCCAATTTGGTCGCCAAAGCGTTCCCAGTAAGAGATGGCATCAGGTTTCCATCCAGCCTGCAGATCTCGGGGCAACTGGACGACATAACTCTGTCCACCTTGAGCCCGTCGTCGCGCTCGCGACAAATGATCGTTAACGCGCGGACTGAGATCGAACGTTGTTACTTCGAGGGCGCTGGCGTCTGCCAGGCCCAGACGCAGCAACGTGTCCATGATAGCGAAGGGTTGAATGGTTTGTTGCGGGTAAAAGTCGTACCCTTCCTGCTTGTCCGTAAAGTCCAGGCCGGGACCAATGACTGCCACGCGTTTGACGCTACGTGGCGCCAACAGGCTGCGGCCTTTCATTTCCTTTAGAGATTCTTCCAGCGCGAAGTTCGGCAACAGCGATGTATCCGAAGACAGTCCACGCGTGCGAAAGAGTCGCGATCGTTCCGCGAACTCTTCGCTGGCGTTGCCTTGCAAACGCGCTCCCGCCAGCGCGCGCGCATAACTGGTGTTTTCAGTCATTACGCGTTGCAAGGCGGCCCCGAGATATCGCTTCGCCTGCTCTCGTCCTGCTCCGGTTCCCAGACGAAGCCCGTTGGCGCCGGACAGTATTCTGCTGGCGAAGAGCAAACGATCATTTCCGTGCGGCGTAACGGCCGCGTTGACCAGGTCACTCTCTCGCTTCGCGACCAGGCGCAGGATGCGGTCCGCCGGAGCGTTGATGCCCCCGGGAGCGGCGCTTTCCGCGCTTTTCAATTGCTGAAGTTGTTCAAGCGAGAGCCTCGGCTCTTTGGTAAAAGACGTGCCAAAGAGAAGCAGGTTTACCACGGAGTCCTCATCACCTCGCGCCAGACGAGCGCGAATCTCGGGGCGTCGAAGAAGGGGATGAAGACCGCGGACCTTTTCCTTGGTGGGTATTCTCGCTGCGCAAAGAGCGGTAGGGCCAACAACATTGCGCACAGCGATGCGATAGACCAGGAGAAGTACCTACGCATAGGAGTCAGAGCGATCGCTTGCAACTAATCCGGGGCTGTGAAGATTATAGTTGCGCGGCTGGAAAAAGCCAGCGCTTTGGTCGCTCTTGTCCTGGGCCAAAGAGTGTATTATCAATGGCCACATCGACCTAACCCGAGTGTAGGAGGAAACGAGACTCATGAGACGCAACTCATCCCTTTTTCTTGTCTTCCTGGTTTTCTTTTTTGCCGCGGACGTCGCGGCCGGCCAGGAGGCGAAACTGACTGCGGATCAAATTGTCGAGAAACATCTGGAGGCGATCGGCGGTCGCACGGCGTTGGCAAAGTTCAAGACACGGGTTGCCCTCGGAACTATCAGGAAGGAAGACGAGCCTGAAGGTCAAATGGCAATCATGTCAGAGTATCCGAATCGTCTTTCTGTCTTTTACGGTTTTCGCGAATATGATCTGCACATGATTTACGACGGTACCAGGGCTTTCATACGCCCGGCCCTTCCACGTCACGTCTCGAGTCTAATAGACAAGTATCAGGAGATATTGGGTTCGGGGCTCATGTTCAATAGCATCGCGCTCTACAACACGATCGCAAGTAGTGCGCCCGGCGACCTCAAGTACGAGAACAAAGGAATCAAGAAAGTCGGTGGCAGGCCGGCGTACGTGGTTCAGGTTAAAGCTGGCAAGGGAACTTTAATGAAACTCTACTTCGACACCGAGAACTTCATGTGGGTACGCACAGATTACGGAAGCGCCGCCATCTCGAAGCAGATGGGAACATTCACGAACGACGTGGTTAGTCAGGCTGGCGGCGAAGCCACAGTCGATTTCTATATTGAGACTTCAGACTTTCGGGACGTGGACGGCATGAAGCTCCCATTCAGATTCGAGCAGTTGATGACGTCACCGATCTTGCGTCAAAAGGCCGTCGGCACCGTCGTGGGGACGATTCGTGAGTACCGCAACAACATCGAAATAGATCCAAAAATGTTTCAATAAGTCTTCTCTTAAACCACTCTCCATCAACACAAAAAAGGGGAGCCCGAAGGCTCCCCTTAGAGAATCGCGTTGGATCATCTTCCGAATTAGAAGATGAACTTAACGGCGAACTGGATTTGGCGGCGTCCGTCTTTAAAGCTGGGAACACCGCGAGTAATACAGGCTCCAGTCACGGGATTCAAAACGGTGCAGTTATTCACTTCAGCGGCTGCGCCATTCACCAACATGTTCGCGTGATTGAACACGTTGTAGAACTCGCTACGGAATTGCAGCTTCATGTTTTCCTTAATCTGGACGTTCTTGAACAGGCCGAAGTCCATGTTCCAGAAGCCAGGAGCAAGGAAAGCGTCTTTCTTGGTCATGTTAGCCGGAAACGGACCGAACTCGCTGGTTCCAGTTATAGGGTCGGTATAATTTCCGGGCACCTGGCTGTTCAGGTTAATGAACGTGAATTGGTTGGGTCCATCAGCGGGTGACGGGTTTCGGTTCGACCCAAACGATATCGTCGTTGTCGGGACCAGCCGCGGGCAGACTTCGAAGGCAGCGTTGGTACAATCAAAGAGTGTATAAGGCTGACCAGATCGAATGTTTACGATCCCAGTCAACGCCCAGCCACCCAGCGTATGCCTCACGATGCCATTCGAATTGTGTTTAAACACCGGGAGATCCCAGTTGAAGCTGCCGGCGAAGCGATGCCGAGCGTGGAAGTCCGAAAGCCCGTAGTCCAGACTCGGATTGAATGGATCCAGCAGCCCGAGGTTGAAGTTGTTACTGGAGTCGCTGAAGGTCGAACTAAGGTTGTCCTTCGTGACTGAGTACGTATATCGTGCCGTAAACTGCAAGCCGAGATTCCGGATGTTGCTGCTCTCCAACGACGCAATCAGCGCGCGATAATTCGAGAAACCCTTGTTGCCGCGCGTGTTCAGCGGGTAGAAATTGGGGTTCAGCAACTCGAGGGCATTCGGCCCTGTGGGATCGAAAGTGCACGGCGTTCCATGAAAGCATCCCAAGCCGGCGCGGTTGTCATTCGTCAGATCGTAGAGACTGCGACCTGCCGATCCCGAAAACTCAACCGAAGCGACCGTGCGTCGGAAGACCTCATGCTCGAACGCGGCGCTCCAGATATGCGCGTAAGCATTTTTGATATTCTCGTTGACGTGTCGAATATTAACCCTTCCTACAATCGTAGCCGCGCCACTCGATCCGCCCAATGGGCCAAAGTTGTTGCTCGGCGGCGGCACCGGCACTGTCGGGAAGCCTGGGTCTCCGCGGTTGAGCGTGAACACCAGATAGGCCGGCGGATTCTGAATTATGTTGAAGGTGACGTTTCCGAAATTTCGCTCGTAGGCAATGCCATAACCGCCACGGATCGAGGTCTTACCGTCGCCTTTAACATCCCAGGCGAAGCCGATACGCGGAGCAAAATTATTCCTATCGGGCTTCCAAAGCCCACCGCCGATACAGGCCGTATCGACGCAAACACCGCCGTTCTGGATTTGCTGGTAGATGGTCGCGCCCGAACCATAGTTGAAGTTCGAGTCCAGGGCGCGGTTCTTGTTGTGTTGCACACCGTAGTACTCGTAGCGCAGGCCCAGGTTCAAAGTAAACCTTGAACGCAAGCGCCAGGCATCATTGAAATACAACGCCCATTCGTTGTAGATGTTGCTACGCGTGAACTGCGGTGACGAGACAGGTAGCGTAATCGTCTGGCCAGGTCTAGTCCTACCTTGCGGATTGATTGCCACCTGGAGCCGGCGCAGATTGCCGAGAACGAAATTGTTGAAACCCGTGTTGTAGCTTGTCGTGCCAAACGCGGCGACGGCGTTCTGGTAAGCACCGAAGGCGCGGTTGTCTTGAATGTAAACATACTGACCGCCAAAGCGGAAGGTGTGGTTGCCCTTGGTCAAGCTGAGGTCTTCCAACAGTTCGCCTTCATTTTGGGGACCTCCAAAGGGTATGGCGCTGCCGGGGCTGAAGGGCAGATATCCTGGAAGCGCAATATTATCGCCGAACGCGCTAGCCGTGACGTTATTACGGAAGTAATAAGTCGGCTCGACCGCCTTTGCGCCCAGGGGCTGGTCATTATTCAGCCGATTGAAAACTAGCTTGGTCTGTGAAACAAACCTCGGCGAGAACGTGTGTGTCATGCTCGCAATCGCGTTCTGATTAAAGTTGGTCGATCCAGTGTCGAACCCAGCGTACGGGCTATTTCCGTTTGAGCCAGCAAAGAAGCTTTGGCTTTCAATCGCATACCGGCCATAGATCTGGGTCTTGCTGCTATAATTCCAATCGACGCGAGTGCTGGTCTCGTAGGTGTTTTGAGGCGAACCGCCGCCGGCATCCGTGGGAACGGAACGGCGAACTTCCATCAAAGCCGGAGTACTACCTAAACCGGCGAAAGTTCCCATCGGGTCAAGCCCGAGCTCGTTTACAACTTGAGTAGCAGTGAAAGTACGACCGGTCGGCGTCGCGAGCAGCGTATTGGCCGCAAAGATTGCCTGCGTTCGTGCGTTAGACGCGGCGATAAACTGCGGCGTCGGCACGAGAATGTTCTGGACGGCGCTGCTGCGCACGCGGATCCACTCAGTGCTATTGAAGAAGAACAGCTTGTTCTTCTTTATCGGGCCACCGATGGAATAACCAAACTGGTTGCGTGCAAACAGAGCTTTCGGATTGCCGCGGGCATTGTTGTCAAAGCCGTTCGAAGCAAACCGGGATATGCGATTGAACTCAAAGATTGAACCGTGCCAGTTGTTAGTACCGGGTCGCGTCGAAACATTTACGATGCCGCCCGAAGCGCGGCCGTATTCAGCCGAGAAGTTGCTGGTAATCACGCGGAACTCGCCTACCGCGTCCAGCGGAATACTCTGGCCAACGCCGGCGACGAAGTTGTCAACATTCTCGCCGCCATCGAGCAGGATGTTGGTGCTCGCTGACCTTTGGCCGTTGATTGAAAAGCCAGTGCCTCTCCCTGAAGCATTATCGGGATTGACATTGCCAGAGATTCCCACGAGGGCGTATGGGTTGCGCGTAATAGTTGGTAGCTCGCGAAGCTGCGTGGAGCTGACGACATTGGACAGCTCCTGGCTGGTCGTGTTGACTTCGACACCCGCCGCAGCCACCACGTTCACCGTACCTGTAACTCCTTGGAGTCCGAGTTTTTGGTCGAGCGTGACTCTTGCACCGGTGGTGATTTCCACGCGCTGAGTCGTCGCCGCAAAGCTGCCTCCCTGAAACGTAACATCGTACAGTCCTGGCTGCAGGCTGGTAACGATATAGACTCCATCACTGTCCGCCGTCGCCGTGCGCTCTGCACCCGTAGCGACTGACTTAACCGTTACGGTAGCGTTCGGTACGACAGCCCCATTGGGGTCTGTCACCTTACCCTTAATTTGTCCTGTCTCTGCCTGTCCAAAAGCTACCGCGGCGCAAGACACCAGCAAGAAAAACGTAGCCAGCGCCAGCGAGAAGTATCTTGTTCCAAATTGTCGTGAGAATCCTTTCATGTCCGCCTCCCTCAGGTGCTTCTTATTTGAGAAGCACGAATTGGTTCAGGTTAAGTTCGGATCCCAAAATCTCGGGAAGACTTGGCCGCCTTTTAAGTCGCGCCTGTAAATAGAGTTCCAATACGCGCGTGATTGAGGCAATGCTGATGCCACGTCGCCATGGTCTTTGTAGGTCGGGAAACTGCCCATACAGGCTCAGAAATCTCACTTGCACAGAGAGGGTGCAGCATTGCAAATCCAAAAATTCGGTTTTCGTCCGAAATTCTGTAAGGCCACGCGAGGTTCGTTGCTACTGGCTCGTGCGTAACTTCTTTATGGCCTGACGAATAGCGTCCGCATTTGTGACGTCCCGAGCTTCCCGCAGATATTGCTCCAACTCGCTAGCTGCCCGGTCGCGCTGTCCCCTCTTTTCGTAAACTCGGGCCAATTGTAAATGGGCCGCCGCGAGTTTTTTGCCGCTTAGTTCGTAGGCATGCTTAAGACTCGTCTCGGCATCATTGAGGGTGGCAACGCGATCATTTTCGGCCTGCTTAGCCTCCTTAGATTGAGAGACGTTGATGCCGGACGCTTGTTCGATTAGGGCCATGCCACGCATTAGCGAGTATTGGGGATCAAGCGGATTTAGCCGAGAGGCCTCAGCAAAGACGGCTGCCGCGACGGCGAATTTTCCTTGCTGCGTGAGTACGAGTCCGAACAGTTCATAAGTTCGATCGTCCGTCGGATTAATGCGGCGGGCTTCGTCAAGCTGTGCGATCGCTTCGCCATGTTTCCCAGCCTTCGTGAACTCACTGCCGAGAACAAGGTGAGCATTAAAGTAATCGGGGAATATCCTAATTGCTTCTCGCAAAGCCGCAATCGATTCCTCTTTCTTGCCCTGTTTGGATAACTTGAGCGCTGACTCGTATGAGGTCTGCGCGGCTTTCGGAATATTCTGGACGAAATTGAGGCCGGGACGCGGAGGGCGCACATCGCCCTTGGGGGTGAGGGTTATATCAATCGCGCGGCTCTCTCCCGGACTGTTCGGGCCTGTGCGATTAACGAACTCAACATGTTCACTGACTGGGTTATAATCAGGGGCGGAGATAACCAGTACATAGCTCGTATCGGTCAGGCCTCCAAAGAAGAAATCTCCCTCGTTATTGGTAGCGGTCTGCGAGAACGGTGAGCCATTACCAGTTTCAATACTGACAATAACCTGGGACATGTTGACGCCCGAAGAATTACGCACCTTGCCGCGGATACTGTTGCCTTGCTGTGCGCGCGCGTTCAATGAGATCAGGACGACCAACAATGCCGTCGCCAAAACACGATAGGTCATCATGAGTTCCTCTTAAGATATAGATAAGCCGCTCACTTAGCCCGGAGCTTTTTCGCCGCTTCGCGAATCGCGGGCGCATTCTCGGCATTAGGGTTCTGGCGCAAGTATCTTTCCAGTTCATCAGCGGCGCGTGCCCTCTCTCCGCGCTTCTCATAGAGACGCGCTAATTGAACATGAACCAGGACGAGCTTGTGAGAGCTGAGCCGGTCAGCCTCTTTAAGCTCTGATTCGGCCCCATCAAGTTGGCCCGTGTCAATCAGTGCGGTCGCGCGCATTAGACGGGCCTCTGCATTCCGTGGGTCTAGCTTCTCGCACTCCTGAAAGACTCTGACGGCCATCGCGTACTTCTTCTGTTCGTAGAGAACGAGACCAAAAGTGTGATAGAGCCGACTGTCGCGTGGATTGACTATCCGCGCCTTTTCCAGTTCCTTTATGGAATCGTCGTATCGATGAAGCCGGAACATTTCCAAGCCCATCGCGAAGTGCGCGTCAAAATAACTGGGGAAGAGTCTCGTAGCGTCGCTTAGGGCTGCTATTCCTTCTGCAGCCTTAAGCTCGGAAAGCAACTTCAAGCCTCGTTGATATGCTTGCAGCGCCGCCTTGGGCACATCCTGGCGGAAAACGGCTCCGGCATGCCCGGCGGCGGCTCGGGACTTCGGCACAAGGGTAACATCTGCGCGAAGTGTTTCCCCCGGTCGGGTGGTTCCCTGGCGCGTGAATTCGACGCGCTCAGCGAATGGCTCGTGCTGAACATCACTGACTACCAGCACGAAAGAGGCTCCGCTCAGTCCACCGAAGGCATAGTACCCTCATTAGAGCTCACAGTTTGGGCTACGATAACGCCGTTGCCGCTCTCTAATTGCACTATCACATTGGCCATCGTTTGGCCCGAGCGCGAGCGGACCTTACCGAGCAGAACGTTGCCGTCCGGAGACTGCCCGTTGACGATTGTCACGGTTAGCACCAACGTCCCGAGAGTCACTAGCAAGCAAATGGCTCGGCACTGGGGACGTATCATTGACAGAGCCTCCTCTCTGTTGTCGTGAAGCGGACTATTATATCTCACAAAACAAAAGTGGTGGAGCTACTGGGAGTCTCCACCACAAGAGAGTCTTACTCATGACTCGATTAGAAAGTAAACTTGAAAGCGAATTGGAAGGAGCGTGGTCCTCCGGTACCGAACACGCTCGTCTGGCGCTGTGTCGGCTTGAAGGTGCTGATTTGGTTCAGCGTTGGACTGCTCCCTATCGATACATTCGGATTGTCAGCCGCTGCATCGCCGACCGCTGGAAGAATAACATTAGTTACGTTGGTTAGGTTCGCGAAGTTGAAGGCGTTGAAGACTTCAGCGATCAGGTCGAGATGTTTCTTCTCGCCGAAGTAGAAGGATTTGGTTAAGCGAATGTCTTGCGACCACAACGAGTCCCCGCCCAGTATTGTACCGGTAGGAAGCAGCGCCAAGGCTCTCAACTCAAAGCAGAATGGATCGCCTGGAAAGGTTCTTACGGGAGGCCCAGGGTCAGTGCAAGTCTGGACGCCGGGAAGCGATGACCTGTTGCCGTTGTAGGCCGTGATCAGAGCATTCAACTGTGAAACTGATTTAACGCCACGACCGATGGAGCCGCCGCGTGTACCCGGCAGGTACGTCGCACCACCGCCGAAACCACCCCCAATCGTTCCGCTGAGGTCAACCCCGTCGGGCAAGAAGGCGCTTTCCGGCAGGCCGCTAAAGGTTGTCGAGATGAGCGCCAACGTATAACCTCCGAGCACATGTTTCTTGAAGCCATTTGAACTCTGCTTGAAGTAGGGCAGTTCCCAGATCCCGCTGACCACCAGGCGATGAGTACGATCCAGCGCGCCCGGTCCGAAATCGGCTCTGAAGTTATTCAGATTCGTGGGTCCCTCGCCAAGACCGAGGGTGTCACCTCCCATAGTCTTCAGACGCGACAAGGTGTAGGAGGCGGTAAACTGAAAGCCCTTTGCGTATCGTTTATCTAAACGCACGAGCAGGGCCTGGTACGTTGAGAAACCAGACGAATCTGCTACGGGAACTGAGTTGGGGAATGCCGGCAAGCGATCACCAGTCACCGCAAGATCGTGGTTCACATCATAAACGATCACTTCGTGAACGCCCTTGCGATAGTTATAGTCTGCTTGCAAAAGCATTTTGCCGGGAAGTTCTCGCTGGATGCCGGCTGCGTACTGTATTGAATAAGGAATCCGGAAATCAGAGGTGAAGAGCGGTCCGGAAATCGAACCGAAGCATTCGATTGAGGTCGGCAGAGTGCAGGTGAACGCGTTCGCCTCAATATTCGCACGAATAGCGGGAATCATTGGAAGCAAGGCGCCCAACCTAATGAACCCCGAGCCCGACGCCGGATTAAAACTGAAACTACCGTCGTGATTGCCCGGGAATAGAGGACTGCGGAGGGCCGTGCCGCCCAGGAACAACTCTGCCCCCGCTTTGCCGAGGTCGGCCCGCTCAAAGAGACGCAGATTATCGATGGTTGTATCGTAGTAGATACCAAATCCTCCGCGAATGATCGTCCTACCTCGTCCTCCCAAATCATAGGCAAAGCCGAGGCGTGGCGAGATCATTCTCTTGTCATTCTTGGGCGGCGCAGTTCCCTTCGTAAACAATGGTGCGATAATCGCGGGCTTCGGCAGGTCAGTGTTGTAAAGGTTCGAATCGTACCGGTAACCCAGACCGAGGTTGAGTGTGAAGTTTTTTCTGACCTTCCATGTATCTGTGCCATAACCCGAAGTGCGCCAGTTAACGGTGTATTTGCCGTTGGTGTTGAAGGGCAAGGTGGCGTTGCCGATGCCCATCGAGACGTTTCGTACCGGTGTATTAAGGAAGTCTGCTTCCGTCGCGAGTACTGCTGGAACATTACCAATGTTGGGATCGGCTGGGTCAATAATACCCCTTGACCACAGGCGAATACGGGCGGGGTTGGAGTAAACGAAGAGGCCGTTGATGCCTGTGCGCTCTTCATTGCCGCCAAACCGGAACGTATGATTTCCGCGCGAATACGTAAGATCGTCTTTGAACTGATGACGGATCTGATTCGTGATCTGCGGGGTAATGTAGTTGCTGCCCGACCTCCAGGTCTGGGCGAAGCCTGAGCCGTACACACGAAGCTCAACAACCCCTTTGGTCGCGGGATCGATCAGGTTGTGGAAATTGTTGTAGTTGTAGTGAAAGTCATTGGTGACTCTTGGGCTAAAAATGTGGGTCACACCGATGACTCCACCATCTGACCGGTTACTGTCAATCTGATCATCCGACTGGAAGATGCCGGTAGTCGAGGTACGCGGGAGAATGCCCGTACCAGCAGGAAATGGCGCCTGTTGCCTGTTACCATCGTGGGAATAGCGCACGAATGCATTCGTTTTGCCGCTGAGGGTCCAGTCAACTTTGCCGGTGATCAGCATTTCGCGGAAAGGATTCGGAGTGAAACCGCTCCAACCGGGTAGGATACCCGGCTCTATGTTATGAATCACGATAGCGTTTTGCCGGTTTCTCTCCGCGTTGAAGAAGAAGAAGAGTTTATCCTTCCTGATTGGACCGCCAATAGTTCCGCCAAACTGTTGGCGATTGAACGGAACACTTTTCGCTTGGGCTGCCGGAACAAGTCCGTTGGCAGCATCTAGCCTGGAGAGGCCCGGGAAGGCCGCCCACCTGCCATCGCGCGCATAGACGTAGCCGTTGCCATGGAACTCATTTGAACCGGAACGCGAAACAACGTTCACAGAGCCAGTGGCCGAAGCTCCGGTCGAGAGATCGTAATTCGAGATTCCGAGTTGGAACTCCTGCACGATTTCCTGTCCAAAGTTCGTAGTGGTCGTGCCTACCACGTTGTCAACTACCGAGCCGCCATCGACTGTGATCTGGGTCGAACGTCCGGCCTGGCCGGCAATGGATACGCCAGTGTAGTTAGCTTTAGTGGGGTCGAAGTTGGCACCGTCAACCTTCTCCGTGCCCGGTTGCAGTTGGGCCAAGTCAAGGAAGTTACGCCCATTGAGTGGTAGATTCTGAATCTGTCTTGTGTTTATGACGCCGGCAACGGTGTTATCGGTCGAGGTGAACATCGAGAGGCACGTTCTGGCCTACGCCAACCACGACACCAGAGACGACTGAGGTTTTGAAGTTTGACGCTGACACTTTGACTTCGTAGGTGCCGGGCGCCATTTCGGAGAAGCGATACTGTCCGTTATCACTGCTCGTTCCACTGCGAGTAGAATTCGTCGCAACATTGCGAATAGTAATGGTCGCATTTTGGACGACCGCCCCCTGCGGATCTTTCACCGTGCCCTCGACTGAGCCGGTCGGTTGCTGACCAAACGCCGCGGCCGAAGCCAAGCCCAAGCTGAGGGCTAAAATGAACATGAAAAGTTTTCTCATCGTCTCATTTCCTTTCCTTTCTTGAGAGTGTCCCCGAGAATATGCAACGCATCGACGCAATGCTGATGCCATGTTGCCAAGTCCTTGGAGGCTCGGAAATTCCCTTAACGCAAAGCGCGCACTACATTCGAGATCCAAAAATTCGTCTTTGCATCCAAAAAACAGAATTCAGCCGAGCGACGGATAGCACTCTTCGGAGGGAGCCAACAAGAACATAAAGAGGCAAGGGGCTGGCCCGAATACTGGGGACTTCGACTGTGCTAGACTCTGGCAAAAGAAGGAAAAAGACTTGTCCCCACGAATCTATCGGGATCCGGTTCATAACATCATTCCTTTGCGCGATGACAGCGTCGAAGGACGGTTGATGATTCGCCTGATCGATACGCCCGAGTTTCAAAGACTGCGTCGGATCAAGCAACTGGGACTTGGTCTCTACACTTATCAAGGCGCCGAACACTCGCGCTTCACGCACAGCCTGGGAACGCTGCACTTGATGACTCGCATCCTCGATCAGCTAAGTGATCGGGATCAGATTTGCGCAGAAGATCGGGCGGCGGCGCGCGCGGCGGCGCTGCTGCATGACGTCGGTCACGGGCCATTCTCGCACGCGATGGAAAGAGTACTGGGCGTCCATCATGAACACCTGACCGTGCTCGCCGTCACGTCAGAGGAAACGGAAGTTGGCCGGGCGCTGCGATCATTCTCAGCCGAACTGCCACAGCGTGTAGCTTCGATTATCGAGGGAACGTTCAAGCCCGCTGCGTTGGCCCAACTGGTGTCTTCGCAGCTTGACGTCGATCGTATGGACTATCTTTTGCGCGACTCTTTGATGACCGGAGCGAAGTATGGGCTCTTCGATCTGGAATGGATCATTAACGCGCTTCAGATCGACGAGGAAGGCGATCGAATTTACATAGCTGCGCGCGGAATCTTCGCGGTCGAGGAATACCTGCAAGCGCGCTACTACATGTTTCGGCAGGTCTATTTCCATCGCACGCTGCGCTCAGCGGAAGCCGTGTTGCGTTCAGCATTGCGCCGCGCGCTGGAGTTGGTGGAAAGTGGCGAGGAGGTCTGGTGCGCTCCTGGCGCGTCGTTTGAAAAAGTTCTGCGCCGGCGGCCCTTGACCATCGCCGAGCACCTGGAAATAGACGACTCGGACGTCATTTTTCACTTGAAACAGTGGCAGCGTTCGCCTGATCCGGTGCTGAGCGATCTGAGCCGGAGATTCGTGGGCCGGCGTTTGTTCAAGGCCATCGATCTCGACATGCCGGTCGCCGAGCGCGCCGGCTTTCTCGAAGCTTCTCGATCCGTGATCGCGCGCGGCGGGTTCGCGCCTGAATACTATTTCATCGAAGATCGCGCGAGCGATGTTCCTTACTACGGCTACTACACCGCCGAGGGCGCTGAGCCGCGCACCCGCATCTACGTCGAAGACGGCTACGCGCACCCGCAGATTCGCGAGATCAGCGAAGTCAGCGAGGCCGTGCGCGGTTTGCAGCGTGGCTATGAATTGCATCGTGTCTGCTTCCCCGCGGAAGTGAAGGACGAGATCTACAAGCTCTATCATCACGCCAGTCCCCGCAACACGATTGGAAAAGGTGCGTGACGATTCAAGACTCTGGCTGGAATCCATGGCTCGTATTTTTGCCCTAGCCGTAATTGTTCTGTTCGCGCTGACACTGACCTGTGCCGCACAAGACAGCCCACGGCCAATTCGGATTGCCCTTCTCGATTTCGGCAATGGCCCCAACGGACGTCGTGTCGCTGATGGACTGGCGGAAGTGATGTCGTCCAACAGTCGCCCGACGACAAATAGGGACGACGCGCTTCAGGTTATCGATCGAGATTGGGCGCGCGCGGCCGCCCTCGGAACGGGCTATCGCGGCTCGCTGAATCTGACGTTGCCAGAGGCGCGTGATCTCGGGTCGGCGATTGGCTGCGATTTCTTTTTTGCCGGCGAAGCGAGAACCGAGCAGCGATCGGCTGTGGACGGCCCGCCTTATTTTGAATCCTATGCGGCAATCTATCTGGTCAGCGCTCGCACTGGTAAATTGACGTTCTGGGAATGGCGTTCGGTTAAGCGGCCCGCGCCGGAAGCAGCCGAAAACGCTCTTTTGCAAGAGTTGGTAGCGGAAGATATGGTCCAACGCTATCGCAAACAAATCCAACGCGCCCGGGAAGACGAGCAAGCCGAGCGCGTGTCGGCAATTGAGAATAACGTGCCTGTCATTGAGGCTTTGTCCGATGACCAGAGCAGTGCCGGCAACGGCGTGCAGGTGCCGCGCCCTTATCGCCGTTTGAAACCGCCTTATCCTGAGAGCGCGGCTCACGCTGAAATTGAAGCCACCGTTGATGTGCTGGTGGATATCGACGCGCGCGGCGAAGTTGGCCGCGTCGAAGTTGCGCGCTGGGCCGGCTACGGCTTGGACCAGTCAGTCATTGATACGGTAAGACAACTTCACTTTTTCCCCGCCCACCGCGACGGCGCGGCGATTCCGATTCGCGTCCTGCTGCGTTACAACTTTCGCAAACCGGCGCTGCCGAACCGCTCGCAGTAGCGAGTCTCCTTGGCTCGCTTGCTACTGCAAGCGGTTCCGTAAATCTCCATGTTATGATTCGCTTTTGTCGCGCAGCGGCGTAAATCCGAAACCATGATCTATCTGTCACAGGTGCTGGGTCGGCCGATTCTCGATCTCGAAGGCGAGCGGGTGGCTACCCTGAAAGACGTGATCGTGCGGCTCGGCGAAGGCGATCATCCGCCGGCGGCGGGGTTTCTCGCGCGTTATCGGCGGCGCGATTTTTTTCTGCCGCGCTGGCGCATCTCCGATTTCGGAGAGCACGGCGTGCGTTTGAATACCGACATACTGGATCTGCGACCGTTTATGCGGCGCGATGGCGAAGTCCTGCTGGCGCGTGACGTGCTCGACAAGCAACTGATCGACGTCGACGGAAAGCGCGTCGTGCGCGTCAACGACGTGCAGATTATCGAAGCGGCGAATGAGTGGCACGTGACCGGCGCGGACGTTAGTCTTGCCGGACTCTGGCGACGCCTGGCGCCGGCGCGTTTTCTGCGCAGCGACCGGCCCGTCGAGGTGATCGATTGGGCCGACGTCGGCTACCTCGCTACCGATGCGGCGACCGTGCAACTGAAATCGCATCGCGGCAAGCTGGCGCGCTTGCATCCAGTCGAAATCGCGAGGCTGACCGAGGCGTTTTCCTATCAGCAAGGCGCGGAGATCGTTGAATCGCTCGATGACGACACGGCCGCTGAGACGCTGGAAGAGATGGCTGCCGAGCGGCAGGCGCAGATTCTCGGCGACATGGATGAAGAGCGCGCTGCGGACATTCTCGAGCGGATGTCACCGGACGAAGCGGCGGACGTGTTGGGCGATCTTCCGGAAGAGAAGGCCGAGGACTTGCGGGTTGATGACGACTGAGTTCGTTACCCTGCCACGCGATCTAACCGTGGCCGAAGCGCTCGCGCGACTGCGCGAGATGGCCGAGACGCCGAACATGATCTATTACCTTTACGTCGTCGCCGCGGAAGATTCATGGAAGCTAATCGGAGTGATCGCCTTGCGAAATTTGATTCTGGCGGACCCTTCGGCGCCGCTCGAGGACGTGATGCGCAGCGATTTGCAAGTAGCGCATCCCGATGACAACGCGGCCGATGTGGCCCAGAAAGTCGCCGAGTATAATTTGTTGGCCCTTCCAGTCGTCGACGAAGCCGGAGACATCCTTGGCATCGTGACCGTTGACGATGCAATTGAGATTCTGTTGCCGAAAGACTGGCGCAAAAGACTGCCGAAGATGTTCGGTTAGAAGATGGTATGAGCGAGGACCCTCCAAGTGTCAGTCCGACCAAAAGACGTGCGTCATGCGAGCAGACGCCTCTTGCGGCGTGGCGCTCAGGGTGTGCGCCGTACAGTAGCGCGCCGCCCGCGGCTGTTTATTTACTTTGCGATTCTTGGTCCGGGCATGATCACCGCCAACGCCGGTAACGACGCTGGCGGCATCGCGACTTACGCGACCGCTGGAGCTGATCACGGATACAGACTTCTTTGGACGCTAATTCCCATCACCATCAGCCTCGGAATAGTTCAGGAGATGTGCGCTCGCATGGGCGCGGTCACCGGCAAAGGCCTCGCTGATTTGATTCGTGAGCGCTTTGGGGTGCGATGGTCGGCGTTCGTGATGCTGGCCCTGCTAATTGCCAACGGCGGCGTGACTATTTCGGAGTTTGTCGGCATCGCCGCGGCCATGGAGTTGTTCGGAGTCGCGCGGTACCTCTCAGTCCCTGTCGCCGCGATCGCGATCTGGTGGCTCGTCGTTAAAGGATCGTATCAACGAGTGGAGCGCGTCTTTCTGGTAATGTCGCTGGTCTTTCTCGGTTACGTGGTTTCAGCTTTTCTTGCGCATCCTCCCTGGGGCACGGTCGTGCGTGAAGTTGTGCACCCGCATTTCGAATTCGGTTCCGCCTACCTCTTTACTTGCGTGGCCATTATTGGGACGACGATCTCGCCCTACATGCAGGTCTTCATTCAATCGTCAGTCGTTGAGAAGGGTGTCCGAGTTGAGAAGTACGCGCTAACCCGCGCAGACGTTTGGGCAGGGACAATCTTCAGCGATCTGGTTGCGTTCTTCATCATTGTGTCTACAGCTGCGACGCTGAATAAGCTTGGGATACGTGTCGAGACTGCCACAGACGCAGCCCACGCCCTGCGTCCACTGGCCGGCCCTTACGCCGAAGTATTATTCGCCGTGGGTCTGCTGGGCGCTTCAATGCTGGCGGCGGGCGTGCTGCCGCTGGCCACGGCCTATTCGATTAGCGAGGCGCTCGGATTTGAGAAAGGTGTTTCCAGTAACTTTCGCGAGGCGCCAATTTTTCTGGGTATCTTCACGTTCCTGATTGCGCTCGGCGCGCTAATCGCGATGATCCCCGGTCTGCCTTTGATTCGGGTGCTCATCATCACCCAGGTGATTAACGGATTGTTGCTGCCGGTAATTTTGGTGGCGGTCTTACGTCTGGTGAACAATCGCGAACTGATGGGTTCGCACACGAACGGTCCGCTCTACAACCTCGCCGCCTGGCTAACCACGTTCGTAGTCTCGGCATTGTCAGTGTTGCTGATCGCGGCGACGCTATTCCCTAACCTCTTCGCG
>WNFN01057333.1_pt1 | contig 17282 bp, 15 predicted proteins | sample 5400161 | NCBI WGS metagenome assembly WNFN01 (sample SAMN13153353, study PRJNA577476) | soil metagenome | isolation source: 80 cm saprolite on Douglas fir-dominated hillslope | place: USA:California | collected 2013-09-17 | reverse complement strand
TCAGACCGCCGTCCGTGCTCTTCCACACTCCGCCGGCCACGCCGCCAAAGTAGTATGTGTGCGCGTCACCCACTACGCCGCTCACTGCCAGCACGCGCCCGCCACGAAACGGACCAATCAGCCGCCATGTGAGCCCATGCCACGGGCCTTGAGGCTCTTCGGCGGGTTCTTCAGCAGCGGCAGCGGCCGTAGCCGTAGATTGTCCGGCGGATTCTGCCTTGGCTGGAGTTGGCGTTGTTGCCGCAGCCGGCTTGCCGCTGGCCGCCGGCGCTTTGGACTTCTTTGGTGCTTGCTGGGCCAGACCGCAAACCGCCAAGGCCATGATGCCGATGAAAAGCAGCAGACTACGTTTGCCAGCCGATGATGCGCAGGACGACATAGATGATCCTCCGAAAAAGACCGCAATTTTGGGAACCGCACATACTAAATTCCTTACCCGCAATTAGCAATTGCATCTGCACACAAGCTGGGGTGAGGGGCCTTGCGTTGCCAAGCAGGAAACACAAGGCTCCCTCGGGCCCTTCAGCAAATAGCCAGTGCCGTGGTTTCGTTCTCCTCGGATTCCAGGTCTTCGCTGTCTATCTCGTCCGGCATTTCTTCAAACGTGGTGCGGCCAACGTTGGAAGCGGCGATCTGAAGGCCGTAGAACAGTAACCCGGCGGCCCTTTCGCCAATCTGACCGTCGATCAAGGCGCGGGCCACTTCCATCAGCCCCAACTGTATGCTGTTGGAATCTTCCAGCGGAGGCAGGCGGAGCGCCTGCGGACGCGCCGCTGCCATGCGCGTGTGCGCATAACAAAGGGAATGGCCGTTCATTCGGGGAGAGCCGCAGTTCCGGCCATCGGCCTTGATGTGGCTGCAGCGCGGCGCCTGATCGGCCCGCCCCAGGTTTTCGCGAAGGTCTTCATAAATATCCTGGAACGGAGCATTGCCTTCCGTAACCCATTGGAAAAGCTGGGGATGTTGTTCTAGAAAGCGTTTGTACGCGGCATAGGCACCGGCCAGCTCTCCAATCAGACGCTCACCCTGAATCCGCGCCTGCTCTTCAGCCTGTAACTCGGCCTGCCGGGCGTGCTCTTGTTGCTTCAAAAGCTCGTTGTGTTCTTCTTCTGTGTACTTTTTGCCATCGATCATCCAGTAACTAGACATTGACTCATCTCTTTTCTCCGCCGGTCTTCTCAATCTGTCGCTTCGCTCCAAACCGCTAGTGTGTGACACTAGCGGACCTGCATTCTTCTGCGCCTGTGCTGAGCCGCTCGCCGCGCTAGCCTGGCGCGCGGCTCGGGTTTTTCCCGATCACCAGATCACCCGATGACGGCGATTACCTGATCCCAGAGGGACCTTAGAAGACCCCCTTCCCCCTCCATTACCATCCCAAGATCTAAAGGACTTACGCGATTCATCCCAGGGTGATCCCAAGGAACCTGAACCTTTGCCGATCGTGTGCTTGTCCTTTCGTACATGTACCGAGCCTCTTACTCCGAACTCGCGCCTCCGCGTCTCAGCGGTGGAATTTGGTCCCTAAAAAACAAAACGACGCAGGGGCTTCCGCCGATGCGCCGATGAAACTCTATTCAATTGTCCTTGGGCCAGGCACGGATTGCCTGTTTCCTCTGCCCACTACTACGATATAGTCTACCACTATTTGCGTGTAAGTAGCAAGCGAGAGTTACTTGGGAGAATCGGCAGGTGCTGCAGCCGGGCCGGAGTCCTGGCGCTGTCCGGCCGCCTTCTTCTTGAGCTTGCTCTTGGGCGGCTTGGCTTTTTTTGCGGCTTGCTCGGCCCAATACTTCTGCAGGTCGCGCATGTTCTTGTTCTTCATGGAGATAGGATTACACAAACCGGGAGCAAAAATCGAGGGAGAACGGCTTTTTTGAGATTGCGTGGGAACTATAAAAAGTCAATCTTTTCCAGGACGTCATCCCGACAGCCGTAAAACGAGCGTGNAAGGTCCCTCGCTCCTATTCGGCCGCTGAACAAGACGAGGCCTCATTTGACGGAGCTCGGGATGACGATCTTGTTCGGACTACCTCTAGCCGGCCGCTATTCCGTCCAACAAGGGCTCAAAGGCTGGTTCTGGGCTCAAAGTCAAAGGCTTGGGCACGACTGGACTCATGAACATGTGATCACAGCTAATCGAGAATTCCCCAGTAACGCCACCATTCTCCCCGGTTGGGGACATGGCGGCGATTAGCTTAAGCGACTTATTGATGCTTTCGGTAAACGGTTTCGGACTTCTTTGCAGGCGGTGCGCGGACACCGAGGCAACCCGGCAAAGCAAGAACCGGTTGCTGATTTTCTTTGCCGCGGCAAATACGTTTTCAGATCGCATATTTTTGTCCTAACTCTTTCTGTGTGCGTCCGCGCGAAAACCCACGAAGCATCCTTCGCGCGCTGCTCAACTACAATCCGGCGAGCCTGTTTGGCTGGGAATGAATGGAGAGTTTGCGTGAAAACAAGAGCAACCTCGGTGGTTGTAGTGGGGACTAAGGTGGAAAGAATCAGATGAACTGACTTAGTTCAGAAGATCTGAAAAGTGAGGAAGGATACTCGCTCAAGCCTGACGCTACGCTCATTGCACCACCCTGTCAATGCACTGGGGTCACGCGCAGGCCGGTTTCTTAACGATCATAGCCAGAATCAAGCTCTCACCGAATATTTCATAAGTGATTGTCTTAAGAACCTCTAATTGTTTTCATTGACACTTCCATCGATTTACTGTATTTTTGCCGCGCCTCTCGGGACCCCTAGACTAGCCCAATACGATAATGCGACACCGAGAAGGCGGAGCACACATTCTTCCCGTCCACTCTTCGCGGATAAGTCGATCGTCTGCGGACGGCTGAGTTCTCACTCAAGTTCCACAATTGAAAAGCTAGGAGGAACTCGCAATGACGAGACGTAATATCCCTGTCTTGCTGTGCCTGATTGCGCTGGCCACTGCCTTTGCAGTGGTGGGCGCCGCATACGCCGGCACAGAAGCGCCCGCAGCTTTCGCTACCCCCCTCAACAACGACGGGTCGGGAGCAGTGGGCAACGGCTTTACTGATGCCGCAACCTTTACCTCTGACACAGTGAAGTTCATGACCGAAGAGGACATCCCGCAAGGCATAGGCCCGATCTATAACGCCCGCGCCTGCGTGGATTGCCATGCAACTCCGAACGTGGGCGGCACCAGCCAGATGGCCGAGCTGCGCATCGGCCACGAAGATGCCAACGGCAACTTCGTGAACCCCACCATCTTCATCAACGACGGCGCCAACAGCGTTCCTAACCGCTCGCTGGTGAATCAACGCTCCATCTGCGATATCGCGGCGGAGCGCGTCCCCGGGTCCGAGGACATCCGTGCTCTGCGGGCGTCTCTCAACATTCTGGGCGACGGCTTTGTCGAGGCCATTGACAGCAACACGCTGCTGGCCATTGCCAACAGCCAGCCCGGCCAGAGCGGCGGCCAGATCGCCGGCCAGTTCATCCAGGTGCCGGTATTCGAAGCCCCTGGAAAAGTTCGCGGCGCGCGCTTTGGATGGAAGAACCAGATGGCTAGCCTGCTGTCATTCTCCAGTGATGCATACCTGAACGAGCAGGGCGTCACCAACCGCTTCAACGCCACCGACAACACTACAGTGTGCAAGACCACGGACGATCCTGAGGACGAGGTAGAAGCCGACGGGCTGAATGACATCGATCATTTTGCCCGCTTTATGCGCGCCACCCAGGCCCCGCCGCGCGACACCGCGCTGGCGGCGACCGCGGACGCGCAGACTGGCGCTAACATCTTCAACGCCATTGGCTGCGCCATCTGCCACGTGTCGTCGATCACTACGGCCCCGGCTGGGACCGTGATCAATGGCGGAGCGCTTACCGTGTCTCCGGCGCTAGGCAACAAGATCATCCACCCGTTCAGTGATTTCCTGCTGCATAACGTGGGAACCGGGGATGACATTGTGCAGAACGGCGGCCAGAGCACGGCCGACAAGCTGCGCACGCCTCCGCTATGGGGAGTGCGTACCCACTTTGCCCTGATGCATGACCTGCTCTCGTTCACGCGGAATGATGCTATTCTGCGCCATGGCGGTGAGGCTACGTTTGTGATCAACAACTATCGCAACCTGAGCACCACCCAGAAAAACCAGTTAATAACGTTCCTGCAATCGCTGTAGCGCGTTTGCAGTAACTTTTTCCGGCGAGGCACTGGAAGTCCAGTGCCTCGCTTGCTTTATCTGCTTAAACAGCCTCGGAATAGTCACATTAGAAATACTCAACTTTTCATCATAGTAAAGTTGCTCCCATTCCGACCTCCTAACAATCAACAAGCAATAAGCATGTATCAGCACAACATTATTAAAGTACATGGCCTAAAAACATTCAATTATTATTTGACTCTTTCCATCGATTTGCGGTACTTTTGCGCCCGTCTCTCGGGCCATGTTGGGACTTGCAATATGCGTTCCGAGGCGGCAGAAACGCATATCCTTACCCGTCCACTCTTGGCAGACAAAGCCTCAATCGTCTGCAGGACGGCTGAGTTCAAAGAACCTGCATTTCCGGAAAATCTAGGAGGAACTCGTAATGACGAGACGTAATATCCCTGTCTTGCTGTGCCTGATTGCGCTGGCCACCGCCTTTGCGGTAGTGGGCGCCGCATACGCCGGCACAGAAGCGCCCGCAGCTTTCGCTACCCCCCTCAACAACGATGGAGCAGGAGCAGTGGGCAACGGCTTTACCGATGCTGCAACCTTTACCTCTGACACAGTGAAGTTCTTGACCGAAGAAGACATCCCCCAAGGCATAGGCCCGATTTATAACGCCCGCGCCTGCGTGGATTGCCATGCTACGCCTAACGTAGGCGGCACCAGCCAGCAGGCCGAGCTGCGCATCGGCCACAATGCGAACGGCGTCTTCGTGAACCCAACCATCTTCATCAACGACGGCGCCAACAGCGTTCCTAACCGCTCGCTGCTGAATCAACGCTCCATCTGCGACATCGCGGCAGAGCGCGTGCCTGGAGCAGAAGATATCCGCGCCCTGCGGGCCTCGCTCAACATTCTGGGCGACGGTTTTATTGAGGCCATTGACAGCAACACGCTGCTGGCCATTGCCAACAGCCAGCCCGGCCAGAGCGGCGGCCAGATCGCCGGCCAGTTCATCCAAGTGCCGGTGTTCGAAGCTGGCGGCGCGGTTCGCGGCGCGCGCTTTGGATGGAAGAACCAGATGGCCAGCCTGCTGTCGTTCTCCAGTGATGCATACCTGAACGAGCAGGGCGTCACCAACCGCTTCAACGCCACCGACAACACTACAGTGTGCAAGACCACGGACGATCCTGAGGACGAAGTGGAAGCCGACGGACTGAATGACATCGATCATTTTGCCCGCTTTATGCGCGCCACCCAGGCCCCGCCGCGCGACACCGCGCTGGCGGCGACTGCGGACGCGCAGGCTGGCGCTAACATCTTCAACGCCATCGGTTGCGCCATCTGCCACGTGTCGACGTTCACCACCGTTCCCACTGGGACCGTGATCAACCAAGGGCAGTTCACTGTGCCGGCGGCGCTGGGCAATAAGACCTTCCACCCGTTCAGCGACTTCCTGCTGCACAACGTGGGAACCGGGGACGGCATTGTCCAGAACGGCGGACAGGCCACAGCCAACAAGATGCGCACCCCTCCCCTGTGGGGAGTGCGTACCCACTTTGCTCTGATGCATGACCTTCTGTCGTTCACGCGGAATGATGCCATTCTGCGTCACGACGGCGAGGCCAACGGTGTGATCAACAACTACCGTGCATTGAGCACCACTCAGAAGAACCAGTTGATTACGTTCCTGAACTCGTTGTAGTGTGGTTGCAGTAACTTTTGCGGGCGAGGCACTGGAGTCCAGTGCCTCGCCTGTTTTATCCTTGAAGTCTTTATATTCATCTTTGCGGGGAACCAATATGAGCCGTCGGATGTTTGGCATCGCGGTGTGTCTAGGCGCCGCCATGATTTTGATGGAGCTGATGGGTTGCGGAAAACAGAACGCTCCTAATGAAGCACGAGTGGAAAAGCCTATTCCAGTAGCTACGCCCCAGGCAGAGAAGACGCCCGAGCCTTTGCCCAAGCTGCCGCCGCCAACCATGGCGGAGGTGGAGAGCGCCATGCACCGCGTTTTTGGCGACGATTTGGTTTGGGAGCACGGAACCGCCCGGTGGTTCATGGTTGGCGATTTTAACGGCGACGGTTTTGAGGACGTCGCGGTGATTGCCAGTCCGGCGCAGGGAAAACTGAATGATATCAACAGCGAACTGGCCAACTGGACCATCCAGGATGCGGACAAGTTCTTTGTGCCTCCGCAGGGCAAGCGCGTGGTCCAAGCCCCTAATTTTAGTCCGGCGAAAGTAAGTGAAGGGGAACAGATTCTGGCCATCATTCATGGCTACGGTCCCAAGGGATGGCGCAGCTCCGACGCCCGGCAGGCCTACCTGGTGAAACACGCGTCCGCAACTTTTCTAGGCACGGCCCCTTCCGTCAAGCAAAAGGCCATCCGCGCCATGCATTTGCCGGTGCAAACCGAGATCATCCAAGGGCTGCGCCAGAACAAGAAGGGCTTCCTGTTCTGGACCGGGGGCGCCTATGCTTGGCACCCCGGCGAAAAATGACCCCAAAGCATTAAGGATGCGGGCTGTGTGCCTCTATCTAGGAGTGGAGTGGCAATACTTGATGGTCTCACGCGCATAGTCAACCAGTTTTCCCTCGTTTTGCTTTTGCAGCAGGTTGTCAAGGGTCTTGGTGTGGGCGTCGGGATTGCTTTTCAAGATCGCGGCATACGCTTTTACCACGCCTTGCAATCCGCCAACGTTCTCAGCCAGGTGGTCGTGATCGGCGATCGCGGCAGGGTGTTCAATCAGGAACGCCGCGCTGGAAAGCATCATCTGGGTAACGATTTCCGTGCGGAATTTGTACCTCGGCGTGCGCAATCCCGCCAGAAGCTGCATGCACATGCGAATGCGGACGTCGGGATTTTCAACCACCCACTGCTTGGCCCATTCCCGCTCCGTCAAAAGAGTCGGGTCCAGCGGCGTGGCTTCCAACTTACGAGCAATAGCCACCACGCGCTGGCGCTCTTCGGGTGTGGTAGGGCCGAGGCCGGACGCCATCGGCGCAGTGGCGAGAACGAGCACGGCAAACACAAAAAGCGAAGTTAGCAAACGTTTTAGGATCATGGCTTTGGTATCAGGCTCCGTACCGGGAAACATTCTACTGCAAGCGGGCCGGGGACGGCAGCGGGAGCAGATCCCTCACCCACTCGCTATGCTTCGGGGTTCGGGATGACACGGCAACTGGAACGCGTCGCTTACACCATTATTGAAGACTAAAACCCACTCTTGACCCTTCGCTTTTCTTCAGATATAACTTCTCTCCATCTGGTAATGGGAAGCGCGGTGAGAATCCGCCACTGCCCCGCAACTGTAATCGCTGAGAACTGAGCAGGATGCCACTGGAAATCTGGGAAGGCGCTCAGTTCGCTGAGGCGTAAGTCAGGAGACCGGCCAGGTGCCCATCCTTGGGCGTTCCGGCTTCGTTGGGAAGGCCGGAGAGCTTTCGATCCGTTGGAGGCCGTGCTGTTTGGCGCCCTCTGTAAATAGCAGCGTGATATTCGGGATTTGGTGGAAGAGCGGCCCTTTAGGGCCGCGTAGAAAGCGCAGAGATCTTGCGGCTTCAGCCGCTGATAATCAATCTGCAGGGGCTAAAGCCCGTGCGCTCGAGTCAGGCCGCTTACGCTGCCAATTCGCTGCGCTCATCCAGAGCTAAAGCTCTGGACTAGGGGCCGCTCTTCCACCTCTTCACTCTTCCCAGAGGAAAGAGACTTGCTATGAAATTTTTCATTCGCGCCGGCCTTGCGCTGGCGTTTGCATTCACCGCAATTTTCACTTATGCCGCCGATGGCGGCAGTATTCGCGGCGTAGTCACCGATCCGGTGGGCGCCGCAGTTTCCGGGGCCACCGTGGAGTTGCTCCGGGGAAGCACGAAAGCCGCCGCCACCACGGACAACCAGGGCAACTTCCAGTTGACCGCACCCGCCGCCGGACACTACAGCTTGCGGGCTTCGGCGGCAGGGTTTGCCGCGCAGGAAAGCGCGCTGCTCTATGTTGGCGCGGGCAAGACGGCCCGCCAGGACCTGGCCTTAAGAATCGGCGGAGTTTCCCAGCAGATTGTGGTGTCGGCCACGGGCACGGCCACGCCGGACTCACGGGTAGGCGCGTCGGTTTCCGTCCTAACCGCAGACCAGTTCTCCAACCGGCTGGATGTGCTGGAGCCGCTGCAGCAGATTCCCGGCGTCCAGATCATGCAAAACGGACAGCGCGGAACGGCAGCGTCAATGTTCCTGCGCGGCGGCAACAGCACTGCGAATAAAGTCCTGCTGGATGGGATTCCGCTGAACGACATCGGCGGCGTGGCCAACTTCGGCACGCTGGCCGCCACCGGTGTGGACCGCATAGAAGTTCTGCGCGGTCCCAATAGCGTCCTGTATGGCCCGGAAGCCATGGCCGGAGTCGTAAGCCTGACTACGCGCCGCGGTACCACGCCGCTGCCCGAGCTTTCATACTCTTTTGACGCGGGAAACTTCAACAGCCTGCGCCATGACGTTTCCCTGGGCGGCGTTTTCCGGCGGCTCGATTATCTAGGTGAGTTCTCCCGCTCAGACACCAGCAACAGCATTCCCAATAACACTTTTCATAACGGGACCTATGTGGCCAACCTGGGACTGGCGCTGAACCCCACCACCGAGCTGCGCTGAAAGTTCGGTCCAAAGTCAAAACCGGGAAAGGGATCGAACGGGATTCCAGCGCGCGCTGGCACAACCTTCTTCGCTACGCTGCAACACGGCTGCGCCTGCAGGATGTGAATCCTTCGCCCACGGGAATCCCGTTCGATCCCTTTCCCGGTTTTGACTTTGGACCGAACTTTCTTGGTTTGCCGGTCACCATACACGGCGCGAACGGCTTCAGCGCCACCGGCCCGGCCATTCTGGATTTTGCCGGAACGTATCCTGCATCGAGCAGCAACTCGACCAAACGGGATTCGGTCTACGTTCAATCCGACTACAGCTTCAATCCGCATCTTCTTGGCCTGGTGGCTTTCCGGTTTGAGAATGAGCGCGGGTACACCCTGAGCTCTTTCGGCAAGACGCCCGCCGACCGCAACAACTACAGTTACATCGCTGAAGTGCACGGCAGCCTGGGTTCGCGGGCTTACCTGACCCTGGGCGGCAGCGTGGAGAACAACGCGGTGTTCGGGATCACCGCGATTCCACGCGCGTCACTGGCCTATTATCTGGTGCGTCCGCGCAGCGAAGGATTCTTGAACGGCACCAAGCTGAAATTCAACTACGGGCAAGGAATCAAGGAGCCGTCGATCTTTGACGCAACCTCGTCGTTGTTCGGGTTGTTGTCACAGCCCAGCAACGGAGGGCAACAACTGATCTCGCAGTTCCACCTTGCGCCCCTCGGGGCAGAACGCTCGCGCAGCTATGATTTCGGAATGGAACAACTCGCCTGGAAGGGACGCGCCAAACTCGCGGCCACTTTCTTCCATAACCGGTTCACGAATCAGATTGAATTTGTTCCCACCACTGCGTTGCAGTTCCTGGGCGTTCCGTCCCAGGTAGTGGCACAGGCCGGCTTTGGGGCCACCATCAATTCTGGCGACACCCGCGCCCTGGGCGCGGAGACGGAACTGGAGGTCGCACTGGGCCACGGCTTTAGCGCCCGGGCCGCGTACACCTACCTGGACGCCGTGGTCGAACGCTCCTTCACCAGCGATGCTTTTGCCTGCTTGCCGCCCACGCCGGATCCTTTTGCTTGCTTCAATCCGGCGTTCCCAAACATTCCCATCGGCGCGTTCTCTCCGTTACAGGGCAGCCGGCCGTTTCGCCGCGCGCCACACACCGGCAGCTTCGTTCTGGGATACTCCCGGCCAAAGTTCACTCTCGCCCTGAGTGGGACCCTGGTCAGCCGCCGCGACGACAGCACCTTCCTGAGTGATGCTTTTTTCGGCAACACCTTGCTGCTTCCCAATCGCAACCTGGATCCGGCCTACCAGAAACTTGATTTGACGGGGAGTTACCGGGTCAATCGCCGGCTGGCGTTCTATTCGGTGGTCGAGAATGTGGCCAGCCAGCATTACGACCAGGTCAGTGGGTTTCCCGCGCTGCCCTTGACCTTCCGCGCCGGATTCAGAGTCACGCTGGGCGGTGAATCTTGGAAGTAAACGCCCAGCTAGTCCGCGAGTTTCCTTAGTAACTTTGCCGGTAACCAAAGGCCATCGACCTCCGTCCTGATGTACAGTATTCTCCAACGTCCACACCCATTCTGGACGTGCTCCGTCCTTTGCCGCGGAAGCGGGACAGGCTCAGCGCGGGCGAATATTTTTTCCTGAGCAGCGCCGTAATCTTGATGCTGATCGGCCTGCCGGCGCTCCGCCAGGCTGCTGAGTCCATATCTTCCATTAGCATCAGCATCGGCATGCCGCTGGCGTTCCTGGTTGCCCTCTTGATCATTCCGGGGATGGCCCTGGGTGCGGCCCTGGCCGCGCATGAGGCAGGACATCTGCTGGCGGCATGGATGGCTGGTTTCCAGCTGGCGCAGCGGAAGTTCGGTAAAAATGCCCCCGCGTGGAAACTCTATCCCTGCGCAGTGCTGCGGCTCAGCGTTGTGGCGCTGGAGCCGCGCAAGGCGGACCACCTGCCTCGGCGCTTGCTCTTTCTGGTTCTGGGAGGTCCGCTGGCCAGCCTTTTCCTGCCGCTGTTGGTGGAATCATGGCTGTACTGGACGCGGCCTCATCTTCTTCTTGCCGCCTTCGCCGTTCACGTCTTCTCCGTGTTTTCAGTTTTGGTGGGCATTGCCGCGCTCTTGCCGGATACAGGCAAGGGAAACTTTTCTGATGGGTCGCGGATTCTCATGCTGCGCAAGAACGATTCCGGCGCGCAACGCTGGATTTCCATCGTTCAACTGCAGCTCGCTTTAAGCCGCGGCGAACACCCGCGGACTTGGAATGAATCATCGGTCACCCGCGCCGCGGAGATTGATGACGATTCTCGCGACGCCCTGGCCGCGCGCTGGCTCGGTTACCTGTGGGCGACGGAGCGGCAGGACATCACTTCGGCCACAAAATACCTGGAAGAGGCCCTGGCCGCGCCGGGTTCGGCGCCTGCCTGGCTGCGCGACCGCCTGTTTCTGGAAGCGGCGGTATTCCAGGCATGGTTTCGCGACGATTCCACCAAGGCGCACTTCTGGGCCCGGCGAGTGCGTGAGCGCAAGCTCACACCTTTGCAGCAGCTCCGGCTCGACATCGCCCTGTTGTGGTCTCACGGCAAACTTTTTGACGCTTGGGAGAAGATGGGAGGCTACTTCGCTCTGTTGCGAGACTTGCCGGCCTCGCCGGCACGCGACCTGGTGGAAAGAAGCGCCCTGGAATGGAAGGCCCAGATGGAGTCGCGCATGCAGATTGCCGCCCGGCCGCCCGCCGCATCTGTGACAAAGAGTCCTGTAAACGCCTCGTGGTAATATCGCAGTGTGTCCGCTTCCAGGAAACCCCGGCACGGGGGCGGTGCTAAATCCCGTCTAAGCCAGGGCGCTACCCACCTGGTGGTGATTACCGGCATGTCAGGCTCGGGCAAGGCTTCAGCGCTGAAGGCGTTTGAAGACCTGGGCTACTACTGCGTGGACAACCTGCCCATCGGCCTGATCCCCGGTTTTGCCGACCTGGCCAAACAGTCCCCGGAAATTGAGAAGGCAGCGCTGGTGGCTGATATCCGCGAAGGCGGGAACCTCCGCAAGCTGCCCGCGATCATCCGTTCGCTCAAGAAGCAGCTGAGCACGACTGTCATATTTATGGAGGCTACGGACGAATCCTTGCTGCGGCGCTTCAGCGAGACCCGCCGCCCACATCCCCTGGGCAAAGACTCCACCGTCAAAAGCGCGCTGAGTAAGGAACGCCGCATGCTCCAACCCATCCGTGCAATGGCTGATTTGGTGGTGGATACTTCCCGGTTCACCGTCCACGAGCTGCGTTCCCACATCACCTTAAAGTTCACAACGGGAGGCACGGACAAGGACATCCTGGTCTCGATCGTCAGCTTCGGTTACAAGGCGGGCGTGCCCAACGATGCCGATCTTGTATTCGATGTCCGCTTTCTGCCCAATCCGCATTTTGTTCCCAAGTTCCGGCACCTTACCGGACGCCATCCACAGGTGGCCGAATACATCCGCTCGTTCCCACAAACCCAGGAATTCATTGATCGTATCTCCGACCTGCTGGTGTATCTGATCCCGCATTACGTGCGCGAGGGCAAGAGCTACCTGACCATTGGTTTCGGCTGTACCGGTGGTCAGCACCGTTCGGTGATGATTGCGGAAGAAGTCAAAAAACGCCTGACCAAGCCTGGATATAGAGTCAAGGTCACCCACCGCGATGCCCCGAAGTAATTAACAATACTTTACTTTCGTGCAAATGAGGCTGTCCCTGGTTCGGCCATGCTCCGTTAGAATAAGGGGAATGTTTTTGCCAGCCATGGGTGCCTTATGCGGCGAGTGACACGGTTGCTAGGATATGTCCGCCCGTATTCTCTCCAGTTCTTCGTGTCGGTGCTGCTCATGGCAGCGGTGGGCCTGCTGGAAGCATTCCGCAGCCTGCTGCTGGTGCCGATCATCGACAAAGTGCTCAACCCAGCCTCAACCGGACAAGGCCTCAAGCTGTTCAACGTTCCCGGATCACAGCGAGTGGTTGACTTGCAGGAGTTTATTCCCCGGTATTTTCACAACCCACTGACCGTGGTCGCTTTGGTGCTTGTGGCGGCCACGCTGGTCAAGGGCGTGTGTGACTACCTGGGCACGTATCTGGTCAACTACGCCGGCTTCGGACTGATTACCGACCTGCGCAATAAACTTTATGACCGCATCCTGCGGCGGTCGATCTCTTTTTTTTCCCGGAACACTACCGGCACGCTCGTCTCAACTGTGGTCAATGACGTGGAGAGGGTGCAGGTCACGCTGTCCACGGCGCTGGCCGAGTTCCTGCAGCAGTTCTTCACCCTGGTTTTCATGGCCAGCGCGGTGGTGGCGCTGGGTCATAAGCTGGCCTGGGTGCTGTTGATTTTTGTCCCGTTCGTGGTCTTTTCCGCCGGCAAGATCGGCCTGCGCGTCCGCACTACCACCCGCAAAGGCCAGGACAAGCTGGCTGACATCCAGAACATCCTGCACGAATCCATTACCGGGAACCGCATCGTGAAGGCCTTCACCATGGAACGCTGGGAAAGCCTGCGCTTCCGGGAAGCGGCAAAAAAATTGTTCCGGGCGAATTTACGGTCCGTGGCCGCACAGGCCATCAGTTCGCCGCTGATGGAGATCATCGGGGCGGTGGCCGTAGCCGCGCTGCTCTGGATAGGGCGCAACCAGATCAAGAACCACGCTATGACGCCGGGAATGTTTCTGGCTTTCATTTTTGCGGTCTTCAAGCTCTATGACCCGGTGCGCAAGTTCGCGCTCTTCAACAACAGCTTCCAGCAGGCCCTGGGTGCATCTTCGGAGATCTTCCGCTTCATGGACGAAGAAGACGATATTCAAGAAAAGCGCGGCGCCACGGTCTTGCCCCCGTTCCGCAAGAGCGTGCGCTTTGAGGACGTCAGCTTTTCCTACGCCGGCAACGGAGACGAGCCCGCAATCCTGCGCGCCGTGAACCTTGAGATCCAAGCCGGGGAGGTGGTCGCCATTGTCGGCTCCAGCGGGGCGGGGAAAAGCACGCTGGTCCATCTCATCCCGCGTTTTTTTGATGTGACCTCGGGGACGATTAAGATCGATGGTTGCGATATCCGCGATGTTACTTTGGCCTCATTGCGCGGGCAGATCGGGATCGTGACCCAGGAAACCATCCTGTTCAACGACACGGTGCGCAACAACATTGCTTATGGCCAGCCGGATGTCAGCCAAGCGGCCGTGGCCGAAGCAGCCAAGGCCGCTCTGGCCCACGACTTTATCCTGAGGCTGTCTGAAGGCTATGACACCATCATCGGAGAAAAAGGGCTGCGGCTTTCCGGCGGCGAACGCCAGCGCGTTGCCATCGCCCGCGCCCTGCTGAAGAACGCTCCTATCCTCATCCTGGACGAAGCCACCTCGGCCCTGGACAACGAGTCGGAAGCGCTGGTGCAATCGGCGCTGCAGAACCTCATGTCCGGACGCACCGTCTTTGTGATCGCCCACCGGCTGACCACGGTGCGGCGCGTGGACCGCATTGTGGTGCTGGAAGGCGGCTGCATCGCTGACTCCGGCACGCATGAAGACTTGCTGACCCGCCTGGGCACCTACCGCAAATTATATGAATTGCAGTTTATGGATTTAGAGCCGAAAATGAGTGAAGAGGCGGCGGGGGTCCCAAGCCGGGGACGTAATTTCTTTTACTCTCTCCTTGAAGTCCGTCAACCACCGTTTTCTTGATCCCCATCTGCCGCTGCCGCTGGAAATGGACGAGCTGGAAATGAAAATCCGGCGCTTTCTCAAAGAACGTCTGGCGCGCGGACACGTGGAGGTTACGCTGAGCCTGGAGCGGCGCCCGGGCCAGGGATTCGAGTTCAACCGCGAGCTGGTGTCCGGTTACGTGGCCGCGTTTCGCAAAGCGGCCAGCGAGTTCGGCACATCGGGCGAACCCGACCTGAATGCGGTCTTTAGGATGCCGGGCGCGCTAGGCGAGACGGCGCCGCTCGACGGCAACTTCGCGTCCGCGGTGATGGCCGCGCTCGAGCAGGCCATCCACAAGCTCAACACCATGCGCGAACAGGAAGGGCGAGGCATGGAAGCCGAGCTGCGACGCAGTTTGAAGGTCCTGGAGGAAGCCACGGAGGAAGTCTCTGGGTTCCGCGCCGCGGTTTCGCGCGCCTACATGGAGAAAGTGCGCGCGCGCATGCAGGAACTGCTGGAAAACGCCGATCCGGACCGCATCCTGCAGGAGGCGGCTATCCTTGCGGAACGCAGTGACATTCAGGAAGAGCTCGTCCGCTTGCACACTCACATTGACCACTTCCGCCGGCTGCTGGACCAGGGCGGAGAAGCGGGCAAGAAGCTGGATTTCCTGCTGCAGGAGCTGAACCGCGAGGCCAACACGCTGCTCTCCAAGACTTCCGGGGTGGCGGGCGATGGACTGCGCATCACCGAACTGGGGTTGCAGATGAAATCAGAAATTGAAAAATGCCGCGAGCAGGTGCAAAACCTGGAATGAGCGGCATTCTCTACATCATTTCTGCGCCCTCCGGCTCGGGCAAAACCACGCTGGTGAACGAGCTGCGGCAATATGTCAGAGACCTGGAATTCTCCATCTCCTACACCACCCGGCCGCCGCGCGGCAGCGAGCAGGACGGGCGCGAGTATCACTTCATTTCGCGCCGGGAATTTGAAGCCATGATCCAGCGGGATGAGTTTCTGGAATACGCCAATGTGTTCGGCAACTACTACGGAACAGCCCGGTCCGTGCTGGGACATGCGAAGCAACAGGGCAATGATCTGCTGCTCGATATCGATGTGCAGGGAGAGCGGCTGGTGAAGCAAAAGATGCCTGAGGCGGCTAGTATTTTTGTACTGCCGCCCAGCCGCACAGAGCTGGAGTCACGCCTGCGCAAGCGCAGCATCAGCGAAAACATGCATTCCGAAGACGTGATCCGGCGCCGCCTGGCCACGGCCCGAATAGAGATTGAGAACTACCCGAATTACGACTATATTTTGATTAATGATCACTTGGAGCAGTCGGTTGACCAGCTGCAGGCCATCGTGATGGGTGAGCGCGTCCGGCGTTCCGGAAAACCACCTTCCCCGCAGGAGAAAAAATACTTAGAAGCGGCGGAGAAATGCCTGAAATCGAAGATGGAAGAAAAGATCCGCGGTATTCTGGCTTCCTTTGACGTGGCGTCCCCTAGCGCACTAGAAACACAGAGGTAACAGCACGATGAAGCTGAAAGACGGATTCGACAGCAACTATCGTTACGTCTTGGTGGCGGCGCGGCGTGCCCGCCAGCTCTCCGGCGGCGCCCCTCCGCTGGTCCATACCAGCGCCCGCAAAGTATGCAAGATCGCCCAGGAAGAGATTGAGGCCGGCAAGATCCAGTACATCAAAACCGGTGATGCGGGTTCGGAAAACAGGGAAGAGAAAAAGTAAGAGCTGGGGAATCGCGGCGTGTGAGCAGACTTGTGACAGGCGCGACTTCAGAAGGTTGCGAAAGATGCAGAGGCATCGATTCCGTAACTATCGAACTCTCCCCAACCGGATTACAATCTTGATATGAAGGTCGCTCTTGGCGTCTCCGTCGGGATCGCTGCTTATAAAGCGGCGGAACTGGTGCGCCTGCTGCAAGACCACGATGTCCGCGTGCAGGTGATCATGACCCGCGCCGCACAGGAGTTTGTCCGCCCTCTGACCTTTGCCGCTCTGAGCGGCGAGAAAGTCATTACCGATCTTTTTGGCGCCGGGGCAGAAGAGCCAAACATCGACTCCGCGGTGGAACACATTGCCGTGGCCCAGTCGATAGACGCGCTGGTCGTGGCCCCCGCAACTGCCGACGTGATCGCCAAGTTCGCCCACGGTGAAGCGAATGATTTTCTGACAACTTTGTTTCTGGCTACCACCGCGCCGGTGGTTGTTGCTCCCGCCATGAACGTGAACATGTGGGAGAACGCCGCCACCCAAGCCAACGTGCAGACGCTCAAAGCGCGCGGCGTGCGCGTGGTTGATCCGGACAGCGGCTACCTGGCCTGCGGCATGGTTGGCCCAGGCAGACTCGCAGCTAATGAGACGATCGTTCATGCGGTGATGGAAGCTCTGGGAGCAACCCAGGACCTGGCCGGGGAAACCGTTCTGGTCACCGCCGGGCCCACGCGCGAGCCGATTGATCCGGTGCGGTACATCGGCAACCGCTCCAGCGGCAAGATGGGTTATGCCCTGGCCGAGGCTGCATTGCGCCGCGGCGCGAGAGTAATTCTGATTTCCGGACCGGCTGCGCTCAAACCTCCTTCCGCCGCTGAGTTTGTGTCGGTAAAGACGGCCAAAGAAATGCGCGATGCGGTGATGGCCCACTTGGACCGCGCCACCATCGTGATCAAGGCCGCGGCCGTGGCCGACTTCACCGTGCGCCACGCCGCCGGGCAGAAAATCAAAGGCAAAGCTCCGATCACGCTGGAGTTGGAGCCCACCCCGGACATCCTGGCGGAAGTCGGCGCAAAAAAGGGGTTGCGCATCGTAGTGGGCTTTGCCGCCGAAACTCATAAC
>WNFN01222293.1_pt1 | contig 17292 bp, 17 predicted proteins | sample 5400161 | NCBI WGS metagenome assembly WNFN01 (sample SAMN13153353, study PRJNA577476) | soil metagenome | isolation source: 80 cm saprolite on Douglas fir-dominated hillslope | place: USA:California | collected 2013-09-17 | reverse complement strand
CGGTCATATAGCTACGCCTCCTCGTCGTTATTTGAGGTTTGATCAGGACTGAGACGGTCGGAGCCGCCACTTGAAGGGATCGCGACGGCGCGATATTGAACCGGTCCGAAGCTGCGGCTGATCGTGTAGTTGAGCCCGACGGTCCCCGTCATCCACACTCGCTCCGATCAGGGCGGCGATGGCGTCAATTTCGTACTTCATCTTGTCGTCTGTGATGCTCAACGAAAAGACGAATACGTCCGCCTATCGAGGCCCGCGGACGTCCGCCCTCACTTCCAAGAAATCGGCCAGACCACGTAGTCCGGCTATTAGCAAGCTGCATGCCTCGGCGTTGACATGTTTCATCTGGAGCACATCCTCCCGGTGTTCCTGTCGGGTTCTTGCGGTGACGACAGTAGGGTCGGCACGAGACGGTAGCCAATAACGCGCTGAGATATCTCAGAATGAGATAGCGAGGCCATAGCTGATCGTTGGAAGAAAGTCAATTACACACTGAGGTATCACCGTGCGCCGACCGCGTGTGATGCCGCGGCCAGCGCCTCGCGCGATGTGTGATTGACTAGCTGGGCAAGGCGAGCAGCCACGGGAACGGGAACCGCGCCATGGCCTTAAGCATCTGCTGTGCCCTGCCTGCAGGCGAGTCGTAGGCGCTGTGGAGCGTCTCGACTTGACCGAGCGCTCAGCGCAAGCGCTGCTTGAAGAGGCGTGCGCCGCTGACGGGCTCTGCGCTGACGATGCGAAGCTGATGCGCCTGGGGTCGAACGCGGTCTTCCACCTGAAGGCCCCGGTGGTTGTGCGGATCTCGCGGCAGGGCGCTGACGTCGACGATGCGCGCAGGACACTGGCTGTCGCCAGGTGGCTAGAGTCTGTCGACTATCCCGCTGTCCGGGTCGTTGACATCGATCAGCCGATCATCGTCAACGGGCATGTGATTACCTTCTGGAAGTCGGTGTCCAGAGACGGGCGGCAGTGGGCGACAGCGGGTGAGGTCGCCGAGGTCTTTGCCTGGCTCCATCGGCTCGATGCGCCAGCCAGCCTGAACCTTCCCGCCCTAGCCCCGTTCGAGAATGCTGCTCGCCGGATCTCAGCCAACGACTGGCTCAGTGATGGTGATCGAGAGTTTCTGGCCTGGCAGCTCGCCAAGCTCCAAGATGACTATGCCGGACTTGAGTTTGTGCTGCCTCAGGGCGTTATTCACGGTGACGCGAACGTCGGGAATGTGCTGCACGACCGGCACGGAAACCCGGTAGTGATCGATCTTGACGGGTTCGCTATCGGCCCTAGGGAATGGGACGTTGCCCTAACGGCCATTTACTCCGACAGCTTTGGCTGGCACACGCGCGCAGAGTACGAGACATTCGCGCGTGTCTACGGATTCGACATCCTGGCGTGGCCTGGCTACCCGGTAATGCGCGCGGTTCGTGAATTCCTGATGGTCACCTGGCTGATCCAGCAAGCCAGCGAAAGCGAGCGCATCGCCGCAGAGGCGAGCAAGCGAATTGCCGCGCTCCGCACTGGCGCGAGCCGGAAGGACTGGAAGCCTTACTAGGGCATCTCATCCTGATCGTGAGGCAATTCGCCACAAGCGGGAGTTGATTGCTTGTTCTTCAAGCTCCGTAGCCGCACGATTCTCGCCAGCCGCGGCTAGATGCCGGCGGAACTCCCGGAGATAGCCGATGCAACGGGCTGACCTTATCTGTTCGCCGGCATTCAACGCGCTGAGCGCGACGCTGCAGGCCCGTTCGACTTCTCCTGCTGCCAAATGGGCGTCAGCGAGTACCATCATGACGAAGAAGTCGCTGCGCACGAATGTCGCGTCATCGACCGCAACGAGGCTGCTGCTTGCGTGGCGAGTCGCATCGACAGACCGGCCGAGATCCCGCAGGCAATGACTGATCTCGGCGGACAGCTCCGCCTCATCGAAGTAGCGAATCCAGTCGGGATCTTCTTCTGGCCTGCGCCGCCCGAACTCGCTGACGGCTCCGGCCAGGGCGCGATCACAGCCCTTCGCATCTCCGAGCCGCGCCAGGGCGCGTGCTTCCATCGCGCGAAAGTGCGACGTGAGAGTAGCGGTCGCTATCCCACGCGTTCCTGCCCTGGCTGCCCGTGCGAGGTTGGCAGCTTCGCTGAATCGTCCCGTATAGGTGGCCTGGTGGCTCATCGCGTCGAGAATGCTCGCGCCAAGCAACCGGTCATCGCCAGCCTTGGCGAGCGCGAGCGCCTGAATGAAGTACCGCTGAGCGAGCGCTCTGCCAGGGGCGCTGTCGTAGGTCATCCACGCCGCGAGGAGAGTCGCCTCAGCGGTAGCTGAGAAGAGCTTGCGGCCAACATCGTCCCTATATCGACCTTGCAGCAGACGGCTTGCGTCGGTGTGAAGATACTGGACAAGAGCCTGACGGGCGTGTCCGCCGCCGAACCGGTCATCCAGCTGGGCGAAAAGCTCGACTGTAGCGCGGAACCGAGCAACGTCCGCCGTACCGATGCGTGGTCCGTTTGTATGCTCCCGGCCTACCTGCTGCCCGGCATCTACCAGCCAGCGGAGCGAGGCATCGTTCCATGCAGCAGGCTCTAACCGCGCTTCGATCAACCGATTGCTGTCGAGATCGGCCCGCCAGAGCTGGACAACATTACCGACAGCCTCGGCAGGCGCATCTGGGTAATTCAAGCCAACGTCAAAAGTCGCATTCTCCGGTCCTTCATTGGCTTTGGCCGTCGCCGAATGGTCAGGAGACAGACCAAGCGCCTGACGCGCGGATGGCGGCACCTTCAAGCCGTCGGCGAAGTCCTCGAAGATCGACTTGGCCTTCGGGGTGATCTTGTGGTTCTTGTACTCGCTGAGCCGGCCCTGCGAGATTCCGGTCAGGCCAGCCACAGTTCCCTGCGTCAGCCCGTGACTACCGAGAACCTCGATCACAGTACCGAGATCACGCTTGCGGCATGCGTCGAGTACGTCTGGACGTGCGCAGACGCGCTCGACGATCTTGCGCACGTCGGCAATATCTAGAGGCATGGCGCGCTTCCCGTTCCCTTGGCTGCTCGCCCGCAAGCTTGGTCATCCTCGAAAATCACTTACAGCATGAGATATCACCGGAGAGTTGACGGTTTCCTTGCAGCCGGATTTCCCGCAGCACCGCGACCGCTGACCGGATCGTGTTTTGAGCAAGCCCGGTCTCCGCCATGAGTTCATGAATCGACGGCAGCCGGTCGCCGCTCTTCAGTTGCCCCGTGCTGATGAGGCGGCGGAGTTCGTCGGCGAGCTGCCGGTATGTCGGAACCTCGCTCAAGCGGTCGATCTTCATGGGCACGTCGGCCACGGTAGGTCCATCACCCGTGCCAGACATAGATAGCATCATGTGATGGATCTGATTAGGTTGACTAGGCTGCTAGAGCTGACATACCTGATAACGCTGACGTATCCTTGACTCGATTAAAGCTTGTCATGGCCACCCCCGGGAAGGACCGATCATGGCTGACGCAGTGACCCCCCACCCATTCAAGCTCGACAAAGAGGCTCAGGAAGTCACGGCCCGCATGCGCGCCATCGAGTCGGTGTTCGCCTCCAACGGTCTTACCACGCACCTGACCGACGCGCGGGCAGGACTTGACCTGAGTGCCGTGCTCAGCCCTTCGGGCAAGCGTGAACCAGAGATCTGGGTGGACGAGAACGGTTACGTGGAGGTGCGCTACTGGAGCCCGGAAGGCTCCAGCGCAGAACAGATCGCCACGGTCGCACTCCGCGCTCTGCTTGCCGTAACAGGCGCGACTCCCGCGGACTTCGCGCGGCGCGCGGCGGTCTAGAAGATCAGCGCGCGAGCGCGCAAAGCGCCCCCCGGCAAGACTGGCGGTGCTCCTCGATGAGCGCCCGTTCCCACAGCCTTAAATTGCGCAGGCTGGCCGTTCGGCGGCGCAGGCTCAGCAGCGAATTAGGGCGGCTGCAGGAATCGCGGTCGCTTCGGAACTTTGGTATAGCCTCGGGCCGCATGGCTAACGTTACAGGCAACACTCTCAGGGGCTTTCGGCGCGCCATCGCCGCCAAGTCGCCAACCACGCCTGCCCCAGGCAGCTGATCTAAACGACTTATGTGCGGGCACCCCCCCGGTGCGGACAGCCGGTGCGTCAACTCCCGCTCCAGTTATGCGCGCATGTCCGTCGTGACCCGGCCGACCGGCGGTGTGGTGCGTTGACAACAGGCCACGTCGCTGCGAACTATCTGGCTCATGTCCAGAATCGTTTCCGTGGTGACTACAGATGATCTTGATGGCTCGGAGCGCGCCGAAACCGTCACCTTCGAGCTCGACGGCGTGAGCTACGAGATCGATCTTGGGGAAGCGAATCAGGCCCGGCTGGAAAGCAGCGTTGCTCCGTTCATCGCTGCCGGCCGCCGGGTGACCCGTGGCAATCGTCGCCAGACCAGCAGTCGTGCGGCGGGACCGTCGGTCGACCGAGCCGCTGTCCGTGCGTGGGCGAGGGAAGCGGGCCTGAACGTCTCGGAGCGCGGCCGCCTAAGCGCCGAGATCATGCAGCGCTACGAGGCAGCCCACTATCCGACTACGTCGACCTGCCACTAGGCGTGGTCATTTGGCGTGCCGATTCCGCGCCGACCGCTTATGACGACACACACCGTGCGGCTTCACCCTTGGGCAGCAGCGTCATCCTGGCGCAGGCAGCTGACATCCGGGCATGACCACAAGTCACCATCTGGCGACTAGTTGCCTTTACCGTGCCAGGCGCCGACACCCGTTAACTGTCGCTTAATCACTGCTGCTGGCAAGGTCATGCGCCACTGCGGGCCGGTGGCCAGTCCCTTCTGGCTCTGGCCGCTCGGTGTCATCAACTCATCAATGACGGTTAGTGGTGTCTTTCGGCTGCTGCTGACTGCCATTTCCATGGGCTGCGCACCGGGTGATCGGACCCGGCTGAACGTTCCAGGACTTCTGGTCAAAGGAGCAGCTCGTGGTCAAGTGGCTCGCTAGCGCGATTACCGTTGCGACTGCTCTCGCGCTCTCCGTGCTCCTGCTGGCCGCCGCTACACCAGATGTCAGCTTGGCCGCTGGAGGTTTTGCCGGCGGGCCGAGCGCGCAGGCGCTGGCCGATATCCCGCCTGACTACCTGATCTTGTACCTGGGCGCGGCGCAGACCTGCCCCGGTTTGCCGTGGGGTGTACTGGCCGGGATCGGCACCGTGGAGAGCGACAACGGCCGCTCGAACCTGCCCGGTGTGCACTCAGGCGCGAATTATGCCGGGGCTGAGGGGCCGATGCAGTTCGAGCCCGCCACGTTCGCCGAGTTCGCGGTCGACGCCGACCACAACGGCAGGCCGAGCCCGTACGACACGGCCGACGCGATCTACACGGCGGCGGCGATGCTCTGCGCCAACGGTGCCGCTTCGGGGACTCCCGCCGGGATCGAGCGTGCCGTCTTCGCCTACAACCACTCGGGCGCCTATGTCACCGATGTGCTGAGCTGGGCCGCCCGCTACACGGTCCCAGCCCCGTCACCTGCAGCAGCGGTAGCGATCGCGTTCGCGGTCCGCCAGCTCGGCAAGCCCTATCAATGGGGCGCTGCCGGGCCAGATGCCTTCGACTGCTCGGGCCTGGTCTACGCCGCCTATGCCGCTGCGGGCATCTGAATTGCCCGGACCACTTTCGGCTGGCGGCAGGACGGCCCGGAGGTCCTGCTGTCTCAGATCCAGCCGGGTGACCTGCTGTTCTCGGCCGGGGGCGATGGCACTCCCGCGAATCCCGGTCACGTCGTGATGTATCTCGGCGGCGGCGTGATCATTCAGGCGCCGCAACCGGGCCAGGACGTGCAGACCGATCCCCTTGACATGTCCGGGGTGGTGGTCGCCACGCGGCCGTCCGCCCTAGCTCTGAGCAGCTGACCAACCCATGCCGCAGAGGAACCGATTGCCATGAAACCAGTGACCATTAGCCAGCTGCGCTCCAGCGCGACCGTCGACCTGATAACCGCCGCCCGGGCGCTGGGCCTGGGCCGGACCAAGGCCTACGAGCTCGCCCGACGGGACGAGTTTCCATGCCGGGTCATCCGGATCGGCGACACCTACCGCATCCCGACGCCCGGCCTCCTTGAGCTGCTCGGCGTCAGCGGGGAGCAGCGACCAGTGCCCGCACCCGCTGTTCCCGAACCCAGCTCAGCGCCCGGTCGGGGCCGGTTGGTGACCCGGCGATGACCAGATCCCTGCCCGCTCTGGCATCAAGCCTGCAGAACCGGCCGCCGTCTGGCCGGCCTGCTCCGGCGAGCCCGGCACCGGCCAGCGGCCGCCGCCTTGCTGGCGTGCCCTGGCTTCGATCTGCTGACTGGCAGCCAGCTGAGGTCCTGGTCTGGGGTGCTCACGGCGGTGCTGGTACCTCGACGCTGGTGGCCTGGCTGCATCCGGCCTGCGACATGGGCGCGATGCGGCCAGGACTCTACCCCCGGTATCCCGCCTGGGTGGCGAACGGCCGACCCGTGATCGTGGCCTGCGGCACCACTGCCTAGGCCGCGCGAGCTGCCCCTACGGCAGTCACCGCAGTGAGCAGAGCCGGTGCGCGCGTCTGCGTGCTGGCCGTGGTGAGCGACGGATGGCCGGAACCCGCAGCCGCAGCCGCCCGGTTCCGTCTGCTCGAACCACAGCTCGGCGCGGTCATCCGGGTCCCGTTCGTGCCAGGTCTTCGCCTGGCCGATGACCCGGCCGCTGGCCCGCTTCCCAGGCAAGCCCGGCGTGCCGTCGAGCAGATCCGCGCCGCCGCTGGCCTGCCCCCGGTGCTTCCGCCTGTTCCAGATCTTCCGCAGAGGAGTTAACGATGTCGGTGCTCATCCACGCACTGGCCCTGCACAACCTCGCCACCGTGCATCCCGCCGCGATCAGCCATAGCGCTGCCCCGACGCCGCCCAATGGTGTCGCGGGCGGCGTTCCCAATCCGGCACCTGTGGCACCGCCTGGTCTGGCGAGCCGGGTGAGCACGCTGCTGGCGTGGTGGAAGTGGGGATCGCTGGTCGCCGGAGTCTTCGGCCTGATCGCGTGCGGCGCGATGATGGCGATCGGCCGCCGCAACCGCTCGAACCTGGCCGCCGACGGCGCCGCCGGCATCCCGTGGGTGCTGGCCGGGCTGACGCTCATTGCCCTGTCATCGGGCATCGTCGCGATCTTCGTGTGAGGCGCGCAATGTTCTGGCGTCACGACTGCTGCTACTACTGCTGGCACCACTACCGCCACCTCAGCTTCCGGCGCGGCATGGCCTCGCTACTGATCCTGGCCATCGTCGTCTACGCATTGCTCCACGCCCCCGGGCTCGCGAGCCATCGTCACCCGGCCCGTGCTCACACGAGCCACCTTGCGTCGCACCAGGGTGCAAGGCATCACCTCACGTCTGGTCGCCCGCGGCCAGGACACCAGAAACCGCCTCCGCCTGCCCGCGCACCGCATCCTGGGCGTCGCAGCCAAGTTGCCACTCCAGCCCGATCGGGCCAGTCACACCGACCGCCAGCCAGCAGCCGCGTGCATCACAGCGGGACCGAGCCACCGCTGAACTGGACGAACTTCCACGGCATCGAGCTGCCCACTTCCACGGCAGCCGGACCGCGCTACACGCGCAATGGCCTCGCCATCGGGTTCGCCCATTCGCAGACCGGCGCGCTGCTGGCCGCGATCAACATCGCGGTCCGAACCGCCGCCCAGTGGGGACCGGCTATCTTCCGCCCGACGATCACCCATCAGGTCACCGGCCCGAATTCCGCCGCGCTGCTCCGCGCCGACACCAATGCCTACGCCCAACTCCACGGAACGTCACGAACCACCGACGGCCATCCCGCCAGCAACACGCACGCCGTAGAGCGGGCCTACCGATTCGTCGCCTACGCGCCTGCCAGCGCGATAGTCAACGTCGTCACCGTCGGACCGGGCGCCAACGGCACACCCGTCCTAGTGATGAGCAGGCTTCACGTCGTCTGGCTGCACGGCGACTGGCGGCTCGTCGCGCCGCCCGAAGGCGACTGGGCCAACGCAGCTACCGCCATCTCGTCCCTGGCCGGTTACACCCTTCTGACCGCCGAAAGGTGAGCCCGACATGCCCTGCGACCCCTTGATCAACCCGGCGTGCATCATCACTAAGGTCATCGCGCCCGTGACTGGAGCGGTCACCGGCGGCATCCTCGGCGGCATCGCCCAGGCGATCGGCGAAGGCATCCGCTGGATCGTGGTGAACACCGCCACCTGGTGGGTCCAGATCCCCTCCCCGAACCTGGCCACCGAGCCGGCCGTGACCCGCATCCAGGCCTGGCTGCTCCCGATCACCGTCGCCATCGGCATCGGCGGAGTGATCGCCGCAGGCCTGCGCATGGCGCTTACCCGGCGCGCGAACCCATTGCTCGACGTCTCCAGCGGCCTGCTGGCGCTGGCGGCCGCGATCACTCTCGGCGTCATCGTGCCTACCTTGCTGCTCAAAGCAGGAGACGCCTGGTCATCCTGGGTGCTCCAGGCCTCGACCGGCGGTCATTTCACCCAGCGGCTGAGCGGCATCCTGCAACTCGGCGGCAACGCCGCGCCAGCCGTGGTGCTGATCCTTGGCCTGGTAGCGATCGTCCTCGCGCTGGTCCAGGCGGTGCTGATGCTGTTCCGCCAGGTCGCGCTGGTGATCCTGGCCGGCGTCCTGCCGCTGGCAGCCGCCGGAGCGGTCGCCCCGCTGACCAGGCCGTGGATTCGCAAGATCAGCTCGTGGATGCTCGCCCTGATCTGCTACAAGCCGGCGGCGGCGGCCGTGTACGCGGCGGCGTTCACGATGATCGGGTCCGGCCACGGCACCCGCACCGTGCTCATGGCTTCGTCACGCTGCTCCTGTCCGTCATCGCGCTCCCAGCCTTGATGAAGTTCTTCACCTGGACAACAGGTTCGCTCGCCGAGTCCGGCGGCGGCGGCCAACTGCTCGGCGCCGCTGCTGTCGGCGCGGTCGCAGTCGGCGCGATGCGGTCAGGTTCCGGCGGCGGATCAGCAGCCCAGGACCAAGCCGCCTACATGAACTCGCGGCTCGGCCCGCCTCCGGGCAGCGGCGCGCCTGACCCAGGCGAACCTACCGGACCGGGCGGCTCCGGCGGCCCGCCCGGTGCGGCACCGCCGGCGAGCGCCGCAGCCCAGCCCGCCGCCGCGCCCGCGCCTTCGTCTGCCCGGTCCGGACTCAGCGGCGCAACCGCGAGCACCCCCGCCTATGCCAGCCCGGCAGGCGGTGGACCACCCGGCGCGGCGTCCGCCTCAGCGGGCAGTGCCCCGGCAGCGACCGGCACCACCGAGGCCTCTGCGGGATCGGCAAGTGCGGGCGCCGCAGCCACGGGAGCCGCAGCAGCGGCAGGTCCGGCCGGCCAGGCCGCCGCCGCCGCAGTCCAAGCCGCGAAGACCACAGTCGACACGACCGTCCGCGTCGCCGACGGCGCGATGGGACCGGAGGGTGAACGATGACATCCGAGCACAACCAGGTCAGGACCTACGGAGGCTGGCGCCGCTCTCGCGGAATCGGCCTGCTCGGACTCGGCCCGGCCGCCACCTCCGTCCTGCTCGGCGGCATCATCACCGTCCTGATCATCGCGGCTCTGTCCATCCGGACGCTGCTCTACATCCCCCCGCCGGCCCTGCTCATGGCAACGGCAGCGCTGGTCCGCCCGAGCGGCACGCCGCTGGCCCAGCTCGCTGTCCAGCGCCTGCGCTGGTGGCATGGCACCAGGACAGGCCAGACCGGCTACCGCGCCGAAGTCGTCCAGCGCCACACCGGCGTCCTCGAGCTGCCCGGCACCCTCGCGGCGACCGAGCTGCTGTCCGCCGAAGACGGCTACGGCGGCCGGTACGGCCTGGTCCGCGACCGGCACACCGGCTACCTCACCGCGACGCTGCGGGTCGTCCCGATCTCGACCTGGCTGGCCGACACCGGCGACTCAGACTCCTGGGTCGCGAACTGGGGTGCCTGGCTAGCCTCTCTCGGCTACCTCCCGGCCGTCCGCTGGGTCAGCGTCACCATCGACACCGCGCCCGATCCCGGCTCCACGCTCGCCGACCACGTCGCGGTGGCCATCGACCCGTCCGCACCCCGCACAGCGCTCGACATCCTGGACCAGCTCGTGGCAGCAGCACCCGCCGCGGCGGCCGACGTCGACACGCGCGTCAGCGTCACCTTCGACCCCGCCAGATACGCGGGCAACCCGCGCTCGATCACCGCCGCGATCGCCGAGACCGGCCAGTCCCTCGCTGGCCTGGAATCCGCGCTCGCCTCCTGCGGCCTGACCCTGCTCGGCCGCGCCCGCGCCGCCGACATCGCGGGCGTCGTCCGGATCGCGTTCGACCCGGCCGTGCGCGGCGAGGTATCGCGCCTCCTGGCCACCGATATCAGCCCGGAGCTCGAAGACCAGCTGAACTGGGCCAGCGCCGGACCGCAAGCCGCCGAAGAGCGGTGGGACAGCTACCAGCACGACTCCGGCACCTCAGTGACCTGGACCTGGCGCGAGGCACCGCGCCAGAACGTCCGCAGCGACGTCCTCGCCCGCCTCGTCGGCCCCGGCGCCTACGCCAAGCGCGTCACCGTGCAATACCGGCCGTTCCCCGCCGCGACCGCCGCCAGCGTGCTGGACAGCGAGGTCCGGGCGGCGGAGTTCCGCCGCGAGTACTCCCGCCGCACCCGCCGCGATATGACCTCCCGCGACGCCCACGACCACGCCCGCGCCCGCCAGGCCGCCGACGAAGAAGCGCGCGGCGCAGGAGTCGGCCTCATCGGCCTGTACGTCACCGTCACCGTCACCGACCCCGGTCAGCTCGGCCGCGCCGTGGCCGACACCGAGGCATCGGCCGAGTTCTCCAAGATCCAGCTGCGCCGCCTCTACCGCGGCCAGGCCGCCGGACTCACCGCGACCCTGCCGTGCGGCATCTGCCTCACCGAGCTAGCTGCCCGCTTGCGGCACTGACGCAAGGACTACACCCCTGATGCAGAACGCAATCCCACGACCAACTCACCCACCCCGACCACATCACCCCCGGCCAGCTCGCCCCGCCTCGCGACCAGAGCCCAGTGCCGCCAGCCGCCGAACGCGGCCCGCCCGCCTCGCACCAGCCTGGGGCTGGCGGTTCGCCGACGGCGGCCGCGCCGCCCACGTGGCGGCTGGCCCGGAGTACCAGGGCACCACCACCCAGCTGTGCGGCCTGTACCCCTTCGTCGCCGGCAGCGGCACCCCCACCGCAGGCACACCGGTGGGCCGGCACCAGCTCTGGGGCGAAGTGGTCTGCCTCGACCCGCTGGCCTGGCTCCGCGCAGGCCTGGTCACCAACCCCGGCATGTTCGTGCTCGGCCAGCCCGGCACCGGCAAGTCCGCTCTCGTCAAACGCCTGGTCACCGGAGCCGTCGCGACCGGCACCCGCGCCCTCATCCTGGGCGACGCCAAGCCCGACTACACCCCGCTCGTGCGGCACGTCGGCGGCCAGGTGATCAGGATCGGCCGAGGCCTGGACAAGATCAACCCGCTCGACTCCGGTCCGCTCGGTGACGTCCTCCGCCAGCTTGCTGGTCCCGAAGCTCGCCAGCTCCGCTGGGAAATCCGGTCCCGACGGCTGTCGCTGCTGATGGCGCTGGCCACGCTCATCCGCGAAGCCCGGCTGTCCAACGCCGAGGAAGTCGTGCTCGGCCGAGCCATCGACCTGCTCGATGAACGCCAGCACGGCAGCACCGAGCCGACCGTCCCCGACGTCCTGGCCGTGATCGAGCAAGGCCCCGACACGCTCCGGTCGGCCGCCCGTGCCATGACGCCGGAGCGTTACTACGACCGCATTGCCGACCTGGTGTTCACCCTGGATCTGCTCTGCTCAGGATCCCTGGCCGGGGTCTTCGACGGCGCAACCTCGCGGCCGATCGACCTCGATGCGCCCGCCGTCAGCGTCGACATCTCCGCCGTCAAGGCAGCCGGGGACAAGCTGCTGACCGCCGCGATGCTGTGCACCTGGAGCTACGGCTTCGGCTGCGTCGACGCCGCCAGCGCGCTGGCCAGTCTCGGTACTGGCCCGCGCCGGTCCTACGTCGCCGTGATGGACGAGCTCTGGCGCGCACTGCACGGCGCGCCCGGTCTGGTCGAGCACGCCGACTCGCTGACCAGGCTGAACCGCGCCAAAGGCATGGCCAGCATCATGATCACGCACTCGCTCGCCGACCTCGACGCCCTGGCAACCGAGGCCGACCGGGCACGTGCACGCGGGTTCATGGACCGGTCGGCGATCACCGTGCTGGCCGGCCTGCCGCCACGGGAGCTGGCGCGGGTGAACGAGATCACCCCGCTGACCGAACCGGAACGAGCGCTGGTCGCATCATGGTCAGCGCCGGAGTCCTACCAGCCCGGCGCCCGCCATCCGGGCCGCGGCAAGTACCTCATCAAGACCGGCGAGCGGCTCGGCATCCCGGTGCAGCTCACGCTCGTCGGGCCGGAACGCGAGCTGTACGACACCGACCAGGCCATCCGAGCAAGCCACATCCCGGCCGGCCAGATGCGAGGCCTGCGGTGAGCCGGGCACTCGGGCCAAAGCCGTCGATCGCGCCAGGAGGCTCCGCCGCCGGCTGGGCGGTGCTCATCGGCTGCTGGGGCCTCCTTGGATTCGGCGCGCTGATCTGGCTCGCCGCCACACTGGCCTCTGCGCTGGCAGGCGGAGCGTGCGAATCTTTCGGAACGAAATTCATTGCCGACATCGCGCGCGGCCGCACCAGCATGGCGTGGCCGCGCACGCCTACCGCGGCGGTTGTCGCGATCGCGGTCGTGTTGCTTGCCGTCCTCGTCGCGCTCGTCATCCTCATCGGCCGCTTCGTGATGCAGCGCCTTGGCGCTCCCGGTGATCCGGTCGCGGCGCTGGCCAGGAACCCGAGGATGCGGGCGCTGACGCGGCTGCACATCGCCCGCGAGGCCAGCGGTCTGCGCCGGTCGCTGGCCGGGGCTGACCCTCGGGCCATCGAGCCGGCCGAGATGGGGCTCGCGCTCGGCCGGTTGCTGCGGTCGGGCGGGCGCACTGGCCCGGAGGTGTATGCGAGCTGGGAGGACACGATCGTGGCGTTCATGGCGCCGCGGTCGGGCAAGACCACGGCGCAGGCGGTGCCGTTCGTGCTGTCGGCACCCGGCGCGGTCATCGCGACGTCGAACAAGGCGGATCTGTGGGCGGCCACCGCCGAGCTGCGCGCCAGCGCGACCGGCGGGACGGTGTGGCTGTTTGATCCGCAGCGGATTACGTGGCAGCCGCAGACCTGGTGGTGGGATCTGCTGCGCGGGCTGCGGACCGTCGAGGACGCGCACCGGCTGGCCGGGCACTTCGTGCTGACCGTCGCCGACGAGCACCGCCGGGACCTGTGGGGACCGGCCGCGCAGGATCTGCTCGCCGCGCTGTTCCTCGCGGCGGCCAGTTCCGGGCACACGCTGCGCGATGTGGCCGGGTGGCTGAACGAGCCGGCGGTGCCGACCCCGATCGAGCTGCTCGGCGACGCCGGGTTCACTGCGATGGCCGCGTCGCTGCGCGGAGCGCAGAACGGTGCCGCCGAGACCCGCGACGGCATCTACCAGACAGCCAGGACCGCGGCGAAGGCGATGACCGATCCGGAAATCATGGCCTGGGTCACGCCACCGGACCATGGCGCGCTGGCGGTGTTCGACCCGGAGGACTTCGCGGCCAGCCGGGACACTCTTCACCTGCTGTCGAAATCGCGGTCCGCGGCGGCCCCGCTGATCGCCGCGCTGTCCGACACCGCGATGCGGGCGGCCGAGCGCCGGGCCGAGCGGCTGGGCGGGCGGCTCGACCCGCCGTTGGTCGTCCCGATCGACGAGGCGGCGAACATCTGCCGGATCGCCGACCTGCCTGACCTGTACTCCCATCTCGGCTCGCGCGGCATCACCCCGGTCACGATCTTGCAGTCCTACGAGCAGGGCGTCACGGTGTGGGGCGAGCACGGCATGGCCGCGCTGTGGGGAGCGGCTACCAAGAAGATCATCGGCGCCGGGGTGGACTCGCCTCGGCTGACTCGCGACCTGGCGACGCTGGTCGGCCAGCACGACGTGCCAGTCCGCACCATCAACTACGGCGAGGGGCGGGCCAGCCAATCGGTGTCGCTGCGCCGGCAGGACATCCTCGAACCTGCCGCGATCCGCGCGCTGCCGCCTGGCACCGCCCTGCTGCTCGCGACCGGGATCAAGCCCGCGCTTATCCGGCTGACCCCCTGGTACACGGGGCCGCGTGCCGCCGAGATCACCCAAGCGCAGCGGGCCGCGCAGGAGCTGATCCGCGGCCGCGCTTTTGAAGCCGATCCTGGCCGCAGGCCGGCGCTGGAGGCCGCGCCGTGAGCGCCGGGGCTGCCGACCAGATCGTCGATGCCGGACAGGCTGGCGACGAGCCGCCAGAGCCGGTGTACGCAGCGGTCGAGGACTGGGTGTCGGGCTATTTCCTGCCGATGTTCCGGCGGACGCTGGGCGGTGAGTTCCGCTGGTGCGGGCAGTGGTGGCAGCACGGCGAGGCGATCAGCCGGCTGACCTGCCTGTGGCACGCCTGGGAAGTGCTGCGCCTCCAGCCGGGCACCGGGATCGCGGCCTGGTACCGCGACCACCTGGATCACCAGCTGCCGATCCTGATGGGCGCGCGCGGGCCTTTCTGCCAGTGCAGCGAAGCAGCCCACCGCGAGCCACGCGAGGCCAAGGCCGAGCCCGCGCCTGAGGACTGGTGGGACACCAACGACTTCCTCGCCGCGGGCTGATGGACGGCCCGGTCACCCGCGCCCGGGCCAGTCTTCGCGCGCTTGAGGCACTCGACCGGCTGAACGCCTCTGGTGCCGAGCCATCGGAGGCCGACCTGGGCGAGTTGCGCGGCTGGGCGGGGTGGGGGCCGATGGCGCCCGCGTTCGCGCCAGGCCGGAGTGGTGCGTGGAAGGAGATCGGCGAACGACTGGAATGGCTGCTGCCGCCTGACCAGCTTCGGGAAGCCGAGCAGGCCACGCCGAACGCGTTCTACACGCCGCCCGCGCTAGCTGACGCGTGCTGGCAGATCCTGCACGGCCTGGGGTTCACAGGCGGCAAGGTTCTCGAACCGGGCTGCGGCGCCGGGGCGTTCATGTGTGCGACTCCGCCCGACGTGGCCGCCGTGTGGACGGGCGTCGAGCGGGATCCGACGACGGCCCGGATCGCGGCGCTGCTGCACCCGCAGGCCGAGATCGTCAACAAACGGCTGCAGAGCGCCGCGCTGCCAGCGCACAGCATGGACGCGGTCATCGGGAACGTGCCGTTCAGCGAGGCGGCCGTCTACGACCCGACCGCGCCCAAGGCCGTGACCAAGAACCTGCATAACTACTGCATCTGGCGGTCGCTGCGGACCCTGCGGCCAGGCTGAGTCGCCGTGCTGATCACCTCCCGCTACACGATGGACTCGCGCGAGCGTGCTGCGCGGCTGGCGATGGCCGATGAAGCCGACCTGGTCGCAGCGATACGGCTGCCCGGTGAGGCGCTCTCGACGGGCGGTACCGAGGTGGTCGCGGACATCTTGGTGCTGCGCCGCCGCGAGGGCGAGGACAACTCCAACGGCGATAGCTGGCTCGACAGCGTGCTGCTGGCCGAGGCGTTCCCGGATTGGCAGTGGGCGTTTGACGACCGGGTCAATCAGTGGTTCGTCACCCGCCGGCACATGGTGCTCGGCGAGCTGCGGCCGAACCTGGGCGCCCGGTACGGCCACACGCTGCGCGTCGACCGGGGAGCCGATGCCGGACCCATCGATCGCCACGTCGCTGCGATCGCTAGCCAGGTCGTGGCGAGCGCTCGCTATGGCGGGCTGACCTGGGCGGTACAGGCTGGGGTCGCCCCGCTGGCCGGCGACGTCGGCATCGTCCAGCGCGCCGACGGGCGGAAGGAACTATCGTTCCACCTGATCGACGGCGCGGTGTTCCAGGTGCGGGACGGCGAACTGGTCCCGGCCGGGCGGCAGGGCAAGGAACCGGCCGAGCTGACCAGCCTGATCCGGCTGCGCGACGCCGTCATTGATCTGCTCGACGCCGAGACCGACCACGGGCGCGGCGAGGAGTCGCTGGCCCCATTACGCGCCCGGCTCAACACCGCCTACGACCAGTACGTCGCCGCCTACGGCCCGCTGAACCGCGCGAGGATCACCTCCGGTGAACCCGACCCGGAGACCGGCATCGCGACGGTGTCGCGCCGGCGACCCCGTATGGGCGGGTTCCGGCAGGACCCGGACTACGTCACCGTCCTGGCGCTGGAGAACTACGACGACGGGACCGGCCAGGCCGCCAAGACCGCGATCTTCTCCCAGCGGGTCAACCAGCCTCCGACCCGGCCGACCTCGGTCAGCACCCCGGCTGAGGCAATCCGGGTCTGCCTCGACGCTCGTGGCCGCCTCGATCTCGGAGTGATTGGCGACCTGCTTGGCATTCCAGCCAATGAGGTGCCTGCTCGGCTTGGTGACCTGGCGTACTGCGATCCGGTCAGCGGCGACTGGGTGACCGCCGAGGAATACCTGTCCGGTGATGTGCGGGTCAAGCTGGCCGCAGCCCGCGCCGCCAACGGCGGGCCGGACGAGTGGGCCGCGAACATCGCGGCCCTGGAGAAGGTCCAGCCTGCCGACCTGGGTCCGGACGAGATCCGTGCCAAGCTCGGCGCTCCGTGGATACCGCCTGAGGATGTGCGGGCGTTCGCTGCCGAATTGCTCGGCTACCTGCCAACGGTCACCTACATGCCGGTCACCGCGCAGTGGGAAGTCAAGATCGACGGAGGCCTCGCGGACACGGCGGCGGCGACCGAGGAATGGGGTACCGGCCGGATCGACGGCTACCGGCTGCTCGATCTCGCGTGCAACGGCAAGGCCCCGGTCATCTACGACACCGTCCAGACACCCGACGGCGAGGCACGAGTCCGCAACCAGGCCGAGACCATGCTCGCCGAGGACAAGCAGCGGGCGATCGCAGCCCGGTTCGGCGAATGGGCGTGGGAGGACCCGCAGCGCACCGACAGGCTCGCCGCCGAGTACAACCGGCGGTTCAACTCGGTGGTGCTGCGCCGGCACGACGGATCGCACCTGACCTTTCCCGGACTGTCGGCCGGGTTCGACCCCTACCCGCATCAACTGGACATGGTCCACCGGATCGTCTCGTCGCAGGCCAGCCTGTGCCCGTACCCGGTCGGCACCGGCAAGACGCCGGTCATGTTCCTGGCGGCGCGCAAGCTCAAGGAACTCGGCCTGGCCACCAAGCCGCTGGTCATCGTCCCGAACCACCTGCTGGAACAGACCGCCAGGGAAGGCAAGCGG
>WNFN01131205.1_pt1 | contig 17300 bp, 17 predicted proteins | sample 5400161 | NCBI WGS metagenome assembly WNFN01 (sample SAMN13153353, study PRJNA577476) | soil metagenome | isolation source: 80 cm saprolite on Douglas fir-dominated hillslope | place: USA:California | collected 2013-09-17 | reverse complement strand
ATCCGCCAAATCGAAGCGAAAGCGCTGCGCAAGCTCCGACACCCGTCCCGATCGCGCAAACTGCGCGCCTTTTTGGAAGGCCCGTCCCGCGACTACCTTTAGCCTCGCTCGGGATTAGCAAGAAAACGCCCCCAATCCCCGGAGCGTTTTCATTTAGGCGGACAATTCGATGTACGCGGAATAGCTGCCGGGCTCGGGCACCGCTTGACCTTCTTCACGCAGACCGTCGACGTGAAAAGTAATTGCCTCGCGCATATTCTTTTCAACCTCCTCGCGAGTGCGGCCTGTCGAGACGCAGCCAGGAAGATCCGGAGAGTAGGCAGAAAAACCTGTTTGCGTTGGCTCGATAACAACCAAGTATTTTTTCATGGTTTAAGCCCCGCTTGTTTCATAACGCTATTCAGGGTATCAGGCGCCAGATCATCTCCGGCTTGCCTGGAACTGTTACAAGCCCTAGTTTAACAGCATGTTTATACTGACGGTGACTTCCTCTTGTTCTCACTAAGGCCCAGCCATCCTGCTCCAGAATCCGAATCACATCTCGAACTTTCATCCACCAAACATCAAGCTTCGCCTGCCTGATCGTCAATTATCCTGAATTTTTGAGAAGTGGAGGATGAGCCGGAGAATTAGCATTGTGTCGAAGGCGACAAATGCAAGAAGGGCGGGCACGAAGGCCGCGTTGTTGAATTGCGGCGGAGAGTGCAGGTTGGCGCGGAAGACCAACTCAATTACGAAAAGCAAAAAAGCCAGGAGCCCGCAGCCAAACCACGCGGACCACACTCGAATGTAGGCCAGCGTGTCTTCGCGCCGCTCCGGGGCGAGCCAATATTCTTTGTGCGGCAGATTGATCAAAGCAACCGGCGCAGCCGCGATGATCCGCGGAATACCGAAGGAAACCACCGTCGCCAGTATAATCATGGCTAGTTCCGTGGCAAAAAACGCCGCCTTGGTTTGCCAGCCGTTGACGAACCCGCCCCGCGAAAAGTGCGACCCGAGAAGCTCAGGAATACGCGGCGCATAGAAGGACACCTGTGCGGCGCCTAAGGCGACGAGAGCAAAGAAGATCGAATTAGGCAGACGAGTATTGGGCATGGATCCTCTTCCCGCAGAGTACGCACTGACGGCCCCTGGGACAAGGTTTGTACCGCCTCATTGTGCTGAAACCGCGCCTACTCGCATCCGCGTGGCTGAAGCTGTTAAACGCTGGCGTAACAGTCGATAGGAGTTAGAATTGGGAGCTTATGAAATCAAAGCAACGCTCAGCCGCCATCATTCTGCTATTGCTACTGGGCGCCACACTTTACGTCCTGGTTCGCACTCGCACGGCCGCGCCAACCCTCGTCTCGCCGAGCACGAATCAAGACTCGAATGCTGGCCAGACGGAACTTGTCGACCAGAGGCCGCTGCAAACCGCCCAACAGTTTGCCAAGATGGCCACCAGCGCCGAGGAAAAGCCTTTTGCCAAGCAAGCCTTGGCACTTGGCGATCATGAGATGGATCTCGCCTTTGCCGAAGCTGTGCAGGACGCGCAGGAGCACCCGCCCGTTTTGAGCGCACAGGCCAAAGCGATTCAGGCGCACCTGCAAAGACTAGAGGACTCTGTCGATGCCGATAAAAAGCGCGTTGACGCGCTGACCGCCGCAGGCGCAAAAGCAAGCGGCGCCAAGAAAGACGCCTTGGATGACCAGCTCGACTTAGCGAAAGCCCAGCTCGAGCTCGATCAGGATGAGGTCGACGAGGCAAAGCAGGACCTCACACATGCCGGCGGCGACCCGCAAGGCCGCATCCAGGCAATGTTAGAGCAGCACGAAGCCGCATCTCATTCGTCGGACAGCACGCTAATTAACGTCAGCGAACCTGCGGGAGCCCGCGGCCTCATCGACCGATTTCAGCAATGGTCGGCATGGCACCAGAAGCAACTGCTGTTGTGGCGCGCCAAGCTTGACGCAGAGTCGGTGGCAGTTTCACTCGCCTTGAAGCACACCGCGCTTGAGAAACAAATCAACGAGCAACGCGGGTCATCCAGCCAAACCTCGCCAGTTGCACAGGAGCGTACGGGTAATAGCCGGGAAGAATCCGCTGCTATTGTAAAAAACACAATGCGCCGCGCGGCAGATCAGAAAGCGCTAACCATCCTCGACAAACGCATTGGCAATGAGAAGCAGCTTGCTGACACCTACGGCAAATGGATCTCGGTCGTCGCCGCGAAGCAACGCGCCGTCTTGCACCGTGGCATGATCGGCGTTGCCGTCATTCTTGGGATCCTGTTGGTCGGCTTATTCTTCAATGGCTGGCTCGAGCATTTGCTGGGAAAAACATCGCTCGACCGGCGCCAAGTGGAGACCTTGCGCACTGTTACTCGCGTTTCGCTACAGGTCTTTGCGGTGCTTTTCATTTTGCTGGTCATCTTCGGGCCGCCAAGTCAACTCGGCACGTTCCTCGGTTTGGCAGGCGCAGGCCTAACCGTCGCGCTGAAGGATTTCATTGTCGGCTTTCTCGGGTGGTTCGTGTTAATGGGCAAGAATGGAATTCGCCTGGGCGACTGGGTGGAAATCAATGGCGTAACGGGTGAAGTAGTCGAACTCGGGATGTTTCATACCGTCCTGCTGGAAACCGGCAATTGGACCGATTCCAGCCATCCCACCGGACGACGTGTGACCTTCACAAACAGCTTCGCAATCGAAGGCCACTACTTTAATTTTTCAACATCGGGACAATGGCTCTGGGACGAGCTGCAGATCGTCGTGCCGGTAGGACAGGATCCGTACCCAATCGTCGATGCTATTCAGAAAAAAGTGGTCGAAGCAACCGCCAAAGGCGCGCAGCAGGCAGAAAAGGAATGGCAAGGCACGGCGAAATCGCGAGAGATGAATTCGCAGACCGCCGCGCCCGCAATCAACATAAAGCCGGTAATCGGCGGCATCGAGATCGCGGTGCGATATATCACGCGCGCCAACGAGCGCTATCAATTACGCGCCAAGCTCTATGAGGCAGCCGTCGGCTTGCTGGGACAGAAGTCACCGGCCCCACAAGAGAAAGTCTTAGGTTAGCGGCGCCAGAATTTCATCACCGCCGAGTAGTCCAAATCTTCCTTCGCGCCACCTTTTACGTAGCTATAGATCTCGCGAGCCGCAGCCGTCGCGGGCAGCGCTACGCCGATTTGGTTCCCTAGATCGAGCGCCAAACTCAGATCCTTGTGCATCAGCCGCAGCGGAAAGCTGGGTTTGTATTCCCCTTGCAAAAGGTTCGGCGCTTTTATGTCCAGCACTCCGGAGCGCGCCATGCTCGATTGCATCACTTCCACCAGGCCTTCGCCTTTCAGCCCAGCACCGGTGACCAGCGCCAGCGCTTCGGCCAGCGCATCCACTTGCAGCGCAAGAATCAGGTTCATCGCCAGCTTGATCGTTTGTCCCGCGCCGTTGGGGCCGAGATGAAACCAGCGCTTTCCCAGAACACCGAGGATGGGCTCAACCGCCTTCAGCGTCTCGGCGTCTCCTCCCACCATGAAGACTAACTCGCCTTTCTTCGCGCCCCAGTCGCCGCCGGTAACCGGCGCATCCAAGAAGCGCACTTTGCGTTCGGCGCAGGCCGAGGCAATTTTTCTCGCCAGCGCAGGCGACACGGTGCTGGAGTCAATGTATGCGCTGCCTGATTTCAGGCCAGACAGCGCGCCGGGATCCTTGCCGCTCGTTCCCCAAAGAACACTTTCCAGCGCCGGTGGATCGCTAACAATGGATATCAGGACATCCGAAGAAGCGGCGACTTCCTTAGGCGACGTCGCCAGCCTTGCTCCGAGCGCCACCAGTTCATTCGCGCGCGAAGTCGTGCGATTCCACACGGTCAGGGGATAACCGGCTTTCAACAAATTCATGCCCATGGGCTGGCCCATCAAACCAAGGCCAATCAAGCCGACTTTCGTTTTGGAACTGGCGGCGGATTCCACTAGAGGTCTCCTATGCGAGGTATGTCGCGAAGCTGGGATCCCTGCCGATTGTACAGGTTTGAGGAGGAATGCTGGAATGCATTTGCCGGCCCATCGTTGGCTAATTTAGGAGAGCCTTCTTCGATAAAGATCTAAGCGGTCTTGGGCCGGTTGCGCAGCGGGAGCAGCGCAGGCGTGTCAGCGGAAGCGCTGGCTGCGGCGCGAGAAGCTTGGTCCGTTGGCTCCGTCTTTATGGCTGACGCCCTTGCCTTGCCAGGGTCGTCAACTTTCTCGTCCTCGCTCTTTTCTTCCAAACGCACAATAAATTGATATGGGATTTCCCAGCGGAAGTGTCTTTGCTGCCCGTGTTGCACCAAACTCTGTTCCAGGAAAATAGAGCGGCCCGAATCAGCGACAAAAGTGCCCGAGGCGGGCAGCAGAACGTCGCCGGCGCGGTAATGCACCTCGACCCTGCGCCCCAAAAAAGAGGAATAACGGGCCATACTCGCTCCAGTGTCCGGGGCTGGCAGTAAGGGGGTCAATAGTACGGAAGGACTCCCCCTGCGGAAGTTTGTGGAAAATAGTGAAAAATGCTCGAGGCCGCGGCGCACCGACGCATTCCTTGACTTTTTCCACGGGCAAGCTATCGTCGTGCGTTCTGTTCTATCCGAAAAGGAGAGCGTCATGCGCAAATGGTGCGGTTGGCTACTGGTCGGTTTGGTGGCGGTGCCGGGGCTGCCCGCTCTCGCGCAAACGCCTAAGACTGGCAAAACCTATGTGCTGAAAGCCTCGCGAATGTTCGATGGCAAGAGCAGCACACTGTCAAGTCCCGGCTTGGTTGTCGTCACAGACGGAAAAATTGCCGGTGTCGGCGCAAAGGCAGTCATTCCCGCCGGCGCCGAAACCATCGATCTTGGAGACGCCACACTCCTGCCCGGCTTCGTCGACGCCCACACGCACCTCACGTCGATGTATTCGGACGATTGGAAACAAAACACTATAGACCGCCTGCAGAAAACCGTTGCCGAGCAAGCGCTGGACGCCGGCGCGAACGCGCGCGTAACCCTCATGGCGGGCTTCACTACCGTGCGAGATGTAGGCTCCAGCGACTATCTCGATGTTGGTCTGCGCAACGCCATTCGCGAAGGAGTGGTACCCGGGCCTCGCATGCTCGTCACCGTGCACGCCATTGGCTCGACGGGGGGCCATTGCGACCATAGCGGCGGTTTCCGGCAAGGGCTTTTCGGGAAAGAGAGCGATCCCCTGAGCGGTGTGATCAACGGACCGGATCAGGCTCGTTACGCCGTGCGTCTCGACCACAAGTATGGCGCTGACATTATTAAAGTGTGCGCCACCGGCGGCGTACTTTCTCTTACCGATGACGTCGACACGCCGCAGCTTACCCAGGAAGAGCTGAATGCCATCGTCGATGAGGCTCACGCGCTGCGGCGAAGAACCGCCGCGCACGCGCACGGCAACGAAGGAGCGAAGCGAGCCGTTCTCGCCGGTATTGATTCCATCGAACATGGCTCCTTTGTGCAAGACGACACCCTCGACTTGATGAAGCAACGCGGCACCTATCTTGTCCCAACGCTGATCGCCGGCGAGAGTCTGGGCGAAAAAATCGACAAGGGCATGTATTTGCCTCCTGTAATAGTTGCGAAAACGCGAGCAGCGCTGGCCTCGCGCTCACAAATGTTTCAACACGCTTTGGCTAAAGGCGTAAAAATCGGTTTCGGCACCGACGCTGCCGTCTATCAGCATGGCCGCAATGCCGAAGAATTTCACTTGATGGTTGATCTCGGCATGAAGCCCATCGATGCACTGCGTTCCGCGGCCCTGGCCGACGCCGAACTTCTCGGCCTGCAAGACAAGATTGGTACGCTGGACGCCGGGAAACTCGCCGACATCGTGGCCGTCCCCGGCAATCCGGCGGAAAATATTCGCCAAACCGAAAAGGTGTTCTTCGTCATGAAAGAAGGTGTGATCTATCGGAATGATCGCAGCGCTCCGCAGCGCTGACCGCGAATCTCCTATAACCCGCAGGCTCCCGAAACTTACTGATGCGATCCGCCGACACCACCCTTTTTCGATGTTGTGCGTCACGATAAAAATCGCCCGCTTCGGGATCCGTCGGCGCGATCACCCGCACTCGGGTGCCGTCCGCTTGCGCATAAAATTTGTCAATTTGCCGCACTTCGATGATCAGCGCGGCCGCTGTCGCTGCGGTGCTCATGCGTGCGAGTATTACGGCTCAATTCCTTGCGAGCTGTACGCGCAGCATCGGCCTCGCTCGCAGCATTCTTTAGCGGTTACACTCCTGTGAACGCCGAATGACGCCCACCCCCGACACGCCCAACAACGCGTTCCGCGCCTCTCTTCGCGGCTGGCTCCTCGCGCTCGGCCTCTCGTTGTGTGTTTCGTTGCTGATCGTCGCCCCCTTCTTTTGGCGCGGCACCGCTTCCGGCCACGATTTCGAGTTCCACGCCACCTCCTGGCTCGACGTTGCCGGGGAGTGGAAGCAGGGAATTATCTATCCGCGCTGGACAGAGTGGGCTAATTACGGTTTCGGCGAGCCGCGCTTCATTTTTTACCCGCCGCTCTCTTGGCTGCTGGCCCCCGTACTGAGCCTTTTCATTCCGTGGGATTACGTGCCGTTGGCCTTCATCGTTTTGGTACAGACATTCGCCGGTCTTTCCGCATTTGCCCGCGAACCCCAACGCCCTGCTGATGATTTATTTCCGCAGCGATTATGCTGAGCTGCTGGCCTCCGCGTTCTTTCCCTTGCTCTTTCTCGCGGCTCTTCAACTGGCCGGCGTCGTAGAGTCTCGCCGCGGATTTTGGTTACCGACGCTAGTCTTCTTTCCCGCCACATTCGCCGGCGTCTGGCTGGCCAACGCGCCCGCCGGCGTCATGGCCACATATTCCGTGACCTTGTTGTTCGTGTGGGCTGCTCTGGGCTGCAAGTCCTGGACGCCTTTGCTCCGCTGCACGATTGGCTTGGCCCTCGGCTTCGGCCTTGCCGCGTTCTACATTGTCCCCGCGGCATACGAGCAGCGCTGGGTCAATATCGCGCAAGCCCTCTCGCCCGGGCTGCTTCCATCCGAAAATTTTTTGTACACCGCCATCAACGACCCCGAGCACACTTTCTTCAACTACATCGCCTCCACCATCGCTGTGGCCATTATTATTTTTACGGGCACTGCCGCCATCGCCGCGCGTCGCGTAAGCGCGGAGCCGGACGCCTTCCCGGCTCAGCCCAAAATCTGGAGCGCATTTCTGGTCCTCGCCGCGCTTGCCACTGTCTTGATGCTGCGCTTCACCTCTGTCCTTTGGCAGCTCCTGCCCGAGCTTCGCTTCGTGCAATTCCCCTGGCGCTGGATGTCCATTCTCACCATCCCGTTCGTCTATTTTCTTGCCGTAGCGGTGGCTCGCCGCCGTTTCCGCTGGCTTTGGATCGTCGCGACGCTGGTCCTTCTCGCTAGCACCGACATCTTCCTCGCTCAGCACACCTGGTGGGACGTCGAGGACTTCTCCACCCTGCGCGCCACCATCGCCAGCGGCGAAGGTTTCGGCGGCACCGACGAGTACGACCCTATCGGCGACGACCATTACGACTTGCCCGCTAAAGCCCCTCGCGCGCTGATCGTCCCGCTGAATGAAGACGCCGAAAGCCAAGCTGGAAACCCCGCCGCGCCCCCGCCCAACATTGTCATTGAGCGCTGGACACCGGAAGACAAAATCGTGCGCGTCGAATCGCAACGCCCGGCCCGCCTAGCCCTCCGCCTGCTGAATTATCCGGCGTGGCATGTAAGGGTAAACGGTGCACGTATCCAGCCGGAACAGGCGGAAGACTCCGGCCAAATGATCATCCCAATACCTGTAGGGCAATCTCGCCTCACGGCGCACTTCGCGCGGACCCTGGATCGAACCGTAGGCATCATTCTGTCCGTCCTAGCCTTGGTCATAGCAGCGGGTCTCCTCTACCGGCGCAACGAAGGACCGCACGCCGCCGTTTCCCCATAATGGGCCGGCCGCAATCCGAGCCCTTCAACCCAGGCGGCAAAGCGCGACATTCACTTTCGCGTATCACTGTCGCGCATTGTCGCTTGCCAAAAACCGCGCGCGTACCCTACAGTCGCAATTAAGCACTTATTCCGGCGGATTGCAACGGAACCGTTTTTTTGACGAGCTTTCCGCAATCTCAACCGGTCGGAGAAAACCCATGGATTCCAGTCGAGTAGCCGCTCTGCGGTGGTCCGCTCTGCTCGTGTGTACCCTGCTCAGCGTTCAGGCCCGTGCAGAGGACCCCAAGCCCACACCTGAGAACACCATCACTGTGCAGCTTGCTGAGCCCGTCAAGCCGCAAACTTTTGCCCGCCCTCTAAAATTTTTCCTGGTGGACGTTATCGACCGCTCGGGTAACGCCCAGCCGATGATGGTATTCAAGCCCCGTGGAGGAATCTTCCTGGATCGCACACCTGTGGAAATCACGCGAGCGGGTCTGGAAACCTGCTTGAAATCCGCGAACATGCTCGCGGCGGACCGTGATTCGGCGGACTTCCTGCTCACCATTTATCTTTTCAATTTCGGCTTGAGCGACAGCTCAATGGATTTTTTTGGCAAAGTAGAGTTTGCCGCCATGTTAAAAAATCCAAAGACCGCCAAATCGCAACAGGTTGCTGCGTCGGGGACTTCCATCGCCGGCGTGGCCATTCGAAAGAAAAACATTCAGAAGAATATACAGGAAGACATCGAGCGGGCCTTTTCCGACGCGCTGCGCAACTTGCTGCGTGGCGCGAAATTGCGCGACGCCGTGGCGGCTCTCGATTCCCCCGCAAATCTTGCTCCGGTACCGGCGCGGTCTTCAGCCGCGCCTGCTGCGACGGACAAGCCCCTTTTTTGAGGATGAATGACCAAGAGTTTCGGATGTAAAGGAGAAGAACGATGAAAATCATGGCACTCGGGACGCTTGCTACCGCCTTACTCTTCGCAACACCCGCAATCGCAAAGGATACCGTGCCGCAGTTCAAGTCCGTCGAGGCCAAGCATTTTCCTCGCGCGGAGGGCGTCGAGCTGTCTCCCGCTTTCTCTGACTATCTCTACGCGGAACTACGCGCGGAACTCACCAAGGCCAAACTCTTCGGCCAGGTTATCGGCGAGGATGAAGTCGTCGACGAGGCTGACGCGCCGAAATCGCTGGTCATCGTCGGCACCATCATGGAATACAAGAAGGGCAGCGTAGTGAAGGATGCGCTCATCGGATTCGGCGCAGGAATGCGCAGCCTCAAAGTAGATGCCAATGTCTCGCGGCGCAGCAATCAGCAGAATTTGACGGCTATTCACGTTCACGTGAAGGTGTCGCCGCGATGGGACGAGAAGGTTATGGCGCGCTTCGCCGCAAAGAACATTGTTAAGCAGCTCAAAGATTCCCTAAAAGCGGAAGCAAAGACTTCCTGAGACGGCGATCTCTGACCGTCCGCACAACACCATGAGTGATCCAAGACCATCTTCGCTTTGCCGGACAATCGCTACCGTACTGCTGGCGCTGTCAATTGCATTTCCGATTCCGCCAGCCTCCGGAAGCTCAAAAGTCAAGCTCCACGGGTACATTACCGGTCGCCCAGACGACCAAACAGTGGCGATCCTCGACGACAAAATTGAGCTCACCAGGGCCAGCCGAATTACCGGGCAGGATGCTGCCGGTGAGCATGCTCTCACCAAAGCCGACCTCCTCCCCGGCATGCTGATCGAGGCGGACGGTCAGTGGCTCGATTATCATAAGTTCTTCGCAGAAAAAATCGTTGTGGACCTCAAGGATTCTGAAAAGCAGGTCCACGGCACCGCTTACTTGCAGGAAGAGCCCGCCGACGGCGCAAAGATCTCCAAAGGCGAAGCCGCCGGACTGAAAGCCGACGGCTACTGGCTGGATCTCGGCCCGCAGACACACCGCGATTGGGATCCCACTAAGGCTCGAGCCAACACCTCCAATCTCATCGCGTCTAGCAACCCGGTTGTCGCTTCAGACGCGCCAATTCTCGCTGGATCCCACGTGACCTATGCAGGGGTGAGACGTAGGGACGGCCGTATCACCGCAGAGCGGGTCGAGTTGGGCCCCCCGGCCCCGGCGGATGCGTATAAAATGCCGCACGATTTGGAAATCGTTCGCGGCAAAGATCCGCAAACAGGAATCGCGGTAGTCGAGTTTCGCCAGGGCAAGAAGGTGCAGGGAAGGATGAAACTGCTGGCCGTACCCAGTGTTCAGGAGTATGTCTCGCACTTGGGAGACTCGCTGCTGCCCTCCGGAATAAAGGGCACGACACGTACGCTGGAATTCCGCTTCTTCGTGGTCGAAGATCCAACCATTAACGCATCATCGCTGCCCGACGGAACGCTGCTGGTCAATACCGGGCTGCTGGGCGCCGTCGACAACGAAGCCCAGCTTGCCTTCGTTCTCAGCCATGAAATTGCTCACGTCCTGCAGGTGCATCACCGTCGCGAAATCGAAGAAACGCGAGGCAAGCGAATTGGCCTGATCATCGCTGGCGTGGCGGCGGGCGCATTCATCGGCAATGCCGGCCTGTTCATGGCCGAGATCGGCATCGCTTCCGTCGTAAATGGGCACCAGCGCGAACTTGAAAACCAAGCTGATAGGCTGGGCCTCCAGAACGTAATCGAGCATGGCTACGACCCGCGCGAAGCACCCAAATTTTCCCGCTTGATTATCGAACGCTATAGCCAGCGCACCACCAGCAGGCTATGGTCCGATCACGACTCCAGCCTAATGCGCGGGAGCTTTCTTACCGTTCAGCTCATGCGCCAGTATCCGGACAATCATTGGGACAACGCGAAGAAGGACACGGACGCATTTCAGGCCATGCGCGAAGCTATGGGACCGGTGAAGATCGAGTAATGCGATTGCAGAGCTGCCGCGCTAGCGCCGGTCAACCGTGGGATGGCGCACATCCTGCCCCTGCACCATGTAGATCACATCCTCGGCAATATTTGTGGCGTGGTCGCCGATGCGTTCCAGGTTTTTCGCCACCAGAATCAGCTCAAAGGCCGGGAAGACGACGCTCGAGTCTCCCATCATGTAGGTAAGCAACTCGCGAAAGATCTGGTCCCGGAAGTGGTCCACTTGGTCGTCCATCGCCAGAACCTTTTGCGCCAGCTCCACGTCGCGCCGCACCAGCGCGTTTAGCGCATCACGCATCATCTCTTCTGCAACTTCGCTCATGCGCGGCAAGTCTACATACGGCTTCACCCGCGGATGCCGCAAAATGCGCAACGAGGCTTGCGCGATGTTCACCGCCTGGTCTCCGATGCGCTCCAGGTCATTGTTGATGCGAGACACCGCCAACACCAGCCGCAGGTCCGTGGCCATTAGCTGGTGAAGCGCCAAAAGCTGCACCACACGATCGTCGATCTCTATTTGCAGCTCGTTGATCCCGTCCTCTTCATCCAACACGCGTTTGGCAAGTTGCTCGTCGGAATCCAGCACGGAATGCACCGCTTGATGCACGGCGCGCTCCGCCAAGCTGCCCATCCACAGCAGCCGCTCTTTCAATTCGTTCAAATCTCGCTCGAAGTGGCGTTCCATGAATCGATCCCTTCAAACCCCGCAAACGTTGGCCCGTATCTTCCGCAGTCTCACCCAAAACGCCCGGTGATATACGCTTCTGTCCGCGCATCCCCCGGCGTAGTGAACAACTGCGGCGTCGGGCTGAATTCGATCAACTGCCCCGTCAGCAGGAATGCCGTGAAGTCGCTGACCCGCGCCGCTTGCTGCATGTTGTGCGTCACGATCACGATCGTGCAGAGGTCCTTCAACTGCACCAGCAGCTCTTCGATCTTCGCCGTGCTGATGGGGTCCAGCGCCGAGCACGGCTCGTCCAGCAAAAGCACCTCCGGCTCCACCGCCAAAGCCCGCGCAATACACAGCCGCTGCTGCTGCCCGCCGGAAAGCTCGTAGGCGGATTTGTGCAAATGCTCCTTTACTTCATCCCACAGCGCCGCGTGCCGCAGGCTCTTTTCTACCGCCTCGGAAATCGGCAGCTTTGACCCGTTAATCCGCAGCCCGTACGCCACATTGTCAAAAATCGATTTCGGAAATGGGTTCGGCCGCTGAAACACCATGCCCACCCGCCGCCGCAACTGCGTCACATCTTGCGCCAAAATGTTCTGTCCATCCAGCGTGATTTCGCCTTCCAGCCGTGCGTGGCGCACCGTCTCGTGCATGCGGTTCAGCGTCCGCAGCAGGGTCGACTTCCCGCAGCCCGACGGCCCGATTAGCGCCGTGACTTTGCTCGTCGCCACCCCCAGGTTGACGTCAAACAGCGTCTGCTTCGGCCCATAGAAAAAGTTTACTTTGCTGACGTTCATGCGCATCGGCAAAGCCGTTGTCGTCTCTCGGCCGATCGCCCCGGTCTGGCTTGGTGTGATGTTGACAGACACTGCCGGCCTCACGGATGCATGCATGTTACGCCCTCGGAACCGCGATGCCGCGAGCCAGGACCGCCCGCGCAACAATATTAATGACCAGAATCAATCCCAGCAACACCAGCCCCGCGGCCCAAGCTTGCCGGTGCCAATCCTCGTACGGTGCGAGAGCATACCTGAAAATCATCTCCGGCAGCGAGGCCGTCGGCTGGCTCCAGCCGGGACTCCAGAATCGGTTTCCTAAAGCGGTGAACAGCAGCGGCGCCGTTTCTCCCGCCACGCGCGCAAATGCCAGCAGCACCGCCGTAAGAATGCCCCGATAGGCGGCCGGCACAATTACCGTCGCGATCGTCTTCCACTTGCTCGCCCCCAGCGCCATCGCTGCTTCCCGCAGGGCACGCGGTACCGCCAGCAGGAACTCTTCTGTGCTGCGCAACGTGATGGGAATCATCATCAGGCCCAGCGCGAAGCCGCCCGCCATCGTCGAAAAATGCTTGAACGGCAGCACCGCGAGGCTGTACGCAAAGATCCCGATCACGATCGACGGCACGCCGTTCAGCAAATCCGCCGCATACCGCACCACGAACGCCACCTTGCTGCCGCTGAACTCCGCCAGGTAAATCGCGCCCAGAAAGCCAATCGGCACGCCCAGCAACGAAGCCAGCAGCAACATCTTCGCGCTGCCCACAATCGCATTGGCCATGCCGCCGCCGGTCTCTCCCACCGGCTTTGGCAGCTTCGTGAAGAAGCTCCAGTTGATCGACGTTCCGCCGTGATAGACCAGGTACCCAAGAATGAAAAATAAAACGCTGACGGCTACCAGCGCGCACACCCCAGTCATTGTCAACATGAAGCCGCTCACGAACTTCCGCCAGCGCAGCCGCGGGCTCATGCGTTAGCCGTCCCGCTGCCGCGTTGCGAGGTCACCACAATGAGCAGCCGCGCCACTCCATTCAACAAAAACGTCAGCAGAAACAGCACCAGGCCCAGCTCGATCAGCGCCTGCAGGTGAAGATCGCCGGTCGCCTCGGTGAACTCGTTTGCGATCACCGCCGCAATCGAATACCCAGGCGAAAACAACGAAGCGCTAATCGTCGGCGTATTCCCGATGACCATCGTCACCGCCATTGTTTCGCCGAGAGCCCGCGCCAACGCCAGAAAAATCGAGCCCATAATGCCTGTCCGCGCGAACGGCACCACCACTTTCCACGTCGATTCCCAGCGCGTTGCGCCCAAACTTAGCGCCGCCTCCCGCTGGTCCCGCGGCACGGACATCAATATTTCGCGCGACACCGAAATAATGTACGGGATCACCATGATGGCCAGCACCATGCCTGCCGTCAGAAATCCGACTCCATACGCCGGCCCGGAAAACAACGGCAAAAATCCCAGCGTATTCTTCAGCACCGGTTGCACATAGTCCCGCATCAACGGCACCACAATAAAAACGCCCAGAAGTCCGTAAATAACGCTTGGCACCGCAGCCAGCAAATCGCTCCAATCCCCAGCGGCACTGCAATCACCAGCGAGACTGTGGCCGTGACTAAGGTGCCGTAGATGAACGGCAGCGCCCCGAACTGCTCCGCGATCGGGTCCCACACTCGAGTGAAAAAGAACTGCAACCCGAACTTGTGCCGCGCCAGCGCTGAGTCCTGCCACAATTCAATAATCAGCAACAGCGTGACCAGCACCACCGACGACGCAAACAAAAACGTAATCAGCCGCGCGATTTCATCTCCTTCGCGCAGCCTCCTCAGAAATGAACGCGAGCCCGATATCGGGCTCGCGCTCGGAACGATCGTAGTTGAAGCCATTGTTTCCTTGAATCGTCCTCGTTACTGGACCTTCGCCAGCGCCATCTCTTCCTTAGCGATCACTTCTTTAGGCAGCTTCGCATAAGACAACTGCTCAGTGTAGTTCTGCCCGTCGGTTAGCATCCATTTCACGAACGCCTTGATCGCGTCACGTTTCGCCGCGTCCGAGAATCTCTCCGGAATTAAAAGCCACGTAAAGCTCGCGATCGGGTAAGCCGTCTTGCCCGGCGGGTCGGTGATCGAAACCCGGAAATCGTCCGGCATCGTCTTGGCCACAGCCGCTGCAGCCGCGCTAACGCTGGCTAGATCGGCTTTGACAAAAACGCCTGAAGAGTTCTTAACATTTCCGTAGGGAATATTGTTAGATACTGCGTAGATCAGTTCCACGTAACCAATCGAATTGGGCGCATTCTTGATCTGACCGGTAACCCCCTCATTGCCCTTGCCGCCAAGACCCACGGGCCAGTTAACCGAGGCACCCTTGCCGACTTTGCTTTTCCATTCTTCGCTGACCTTCGAGAGGTAATCGGTCCAAATGTAAGTGGTGCCGCTGCCATCCGAGCGGTGCACCACCACGATGTCACTACCGGGAAGGTTCACTCCTTTGTTCGCCGCGACGATTGCTGGGTCGTTCCATTTTGTTATCTTCCCCAGGAAGATTCCAGTCAAGGCCTCAGGAGTGAAATTCAGAGCAGCTGAAACGCCAGGGATGTTATACGTCGGCACGTCGGCGCCGAGCACTGTTGGAAAATGCAAAATCCCGAATCCGTGCTTCTCTTGAAATGCTTTTATCTGCTCATCGTTCATCGGACCGTCGGAGGCGCCAAAATCGACGGTGCCTTCTGTCACCTGCCTGATTCCTCCGCCCGACCCGATCGATTGATAGTTAATTTCTACCGTAGGATTTTTCTTTTGGTATTCATCAAACCATTTTGAATAAATCGGATACGGAAATGTCGCGCCTGCCCCATTGATAGAAAGCGCGGCATGCACCATAACAGATACCACCATTGTGAGAGCGAGGGTAACCACGCTCACGCCTGCGATTCGCTTCATGTATTCCTCTCCATCTTCACGATTTACCGGCTCGGATGCTTCCCAGTGTCCCCCTCCTGTGTTACAGCATTGTTACAATCGCCACAGCTTCTGTTGAATCGCTCCTAGCCGTTCTAGGGGCGCGCTTTAGCGCCTTCCGTCCAGCCTGGTAAACTCCGCCCGGGCGCCAGGGCAAACACAATACACGCTGCTGCGCGACAGAAGCTCTTGGATTTTCTTGGATCAGTCCCCAATAAATAGAGAAGGGCAGCTCCGAAGAGCTGCCCTTTTCGCCTCGCAATCTGTCTTCTAAAATCTATGGTATGTAGTAGCGGAAAGAGGTGAAGACCATATTGTCGATGGCCTTGGCGTTGATGCCGGGTGTGCCGGCCGGAAGTCCGCCATTCCCTGACCAGCTGTTCCTGAGCAGGTAGGAGTACTGAACACCCCAGCGGATGCCTCCCTTAGGGCCCTTGTACGCCTGGTGCCAGAAGCCGATGGTGCCCTCCTGGATATTGCGGGTGTCGCCGTTGCAAGTCCCATTGGATGCCGGTGCGTTCACTGTGCCTGCCGCTGGCACACCTTCGTGATTCTCACAAGAGGAGTTGTTGAAGAGCGGCGAACCATATCCGACCGGGACCGTGGCACCGGCAAGGTTCGTGTAGGTGTACGCCGTACGGAAAGCATACTCTCCCCCGTAGTTCAAGTAGACATCGAGCTTCGAGGTTGGATGAAGCTCCAAGGTACCGAGAACACCGCCGCCCCGAATCAGAGCCAGCGTGCCGTCCGGACGAGTCGTAGCATCCGCTAACTGTGCCGAGCTATAACGTCCAACGCCGTCACCACCGAAGACGTGCACACCCGCATCGACCTTCTTGGCGACGACGGGAGCGCGCAGGTTAACGCCTATTCCTCCACCGGTGCGACCATCATTGAAAGCGCCCGCCGCCGTGCCAAGGGGGTTGCCCGCGCAAAAGGCGGGCGGGGCCAACGACCCGGCAGTCAGCGCACATGGGTAGACGCGCGCCCGGAAAGTGCTGATCACGCCGAAGATTTCATAGTGTCCCCATCCGGGTTCGTAGGCAGCCTTGACGATGAAGTCTGGCGTCTTGTTGATGGAATAGCCGGTAGCGTCAAACCCATTGAGCAGGCCGCCTCCTTGCCCTATGGCGGCGAAGAAAAGGGAGGTCGGAGATCCGCGGCCGGCTAAGGTCGTTTGTGACCCCTCAACAGATAAGCCCAACCAAACCTTGTCGTTGAAGTTTTTGGTGACGCGGAAGCCGAATTGACGCTGCCAGCTGAAGCCGACGTTATACTGCGCATCGACGGTCATGGGCAGAGCTTCCGTCCGGTTATCGAGACCTTTCTTCGTCTCTGTGGCCAAGCTCCACATCTGGCCGCCGGTGAACGTCAAGCCGTTGGAGAGGGAAGCCTGACCCCAGATCTGACGCTGGCGGTTGCAGTAGCTGTTGCTCTGGCGATTGTTGGAGTTAGTGCACGCGCTAAGCCAATCCATTTCGTAATAGGCCGTCAACTTGACGTTGTCGGCCTTGCCCTCGGCAAGGAGGGACAAGCGTGACTGGCGGCCCGAGGCGTTGAATTCAGTGACCCTGCTCAGACCGTTATTTGGAAAAGGTGTGCCGGTAAACGGGGTGTTCACGTCGGCCTGGGCTGACCTCTGACGCCAAACAGATTCCGCCGCGAGAAAGCCACCGGGCGTGATGGTCACGCCTTTATACTTGATGGACACCGGCCCCGTCTCCTCCGCACTCTTGGCTTGCGCCTGTGCGGTAGCCACCGTGGTGCGCAGCGCCTCGTTGCTTACCTTCAGGTCGCTCACCGTGGAGTTTAGCGAACTCGCCGCGGTCTTCACTTCCGCAGTCGTGATCATTGCTTCCGCGGCTTTGCTGCTGGCTTCGACCGCGCGCGCGTTCGCCGTGGCCGCTGCTTCCCGCGCGTCATCGATCTGGCGATCGCGCTTGGCCAATTCTTCCTTCAACAACTGCAACTGCTCCTGCTGTGCCTGCAAGGTTTGCCGCAACTCTTCCAGCTCCGCAGCAAACTTTGCTTCCGCTGCCTCCGCCGCT
>WNFN01060153.1_pt1 | contig 17303 bp, 12 predicted proteins | sample 5400161 | NCBI WGS metagenome assembly WNFN01 (sample SAMN13153353, study PRJNA577476) | soil metagenome | isolation source: 80 cm saprolite on Douglas fir-dominated hillslope | place: USA:California | collected 2013-09-17 | reverse complement strand
GCACCTGGTTGAGGGCGGCGGCCGGATCGTCGCGCCGGGGCTGGCTCACGCCGGCACCGATGCGGGCCGGCGGCCTCCGCACGCGCAAGGCCGAGCTACCAGATTACGCCATCCCACGCGCGGGACCTCCCTGCCTGTGACATCGGGCTCCTCTCGCCCGGCCAGTCCGGATGAAACCGCTCAGTGAGCCAACGAGGTAGTCGTGCACAGAGCGTACCCAGGGCGACCCTGCCTCGGCGGCGGCCGCGACTGGCTTAGTCTAGCCAATCCGGACGCCGCCGCCGGCGACGGCCACCTTCATCACGACACGCGACCGGGCCCCAGCACGGGTGCGCTACATCGGGCTGCAAACGACGGGCAGTCACGATCCGCGGCAGTCACCCGCGAAACCATGCGCACTGGAACCGCCGTTATGCGCGCGAGCCGCTGTCTGCCAAGGCGCTGTGTGGGCCCGCGCCGAACAGGTCAATCTGCGCGTCGCGATCTTTCACGAGGCTCTGCAGACCCACCCGGTCATGGCTGATATGGAGGTGATGGTGAGGCTCCAAGACCAAGAGCACTGCGCCTCGATTACCTGGATGATCAGGCATTAGGCCGAGCCCGAAGGGCGGTGCGATCTTCGATCACCGGCATAATGCCGGTGAGAGGACGTAAGCGGGGACACAGGCAAGGCAGGCTGGATGGCTTGACTGCCGGAGATTCTCCTCCCGGCCAGCTGCCGGAGTTGCGGGGGCGGTCTGTGATCCCATCGCGAAGTGCTGCGGCCGGATGCGGGTGCCGGGTACGCCTGCCGACTCGGCGAGTTTCGCCGGGGCGCGGCCGACCCGGGGACGCGGGGCGGTGCGCCCAGTGCGGCCGGGTCTGGCGGGCCTGGGGTCTGGGGTCAGGTGCGGGCCATGAGGATGGCGATGTCGTCGGCGGGGCGGGGGGCCAGGCCACTTGGCTCCCGCAGTTTTCGCCAGATAACCATCCCGCTCCTCAACGGGTCCACGCTAGGGCCCGCATTGGCGCCACCTGGGAGGTGGGTCCGCTCGCTCGTGTTAGGCGCCTCTGTGGGCGGCAGAGCTGAGGTGCGGCCCTCGGGCGCGCCCGGGGGACCCGCGCCGTTCGCGCCGCGCCCTCGCGAGGAGCTGTGCCCCCGGACAACCTGGCAAGCAGTCAGGCTCGCGTGGTCGAATCGCGCACGATGAGTTCGGGCTCGAACACGACCTGACGGTGCTGATGGCTGTCAGGCGAGGACACCTCGTCGATCAGTAGCTCCGCTGCAGCCTGCCCCAGCTGCGCGCGTGGCTGCCGGACCGAGGTCAGCGGCACGGCTGCGGCCGCGGCGAAGTCGATGTCGTCGTAACCCACAATCGCCAGCTCGCGGGGCACGCCCAGGTCGCGGCGCGTCATCTCCTGCAGCACTCCGAGCGCGAGCAGGTCGTTCGCGCAGAACGCGGCCGTGGGCCGTGCCCCGGCTGGCAGGCCGGCCAGATGCTCGGCAGCCCGCCGCCCGGCGGTCACGTTCAGGCCGGGCGTGCGGATGAGGCTGATCGCGCTCTTCGGCAGCCCGGCCGCGCGGGCCGCCGCCCTGGCACCGGCGAGCCTGTCCGCGACCTGGTTGATGCTGGCCGGCCCGCCGACGAACGCGATCCGTCGGTGGCCCTGCCGGATAAGGTGGGCGACGGCCAGGTCGCCGCCTGCGACATCGTCGACCGATACCGAGCACTGCCGCCTGGTCGAGCCGCGGTCGACGAACACGACAGGCGTGCCGTGCTCACGGAGTTCCTCGATGCGGCCATTCTTCCTGCTTATCGGAGTGATCAGGATGCCATAGGCACGCTGCTCCTGCAGCAGGCTCAGATAGTGGTCCTCGCGGGACATGTTGTCGCCACTGTTGCACAGGATCACGGAAAGCCCGGCTTCCTCCGCGGCGCCCTCGACCCCGGCCGCCAGGTCGGTGAAGAAGGGGTTGCGGACGTCGAGGACGATCAGCCCGATGGTCCGGCTCCGCCCGGCGCGAAGCTGGCGCGCGGCCTCGTTACGGACGAAGCCGAGTTCCTCGATCGCCCGCAGCACGCGCTGGCGGGTGGCCGGCGCGACGCGCTCAGGCCGGTTGAGGACGTTGGATACCGTGCCTAGAGAGACGCCGGCTTGCCGGGCCACGTCGATGACGCTGGCGGACTCCGTCATGCACCCTCCGGGTAGCTGAACTGCATGAATCGTATCAACTGCTTCGACCGCGAAATGGCGCCATGGAGGCAGCCTTGCCTGTCGTCAGCTCAGTCGGGCGCCTCGGGAAAGTTACAGGGTGATCACGCCGGTAGATAGTCGGAAGGGAGCTCTTGACCCATACGCGGCGCCGGGCGTATCGTCAGGCCAAAATAATGAAAGGTTTCATATCATCCATGACTCAGGACGCGACCGATCAGTGCCGCGCATCCCCGGTGCTCGTACTTGAGCACGCGACCAAGAGGTTCGGCGCGGTCTGTGCCCTGGAAGACGGATCCATCACCTTGTACCCGGGCGAGGCGCACGCCCTGCTCGGCGAGAACGGCGCCGGCAAGTCGACCCTGGTGAAGATCCTCGCGGGCGTGCACGGGGCGGACAGCGGCCAGCTGCTGATGGACGGCAAGCCCGTGGTCTTCAACGGTCCTGTCGCCTCGCGCGCGGCAGGCATCTCGATCATCTACCAGGAGCCGACCCTGTTCCCCGACCTGACCGTCGCGGAGAACATCTTCATGGGCAGGCAGCCGCTGCGCCCAGGGCGGCGGGTCGACCGTGCCTCGATGAACCGGCTGGCCACCGAACTGTTCGCGCGGCTGGGCGTGCAACTTGACCCCGACCGGGTGGCGCGAGGCCTGTCCGTTGCCGACCAGCAGATCGCGGAGATCGCCAAGGCGCTGTCGTTCAATGCGCGGGTCCTGGTGATGGACGAGCCGACCGCGGCCCTGACGACCATCGAGGTGGAGCGGCTGTTCGAGGTGATCGGGGCCCTTCGCTCCCAGGGTGCGGCCGTGCTGTTCATCTCGCACCGGCTCGAAGAGGCCTTCGCGAGCTGCCAGCGGGTCACGGTCATGCGCGACGGCCGGTTCGCCCGCACCGCGCCGATCGAGGACGTCACGATCGACGACATCATCCGGTCGATGGTGGGACGCGACCTTGACGCGATGTTCCCCAAGACCGCGACGGCACCGGGAGAGGTCGTCCTCGACGTACAGCACCTCTCAAGCGCAGGCGTCTTCGACGACATCACATTCCAGGTCCGGCGCGGCGAGATCGTGGCCCTGGCTGGCCTGGTCGGAGCCGGCCGCAGCGAGGTCGCCCGCGCGATCTTCGGCATTGACAGGCGGACCTCGGGCACGGTCCGGGTCAGCGGCGCGGAACTGCCCAACGGCAAGCCGGTCGCGGCGATGAACGCAGGCGTTGCGCTTGTTCCCGAGGACCGGCGGCAGCAGGGGCTGGTCATGGAAATGAGCATCGACCAGAACGTCGCGCTACCCTCGCTGGGCCGCCTGCGCCGCCTCGGTCTCATCCGGCGGTCGCGCGAACGGGATCTGGCCACCACGTGGGCCGTCCGCCTGCAGCTGAGGTTCTCGCGATTGCGCAACCCGGTCTCGACCCTCTCCGGCGGCAATCAGCAGAAGGTCGTGCTCGGCAAGTGGCTGGCGCGCAACCCGTCGCTGCTCATCGTGGATGAACCCACCCGCGGGATCGACGTCGGCACGAAGGCTGCGGTGCACCGCCTCATCGACGGGCTGGTGGCCGACGGCGTTGCCGTGCTGATGATCTCCTCCGAGCTGCCCGAAGTGCTCGGGATGGCCGACCGGATGCTCGTGCTGCGCGAAGGCCGCGTAGCCGCCGAGTTCACGCGCGCCGACGCGGACGAGAATTCTGTGATGCGCGCGGCGACCGGGCAGACGAAACCGGTGCGGGCATGAGCACGACTGTGATCGCGCGCGCCCCGACTACGCGGCCCCGCCGGCTCGAGTCGCTGCTGCGGGCCCGCGAACTCGGCATCGCCCTGGTGATCCTCGTCGTCTTCGGCCTGACCACTCTGAACAATCACGCTTTCGCGCATCCCGGCAGCATTCAGCAACTGCTGGTCGGTGCGGCGCTGATCGCCCTGCTCGGCGTCGGCGAGACCATGGTGATCGTCACCCGCAACGTGGACCTGTCCGTGGGGTCAGTCGTCGGGCTGTCTGCTTACGTCGTCGGTGACCTCTTCAAGCACCACCACCAGATGCCGGTCGTGCTCGGCTTCGTCATCGCCATCGGGGTCGGCGCAGCGATCGGCGCGATCAACGGGCTCATCACGACGGTCGCCCGCGTGCCGAGCCTGGTGGTGACTCTGGCGATGCTCTATATCATCCGCGGCATCGACGGCGTGATCGTCAACGGCCATACGATCGATCCCGACAGCATTCCCCACGCCTTCATCGCCGTGGGCTTCCGTTCCCTGTTCGGCATCCCGTGGCTGGCGATCATCGTCGCCATCGTCGTGGCGGCGGCGGGCTACGCCATGCGGTCCTTCCGCTGGGGCCGTGACCTTTACGGAATTGGGTCCAACCCAGAGGCGGCCGCGCTGGCCGGGATCCCAGCCGGGCGCCGGGTGTTCACCGCTTTCCTCATCAGCGGTTCGCTCGCGGGGCTCGCCGGCGCGCTGTTCCTCGCGATACACGCGCAGATTGACGTCACCGGAGGCGCGGGTTACGAGCTGAGCGTTATCGCGGCCGTCGTCGTGGGCGGGGTGGCCATCTTCGGCGGCAGCGGCACCGTGCTCGGCGCCGCGCTCGGCGCGCTGCTGCTGAACACCATCAATCAGGCGCTCGTCGCGACCAAGATCTCGTCATTCTGGAACGAGGCGATCGCCGGCGCCCTGCTGCTTGCGGCCATCGCGTTCGACCGGTGGCTGAGCCTGCGGATCGCGCGCAGCCTGCAATCGGCTGAGGGGGCGCACCGTGACCTCTGATACCGCGACCAGGACTCCAGGCAGCCGCAGCCCCGGCGTCGCAGAAGAAGGGAAGGGCGCGCCGTGGCGGGGCGTGCTCCGCTGGGAGAGCGCGCTCGTCGTCGTCCTGGCCGGCACCTTGATCTTTGGTTCGTCCACGTCGCCGTACTTCCTGAACCCGTCGAACTTCTTCTACATCGGCCTCAACATGGGCGAGATCGCCATCATGGCGCTGCCGCTCACCCTGATCATCATGACGGGCGAGATCGATCTGTCGGTGGCCTCGATGCTCGGCCTGTCCGGCACCGTCATGGGCTACCTGTTCAGCGACGGGTGGTCGATCTGGCTGGCGATGGCTGTGGCGCTTGCCGTCGGGGTGCTGGGCGGCGCGCTCAACGGGGTACTCGTCGCCAGGGTCGGCCTGCCATCGATCGCCGTCACCATCGGCACGCTGACCCTGTTCCGCGGTATCACGGAGATTCTGCTGGCGCCGCGGACGATCACCGGGTTCCCGCTGTCGCTGACGAGGATCGGGGTCGTCCCGATCCCGGGAACGCAGATCGCTTATTCCGCGGCCATCTTCCTGGTCCTGGCCGTCGTCGCCGGGATCGTCCTGCACGCTACGCCGCTGGGCCGCAGGATTGTCGCCATCGGGCTGCAGCGCGAGGCCGCGAAGTTCGCCGGCGTCCGGGTGAACCGCATCAAGTTCTGGCTGTTCGTCCTCTCCGGTGTGGTGTGCGCCTTCGCCGGAATCCTGCTGACACTCAAGAACGCGTCGGTCAGTTACGACGCAGGCACCGGGCTCGAACTGAACGTTGTCGCGATCGTCCTGTTCGGCGGGGTGTCGATCTTCGGCGGCCGCGGCACGATTGTCGGCGTCGTGCTCTCCGTGGCGATCGTCGGCTGTCTGCTGCAGGCCCTCACCCAGCGCAACGTCCAGCCCGAGGTGCAGAACATCATCATTGGCATCCTGCTGCTGATCAGCGTGGTCATTCCCAACGGCAGGGAAGCCATCCGACGGATCCGCGAGCGAGCCCGGCGGCATGCCTGAGCGCCCGCCACTCATCCAACGAGCCGTCGAGCCACATCCCTCAGGAAGGAACAAGATGCACACAGCATGGAACGCGCGTCGCACGGTGACAGTCGCTCTCGCAGCAACACTCGTCAGTGCGGCAGCCGCAGCTTGCAGTTCTGCGGCGACCACGAGCACGCCGAGTTCATCATCCAGCACGAGCGCCTCCGCTAAGGGGCTGGTTGTCTACTACATCCCGAAGGACACCCAGAACCCATATGAGGTCATCGCCGACCAGGGCGGCCAGACCGCGCTTCAGGCGCTCGGCGGCAAGGTCGTCGTCAGCAGCGGCACGCAGGACACCGCCGCCGCGCAGATCCCGTCGATCCAGGCCGCGATCCAGGCCCACGCCAGCGCGATCGTCGTCGCAGGCAATGACCCGTCCGCGCTGTGCCCGTCGCTGAACCAGGCCGCCTCGGCCGGGATCAAGATCGTCGCGTTCGACTCGGACGTCAACTGCGGCAGCAGCCCGAGCCACCTGTTCATCAACCAGGCCAACACCCAGCAGATCGGCACCTCCGAGGTCGACCTGCTGGCCAAGGAGATAGGCAGCAAGGGCCAGATCGCGATCCTGTCGGCCGCGGCCAGCGCGACGAACCAGAATGCCTGGATCGTCTACATGAAGCAGGAGCTGAAGAAGTACCCGAACATGAAGCTCGTCACAACCGTCTACGGCAATGACGATCCGGCGACGTCGCTCACAGTGCTGCAGGGCCTGCTGTCGGCCTATCCGAACCTGCGCGGCATCATCTCCCCGACCACGGTCGGCATCTCCACCGCGGCGCAGTATCTGGACACCCACAAGAGCCTCCTCAGCCACCTGACGCTGACCGGGCTCGGCCTGCCGTCGCAGATGAAGTCCTACGTGCACGACGGCACGGTCAAGGAGTTCGAGCTCTGGAACCCGAACAACCTGGGCTACCTGGCCGGCTACGCGGCAGCGGGACTCGCCAAGGGCAACGCAAGCCTGACGCCCGGGTCGACGTTCAGCGCCGGCAAGCTCGGCACCTACACCGTTCTCGCGCCGTCCGGCGCCACCGGACCGTCGGTCGTGCTCGGCCCGCCGACCGTGTTCACCATTGCCAACGTTGATCAGTTCAAGTTCTGACACGGCAGCGGTGCCCGGCCGGTGTGCTTCCTGCGCCGGCCGGGCACCGCGCAACCACGGGAGCACCGGCGCCGCCGGGTGAACGAGGAGCCATGAACCGGTACTGCTTCCTCCTGCAGGTACGACCGGAGCTGCTGGACGAGTACTCGCATCGGCACGCAGCGGTCTGGCCCGAGATGCTGCGGGCACTTGATGAGAGCGGCTGGCGCCGCTATTCGATCTTCGCCAGACCTGACGGGCTGCTCGTCGGCTACGTAGAGGCGGACGACCTGGCCCGGGCGCAGGCCGCGATGGCCGGCACCGAGGTGAACGCGCGGTGGCAGGCGGAGATGAGCCGGTATTTCGTCGGCCTGGACGGGCGGCCTCCCGACGAGGGACTGCTGCTGCTCGAGGAGATCTTCAACCTGGACGACCAGCTGCAGCGGCTCGCAGCCCAGCCGGGCCCCGCCGTGTCAAGGTTGGCCTGGTGTCCGGCGGGCTCGGCGCGTACTGGCCGCAGTTCCCTGACCTGCTGCCGCAGCTGCAGCGCTCCGCAGCAAGCATCTCCGAGCGGATGGGCGCGCTCGACTGCGACGTGATCGACGCCGGCTTCATCTCCGACGCCGAGGAAGGCGCCCGCGCCGCGGAGCAGCTGCGGGTTGCCGGCTGCGACCTGATCGTCGGCTTCCTCACTACCTACATGACCGCCTCGATGCTCGTGCCGGTCGCGCAACGCAGCGGCGCGCCGGTGCTACTGATCAACCTGCAGCCGACCGAGGCGATGGACCACGCCAGCTTCGACACTGGCCAATGGCTCGCTTACTGCGGCGCCTGCCCGCTACCGGAAATGGCGAACGCCTTCCTGCGCTGCGGGATCCCGTTCCGCTCAGTGTCGGGCTACCTGGAGGACGAGCGGGCCTGGGCGAAGATCGGCCGCTGGATCAAGGCCGCCGGGATCAGGGGCGCGCTGCGCCATGGCCGACACGGGTTGATGGGCCACCTGTATCCGGGGATGCTCGATGTCTCCACGGACCTGACGCTGGTGTCGGCCAACTTCGGCGGGCACGTGGAGGTCCTCGAGTTCGATGACCTGCGGGTGCGGGTCAGTGCCGTGTCCGGCGCGCAGGCCGCGCAGCGGATGGCGCTGGCCCGCGACATCTTCGAGATCGACCCGACCGTGCAGGAGGAAGACTTCGCCTGGGCGGCGAAGGTCTCGGTCGGCCTGGACCGACTCGCCGACGACTTCGCCCTCGACAGCCTCGCCTATTACCATCGCGGCCTGGAGGGCGAGCAGCACGAGCGCCTCGGCGCGGGCCTGATTCTTGGCGCCTCGCTGCTGACCGCCCGCGGCGTTCCCACCGCAGGCGAATACGAGCTGCGCACCTCGCTGGCGATGCTGATCACCGACAGGCTCGGCGGCGGCGGCTCGTTCACCGAGCTGCAGGCGCTGAACTTCCGCGACGATGTTGTCGAGATGGGCCACGATGGTCCGGCGCACCTGGCGATCAGCCAGCAGCGCCCCCTGCTGCGCGGCCTCGGCGTCTACCACGGGAAGCGCGGCTGGGGCGTCTCCGTCGAATTCGACGTCACCCATGGCCCGGTCACCACGTTCGGAATTTCCCAGCAGCGCGGCGGCAGCTTCGCCTTCGTCGCCTCGCAGGGCGAGGTGGTCCCCGGCCCGCTGCTCCAGATAGGCAACACCACCTCGCGCATCGACTTCGGCTGCGACCCGGGTGAGTGGGCTGATGCCTGGAGCGCCTCCGGCATCTCGCACCACTGGGCCCTCGGCACTGGTCATCTGATTCCCGAGCTACGGGCAACCGCCGAACTGCTCGGCGTCGAGCTGGTTGAGGTGAATCCCTGACCATGCCGCCACGCCGCCCAGCTCGCCACCACGTCGAAAGCAGGTCCCGCCATGGCCGATCGTGAGGCCGTCAAGCAGATCCTCCGCGCGCAGAAGATCGAGCTGCCCTCCTGGGCGTTCGGCAACTCCGGCACGCGGTTCAAGGTGTTCGCCCAGGCGGGAGTGCCACGCAATCCGTTCGAGAAGATCCAGGACGCGGCGCAGGTGCACGCGCTCACCGGCGCGGCGCCGAGCATCGCGCTGCACATCCCCTGGGACAAGGTCGACGACTACCGCAAGCTCGCGGAGGCAGCGGCGGAGGGTGGCATCGCGCTGGGGACGATCAACGCCAACGTCTTCCAGGACGACGACTACCGGCTGGGCAGCGTCACCAACCCGGCCCCGGCCGTGCGCCGCAAGGCGCTCAGCCATCTCTTCGAGTGCATCGAGGTCATGGACGAGACGGGCTCGCGCGACCTGAAGCTCTGGTTCGCCGACGGGACCAACTACCCGGGCCAGGACAGCATCAGGGCGCGGCAGGACCGCCTGGCCGAGGCGCTCGCGGCGGTGTACGGGAGGCTGTCCGAGCGGCAGCGGCTGATCCTGGAGTACAAGCTGTTCGAGCCCGCGTTCTACACGATGGACGTGCCGGACTGGGGCACCTCCTACGCGCACTGCCTTCAGCTGGGCGAGCGCGCAAAGGTGTGCGTGGATACCGGCCATCACGCGCCGGGCACGAACATCGAGTTCATCGTGGCCTTCCTGCTGCGCGCAGGCAAGCTCGGCGCGTTCGACTTCAACTCGCGCTTCTACGCCGACGACGACCTGATCGTCGGCGCAGCCGATCCGTTCCAGCTGTTCCGCATCCTGTTCGAGGTCGCCGCCGGCGGCGGCATGGCGGCAGGCCACGACATCACCTTTATGCTCGACCAGTGCCACAACATCGAGCCGAAGATCCCCGGCCAGCTCCGCTCGGTGATGAACGTGCAGGAAGCGGCGGCCAAGGCGCTGCTTGTCGACACCGATGCCCTCGCCAGCGCGCAGTCAGCAGGTGACGTGCTGGGCGCAAACGCGGTGCTGATGGACGCCTACAACACCGACGTGCGCCCGTTGCTGGCCGAGCTGCGCGCCGAGCAGGGCCTCGATCCCGACCCGGTGGCCGCCTACGCCCGCTCGGGTTACGCCGAGCGGATCGTGGCCCAACGGGTCGGCGGCACCCAGGCAGGGTGGGGTGCCTGACCCGACCGGCACCGTGACCGTCCACTCCGTCGGCGAGGAACATGACCAGCAACGAAGCCAGCACAGTCTCCGGCCTCATCGCGCGCTCGAACCGGCTCGGGTCCGACCCCCGCAACACCAACTACGCAGGCGGCAATACCTCAGCCAAGGGCACCGGCCTCGACCCGGTTACCGCAGAACCCGTTGAGCTGATCTGGGTCAAGGGGTCGGGCGGGGACCTGGGCACGCTCACCGCCGACGGCCTCGCGGTGTTGCGGCTGGACCGGCTGCGCTCGCTGGCTGAGGTATACCCGGGCGTCGAGCGCGAGGACGAGATGGTCGCGGCGTTCGACTATTGCCTGCACGGCAAGGGCGGTGCCGCGCCGTCCATCGACACCGCGATGCACGGCCTGGTCGAGGCGGCGCATGTCGATCACCTGCACCCGGACTCGGGCATCGCGTTGGCTACCGCCGCGGACGGCGAGCGGCTGACCGCGGAATGCTTCGGCGATCGCGTCGTCTGGGTGCCCTGGCGGCGTCCAGGCTTCCAGCTGGGCCTGGACATTGCGGCACTCGCCAAGGCGAGCCCGCACGCGATCGGCTGCATCCTGGGCGGGCACGGCATCACGTCATGGGGCGCGACGAGCGAGGAGTGCGAGCGGCGGTCCTTGGAGATCATCCGCACCGCCGAGGAGTTCATCGCGGACAACGGCAGGCCGGAGCCGTTCGGGCCGCGCATCGACAGGCTCGCCGGGCTGCCCGCGGGCGAGCGCCACACTCGTGCCGCCGAGCTGGCGCCGATCCTCCGCGGGCTCGCATCAACCGACCGGCCGCAGGTCGGCCACTACACCGACGCCGACGTCGTGCTGGACTTCCTGGCGAGCGCCGGGCATCCGCGCCTCGCGGCGCTGGGCACGTCCTGCCCCGACCACTTCCTGCGCACCAAGGTGCGCCCGATGATCCTGGATCTCGCGCCGGACGCCCCGCTCGAGGAGGTGACCGCCCGGCTGCAGGAACTGCACCAGGCCTACCGCGCTGAGTACACCGCGTACTACGAGCGGTACGCGAGCGCTGGCACCCCTGCGATCCGTGGCGCCGACCCCGCGATCGTTCTTGTGCCGGGCGTCGGCATGTTCAGCTTCGGCAAGGACAAGCAGACCGCGCGCGTCGCCGGTGAGTTCTATGTCAACGCGATCAACGTCATGCGGGGCGCCGAGGCTCTTTCGACCTACACGCCGATCGGTGAAGCGGAGAAGTTCCGCATCGAGTACTGGCCGCTGGAGGAGGCCAAGCTGCAGCGGATGCCCAGGCCGAAGCCATTGGCGACCCGCATCGCGCTGGTCACCGGAGGCGGCTCGGGCATCGGCCGGGCGATCGCGCACCGCCTTGCTGCCGAGGGCGCGTGCGTCGTCGTGGCCGACCGCGACGCTGACAGCGCCGCAAAGGTCGCGGCCGAGCTTGGCGGCAGCGACGTGGCAGTGCCGGTCACCGTCGATGTCAGCGACGAGGTGGCGGTGGCCGAAGCGGTTGCCGCGGCGGCGCGCGCCTTCGGCGGCGTCGATCTGGTCGTCAACAATGCGGGCCTGTCGATCTCGAAGCCGCTGGCGGAGACGACGCTGGCGGACTGGGATCTGCAGAACGACGTGATGGCGCGCGGCTCCTTCCTGGTCTCCCGCGAAGCAGTCCGGCTGATGCGCCGACAGCGCATGGGCGGTGACATCGTCTACGTCGCAAGCAAGAACAGCGTCTTCGCGGGACCCAACAACGTCGCATACGGCGCAGCCAAGGCCAGCCAGGCGCACCAGGTACGGCTGCTCGCCGCCGAGCTCGGCGGCGACGGCATCCGGGTCAACGGCGTCAACCCCGACGGCGTGGTCCGCGGCTCGGGCATCTTTGCTGGAGGCTGGGGCGCAAAGCGCGCCGCCGTCTACGGCGTCGACGAGGCCGAGCTTGGCGCGTTCTACGCGCAGCGCACCCTGCTCAAGCGGGAGGTGCTGCCCGAGCATGTCGCGGCCGCGGTGCTCGCGCTGACCGGCGGCGACATGTCGCAGACGACCGGGTTGCACGTGCCCGTCGACGCGGGCGTCGCGGCGGCCTTCCTGCGATGAGCGGGCGCAGCGGCGCAACGATCGCCGCGGTCGACCTGGGCGCCTCGAGCGGCCGCGTTGTCGCAGGCCGCTGCTCCCCGGGCGGGTTCACCCTGCACGAGGTGCACCGCTTCGCGAACGTCCCGGTGCGGGCGGGCGGCGTCCTGCGGTGGGATGTGCTCGCGCTGTTCCGCGGCATCCTCGATGGCCTGCGCGTGGCCGCCACCGCGGCGGGCCCGCTCGACTCGGTCGGGGTCGACGGCTGGGGAGTCGACTACGGGCTACTCGATGTCGACGGGCAGCTGCTGGGAAATCCCGTGCATTACCGTGACCCGCGTACCGGGCCCGTGTTCTCCAGCGTCCTGGAAAAGCTCGGCGCTGCCGCGCTCTATGGCGCGACAGGCACGGCGCTGCAGCCGTTCAACACGGTGTTCCAGCTGCTCGCCGACCGGGGCTCGGCGCAGCAGGACGCGGCGGCGCACGCACTGCTCGTTCCCGACCTGGTGACGTACTGGCTGAGCGGGTCGATCGGAACCGAGCTGACCAACGCTTCGACGACCGGCCTCCTGGACGCTCGTACCCTCGGCTGGTCGGCCGGGCTGGCGAGTCGGCTGGAGCTGCCCATCGGCCTGTTCGCGCCGATGCGGCGTCCCGGGCAGGTCGCCGGCCAGATGCTGCCGGACGCGGTGACGGACGCCGGGCTTGCTGCTGCGCCACAGGTGGTCACCGTGCCGTCGCACGACACCGCGGCGGCGGTCGCCGGGGTCCCCGCCGAGTCCGGCCGTTTCGGCTACGTCTGCAGCGGCACCTGGACTCTCGTCGGTGTCGAGCTGCCCGAGCCGGTGATCACCGAGGCGAGCAGGACGGCGAACTTCAGCAATGAGGTCGGGGCCGACGGCTCGATCCGGTTCCTGCGGAATGTCACAGGTTTCTGGCTGCTCCAGGAATGCGTGCGCGAGTGGCGGGCGTCCGGCTTGCCAGCCGATCTGGGTAAGCTCACCCGCGCAGCCGCCGACGTGCCCGCCCTGCGGGCCGTCGTCGACGTGCAGGAACCTGCCTTCGCCGCGCCGGGTGACATGCCGTGCCGGATCGCGCGGGCGAGCCTGCGCACGAGCGGCGTAGCCCTCGCCTCGCCGGCCGAGATTACCCGGTGCATCCTGGACAGCATGGCCGTCGCGATCCGGCATGCGCTGCACGACAGCGTGCGGCTGTCCGGCCGCGCCGTCGATGTCGTGCACATCGTCGGTGGCGGAGCGTCGAATGTGCTGTTCTGCCAGCTGGTCGCGGACGCCTGCCGACTGCCGGTCGTCGCGGGGCCCGCCGAGGCGGCGTCCTGGGGTAACGCGATCTACCAGGCCAGAGCTCTCGGTGTCCTCTCCGGCTCGGCCGCCGACGCCCGCGCGATCATCCGGCAGGCCGAGGGACCCGTCGGCTATCCCGTGCGCGGCGACGAGGCTGCCTGGCAGCGCGCGGACGAGCGCGTGCTCGCGGCCAGGGGGGCAGGCTCGTGAAGGCCGCGCTGTTCGTCACCTGCCTGGTGGACGGCATGGCGCCGGATGTCGGCAAGGCAACCGTTGCGCTGCTGCGGCGGCTGGGGGTTCAGGTGGAGGTGCCGCTGCAGCAGACCTGCTGCGGGCAGATGCACGTCAACACCGGTTATCCGCGTGAGGCACTGCCGCTGGTGCGTAATCATGTCAAGGCCTTCGCCAGCTACGACGTGATCGTGGCCCCGAGCGGGTCATACGCCGCGTCGATCCGGCACCAGCACCCAGTCTTCGCCCGGTCGGAGGCCGACGAAGCATTGGCTGCCGCCGCCGAGGCGCTGGCTTCGCGGACCTACGAATTGTCGGAGTTCCTCTGCCCGCGGCGGCACGAAACCTGGCAGCTGCGAGGAAAGCCGGCAGAACAGTACAGCGCCAGCCCGACGACCACAGCAGGTCACCGGGCCAGATCACCATGCCACTTGACAGACGGTTCCTCCATGGGTGGATGATCTGCGAGGTCGCATGTGTGACCGGTGCGGACATCAGCCGCTCCGAGTCGGCAGGCGCGACAGCACGCCGGGAGTCGCCTGCCCTATACGTCACGCTCTGCGGTCTTCCCGCCCCCAACTTGCCGAACAATATCCGCCGTTCTGCGCGGGCGCCGAGTTCATTCAGGCTAAGAGAAGCGAGGCGCAGATCTGGACGTTCTGCGCAGTCGATGAGCCAATAGATGCAGCGAGTGGTGATTAGGCCATCAGGTTGGCTGACCATTTGGGCAGCGGTGTCGACGTGCTGCTTGTCGTACCGGGCGGCGAATCGACCGTCGCGGCGATCTTCGCGCCGTGCCCTCTGCCGGGTTCGCCGTGGCAGCCGGTCAAGCGACTTGAACCGCATTGGATAACGCCACGAATGTCGCCGTCGCTGCTGATCTGCTCCGCCGCGCCGCCGAGCCAGGGCGCCGACCTGCTGGTCCTTCCGCCTTCCGGGACTCTTTCTCACCGGCGACGAGGAGACGACTCCCTCGTCATAGGAGTCGGTCGATGGTGATCGGCAGGGAGCGGATGCGGCGGCCGGTGGCGTGGAAGACCGCGTTGGCGATGGCGGCGGCCATGCCGACCAGGCCGACCTCGCCGACCCCCTTGACCCCGATCGGGTTGAATCGGTCAGGTTCGCCGACGAAGAGCACCTCCAGGTCGGGGACGTCGGCGTTGACCGGGACGAGGTAGTCGCCGAGGTTGGCGTTGGCGATGCGGCCGGTGGCCGGGTCGGTGACGGTCTCCTCGAGCAGCGCCATCCCGATGCCGCCGACCGTGGCGCCGATGATCTGGCTGTTGGCGGTCTTTTCGTTGAGGATGCGCCCGCCGTCGATCGCCGACACGACCCGTGCGACCTGCACCAGGCCCAGATCGGGGTCGACGCGGACCTCGACGAACCGGGCGGCGAAGGCGCCGGCGGGTGCCATGCCGACGTCCTGAGCCTTGGGTGGGGCGCTGTCGCCGTCGGCGGTCAGCTCGTCCAGGCCGTGGCGGGCGAGGATGTCGCCGTAGGCCTCGCCGCGAGCCGGTTCGTTGATGCGATGGATGCGGCCGTCGGCGACCGTCACGTCATCGAGGCGGCATCCGCGCAGGGGTGAGCCGGGATCGTCCGCGACCGTGTCGAGGAATGCCTGGATGGCCTTCCGGCAGGCCGCCTGGACGGCGGCACCTAGGGCCGCGGTCAGGCCCGAGCCGCCAGCCGGGGGTGCCATCGGCATGTCGGTGTCGCCGAGGCCGAACCGGACTTGATCGAGCCGGAGGCCCAGCAGTTCGGCGGACAGCTGGGTCATCACGGTGTAGGTGCCGGTGCCGATGTCGGTCGCGGCGCTGCGCATGCCGTAACCCACCAGCCAGCTCCCGTCGCGCATCGAGCCCGGCCGCGGGTCGCGGGCCCACCAGCCGAACCGCTCGGCGCCCTGCTCGTAGCAGGCACGCAGCGCCTTGCTCGACCACGGCAGGCCGAGCTGCGGGTGGTCCTCGGCGTAGTTGCGCAGCCGCAGCTCGAGCGGGTCCATCCCGATGGCATAGGCGAGCTCGTCCAGGGCGGATTCCAGCGCGAAGTTGCCCTGTGCCTCGCCCGGCGCACGCATGAACGTCGGGTCAGGGATGTTCAGCCGCGCCTGCAAGTCCCGGGTGTCCACGTTGGGGCAGGCGTACGCCGTGGCCGAGTCCGCCGCGACCGGCTCGTAGGTTTCGTCCTCCACCGCGATCGAGGACTTGGCTTCATGGTCGAGCGCGGTCAGGTGCCCGCTGCGGTCCGCGCCGAGCCTGACGTGCTGGACGGTCCTGGTCCGGTGCCCGATACCGGTGAACATCTGCGGGCGGGTCAGCACCAGCTTCACCGGCCGCCCGGCCGTCCGCGCCGCCAGCGCCGCCAGGACAACGTGCGGCCAGACCCGCAGCCCGGCACCGAACCCGCCCCCGACGAACGGCGCAAGCACCCGGACCCCGCTCTCGGGGACCCCGAAGGCCGCCGCGAGCGTCGCCCGGAAACTGTGGGGCCACTGGTTGGAGTCGTGGACGGTGAGTGAGTCACCGTCCCAGAACGCGACCGTGGCGAACAACCCCATCGGGTTGTTGGTCTCGTCCGGCGTGGTGTAGGTCGCCTCGACCGTGACGTCGGCAGACGCCAGCCCGGCGGCCACGTCGCCACGGTGCGCATCCAGCCCCCACGGGTTGGTCAGCACCTCCGCCCGTGGGTCGTCGAGGTCCAGCAGCGGCTCGGACGGCTCGTAATCGACCTCGATCACGCGAGCCGCGGCGGTCGCCTGCTCGGCCGTCTCGGCCACCACCACGCCGATGTACTGGCCGTAGTGCAGGATCCGGTTGTCCTGCAGCGGCGGTGGCGGCTGCCGCCAGGCCGGGGTGTCGGGGCCGCGCCTGAGCTTCGGGGCGTTGCGATGGGTGATGACGGCCAGTACGCCCGGCGCGGCCTCGGCGGCCGCGACCTCGATCCGGCGGATCCGCCCGGCGGCCACCGTGGCGCGCACGAGCACGGCGTGCGCCATATTGGCAAAGCTGAAGTCGCCAGGGTACGGCGCGGAGCCGGTTACCTTCAGCGGGCCGTCCACCCGGTCAACGCCCGGCCCGATCAGCCGGACAGCCTCGATGGTGGTCATGGCGTCACCCCTGTCACGGTGTGCAGGGCCCGCACCAGCGTCCGTTTTGCCAGCTCGACTTTGAACGCGGTGCCGGGCACGGTGAACGGGTCGCGCACCGTGGCCTCGGCCGCGGCGCGGAAGGTCTCGCCGGTGGCCGGCGTGTCGCGCAGCACGCGCTCGGCGTCCCAGGCGCGCCACGGGACCGTTCCGACACCGCCGAGGCCGACCCGCGCGTCGCGGATCACCCCGTCCTCGAGTACCACGGCCACCCCTGCCGAGGTGAGCGCGAACTCATACGAGGTACGGTCGCGGACCTTGAGGTACGTCGACCGTGCGTCCTGGGGCAGCAGCGGAATCTCGATCTCGGTGATCAGCTCGCCGTGCGCCAGGACGTTTTCGATGTCGGGGGTATCACCGGGTTCGAGATAGAACTCGGTGAGCGG
>WNFN01255129.1_pt1 | contig 17323 bp, 11 predicted proteins | sample 5400161 | NCBI WGS metagenome assembly WNFN01 (sample SAMN13153353, study PRJNA577476) | soil metagenome | isolation source: 80 cm saprolite on Douglas fir-dominated hillslope | place: USA:California | collected 2013-09-17 | reverse complement strand
AAATCGATCGATGAGCTGACGGCCGAAATGGCCGAGTCTGCGACTGCGATCATGCAAGGTTCAGGCGCGATGAAGGCGGCTCTGCTTTCCGATCAACAACGACTTGAATCCGAGTCCGATGCGAGCATTGGCGAGACCGAGCGTTTGATTGCCATGCTCGCGGCCGGCGGCTTCCTGCTGGGCGGAGTATTGGCCGTGTTACTGGGCAAGGGAATTTCCCGACCCATGACCGCAATGTGCAAGGCCATGCGCGAACTCGCCGGCGGCAATTTCGATGTCGTGCTGCCTGGCCTCGGGCGCAGGGATGAACTCGGCGAGATGGCGGCCGCGGTGGAAGAGTTCAAGCTGCAGGCCATCGCCAAGGCGGAACGGGATGCCGCCGCGCAGGATGCCCAGAACCGCGCCAGCAGCGCGGCGCGCCGTACCGAACTCATTCGTTTCGCCGACGATTTCGAAGCGGCGGTAGGCGCCATCGTTTCGAACGTCTCGTCATCAGCCGTGCAACTCGAGTCGGCCGCCGGAACGTTGACGCGGACCGCGGAAACCACGCAGAACTTGTCGAGCCGGGTCGCCGGCGCATCGGAGGAGGCGTCCAGCAACATGCAATCGGTCGCCACCGCCACCGAGGAGCTTTCCGCCTCGGTCGACGAGATCGGAAGACGGGTGCGCGAATCCAACAAGATCGCGGAGGCAGCGGTGCTTCAGGCGCAGCAGACCGACGGGCGCATCGGCAAGTTGTCACGCGCCGCGCAGCAGATCGGCGACGTGGTCAAGCTGATCACGGCGATTGCCGAGCAGACCAATCTGCTGGCGCTGAATGCAACGATCGAATCCGCCCGCATCGTCCCACATTTCCGGCATGCAGGACGCGACGCAGGAATCGGTGGCAGCCATCAAGGAAATCGGCGGCACGATCGCCGAGATATCGAACATCGCGTCATCGATTGCGAGCGCGGTGGAGCAACAAAGCTCGGCAACCCGGGAAATCGCGCGCAGCGTCCAGACCGTCGCCCAGGGAACCCAGCAAGCTGCCGCCAATATCATGCAAGTGAATCGCGGCGCCACCGAAACCGGGACGGCGTCGGAAGAGGTTTTGAATTCCGCAAAATCGCTCTCGACCGAAAGCACGCGCTTGCGCGAGGAACTCGACCGCTTCATGGCGAATATCCGCGCGGCTTGAGCTTACGATTTAGACGGTGTCATCATCCGCGAAAGCGGATGATCCAGTATTCCGTGACGGTTCGGCTCTCATGCGGGTCGGCGATTACTGGATACCTGCTTTCGCGGGGTATGACGATCTATTCGTCGCGATGAAACTGCCGCCTCAGCTCGGTCTTGGCGCGCTGCAATCGGTCGCGTTGCACTTTCGGCAAGGTCTTGCCGGCGCGGTTGACATAAAAGGTCAGCATCGAGAGCGCGGAGCGATAGGCGCCTGCTTTGCGGCGTGAACTTCGTTCCGCCGAGCGCTTGAGCGATGCCGCGATTTTCTTCGCGTTGGTGTGTTTGAAGACGCCGTGTTTCAGATCGAGCGCGTTGCTTTCCTGCGTTACTCGCTGCGGCCAGCGCTTTGGCGACGCCTTCTTCGGCGATGATTTCTCCGCGCTGAACTTGCCTTCCTCACTGTCGTTTTACGCGTACGTTTGCTGGCCGTTTTGCGCGTTGCTGCCTTGCGCGAATAGGCTGTTCTTCGATGCTCAGCCATGATCAACTCCATGTCGTTGCAGCCGAAAACGGGCGCAGACCCAATCGGTTCCCTTGGCGCGATGCGGGAACTCCTGCGTCCCCAACGCGTTGGTGAATGTGGCTGATATGAAGATTGTCGCCCTCACGTTTGAGATCCTCGGAACGTCACATTCCCGGGTATTTTCTCATTGGTTTGATGCGATGGATTTGCGGCGATCGCTGCGCCATTCGGCATTGAATCACGGTCCTTCCGTTTTCGTGAATTCATGAGCGGCAAGCATTGGAGCAGTGCGGCATGGTTGCCCCGAGCGATGCGACAATTGTTTCGGCTGATGTCGCAGCGGCGCCGATACAAGGGCATGAAGATCGCGTCATCGAGACCAGCATTCCGGCGCGTCTGGACAATCTGCGCTGGAGCGGCTTTCACACCCGCGTCGTGCTTGCGCTCGGCATCACCTGGATTCTGGATGGTTTGGAGGTGACGCTGGCCGGCGCGCTGTCTGGCGCGTTGAAAGAAAGTTCGACGCTGCATTTCACCAATTTCGACGTCGGCTTTTCCAACAGCGCCTATCTCGCCGGCGCCGTGCTCGGCGCGCTCGGATTCGGCTGGCTCACCGACCGGATCGGGCGCAAGAAACTGTTCTTCATCACGCTGGCGGTCTATCTCACCGCCACGGCCGCCACCGCGCTGTCCTGGAATCTGGTGAGCTACGCGTTGTTTAGATTTCTTACCGGTGCCGGGATCGGCGGCGAATATACCGCGATCAATTCGACGATCCAGGAATTGGGGCCCGCGCGCTATCGCGGATGGACTGATCTGTTGATCAACGGCAGCTTCTGGATCGGCGCGGCCATGGGCGCGGTCAGCGCGATCGTCCTGCTCGATCCGGCGGTGATCGGCCCCGATCTCGGCTGGCGGCCGGCATACCTCACCGGCGCCTGTCTCGGCCTCGTGGGGTTCGTGATGCGGATGTGGATTCCGGAAAGCCCGCGCTGGCTGATGATTCACGGTCAGCCCGATCGCGCCCACGCGATTGTCGACGAGATCGAACGCTCGGCTATCGGAAAGGTGCAAGACCATCCTCAACATGGCCGCCAGCGCTCGATGGTCGGATTGGCGCTGATGACGGCGCAGGCGTTTTTCTACAACGCGATCTTCTTCACCTTTGCGCTGGTCTTGACCGACTTCTTCGGGATCGCGTCGAACCATGTCGGATGGTACATCTTGCCCTTCGCAGCCGGCAACTTCCTGGGCCCGCTGCTGCTCGGCCGGCTATTCGACACGCTCGGACGTCGCGCGATGATTACGTTCACCTACGCGGTTTCGGGCATTCTGCTCGCACTTTCGGGCTATCTGTTTTCGATCGGCATGTTGAGCGCACAGACCCAGACCATCGCCTGGATGGTGATCTTCTTTTTTGCTTCGCCGGCCGCAAGTGCTGCGTATCTCACGGTCAGTGAGACCTTTCCGCTGGAGGTCCGGGCGCTCGCGATCGCGCTGTTCTATGCGATTGGAACCGGAATTGGCGGCGTCGTTGGTCCGGCTCTGTTCGGTGCCTTGATCGACACCGGATCGCGCAACAGCGTTTTCGCAGGTTATCTGCTGGGATCGGGATTGATGATCGGGGCAGCCGTCATCGCGTGGCGTTATTGTATCGCGGCCGAGCGCCGATCGCTGGAATCGGTCGCACGGCCGCTTGCCTTTGTGGAGTAGCATGAAATGAATCAGGACTTGAGCGATCGGGATTTGGACGATCAGGATTTGGCAGATAGAGACTTGCTAGACAAAGATTTGGCCGAGGCGTCATTGCAACAAGACGATCCATCGCCGGTAAAAAAGTCGCCGAACACGGTTCTGGCGCCCAGCGAACTTGCGCGGCGGTTGGACGAGTGTGCAATTTTGCTCGATATCGACGGAACGCTGCTCGACCTCGCGCCGACGCCGCGCGAGGTGTGGGTGCCGCCGGGGCTTGCCGCAACGCTCAACGGCCTGCTGATGCGGACCTCGGGTGCCCTTGCGCTGGTCAGCGGGCGTTCGCTGAATGACATCGATCTGATTTTTGCGCCCGAACAGTTTCCGGCCGTCGGAGGCCACGGCGCGGAAATGCGAATCTCGACCATTGCCAGGCTCAGTCCGGGCATTCTGCTTGAAGACAAGGGCTATTCGCTGGCGCTTCACTACCGGCTGGCCCCGCATGCGGAGAAGGCGATTTACGAGGCGGTATCGCTGATCAGGGCCGATCTGCCCAACGCGCCGATCGAGGTGCTTCCTGGAAAATGCGTCTGCGAGATCAAGCATTCTGGCTTTAACAAGGCAACCGGCGTGCTCGAGCTGATGACCCACGAACCTTTCAGGGGCCGCCGTCCGATTTTTATCGGCGACGATGTCACCGACGAAACGGTATTCGCCATCATGCCCGATCTTGATGGTCTGGCATTCTCGGTGGGCCGGCGCGCACAAGGCGTGGCCGACCATTTCGACGAGCCCCGTGATGTGCGCGAATGGCTCGCGCGGCTGCTCGATACCGAAAAGGCCGCAGTCCGACCATGATGGTTCCATGACGGGTGCCGGATTCTCCCGGCGTCGGTGGAATCGAGGCGGTTTTGCGGGCGTCCGGATGTTCCGGCAAAAAATTCTTTTTGCGTTGACTCGCCGAGTTCCGCCCCTGCAGCGCCCGAATTTGGTTTGATTTCGTTGAAAGGGTGACGGGGAACCATATTGATGAATGGTTGTTAACTTGCGAGCATCAGGAGGGGAAGCAGTGAACCTCGTTGTCGTTTCAAACCGCGTGGCGCGCGGCAAGGCGAGTGAGCCCATGACGGGGGGGTTGGCGGCTGCTTTGCTGCCGGTAGTGGAGAAATCCGGCGCGATTTGGGTGGGTTCCAGTGGCCGCGTTCGTGACGGCGCGCAGAAGGAACCGTTCGCCGAAATCGAAGCGCTGGGTGCAGGCGCGCTGGCGATGTTGGATTTGCCGGCCGCGCATTACGGCGGATATTACGAAGGCTTTGCAAATTCGGCATTGTGGCCGGCGCTGCATTCGCGCACCGATCTGATCAGCGCCTCGCAGGAAGACTATCTCTCCTATCGCGAAGTGAACGCCTTCATGGCGCGCGCGCTGCTGCGCTTCAAGAAGCCCGACACGGTATTCTGGGTTCAGGATTATCACTTCCTGGCGCTGGGGGCGGAGCTGCGCGATCTCGGCGTCACCCAGCCGACCGGGTTCTTCCTGCACACACCATGGCCGGCGCGTGCGATCATGGAAGGAGTTCCTCACCATGGCGAATTGGTCGAGGCAATGCTGGCCTATGACTTGATCGGACTCCAGACCGAGGACGACTATGAGAATTTTCTCGGATATCTTTCAGCGGACCTTGGTCTCGCGATCGAAGACGGGGTGGTAACGTCGCGTTACGGCACATCGCGCATCGCGGTATTTCCGATCGGTATTGATCCGGAGAAATTCGCCCAGCAATCGGCCAAGGCCGTTTCCCATCCCGATGTGTCGCGGTTGCGGCGCAGCCTGAATGGCGAGAAGCTGGCGATCGGTGTCGATCGGCTGGACTATTCCAAGGGGCTGATCAACCGCATCACTGCATTCGACCGCATGTGGGCCATGCAGCCGGCGCTTGCGCGCACCGTCTCGCTGCTGCAGATCGCGAACCCGTCGCGGGGCGGGATCGAGGCCTATGGCAACCTGCAAAATGAACTCGCGAAGCTGGTGAGCGATGTCAACGGCCGCCATGGCGAAGTCGACTGGACCCCGATCCGCTATCTCAACAAGGGCTATGGCCAGTACGTGCTGGCGGGCCTCTATCGTACCGCCCAGGTCGGCGTGGTGACGCCGCTGCATGACGGCATGAATCTCGTTGCCAAGGAATATGTCGCCGCACAAAACCCTGCCGATCCGGGCGTGCTGGTGTTATCGAAATTCGCCGGTGCTGCGAACGAGCTCGACACGGCGCTGCTGGTGAATCCGCATGATATCGACGGCATGGCGCGGACCGTCGCGATCGCGCTCTCGATGCCCCTGACGGAACGGCGCATGCGCTGGGAGGCGATGATGGTGAAACTTCGCGCCGGCACCATCCAGCGCTGGTTTGCCGACTTCGTCGACGCGCTGCAGGAGACCCATCTCGACAAGGTTGCGTCAGAACCGCTGATCGCGGAAACGCCGACATTGTTTCCGCTTCGCTCGGTCAATGCCGACGCGCGGTATCATTAGAGCATGATCCGGAAAAGCTTGCCCTCGGACTTGATCCGGGGGTGGGTACCGGTTTTCCGAAGAGATCATGCTCAACAAAAAGATAGAGCGGGATGACGATTCGAAGAAAAGTCATTCCGCTCTAGTAACAATACGATACGCCATCGAGCACGGCACAGCGCGCCTTGAATGGCGAACTCGGATTATCCATCGGCACTGCGCCGTTTCCCTTCCCGACGAACACGCCGGGCCCGACGATCACCGACGATTTGTTGCCGATGATGACGCTGGGATTTGGCGACGTCAGGCTCGATCGCGTGCCGTCGGGCCAGAGGATCGCGTCGCCTGACAGCAAGCCCCGCCGGCCGTCAGCGCAACTCACATTGGTTCCCTCGCGGGTGCAGGCTTGCGCCATCGCGGGCGCGCTGCCGGCTGCGGCGATGATCGCCGACATGAGAATCGAGAACACAAGCGCCCGTTCGATGGTCATGCCGCTCTCCGCCTGCCGGGTTGTCGCTGTTGTCAATCGTCGCCCGTAACCGGTTTCCGATTCAAGGCCTAAAAGGTCGAAAGTCGACCGCTCGCGCAATGTCAAATTATCAAGACTATTCAAATGGTTGGGGAAATTGCCGCCGGTATGGCCGCAGTCACTTGCAAAAGTCGTCGGGCCCCTTCAAGACAGGCCATCCGGAGAGATGGCCGAGTGGCTTAAGGCGCACGCTTGGAAAGCGTGTGTGCGGGAAACCGTACCGTGGGTTCGAATCCCACTCTCTCCGCCAGATCTACGCTGCAGCCCGCCGCGCTATCCGGCAGCCTTCGGCCATACGATGGCTCGCTTGTGCCAGGCGTCTCTCAGGGGCGTTCATACCAATTCGACTCTTGCATGATGGCCAGCCGCAGCGGCGAGACGTTGGTCGCGCGTAAGCAACGGAGCGTCGAGCGCTTCGGCAAGGGCGACGTAGACGGCATCATAGGCCGTGAGATTGTTCCGCAAATCCCAGACACGCGGCAAAAGGAAATCATGCGGGTATCGGCGGAAGGGAAAGTCAGCGAGGTCGGCGAGAGCCGCGCGGCCGCGTTCGCTGTCGATCTCGCCCTTTGCCGCATACCGGCGGATGACCTGCGCAACTTCGATGTCGAGCAGATGAGGCGCATGCAGCGTCTGTTGAGGTTCGAATAGCCGTTCTTCCACCGCCCGTGCCGCCGGTGTGCGGAGGAGCGCCTCGAGCAAGGCCGAGGCGTCGACGACGATCATTGGCGATCACGTTCAGCGCGGATTGCCTGAACTAGTGACACCGAGGGGGTCATTCCGGGACGGCGCTCCAGGCGCGCGCGCAATTCATCGAGCGTCGGCCGCTCGGCGACTTGGCGAATTTCACTGAGCAGGTAATCGGAGAGCGACATGCCCGCCAGCGCCGCGCGCGATTTGAGCCGACGGTGCAGAGCATCCGGAACATTACGAATTTGGATCATCGCGGTCATGTGCTAAACATAAACACATGTGGCGCACATGTCAACGTGACGTGGCTGTCGCGCTACTGCGGCGCCGGCGGGTCGGCACCATCATAGGGATATAGCGTAGGACTGACACTCTCTCCGCCATATCCTATTGAAATATAAGGTAAATTTTGGTATTTCGATGGGTTGAGCCCCGGATTGCTTCTGGGCGGGACAGGGTTTGGAAAACCAGCCTAATCCTTTCTGAAATTCGGTCGAGAGCCGAGCTTAACTGCGCATGCCTTTGTTTGTGCACCCTTCACACAAACGAAGATACCGGTCTCTTCGACCGCCGATTTCATCATGGCGCGCGACGCGCGTCGGAGGCGATCTAAGCCGCCAACCCGGCGACTGCGTTGTCCCGAGTCCTGATGAGACTGTGATGGGCTTCGCTTTTTATCGTCACCAAACATCGAGATCGCGTCTCAATATTGTTGGCGCGCCATTCAGAACAAAAACGCGAACTCGTATGTTATTGATATTACAAGATAAGTAGCTAAGCTCGATTGTCAGGCGGTTGCTGACGGAGCATTGTAACGTGTGCTCGATGCCTCGTAACCCGGAGAGCCCTTGCTCATTCGCGGCCCCTTGGGCCCAACCGGGACCCTTCGCGCGACGCCCCTTGCGAAATCGCGGCGGCCCATCTAAATGTATATCCCAATTGGATATACACGAAGATAAGGCGATGACAACTTCCACGATATTCACGAGCAATCGCAGCCAAGCCGTCCGGTTGCCGAAGGCCGTTGCCTTCCCAGCGGGAGTACATCAGGTGGATATTTTGAAGATTGGCCGCAGCCGCTTGATCGTGCCGCAGGGCAAACGGTGGGACGACTTGTTTCAGAAGGGGCCGCACGCAAGTGACGACTTCATGGTCGTGCGTGAGCAGCCGCAGGCCGAGGAGCGCGAGCCGCTCTGATGCTCACTTACATGCTCGATACCAATATCTGCATCTATGTGATGAAGAATTATCCGCCGAATCTGCTGGAAAAATTCAACGCACTTGCCGACCAACTCTGCATCTCCAGCATCACGCTTGGCGAGTTGCACTATGGTGCGGAGAAATCAGCTCGCCGCTCCGACAATCTGACCGCGATCGAGCATTTTGTGGCGCGCCTCGATGTCTTGGCGTTCGAGGCTAAAGCTGCTGCGCACTACGGGCAGGTTCGGGCGGAACTGGAGCGCGCGGGAACTCCCTGCGGCCCGCACGACATGCAGATTGGCGGCCATGCCCGCAGCGAGGGCCTGATCGTCGTGACCAATAATATGCGCGAGTTCAGCCGCATGCCGGGAATCAGAGCCGAGAACTGGGTCTGACCGAAGCGAAAGTGCATCTCCGCCGCGCACAATTCCAGAAACAGTGGACGGAATCCAATTTGGCTGCAACGGGCTGGCAAATACATTAACTTTGTGTGCGAACCGGTAACCTATAATGGGAAGTCTTCGGGACGAAGCCGATGCGAGTTGTCAGCGATTCAGCCGAGCTGTTCAGGCATGTGAGTGCCGAGAAAGCGGCGTTCTATCGTTGCATCATGGATGTCTTCGCCGCGGCCAAACGACAATATCGCCTGCAACTCCGCCCCGACGAGGTGCTTGCCGAAGCCCGCTGGCCTGACGCTCCGCCCCGCATCGAAGACGTCAGCACAGCACTCACCCAGCTTGCAGCCTGGGGCAACCTTGAATCTCAGCCCGATACTGCGCGGGTTTCCAGCCTGAGCGATTTCTACCGCGCACGCTTTCTCTATCGGCTCTCGCAGGGCGGCGAAGCGGTCGAGGCGGCGCTGGCCCTGTTCGTGCAGACCCTGCAGCGCCGCGCCGAACTGCAAACCGTGGCGCTCGAAGACATCGCCAGCCGGCTGCAGGCGCTGCGGACGCTGGCCGATGCCCCCGAAGCCGACGTGGCCAAGATCCACGAGACGCTGCGCGACCTGGTGCGGGTGTTCGAGAGCCTGGCCGAAAACGCCCAGGCCTTCATGGCCGGCGTTGCCCGCAGCATCGAGCTGCAGCAGGCCGAGGCGGATGCGGTGGCCAGCTACAAGCGCCGGCTGATCGACTATCTCGAGCGTTTCATGGGCGATTTGGTGCGGCGCTCCGACACCATCGCCAGTCTGATCGTCGTCCTGGAACCGAAGATTGACGCCCTGCTGCAGCAGGTCGCCGCGCGCGAAGCGCGCGATGCCGCCCCCGGCGATGCGCAGGATCGCGCCGACGCCCAGACGCTGTACCGGACTGCCTGGCGCGAACGCTGGACCGGTCTGCGCGGCTGGTTTTTCCGCAGTGGCTACGAGCCCTCCCAGGCCGAACTGTTGCGGGCGCGGGCCCGGTCAGCGATCCCGCAATTGCTGGGCGCGATCGCCGCGCTCAACGAGCGCCGCAGCGGCCGCAGCGACCGCTCCGCGGATTTCCGCGTGCTCGGCGGCTGGTTCGCGGGCTGTGCCGACGATGGCGAGGCGCACCGGCTGGCGCGCGCCACCTTCGCGCTCAATCCGGCACGGCATTTTTCGCTCAATACCGACGCCGAGGCCGACCTGCCGGCCTCGACGCGATGGGCCGACGCGCCGCCGCTGACGATCCATCCGCGGCTGCGCGAATATGGCGAGGCCGCGCCGCGCGGCGCGCTGGCACGGGTGCGGGATCGCGCCGAAGCCCGCGCGCGGCTGGCGCTGGAACTCGCCGAAGAATCGCTGCAGATCGAGGCGGCGCGGCTGCGCCTCGCCACCGGCCAGCCGACCCGACTGTCCGATCTCGGCGAACTCGACGTCCATGCCTTCCATCTGTTGCTGGGATTGCTCGGTGAGGTGCTGACCGAGCAGATTGGACCGGACAGCAGCGCACAACGGCAGACCGGCGACGGCTTGCTGCATATCAGCCTGACGCCGCTGACCGCCGACAGCCAAGCCACGATCCGGACGCCGCACGGCTTGTTTGCCGGGCGCGACCATCTGGTCACCATCACCCCGACGCGAGACAGCAGATGACGGCCACTGTCGGCAGCAGCAGGGACAGCCGCAGCATCGGCCAGCAACAGCGCCGGTTCCAGAACGAGGAATTTCGCAGCGCGGTGCGGGCTTTGCTGATGACGCCGCTGATCAGCCCGGACCACGAGGATTTTCCCGCGATCCGCCGCCAGGCCGACGCGCTGCGCGATTTCTTTGCGCGCGAAACCGGCTGGCCGCTGCAGATCGAACACGAAGGTGCCCGGCTTTATAAGAGGCCAGGAGACCTCGCCAGCACAATGCGCGGCCTGCCGCAGTATGATCGCCGCCGTTACGTACTGCTGTGCCTGGCCTGCGCGGTGCTGGAACGCGCCGAGCCGCAGATCACCCTGCGCCTGCTGGGTGAGCGACTTTTGCATTTTGCCGCCGAACCGTCGCTGGCAGCTGCCGGCTTCGGCTTCACGCTCGGCGCTGTCCACGAGCGGCGCGAACTGGTGGCGGTGTGCCGCACCCTGCTCGACCTCGGCGTGCTGCAGCGGGTCGCCGGCGACGAAGACGCCTTTGTGAATGCCGGAGGCGATCAGGCCGATGCGCTGTACGACGTGCAGCGCCGCGCCCTCGCCGGTATGCTGGCTGCGGTGCGGGGGCCGTCGACGTTCCGGCCGGAAGATGCGCCGGTCACACTCGAGCAGCGGCTGCATGCCCTGGTCGACGAACATGTGGCTGACAGCGACGAGGGCCGACGCACTGCGCTGCGCCGCCAGCTGGCACGCCGGCTGCTCGACGATCCTGTGGTCTATATCGACAGCCTGGATGCGGAGGCCCGGGCCTATTTCATCAACCAGCGCGGCGTGATGGCCGCCCGGCTGTGCGACGCCACCGGGCTGATCGCCGAGCAACGCGCCGAAGGCCTGGCTCTGGCCGACGAGGCCGGTGCACTGACCGATGTGGCGATGCCCGCCGAAGGCACCGATGCCCACGCCACGCTACTGGTCGCCGAATTCCTGGCCACCGCCGAGCGGCGACGGCGGGAGATCCCGGGCGACGCGCGGCTGTTCGCCGCGATCATCCGCGGGCAGGACGTGATCGATTTCCTGCGCGACAGCAAGAACAGCTATGGCAAATACTGGCGCAAATCGGCCCGTGAACCCGGCGCCGAACGCGAACTAGCCGAGATAGCGCTTGAGCGACTGGAAAAGCTGCAATTGATCGTGCGCGATGCCGACACCATCCACCCGCGCCCGGCGCTCGCCCGCTTCGCGCTCGGCGCGGCCGAAATCCGTGAAACCCGGGGCCGGCCGCGTGCCGCCGCCGATCTGCCGTTCGGTCCGATATGAACGAGCGCCCGGCTGAATTCGCCGCACTGTCCGAGCGACCCGCATTGCCGATTCCGACCCGGCAACGCTGGCAGCCGCTGCGGCTCGGACTGGTGGAGCTATTCCATTACGATAGCGAGGAATTCTGGTTCCGCGACGGCCACCTGTTGCTGCGCGGAAACAACGGCACGGGCAAGTCCAAAGTGCTGTCGCTGACCCTGCCGTTCCTGCTCGATGCCCAGCTCAAGTCCTCGCGCGTCGAGCCCGACGGCGACAGCGGCAAGAGGATGTCCTGGAATCTGCTGATGGGCAGCTATGACCGCCGCATCGGCTATGCCTGGATCGAGTTCGCCCGCCTCGCCGACGACGGCACGCCGCGTTACCTTACACTCGGCGCCGGGCTTTCCGCGGTCGCGGCGCGTCCGCAGGTCGACAGCTGGTTCTTCGTGCTGGAAGATGCCAGCGGCGCACGCATCAACCAGGATCTCTGGTTGACCAGCGACCAGCGCGTGGTGCTGACCAGGGAACGGTTGCGCGACGCGCTACAGGGCCGCGGCCAGCTGTTCGAGACTGCCGCGAGCTACCGCCGCGCCGTGGATGAGCGATTGTATCATCTCGGCACCCGGCGCTACGACGCCCTGATAGATACGCTGATCCAGCTGCGGCAGCCGCAATTGTCAAAGAAACCCGACGAGAGCGCGCTGTCGGATGCGCTCACCGAAGCTCTGCCGCCGCTGGCCCCTGAATTACTCGGCGACGTCGCCGAGGCGCTTGGCCAGCTCGAGGAAGATCGCCGCCAACTCGAGGAATACCAGGCGCTGGCCCGGGCCGTCGAGCGCTTCGATCAGCGCTACCGCGTGTATGCCGGCACCCAGAGCCGGCGGCAGGCCCGCGCGCTACGCCAGGCCCAGAGCGAGTTCGACAGCGCCAGCCGGGCGCGCGGCGAAGCCCAGGCCCGGCTAGAAACCGCCACGATCGCAGAAGCCGGCGCCGAGCAGGCCCACGACGCGGCGGAGCTGGCGCTGACCCGTGAGCGCACTCGGCTCGACACCCTGCGTGAAGACCCGACGATGCAGGACGCCAATCGGCTGGACGCCGCCGCGAAAGACGCCGCGGCGCGGCAACGTGCGCGCGAGGCCGCCACCACCGCGGTCGACCAGGCGCGGCGGCGACTGCGACGCAGCACCGAGGAAACCGAACACGCGGCGCAGCGCATGGCGCAAGCCGAACGTCACATGACCGGCCTGCGTCGCGACTGCGCCACTCACGGCGAAACCGCAGGCCTGACCGTCTCGCATAGCGAGAGCCCGCTGGCGATTCTCGATGCCGCCGATCTCGCGGCGTTGGCGCCACTGGCTTTCGACCAGGCCTGCGCCGGGCTTCGCAGCCTGGTGCTCGGTCGGCGCGAACAGATCGCGGTGTTGCGGCAGCGCCACGCCGAGCTGGCGGCGGCCGAATCCCGGCAGCAGCAATGCCGGCAGGCCCGCGACCAACGACAGGATGCCGTCGAGGCGGCGGCGCAACGCCGCGAGCAGACCGATACGGAGGTCGAGCAGCAGGGCCGCCAACTGATCGAGGCCTGGGAGCGTCACTTCGGCAGCATCCAGCAGCTGCACGTCAGCTCCGACGACAGTGTCGCAGCGCTTGCGGCGCTGGCCGACTGGGTGCTCGGGCTGGATGGCGACAATCCGGCGCGACATTGCCTGCAGGCGGCGCAACAGCAGGCCAGCCTGCGTCTGGCGCAACGGCGCGTCTCGCTCGACGGGCAGCGTCAGACCCTGCAGGCCGAGCGCGACGCCCTCGACGACGAACGCCACCGTCTCGAAGCGGGCATCGATACCGCGCCGCCATTGCCCGCGACACGTGACGCCGCCGTAAGAACCGCGCGCGCGGGTGCGCCGCTCTGGCAGTTGGTGGATTTTCGCGACACCGTTACCGCTGCGCAGCGCGCCGGCCTCGAAGCCGCGCTCGAAGCGGCCGGCCTGCTCGATGCGTGGGTGTCGCCCGACGGCCGGCTGCAGGCCGGCGACGGAGGTGTGCTGTTGCACGACACCCAGGTCCTGCAGCGGCAGCCGCATCCGCAATCGCTGGCCGCATGGTTGCACCCCGATGTGCCGGCCGATGGCACGGTGCCGGCCGCGCTGATCGAGCAGGTGCTGGCGGGCATCGCCTGCGCCGACGACGATCCCGCCGACAGCGAAGCCTGGGTCGCCCCCGACGGCCGCTTTCGCCTCGCCGCGCTGGCCGGCGCCTGGGCCAAACCCGCGGCGGTCCATATCGGCTATGCCGCCCGCGCCGCGGCCCGTGCGCGGCGGCTAGCCGAGATCGCCGAGCGCCTGACGCAACTCGCCGACGACCTCGAAGTCGTGCGCGCGATGGCCGCGCAACTTGCCCTTGATCAGGATCTGGCCGCCGAGGAATGGCGGCTGGCGCCGGCCGACGAGGCTTTACGCAACGCCCATCTCGCCGCCGCCGCCAGCGCCCGCGAAGTCCAGACTGCTCGTCAGCTCTTGGCCGAGGCCGACCGTCAGCACCAGGAGGCCGACCAAGCGCTGCAGACGGTGCGGCAACGACTGGCGGTCGATGCCGCCGATCTGCGACTGCCCGCGTCAGCAGCGGAATTGCCGGCAGTCGAGACAGCGCTCAGCCAGTACCACGATGCCCAGCTCGGCCTCGCGCAGGCGATCCGCGAGGTTCGTGTCGCACTGCCCGATCTGCAGCGGCATCGCCGCCGCGAGAGCGAAGCCCGCGACGAACTGGTCAGGCAGGCCGAACAGCTGGCGATGGCCCGTATCGAGGCGGAAGAGGCCGCGGTCCGGCACCAGGTGCTGCGCGATGCGGTCGGGACCAAGGTCGAGGAACTGCACCGGCAACTGGCCGAGGCTGGCGCCGCCGTGCTTGCCAGCGATGAGGCCTTGAAACTGGCGCGCAGGACGCTGGCTGCCGCCGGCGAAGCCCGCGCGATCGCCGGTGAGCAAGCCACGACAGCTAACGCGGCGTTCCAGCATCGCAGCGACGCGCGCAGCGAAGCGGTGGCGCGATTCCAGCGCTTCGCGGCTACCGGCCTGCTGTCAGCCGCGTTGCCGCAGACCGAACTGCCCGATCCGGACAGCCCCTGGACCATCGATCCCGCGCTGACCCTGGCGCGTCGCACCGAACAGGCATTGTCCGAGCTCAAGGACGACGACGACGCCTGGACCCGGGTGCAACGGCAGATAGGCGAGGACCTCACCGAGCTGCAGCGCGCGCTCAGCGCGCTTGGCCACCAGGCCCAGGCTGAGCAGAGCGACTGGGGCCTGGTGGCCCACATCATCTATCAGAATCGGCCCGAGCGCCCAGATCGCCTCGCCGCGCGGTTGGCCCAGGAGATCGCCCAGCGTGGCGAATTGCTCACCGCGAAAGAGCGCGCGGTGCTGGAGAATCACCTGCAGGCCGAAATCGCCGCCGAGGTGCAGCGACTGCTGCAGGCGGCCGATACTCAGCGCGATGCCATCAACCGCGAACTCTACGCCCGCCCGACCTCCACCGGGGTCCGCTATCGTCTGCTGTGGCAGCCGCTGGCCGAAGAGGAAGGCGCGCCGGTTGGCCTCGAAGCGGCGCGCAAGCGCCTGCTCAACACCAATGCGGATCTGTGGTCGGCGGAGGATCGCGCGGTGGTCGGCGCCATGCTGCAGCAGCGCATCGCCGCCGAGCGCGAGCTCGCCGATGCGGGCGCCGGCAGGGATGGCGGTGGCAGCCTCATCGAGCAGCTCGCCCGCGCGCTGGACTATCGGCGCTGGCATCGCTTCCGGGTCGAGCGCTGGCAGGACGGTCATTGGCGTAAGCTGTCCGGCCCGGCCTCCAGCGGCGAACGCGCGCTCGGCCTCACCGTGCCGCTGTTCGCCGCGGTCGCCAGCTTCTACAGCCAGGGGAGTTCCTCCCTGGCGCCGCGGCTGATGCTGCTCGATGAAGCCTTCGCCGGCATCGACGATACCGCACGGGCGCATTGCATGGGTTTGATCCGCGAGTTCGATCTCGACTTCGTCATCACCAGCGAACGTGAATGGGCCTGCTACGCCGAACTACCCGGCGTCGCCATCTGCCAGCTGCAGCGGCGTGAAGGCATCGACGCGGTGTTCGTGTCGCGCTGGAGTTGGGACGGCCGCGCCAAGATCCGCCAGGATGATCCCGACCGCAGATTTGCGCCGCCATGAGTTCCTCGGCCGACTCACGTCTGCAACGCCTGCTTGGCGGCGACCATTTCGCCGTGCTGCGCAAGCGCCTGCGTCGGCGCTTCGAACGCGCCCCGCTCGACGCCGTGGTTGACACCTTTCGTATCGGCAAGCTCACCAGAGAGGAACATGCCGCATTGGCTTCGCTGCTCGGCCGTCCGCTGCGTTACGCCAATTCCTTGCAAGTCGATGTTCGCCTCGTCGATGCTGCGTTCCGGAACGCCGGCATCGCCACGTCGCTGCGCGACGCACTCGTGCAGCTCGATGGCCCCATTACGAATCTAGCCACGACGCGCCTCACGCTACAAGCGCTGTGGTCGGACGTGCTGAGCGCCTGCGCCAATCGTGAACTGATTGAATTGCTGCAGGCTCCGGCGGGCATCGGGCTGCTCAAGCGTCTTTCCAGGCAGAGCCCGCCGGCGGCGCTGCAGCTCTGTCATCGCGTCGAAGCGGTGTTGCAACGCCTGCCGGCGAGCGGCATCACGCGTTCGCAATTGGCCGCCGAGGTGCTGGGCGACGCGCACGCGCTCGACAGCGGCCAGCCGACGGCGACCTTGGTGCTGGCTGCCTGGCGTCAGGTGATCGCCGGGACCGACGCCAACCATGATTGCGTCGATATCGAGGCCACGGAAGGCAGCGAGATGGGACTGGACAACGGCGCGGAACGCGACCGCGACGTCTGGGCCAAGGCCGGCGTGCTCGTCAATGAATTGGCGCGCCCGGCGCTCTTCCTGAACCTGCCCTTGCGCGATGCGGAACGCCGCGATCCATCGCCGGGAGAACCTGTTTACGCATCGCTGCGGTCGCTGTTGCGTTCGCCGCCGCAGTGGGATGTAGCGAATCGCAAGGTCTATGTCTGTGAGAATCCCAACATGGTTGCGATCGCCGCCGATCGCTGGGGCCCCGATTGCGCGCCGCTGGTCTGCACCGACGGCATGCCCGCCGCGGCGCAGCGATGCCTGCTGTCGCAACTGGCGAAAGCACGTGCGCAGCTTTGCTATCATGGTGATTTCGATTGGCCGGGAATACGGATTGGCAACCACGTCATGCGAGAGCACGGCGCCCAATCCTGGCGCTTCGGCGCCGCCGACTATGAGGCCGCCGTCGACTGGGCCACAGGTCTTGGACAGACTCTCACGGGAACGGCTGTCCGAGCATTGTGGGACGAAGAGTTGATTGCTGCCATGCAGCGACACCGGCTCTCCATTGCCGAAGAAGCTCTAGCCGGTTTACTGTTGGAGGATCTCAAGCCCCCATAATGACCGGGTTTGCGGTTTTATTCTGAATGGTGGCAATTTGGCGCGCCACGGCCGATGAAGTTGGGCACTATTGCTTCGCCGTGGCGCTATGATGCGATGCGCGTTGGTTTCGCGTTGTACGCGTTCGCGCGCCGTTTTGGCCGCGACCGCTGCGCCTTTTGACTGCCCGCTGGTGACCGCGTAAGATGCGGCCATGGACATAACCATTCATATTCCCGA
>WNFN01253575.1_pt1 | contig 17349 bp, 14 predicted proteins | sample 5400161 | NCBI WGS metagenome assembly WNFN01 (sample SAMN13153353, study PRJNA577476) | soil metagenome | isolation source: 80 cm saprolite on Douglas fir-dominated hillslope | place: USA:California | collected 2013-09-17 | reverse complement strand
GGCGTAAACAACGCGGGAGACGTTTCCGGGTTTTACGTCGATAGTGCCGGCGTCAACCACGGATTCCTCTTGCACAATGGTGTGGTAACGATACTCGATTTTCCTGGTGCTACCCTCACGCAGGCCTTCGGTTTGAACAATCGGCATCAGGTGGTAGGGATTTACATGGACGCGGCTGGCAATACGCATGGCTTTCTGTATGACGCCACGGCCCTCGAATTTCAGTCGGTAAACGACCCCAGAGGCGTCGATACGACGGACATCAATGGGATCAACGACGTTGGTCAGATTGTCGGATTTTTTGTTGACCCGATAACTGGGAACACGAATGGTTTTGTCGGCAGAATAGCCCGTTGTGTCGACTAGGAACTGCAGTTCACTCCAGGAGATTCAGGCGGGATGGTCTTCGCAAGGCTGTCTCGCCTGTTTTAGCACCTGCCTTCTGCCAGCGAAATTCATCGAACGGACGCGCGTGCCTGCTTTCGTCTTCGGGTTATTCTCGATGCGAAGCGTTCCGTTAAGGTGCCCTTAGTTGTATACATTCCCGCTAAGAGAACTTAAGACGTTGAGAGTAACTCTCTACTCGAATGACGAGAAAAAAAGCGAGGAGCGTTTTCCATACGCTTGGCAATTGAAGATTGGCTTAATGTGCCTTAAGGATTGCGTCTGCCACGCGCGCCGCCTCCACCGCAGGCTTCACGTCGTGGGTGCGGAGGATATGGGCTCCCTTGAGAATGAGCGCGGTCTGGGTGGCCAGCGTTCCGAACAAGCGATCTTCGGGAGGGGCATCCTTGCCATCTTTTGCGAGAGTGCGGCCTACAAAGGATTTTCGCGACGTACCCGCCAGCAGGGGGAATCCCGCAGCCTGTAGCTCGCTGAAGCGTGACAACAGCGGATAGTTCTCGTCGAAACTCTTGCCGAAACCAAATCCGGGGTCGAGCACAATCCGCTCCCGGCGCACGCCGGAGAGGATGGCGGTCTCCGCCCATTCCTTGAGCTCGCGCTTGACCAGCAGCACTACGTCGCCGACGGGCGGCAGGGTTCGCCATTCGTCGGGGCGTCCGCGCATGTGCATGAGGACCGCGCCACACTTCAGTTCGGCGACGGTCTTTGCCATCTGCGGATCCCAGCGGAAGCCGCCGACGTCGTTTACGATCTCGGCTCCAGCGCTGATTGCGGCGCGGGCCACGGTCGCCTTGTACGTATCGACGGAGAGGATGGCCTGGGGATGTTTCTTCTTCAGTGCCGCTATCACCGGTAGGACACGCTTCATTTCTTCCTCGGCGGTCACCGGATTCCCTGCGGGAGTTTTGCGTAATTCGGCGTTCTGGCCGGCGCCGCCCGGTACCGCTACACGCGTACCAGGACGCGTGGATTCTCCGCCGATGTCGAGAATGTCAGCGCCTTCATTCAGCAAATGTTCTGCGTATTCGATGGCCTGGTCCCGGTCCAGATACAAACCGCCGTCAGAGAAGGAGTCCGGCGTGACGTTCACGATCCCCATGATCAGCGTGCGCTTCCCGAGTTCCAGCGCTCGGGCACCCAGGTTCCATTGGAAGACTGCTCTCATGGCGCACGATTCTAAATGACGCCGCTCGAAATAATGAAGAACGGCTTCGGCAGGATTGTGCGCGGGCAGGAAGATCAGCTTACGCGAGGATCGGGTTCGGGAATTCGCTATCTGCTGCGTCGGGCCGCGCCTTGCCGCTTGCGCATTGCGTGGACGGCCCCGGGACCGGTGCCGGTCGGGGGTTTCCGCATTCCATCCAACAGCTCTTTGACGACTACCGCATTATTGTGCTTCTCATTTTTCGACGCAAACAGAAGTGTCAGGCGCTTTTTCTTGTGCGCCAGGGCGTAGAGTTTGCGCAATTCGATGTCAGCTTCGGGATGCCGCGAAAGCTCCTTTAGATATTTCTTGCGAAAGGTTAGCCAATGGCTGGGCTGGGCATGGAACCACTTGCGCAATTCGTTGGAGGGAGCCAGCTTTCGCAGCCACTCGTCGACCTGGGCTTGCGCCTTGGTCAGGCCGCGGGGCCAAAGGCGGTCAACCAGCACGCGTGATCCGTCTGTGCGCGACACCGCCTCATAGACTCGCTTGACCGCGACCGGCATGGCTTTAATCTATGATTGTAAACTGCGGCGGTTGTGAGGCGCGGCGCTTGCTGTGCTTGTGCGAAACGAGAGAATTCATGCGGCTGTTGAACTTGGAGTCTATTCGGCGACGAAGATGGGATCGCCAACAGTGTCGCAGCTTTGTTTTCACGACGGTGATTGCCTTGCTCGTCATCTCGACGCTTGTATTGACACTTACGGGCTGTGACGTTGAGAGGCGCAGGTCAGATGCTGAACTTGGTCTCACACCGCAACAAGCAGCAGGACGTAAAGTGTACGACCAGTATTGTGACCGTTGCCACGAACCCTATTCCACCCGCGGCAAGAAGGGTCCGGGGCTCAAGGGAGTCTTTCAACACCAATATCTTTCTCTCAGCGGGCTCCCTGCGAATGACGAACGGGTCGCGGACATCGTGAACCACGGACGCAATGAAATGCCCGGGTTCAGCCAGACACTCAGCCCACAAGACGTCCAGGATCTGCTGGCCTACATGCATACTCTTTAGCAGAGACTTTCGGGCTTCCTCATTCCTAGCGTCCTAAAATTCATCAACCACGAAGGATACGAAGGGGCACAAAGGGAATGCTTAGAGGGATTCATATCTTTGTTGAGAACGAGATCACCGTGGGACGTGACTTCGTGTCCTTTGTGGTTGATGACTTTTAGCACACTACCCTTCATTCCTTTGCGCTGCGGTACGCCTGCGATTTCGTGGGATAATTCCTGAGTGAAAAGCACGGCCAAGTCGGAGCTTTTTCGGAAGCTGCCTTCCGTGGACGAACTGGTGCGCACTTCGCCGATCGCTGCGCTTGCTGCCAGCCAGGGAGCGGCTGCTGTAACGGATGCTGCGCGGGCCGTTGTCGACTGGCTGCGGGAGGAAATTTCTTCGGGACTGCTGGACGAACAGGGCCTCGACTTGGCGCTCTCGGGCGTTGCAGGAGCAATCGAAGAACAACTCCGCCGGGTGCACCGCTTCTCACTGCGCTCAGTGATCAATGCCACCGGGGTTATCCTGCATACCAATCTTGGCCGCGCGCCGCTGGCCGAATCTGCGATTGATCATATCCGGGAGACGTCAGCGACTTATTCGAATCTGGAGTTTGATGTTGAAGGCGGGGAGCGCGGCAAGCGGGATGTCCACGTGGGGCGGTTGTTTCAGAGACTGCTTAGTGACGAGAACTTTGCGGATGGGGGCAGTGTAACCGCACCGACGAAAACCGCCGAGCTTCGCTCGGCTGGACAGCCGAGGGCGGCTGTCCCCACACAAGCACCTGTACCCACACGAGCACCCGTCCCCACACTAGCCGATATTTCTACCATCGTTGTTAATAATAATGCTGCTGCGGTTCTGCTCGTGCTCAATACGCTTGCCGATGGCGGAGAAGTTATTGTCTCGCGTGGGGAACTGGTTGAGATTGGCGGTTCGTTCCGCATTCCGGACGTGATGGCGAAATCTGGGGCGATTCTGCGGGAAGTCGGCACTACGAACCGAACTCGCATTTCCGACTATGAGCACGCCCTTAGCGAGCGCACCAAGTTGTTGCTGCGCGTGCACCGCTCAAACTTCGCGATTACCGGATTCACCGAGCAGGCTTCCACCGCGGGACTTGTGGCCCTGGCCCGGAAGCGTGGGCTGCCATTGGTGGAAGACCTGGGGAGCGGCGCGCTTGTGGAGCTGCAGTCTATTGGAATCGGCGAACCCAGCGTCCTTGACAGCGTCCGGGCCGGGGTGGATGTCGTGACTTACAGCGGAGACAAACTTCTCGGTGGGCCGCAAGCGGGGCTGATCAGCGGCCGGCGTGAGTTGATCGCGCGCATGCGCTCGAATTCGCTGTTCCGCGCCTTGCGCGTGGACAAGCTTACTTATGCTGCGCTTGAAGCAACGCTGCTGGCTTATGTGAGGCGCGACCACCATGCCATCCCCACGCTGCGGATGATGCGTCTCACGAAGGATGAGATTGGCAGGCGCGCCGAGAAATTGGCGGCACAGATCAAGTCGTCGACCTTGCCCTCCAAGTTGCAAGTTGAGGTGATCGACGGAGAATCCGTGATTGGCGGAGGTGCTGCGCCATCTTCGGTGTTGCCGAGCCGACGGCTGGCATTGACGTGCAGCGATCTCAGCGCCGACGAGTTAGCAGGCCGCCTGCGCGCGAACGATCCTCCGATCATCGCGAGGATCGAAGAAGGGCGTGTGCTGCTGGATTTGCGAACAGTATTTCCGGCACAGGATGCCGCGCTGGCTGCGGCTCTTCAGCGAATCGCCGCTTGACTTTCCCGCATCAAAACGACCTTGGCTCTCCTTTACACCATTGGACATTCGACGCGCCCTCTCGCCGATCTGATCGAGGCGCTGCAGGCGCACACGATTCAAACCCTGGTTGATATCCGTGCCTTTCCCATGTCGCGCCGGCTGCCACAGTTCAATCGCGACGCGCTCGAAAAGAGCCTGCCGGTGGTGGGGATCCGCTATGTCTGGATGCAGGCTCTGGGAGGCTATCGCAAGAAAATTGTGGAGGACTCGCCCAATATCGGTTTGCGCAATGCGAGCTTTCGCAACTACGCCGACTACATGCTGACGCCAGAATTTAATAGAGCAATGGGGGAATTGGTGTCGCTGGCCGAGAGCTCGCGCACCGCGTACATGTGCGCGGAGCGGGTTTATTTTCGTTGCCACCGCATGCTGGTCTCTGACTGGCTGGTAGGGCACGGCCACGACGTGATGCATATCGACGGAAGCGGCGCCGCCAAACCGCATCAGCTTACCAAGGAAGCCCGTATGATCGAGGGCGAACTGATTTACCGCGGGGATAGACTGCTATAGAGGCTGCGGAAAAATACAGTGTGAGTACCTCAGAGGCTGAAGCCCTCATTGAAAACAGGGCCCAATCGCAGCGCTGAAAGCGCTGCGCCACCCAAAACCGGAGTTTTTTCGCAGCCTCTATAAGCGTTTGAGAATGAAATCATGATCGTGGGGACGGGGATTGATATCGCCGAAGTTCTACGCGTTCGGCATGCGATCGAGCGCTTCGGGGACCGCTTTCTGCAGCGCATTTTTACCGCGGGAGAGATCCGCTACTGCGACTCCAAGGCAAATCGCATCGAGCGTTACGCCGCGCGCTTTGCCGCCAAGGAGGCCGCGATGAAGGCCCTGGGCACGGGCTGGAATCACGGCGTGCGCTGGCGCGATTGCGAGGTCGTGCGCATGCCTGGCGGCCGCCCGACTATCAGCTTTCACGGCCGAGCCGCGGAGTTCGCCGCACGGTTGGGCGTCAAGAATGCAGCGCTCTCGCTGTCGCATACCGCCGAGCAGGCGATCGCGCAAGTTATCCTCGAAAACTGATCGGCGGCTCAGTGTGAGATGGAAGCGAGCCAAACGCGCGATTGTTGCGTCGCAAAGAACGCGACGCGTCGCGCGGCTCGCCCAGGTCCTTCACTGCGCAAAAAACGCTTGTTCAGGATGACACGCCGTAGGTGACGAGCAACGGTTATGGGCACGATCACCTTCTGCTAGACTCTTGCCTTCCGAACTCTTATGTCCGTGACCACGAGTACGACTCCGATGTCGCTCGCCAGCAGGAGCGAAATTCCAGAGAGAATTCTGCTCGCTGGGCTGGCGCTCACCAGCTTCTCGGCGTTGCTGCTCGAACTCTCACTGACGCGGCTGTTTTCTGTGGTGCTGTTTTACCACTTTGCGTTTCTCGCCATTTCGATTGCGCTGCTGGGCCTTGGCGCCGGGGGAGTCTTTGCGTATCTGCTAAAGACGAAACTTGGCGCGGTGGACACACGCTGGCTGGCCGCGCGATTGTGCATGGCAAATTCTGTGGTCGTCCTGGCGGTGTTGGAGATCGTCCTGCACGTTCCCGTGGCTCTCGAAGTGTCGGGGGCAAATTTCCTGCATCTGACTGTGCTCTATCTGGCCGCAGCGGTGCCATTTTTTCTGACGGGATTGCTTTTTTCGGTTGTATTCGCGCGGGAAGCCCATCGCATTCCGCGGCTTTACGGGGCGGACCTGTGCGGAGGCGCGCTGGCATGCCTGGCCGTCGTGTTCCTGTTGAACTGGATCGGAGGGCCAAACACGATCCTGTTTGCGGGCGTCACCATGGTGGCAGCGGGCGCCGTGTGGGCTGAATCGAGAATTACCCGCCGGACTGCGGGGTTGTTTGCAATCGCGCTAGTCGGCCTCATCGCTGCGAACCACTCAGGCCAACTCATCGATGTGGTCTATGCCAAGGGGATGTTTCGGGATCCAGACTGGGTCGAATTCGCACGCTGGAATGCGCTGTCGCGAGTCGAAGTGGATCGCCAGGGTCAAGCCAAGGCTATTGTCATCGACGCTGATGCTTCCACGTTCATCATGAATTGCGACCTGGCGCACTGGCATGGTTCGGAGTGGGAGCGCAATCTCATGGCGGCTCCGCCTGCGTTGGCCAATGTTCTGCGTCCGCGTGGGGAGTTCGCAATTATCGGGCCGGGCGGTGGGGTTGACGTGCTCCGCGCCGTCGCGACCGGCAGTCCCAGCGTTACCGGGATTGAGATCAATCCCATCATCGCCAATACGATCATGCGTGGGCGGTATGCGGACTATGCGCAACATATCTACGAACGTCCGGAAGTGCACATTCACGTGACCGACGGCCGATCTTACCTGCGCTCGACGCCGCAGCAGTTCGACGTGGTGCAAATGACGCTGGTGGACACCTGGGCCTCGACTGCGGCGGGCGCTTTCGCCCTGAGCGAGAACAATCTCTACACGGTGGAAGCCTTCCGGGAATATTTCGAGCACCTAAAACCGGACGGCATCGTCGCCATAACCCGGTGGGAATTCCGCCAGCCGCGGGAGGCTCTGCGCGTAGTTTCGGTGGCGATGCAAGCGTTGCATAACCTTGGCGTGGGCAATCCGGCGCACAACTTTATCGTGGCTTCGCAAGGGGCGTTTGACGAAGACGGGATTCCAGTTGTGGTGCTGGCCAAGAAAACTGCGTTTACCGCGGAGGAAGAGTCTGCGGTGCGGGCTCACTTCGACCGGTATGGCGAACTCGATCCGCTCTATCTGCCCTCGGAGCGGGGCCATAACGCGTTTTCTGATCTGATCGCCAGCAACGATCCTTATAGGTTTGCGCAGAGCTATGCCTACAACGTAGCTCCGGTCAGCGATAACGCACCGTTCTTTTTCTTCACGCTCAAGGCCGGGCAAATCCTCCAGCAGGGGCTGCGGCAGGCCATCGATTGGAAGGTAAACCTTGGAGTCCTGGTTTTACTTCTTGTCCTGATGATTTCCGTGGTGGCTGTGATTGCTTTTCTGGTTCTGCCGCTGGCACTGAGAGGAGGGAGCCGGCGACACTCGCCGTTGCCGCTGCTCTACTTCGTCGCGGTGGGCCTCGGCTACATCCTGGTGGAGATCGCCTTCATCCAGCGCTTTGTGCTTTTCCTGGGACATCCCACGTACGCACTTACGGTTGTGATTTTTCTTCTGATGCTTTCGAGCGGGGCGGGCAGCCTGTTCTCGCGCCTCTGGCTTCCCCGGACCGAGATGGTCTGGGTGCCATTGGCGCTGGTGATCGCAACCCTGATTTTCGACCTCTTCTTTATGCCCAGCAGATTGGCGGTTCTGGTGGGACTGGGATTGGGCTATCGATTTCTGATCAGCGCCGTCCTGCTCGTGCCTCTTGGCTTCGTGATGGGGATGCCTTTCCCCACAGGCTTGCGCGCACTGGACCCGGCTGGCCGGGGCTCCTCCGAACAGCAGTCCGCTGCGGATAACGCGGTCGAGTGGGCGTGGGCGATGAACGCAGCGGCCAGCGTTCTTGGATCGGTGCTGGCCATCGTGATTGCCATACAGTTCGGATTGAACGTCACCCTTGCTTGCGGAGCCGGCGCCTACCTTTTGGCCCTGTTGCTAACTTCTGCACTGCATTCCAAAGCCACTTAGACCGAGCCCCGGTTTTGTTATGATGCAGCGAGGGGTTGGTCGCGAGTGCGAGCTGTTGGCGCGACGGAGAGAAACCACACGCAAACTGGCGCTATGAGGAAATCTTTTGCCTAGCCAGAAGCAGCTCAAGTGGTCGCAACTGCGGGTTGGGATCACGGTGATCGTTGCTAGTTTGTTCCTGGCACTGCTCCTGTTCCTGATGAGCGGAACGGTCGGCATGTTTACCACCCACATCACTCTCAAATCCTACTTCGACAATATCAGCGGCTTGCGTGTAGGTGCTCCCGTACGACTGAGCGGCGTCGACATCGGAAACGTGTCGAAAATCCGGATCGTTCCCGACAAGGATAAGCAGCTTACGCCCGTGGAAATTACAATGAAGGTGAGCACGAAGTACCTCTTCAGCCTGCGCCGCGATTCGCTGACGTCGCTCGAAACCGCCGGCGTGCTGGGTGAGTATTACCTGGACATCGATAGCTCCCAGGCCATCGCCCCTACGGTGCAGGATGGCGACGTTCTGGCTACGCGGGTCCATCCGGATTTCAACCAGGTGGTTCGCTCCAGCCAAGGTACCTTGCAGAATATGGACGCGTTGCTCAAGCGCCTGGATCGGATCGTCGCCTTCGTGGAGAGTGGCAAGGGTTCCATTGGCAAGCTGATTTACGATCCGACGCTGTATGACCGCTTCTCCTCAACGGTGTACGAGTTCAAGGGAATCGTGGACCAGATCTCCAAAGGACAAGGCAGTCTGGGATCGCTTATCAGCAGCGACGAAGCTTACAAGAAGTTCACCGCCACACTCGACAAAATGAATGCCGTGATCGATGACTTGCAGCAGGGAAAGGGAACGGCCGGAAAGTTCTTGAAAGATCCGTCGTTGTATAACAATGCCAACGACACCGTGGCAAACATGAGGAAGCTGACCGAGGACATCAACGCCGGCAAAGGCACCCTGGGCAAGCTGACAAAAGACGAGGAGCTGGCCCGCAAACTGGATAACACGATCAGCAGACTCTCAGCCCTGACCAGCGGCCTGGAAGCAGGCCAAGGCACGGCGGGAAGGCTTTTCAAGGATGAATCGCTCTACAACAATGCGAGCGAGATGCTGGTCGAGAGCCGCAACCTGGTCAAAGCCATCCGGGAAAATCCCAAGAAGTATCTCAGCATAAAATTGCACGTCTTCTGAGGTGAGGACTCCGAGGCCCTTCGGGGGCTGAAGCCCATAGAATAAAGAGAAATCTTATCGCAGCGCTGAAAGCGCTGCGCCACCCAAAAGCACATACAATTCAAAACAAAAGCCCACACAACTCAAACCTAGGTTCGCACGCGGACCGCTTAGTGCTCGCCGATTCCGAAGACCATTCCGAGCAGCAGGATCAGCAGCACGCCCAGGGAGATCCAGCCGTACTTCCAGTCTTTTTCGCGAAAAAAAAGAACGCAGGCGACGAGCACGCGAACCACGGGAGTGGCCAGCATCAAGAGCACACCGGCGCGCTCAATGTCCAAGGGAAGATGACCACTGACAAATAGCCCGGCGATCAGTCCGGCCAGCATGATGAAGAAGCAGCCGAACGCACCGATGCGCAGCACAAGCCCGACCGCGCGGTCGAACTCGGGTTCTCGCACCTGGCTCATGCGGCGCCTCCGCTCGCCAGATGTACAAGCAAATGTCCGGCAAGATAAAGCATGATCGCGACCAGCAGATAAACTACGTACCGCGCGTGAATGCGAGGCGCCAGCCGTGCGCCCAGCAGTGAGCCCAGGAAGACCCCGACGGCCAAAGGAGCGGCGATGTTCACCAGCGGCACATTCATGAAGAGATACATTACGGGGACCTTGATGGGCCCACCGCCAATTCCGAGCAGACCGGAGAGAGCTCCGGCCACCAATGATGCGCACAGACCAAGGGGATAACGTTGGGGTTCGTACGGAGGGATCACGAACTCCCCATCGCTTGAGGGCGGGGCTTCGTCCCCGGGCTTGATTTTTCCGCCGCGCCACAGAATCGTAATGGAGCTGTACAGAAGGAAGCCGGCAAACAAGCCTTCGAGCGCATTGCGGTTGAAGTAGCCGACCAGATAGGCGGTAATCGCGGCGCCAATCGCCGTGGCCAGTTCGAGCGTCATGCCCAGACGAATGTCGGTGGTGTGCCGCTGCAGGTGCACGGAAGAACTGGCCGCGGAAGTCGTGATGACCGCCACCAGGCTGGTGCCAATCGCCTGACGAATCGGAATGCCAAAATACAGAGCCAAGATGGGGGACAGCAGAATGCCGCCGCCGATGCCGGTAATCGCTCCCAGCAAGCCGGCAAAGAAGCCAAGCACAACCAGCAGGACGCTCACCACGTAGAGCGGAACCTCCGGCTGGCGCTCGGGCCGCGGGAAGTGTCGCCCATCGCTGATTTCAGAAGAACGATTTCGGCTGCTCCGGAAAGGAACATGAGCGAGTTAGGATACCACTCGCGGCTTCGAGGTAGCATCCGCCTGCTCGTGCGCGTGGTAACTGGAGCGCACCAGCGGTCCAGACTCGACGTGGCGGAAGCCGAACCGCATGGCCTCATCTCGCAGGTAGGTAAATTCCGCGGGCGTGTAGAAGCGGGCAATCGGCAAGTGATCCTTGGACGGGCGCAAGTACTGACCGACGGTGAGAATGTCGACGCCGCGCATTCCGAGATCGCGGAAGACTTCCACCAACTCGTCCGAGGTTTCGCCCAAGCCAACCATGACGCCGCTTTTTGTGACCATGCCGGGAGCGAACTTCTTCGCGTTCTCCAACAATGTGAGCGTGCGCTCGTAGCGGGCGCCGGAGCGTACGGCGCGATAGAGTCGTGGCACGGTCTCGGTGTTGTGGTTCAGCACATCGGGATTCGCGTCGAGAACAACTTTCAACGCTTCATCCAGTCCTTGAAAATCAGGGACCAAGACCTCAATGCGGCAGTCGGGAATGAGTTGGCGAATCTCTCGGATGGTCTCGGCAAAGATTTTGGCGCCGCCGAGGTTGTCATCGTCGCGGTTCACGCTGGTCACAACCGCGTGCTTTAAGCCCAGAGTGGCTACAGCCTCGGCTACCCGGCGCGGTTCGTCCCAGTCGATGGGCCCGGGCCTTCCCTTGGGCACGGCGCAAAAACCACAACGCCGCGTGCAGATATCACCCAGCAGCATGAACGTCGCGGTGCGATGATTCCAACACTCGCCGATGTTCGGACACTGGGCCGATTCGCAAACGGTATGCAGTCCCAGATCGCGAGCCAATTTCTTCAGGTTGTGGAAGTTGTCGCCGACGGGAGCTTTGGCTCGCAGCCATTCGGGCTTGGGCAGCCGGGGCGGCGGCCCGATCTCGATCTGGATCAACTGGGAGGTTCCTGCCATCGTTTTGATTCTACCAGTTTGGGCTCGGCTCCTTCGGGCCGACGTGCCGCCTTCCATCGTCCGGGGCGACTTCAGTCATCCGGAGGAAGCTAGGGATCCCTCGCGTTGCTCGGGATGACAATCTTCTTTCTTACTTCCTTCTTCATCCGGCTTCGACTAGGCCGTAGGTGTGCTGCCAGCGGCCCCGCATGTAGACCAGGGCACGGCTGATTTCTTCGGGCGAAATCTCGGGGCTCGGTCCTGCGATTACGGCCGCCGCTTCGCGTTTGGCAGCTTCAAGCAACTCGCGGTCGCGAATGATGTTGGCGATGCGGAAGCTCGGCATCCCCGCTTGCCGCGTGCCGAAGAACTCACCTGGTCCGCGCAGTTCAAGATCGAGCTCGGCAATCTGGAAGCCGTCGTTGGTGCGTACCATGGCGTCGAGACGCCGTTCGCCTTCTTCAGTGACCTTGCCCCCCGTCATGAGGACGCAGTAAGACTTTGCGGCTCCGCGGCCGATCCGCCCTCGCAACTGGTGAAGCTGCGCCAGGCCAAAGCGCTCGGCATGTTCGATCACCATCACCGTCGCGTTGGGCACGTCTACGCCCACTTCGATGACCGTGGTTGCGACCAGAATCTGCAGCTCGCCTTTCTGGAACATCCGCATGACCTGGTCTTTCAAAGCGGGGTCCAGACGCCCATGGAGGAGACCGACCTTCAGATCGGCGAAAGTATGGCCGCTGAGTTCGCGATACATCTTGATCGCTGCCTTGAGCTCGCTCTCTTCATTCTCTTCGATGACGGGATAGACCACGTAAGCCTGGTGTCCGGCGAGGACGTGTTTGCGAACAAAGTCCCAGACTTCCGGAGAGCGCTCGTCCGCTACGCGCCGGGTGACGATGGGCGTGCGCCCCGGCGGAAGTTCATCGAGCACACTGAGATCGAGATCGCCATACAAAGTTAAGGCGAGGGTGCGCGGAATCGGCGTGGCGGTCATCACCAGCACGTCTGGCTCGGGAGAGTTCCTGTCTGCGGCTCTGCCCTGAAATCCAGCGCTGGTAGCGGCTTCTGCCGTGTCCTTCAGATCGGAGATTGCGGCGCCGGACACGCGACTCTGGACTGGCTCCGTCGACTTCTTCATCAGCTTCAGCCGCTGCATCACTCCGAAGCGGTGTTGTTCGTCCACGATCACCAGCCCTAGCTTGGCGAACTCAACTTTTTCTTCCAGCAGGGCATGCGTACCGATCACCAACTGCGCGTTGCCTTGCGCGATGTGCCGGCGGATGTCGCGCTTGCGGTCGGCTTCCAGGGAACCGGTCAGCAGGACGATGCGATAGCCCGCCGCTTCTAGAATTTGCCGTGCGGAAAAATAGTGCTGCTGGGCGAGAATCTCCGTGGGCGCCATGAGCGCCACCTGGCATCCATTTTCGATGGCGATGATCGCGGCTTCGAAGCCTACGATGGTCTTGCCCGATCCCACATCCCCTTGCAGCAGACGCCGCATGGGATAAGGCTTTTCCATGTCGCCGGCAATTTCCTTCAGCACCCGCTTCTGTGCCGCAGTGGGATGAAATGGCAAAATTTTCTTGATTGCCGCCCGGACACGTTCGTCCAAGGCGAAGGCGATTCCAGTTTCGGCTTTCTGCTGCCGCCGCTTCAGTTCCAGACCCAATTCGATAAAGAAGAGCTCGTCAAAAATCAGGCGGACATGCGCCGGAGTGCGCCAGGACTGCAAGTCCTGCAAGCTCTCGCCTGGCTCGGGCCAGTGCACCTTCCAGAGCGCCTGTTGCGGCGAAACTAGTCCCAGGCGCGAACGTATTCCCGCGGGGATGGGTTCTGGAAGGTCCGGCGTCAGGCTTTCTAGTGCCGTCCGAATGACGCGGCGAAACCAGCGCGGCGTGAGGCGTGCTTGTCCGATGGACTCATAGATGGGCACGATGCGCCCGATTTCCAGCGATTCCGCCGCCTTTTTCTCCGCACCGGCGTCGCTGCCCGCTTCGGCGGGATCGCCCAGCATCTCGATCTGTGGCTGGATGATCTGAAGTTCCCCGCTGCGCTGGTCCTGTTCTACTTTCCCGTATAGCGCGACCATCTGGCCGGGTTTGAACTTGTCCTGCAGATAGGCGCCGTGAAACCAAAGACAGCGCAAGCGGGAGCGTCCCTGTCCGATGGTGAGCTGGAAGATCGGCATGCGGCGCGTGCGGAAGAGGCCGGAGTTGCGCACTTCGCCGATGACGGAAGCCATTTCTCCGGGGCGCAATTCATTGATCCCGCGCGGGTTCAGCCGGTCTTCATAGCGAAAGGGAAGATAGTGCAGAAGATCGTCGACGGTGTGGATGCCTTTTGCTGCCAGGACCTCCGCGATGCGCGGACCAATGCCCTTGACGTACTTTACAGGCGTAGCAAGTTCTAGCATGCGAAAGGTCTCAAAGGATGTTAGCAGGTGCAAACGGCAGTTGCTGAGAACCCGGCGACCGGCTGCCGGCAACCGGGTAGAGCTCCGATGGTGTCTAAAGCATGTGCGTACGGGTCAACTCGGTGCTGGTCAACCTCGTCCAGGCATTGCTCGCCGTGATGCTGGGAAATGTTGTTTATTTCCTGTTAGCGCCCTCTCTCCCACCCGTGGCCAGGCACCACCCATTCCGGCTGGACTTGGGAATGGTGTTGGATTTCTGGTTCTGTCTGGTTGCCTACGGCCTGATCCGCACCGCCCGGAGATGGAAGTAACCGAGATAGCTATGTGGTGGAACTGCGGCTTCTCAGATGCTGCTGGCATTTCGCGGGCAGGAGTGCCCGCGCCACACATTCAAAACCTCACATAAGAAAGACAATGTTGTACCCGAAAAGGGGTTACTTTCGGAACCTCGGTAAGGGCCGCTGCTGACGATAGAATCCCCTTGGAATGGCAAAAATTGCGGTTCTGTACGACGCGGGCCAGGCCGTTCTCTCCACCTTTGATTTGGACGAGGTGTTGCAGAGAATCCTTGGGATCGCGCGCGACTACTTCCATCTACAAAACGTGGCGATCCTGTTGCTTGACAAGGAGCCACAGCGGTTGTGCGTCCGCTCGCAGATTGGGTGGGATGCCGGAGAAGACAAACTTTCCCTGGGGTTCGGCGAAGGGATTACGGGAGCCGCCGCACTGAAGAAGCAACCGGTTTACGCCCCTGATGTCAGCAAGGATTCTCGTTACGTTTGTTCCGCAAAGTCTACACGGTCGGAATTGGCCGTTCCCCTGATGGTCCGGGATGAGGTCGTAGGCGTGCTCGACTGCCAAAGCGATCGCATCAATCACTTCGACAACGACACCATCGATCTGCTGACTCTATTTTCGACCCAGGCTTCCATGGCGCTGCAGAACGCGCGCCTTTATTCGCTGGAGCGGCAGCGGGCACGTCAGCTTCAGGCTATCAATGCAATTGCGCAGCAAAGTACAGCGGTTCTAGATCTGGAGGAGCTTCTGTCGCGCGTTTGCTGTCTGATTCAGGACGCCTTCCAGGTGTCACACGTTTCGCTCTTCTTGCGCGAGGAAGGCGATATGGTGCTCCGGGCACACCATGGGACTCTGAAGCCTCGCATCTCACAGGGCGGACGTTTATCTGCGAATCGCGAGCCCTGGTCGCGCATCCTGGCTACTGGGGGGACATTGATCGAAAAAGATCTTCTCTCCGCGCCGGATGCGGTCAGACTTTTTGAGGAGTGCGATTCCGGAATGAGTATCCCGCTCGTTTCCTTCGGACAGGTCCTGGGTGTGATTGGCCTGCACAGCTCAAATCCGGGTGCCTTCGGCGAGATGGACCTGCAATCCCTGGAGTCGGTGGCCGACATCTGCGCCACGTCGATTCAGAACGCCCACTATGTTGAGCGCGTCAAACAACTGGCTTATCTCGACGGCCTGACCGGCATCTTCAACCGCCGCTTTTTTGAGTTGCGGATTATGGAGGAGATTGAGCGCGCGCGTCGCTACGGTACGGGCATGGCCGTGATTATGGTCGACATCGATCAGTTCAAACGCCTGAATGACGAGTTCGGACACCTGCTGGGCGATGAGGTTTTGCGGCAAGTTTCGTCCGTCTTCCACCAGCAATTGCGCAAGATTGACGTGTTATGCCGTTATGGAGGAGAGGAGTTTGGAATCCTGCTGACCCAGACCAATGCTGAACATGCCATCAGCGTAGCTGAAAAACTTCGGAAGACCATCGAGCAGTGGCACCGTCACTGTCAGCGCGGGAGTCGCTGCCTTTCCGGATCATGGCACCACGCGGGATGACCTGGTCCGAGCCGCCGACACTGGTCTTTATGCCGCCAAACAAGCAGGACGAAATCATGTGTGTGCTGGAAGCCAGGCCCGTGGGACTTCCAACGGCCGCTAGAGCGCTTAGATATCCAGCCATTCGCCGCGCATCTCGTGCTGAAGGCGTTCCATTTCGTTTTTCAGTTTTTCCTGTTCTCTTTTAAGCTGTTGCTGAAGTTGCGGCTGCAATTCGCGCTTTAGTTTCGTCGCCTGCTCCAGTGCCAGCTTCTTCTGCTCGCAGAGCGTCTTGCGCATTTCCTGCGCAGCTTTACCGGCCTCTTCGGAGGCCAATTCCATTTGCGGCCGGAGTCGCGCGATTTCGGCTTGCACCTGGCTCAACTTCTGGTAAGAGTCGGCATTGAAAATGGGGAGTTCAAGGCCTTCTTCTTCGAAAATCTCTCCGGACTCTTTGTGCGGGGGCAAGGTCAGATTCAAGTTCTGTTCTTTCTTGTCGCGGATCACGCCAACGTTGACCGAGCCTCCGTTACCCGGGCGTAGAGCGTGCGTAAAGTCGCTGGTGTCATGCACCGGCTGGTCGTTCACCTTCACAATGACGTCTCCGGCGCGGAAACCGGCCTTCTCAGCGCGACTGCCTTTCTCCACCGAGCGGATGAGCACTCCTTTTCCATTCTTCACCCCGAAAAATTCGCCCAGCTGCGGGGTAAGGTTCTCTACCATCAGGCCGCTGCGCGCGGATGAGTGCACCATCACAACATTAATCTCAGGCATCACAAAGTCTGGAATATTGGGAACGGGCGGCACCGGCGGCATCTCTACGTGGAAGTCTTTCGATTTGGGATGACCCGTCCAGGCGTACTGTTTACGCCGGTCCGCCAACTGCACTTTAATGGTCAGCGGTTGACCGTCGCGGCTCAGTTCAAACGTCACGAGGCGTCCCGCGGGAGTCTCGCGGATCATGCGCTTGATTTGCACGCCACTCTCGATGGGCGTGCCATTCATGCTGAGGATGACGTCGTGCTCCTTGATGCCCGCCTTGCCCGCCGGAGCATCCTGGTCGACCATCGTTACTTCGACGCCTTTTTCCTCTTTCAACTTCAGCGCGCCCAGCCTGTCGGTAGTCACGTCCGAAATGTCCACTCCCAGGTAGGAGCCGGTGCCAGAATCCTCGCTGGACAATCCCCACGGCTGTGCCGGCGGGTCCACGGACCAGGACTGTGCTGCGTGCGACAGGCTGAGAAGTAACGGCAACACGGTGACGATGGTCAGAATATATTTCCGCATGTCAGTCCCTCGATAATCGATTTCGGAAAAGCGTCCGCGCCCGCGCAAACTCTACGAACTGGCCTCATAGATATTCCCGGAAGAACGGTGACGGCCCTCAGGGGCTAAAGCCCCGCATTCTTGTCGACCGTAGTGGCACGGCTAAAGCCGTGCCCGGATACGAATCCGAGGTTTTTCCGCAACCTCTTAAAGCCGTGCCTTCCCAACACCATTCATGAGACCAGTCTCAATCTCCACTCTGCTAGTGGTTCAAGCGCCTGAAACAGATGTCACCTGTGCTGGTTCGCACCTTCAACACCGGGCCGCCGCCGTTGAGCTTGCCTTCGGCGGTCAAGGTCTTCGGACCCCACTGGTCGCCTTCGCTGGTGATGTGAAGGTCGGGAAAATCTGACGTGATGCGATGCCCGTTTCCCATGTCCAC
>WNFN01011655.1_pt1 | contig 17349 bp, 18 predicted proteins | sample 5400161 | NCBI WGS metagenome assembly WNFN01 (sample SAMN13153353, study PRJNA577476) | soil metagenome | isolation source: 80 cm saprolite on Douglas fir-dominated hillslope | place: USA:California | collected 2013-09-17 | reverse complement strand
AACCAGGAGGCGCGCGGACAGGTTCGCGGAGAATGCGGCGTCCGTCCGGTAGTACGCGGCCAGCCGATACATGGCGCCAGCCACCGTGGGCAAGTCCTGATATCGGGAGTCGGAGCCGACCACAGTCCCCAAGCTCACGAGCTTCAGGGAATTGACGCTGCCGCGGCCGATGAACAGTGTCGAGTCGAGCGCGGACGTGGTAGACGAGCTGTCCCAGGTGACCCCTACGGCATCCCAGAGCGTCACCCCGTCGTCCCAGCCGGGCGAGATTTTCTCGTTCCAGCCCGTCATGCTCTCGAAGCCGCCGTTTGTCAGCTTGTCCGGCCCGAGTTGCGGATGAACCTCCCCCTTCGTAGCGAAGAAGAGGCCCAGGAGGGGCACCACGGTCGCGCTATTGGGGCTGGAGCCGTCCGACAGGTGCACGTACAGGTCGATGTAGGTGACGTGGTCCCAGGTCACGCCAGCGGCGTCCCAGAGGGTCACACCATCGTCCCAATGCGGCACCGTGGACGGGTCCGCCCCAAATGCCGCCACCGCGTAGAAGGTGCCCGCCGTGGCGATGCAGTCCGCAAGCGTCTCCGCACGCGTCAGCTCGCCGAGGGATGTCTCGACGCGGCCGACGTCGAGCAGGACCCCCGAGAACGTGTAGTTGAGCAGCCCGTTGTACTGGTAGGCCGTTCCGCTGTTCAAGGTCCAGTTCGCGGTCAGGGGCGCGCCCGGGAAGAACTCGAGGTACGGTCGCCTGGAAGCGCCGGAGTCCTCGACGAGATCGGAGAACGGGCGCAGATTGTCGATCAAGCCCATCGCGCCGTGGCCGCGATCGCTCACGACGGGCGCCCCTCGGGCGTGCGCGCGAGCAGCTCATCGGCCGCCAGCCGGCGCACCGCCGCTGTCATTGCCGCTGCGAGCCGGGAGTCGGGGCCTTGCAGCTCACTCACGTCAAGGCGGACCATGGCTTCGAGATGAAGACGCAGGCAGCGCTCCGGTGCCTCGAGAAGATTCCGGCAGACCCGCGCCGCCTGGACAAGTGCCTCGTGATACTCGCCGAAATGACGGCCGAATCGAGCGGAGACGAGGACGTTCATCGCCGCCAGCGCGGTCCCGCCGCGCGATGACGTCGCGAGGTACGGCGAGGCTCCCTCGACCACGAGGCCCATGGGCTCCATTCGGTTGCCCATCAATTGGGACCGGCATCGATGCGCCGCTGTGGAAACCAGTGCGCAGAGAAGACCGCCCCGCGCGAGCGCTCGGCGGCCGGCTGACTGGACGCCGCTTGACTGGCGCCGATGCTGCGCGCGATGCGTCTCTGAATGAAGGGGAAGGTCGCCATCACGGCGACTCCGAGGAGGAACCCGAGCACCACGAGGCCGAGCACGACCAAACCGAGGATCCAAATGGCGCTCATTCCGTACTCCGCTGGCCTGACAGGTACTTTCCGAGCTTGCTCTTGTCCTTCGGTTCCGCGGAGACCCGCGCCCGGTCGGACGGCGTGAGGCCGAACCGCGCCTCCATCGCCTGAATCGCCCGCCAGAGCTCCGTGGGCACCCGGCCCTCCTCGCGCACCACTTCCTGAAACTTCGCCCGTGCCGCGCACAGCTCCGCTAGCGCCTCGCCATCGACCTCCGTGAGCACACCGAGCCGGTCGAGCACAGGCGCGAGCCGGTCCCACTCCTTCCGGGCCTTCAACGGCATCCAGGCCGGAGGCGCCGCGCCTCGCTCGGGCATCGGCTCGTTCTTCGGCAGCGGACGATGCCCCGGGTTTCCGGTCAGAATCTTCAAGGCTGTCGGTTTCGGAGGTCTACCGGCCATCTAGGCCCCCCGATTTCGCGGGGGTTACCATTTCGCGCTCGAACACGCACGGGTAACAATCCGTTCCTCGTTTTCTGGCCACAGGGGATCGGACCCCCCTATCCCCCCTGCCCCTGCCCGCGCTCACCATCGGCCCCGCGCGTGCGTCTCTCTCGCCGTCTTCCGACTGTGATGCGAGCGGCAGAGAGGCATGAGGTTGCCCTGGTCGAACGGGTCGCCGCCGTCCCGGATCGGCAGCTTGTGATCGACGTCCGTCGCCTGCAGCGAGCACTCCGCGCACAGGCCTCCCGTCTGGGAGAGAGCCTCGATCCGGGCACGCCGCCACGCAGCGCTGCCGTAGATCGCCTTGATCGCGGCCCGGTCGGGCCGGCGCGCCTCGTACTCACGGGAGGCGGCCCGGCGGTGAGCCTGGCAACGGGCCGGCCCGCCGCCGGGCACGAGCGCGCTACACTGCGGCACGACGCACGCCTTTCTTGCTCGCGTCGGCATTCTCAGACCCAGACCCGTACAGAGCCCCAGACCCGTACAAAGAAAAAGCGGGGTAAATACCCGTTCCTGCGATGGCGCCCCACGCCAGCATCACCCCCCACCCCTACGCCCTCGCCGTTGCCCTTGGGCGGGCGCACTGGCCCGATGACGAGGTCGGGGCCGTCGCGCTCGACTGTTAAGCAACGGCCTCCCCCGCCACCACGACGATGTCTTCGGCCTCGACGGACGGCAGACCCGATCGGAGTCCGTCGATGCGCTCGATCAACTCCGGCTCACTGATGGCGAGCAACGCGAGTGCCGGGATTTCGTCTCGGAGCAAATGAACGCAGCCCGCGATGCGCCTCGCGATCGAGGGCCCGTCGCTGCGAATCACGCGCGCTTCGCTCTTGTTTCCCCGTCGCACGATCTCGGACACGGGGTTACGGTTCCGGGCCACGCGGAACATCTCCTGGACCTCGGCGCGGAAGGCGTCGATGAGTGGACTTGCCGTCGCCCGCAGCCGCGCCCGATTGGCGGCGATCGCGGCGTCGTCTCGAAGTTCGCTGTTGTGCAGGGCGGCGGCGGTAGCGCGCTTGGCCGAGAATGCCGCCAGGAGAGCCGCCTGGGCGGCAAGCAGCTTGTCATGGGCGGCGAGGTCGCTGTGGTCCGTCTCCGTCTCGATCCCGAGCCGCCGGGCGACTTCGGTCACGATCGCTTGAAGTTCCATTCGCTTCTCCATTCCTCAGCTCGCGCCGTTCAACAGCGCGTCGAGTTCGTCCCTGTTCAAAGCGCCTCGCCGCTGCAACGCATCCGCTACAACTTTGACCATCGCGGACCCGCGCCCGGTGGACAGCAGCCGGTGAGCGACGTCGATCAGCGCGAGCAAGCGCTCCTGCGCGTGCTGCGGCGGCAGCGGCGACCCCGCTGGAATCGTCTTGCGGATGTACGCGAGTGCCTGCTGGAAGTCGTAGTTCGCGGGCGTCAGGGCTCGCGGCTGCGACACACCGGCGACGAGCTGCTCGCCGACGCCGCCGGCGAGAAAAACCAGCGCGATCTGCTCCTCGAGCGACGGGACCAGGCTGCCCGCCCTGCACGCGTCCACACGGAGGGAGCCGGCAATCGGGCGTCGAGAGCTGAAGTCGATGATTGCCTGGCCCACGCCATGAAACGCGTTTGGCTCGATGACGTTGACGCGCTCGACTTCGAAGCCAAAAAGAATCGCCATGGAGGTATGTCCCCCTTCGTGCGCAGCACGCCAGAGAGGGACGGACACTTCCCCGTCACGGGCTGAGGGAAAAATCCAATTGCCGGCCACCTCGGACCAGATGCTGCCCACCGGCACCATGAGGCCGCGCGCGCGCCTCCTGGCCCGGTTCGCCGCCACCTCGCGCCGCATCGCTTCGTCGCAAGGGTCAGGAGTCGCCACGCCCTTTCGCGACTCGGGACGGCGCTCGCTCGTCAGCAATTCGAGAAACATGGCGGCGCGGGCTTTGGCCTTCGCGGCGTTCTCCGCTGTGGGGGCGTACTCAGCCCGACCGACGTCGACGTATCTGACTGTGACGTCACTCATGCCCGTGCCCCTCCGGCCGTCTCCGTCTCATCGACAACGGGCCCCGGGGCCGTGGCGGCCTCCACCGCGAGGCGGATTGCTTCGTGCGTCGTGACGTTCGCGTACCTGCCGTAGAGCCGGCGGCCGGCCATGGTCGCCGCGCGCGCGGTTGCCCAGCGGCACGTAGAGTCGATAGGCCAGGCGTTCCGATCACGGCACCAGAGAAAAACCACGTCGGCCAGCAAATCGCCGGACCTATCGGACGGCCAAGGCAACCGAACATTTTCGACATCGGCCTCGTCGAGTAGCACCTGGCGTGCTTCGCGCAGCCGTGCCGACCGCGGGTCCGCCGCCCACAAGGTGCGCAGTGGGATCATGCGATCCTCGACGCGACCTTCACGCGTGACGCCCCGGCGGCCAGGTCCGAGGCCAGGCGCGCGAGACGGAGAGCACGCAAGGACAGGTCGGCCGCCGCTTGGCCGAGCTGCCTGATCTCGGAATCACGCTGCCGGTCCTCCGGCCTCTGGTCGGGCTTCGGCGGTACGTCGTGTGCGCTGCCGCTCATGGTTCAACCCTCCGCCCGGTCTCGGCTCACGCATGTCCGAATGTCGCGAGGCCTTCAATTTTTCTTTCACGAGGTCCGCGAGGTCGCCGCGGTCGGAGTCGTCCATCTCGCGCTCGAGTGCCTCCACCATCGCGACCAGGACGGCCATGAGCGGATGACGTCGCTCCCCCGTCACTTGTTCCACCAGCCGGGGTCGCCCTCGCCCCCATCCAGGTTCTCGAAGCGGAACAGCTCGCCGCGGAAGAGCACCTTGGCCTCGGTGTCGCGGGCCCCGTTGCGCTGCTTTCCGACGCGCACGGTGACGACGTTCGCGGGATCCTTCTGCTTCTGGTACAGGAACAGGACGTTGTCGGCGAACTGCTCGATCGCGCCGCTCTCGCGAAGGTGCGACAGGCTCGGCCGGTCGCTCGTGTCTGCGGTCCTGTTGAGCTGGGCCAGCGCGAGGACCGGGACGTCGAGGTCCATCGCAAGACCCTTGAGCGTGCGGACCATCCGCGCGACCTCGCGCTCTCTGCTCTCGTCCCCCTTCGCCGCCTCCAGGGCTTGCAGGTAGTCGACGATCACGAGGGCGAGGCCGGTGGTCTCGGCGTCGCGGCGCGCAACAGCGCGCACCTGTTCGGCGGAGATCCCGCCTCCATACATGATCCGGAGCGGCCGGCGCTTCAGCTCGGCGAGGGCCCGCGCAAGCCGGTCATGCTCGCCACCGTGGGTCGGCACTCGGCCTGCCCATACGTCGAGCGACACGCCCGACGCCGCGATGAGGCGGCGCTTGTCCAGCTCCATTGCGCCCATCTCGAGCGAGAAGACGCGGACGATGCCGCGCGCACCACGGACCGCGAGCTGCGCGGCGAGAGCGTCGCCGAACTGCATCGCGAGCGACGTCTTCCCGCGGCTCGTGAGCGCGGCTAGGACGGTCATGGTGCGCGGAGCCAGGCCCGCGGTGAAGATGCGGTCGACGTCTACGAGGCCGGTCCGCAGTACGTCGGAGTCCGCCTCGCCCGCGCGCACGAGCGCGTCGCTGGCGGCGTCCAGAGTCGCCGCGCCGTCCTCCTCGGGCTCCTCGATCGAATCGACGGCCAGCCGGCCGAGCATGTCGAGCGCGTTCGAGAGAACGGCCTCCGGATCCTTCCCCTCGGCGGCCGCGTTGACGATCTCGGCGCCGAGCTGGCGCGTGCGGCGCGCTCTCGACGCCTGCCGGATCATCCGGACGTGCGTCAGGATCGTGCGCTCGGACAAGCGCGGGTAGGCGTGCTCTACGACGATGCCAAAAGCGGCCCCGGTCTCCGCCTCTGGCCGCTTCCACTCTCGCAACCGATGGAGCAGGCCTGGCAGCGTGATGGGCTCGCCGTCCTCGCACAGGGCCGCCATGGCCGCGTAGGCCTCGGCGTGCGCGCGCGTGGCGAAGTCCTCGGAGCTCAGCCGATCCGCGATCAGGTCGAAGACCCGCGGGGCCGCCTCCGAGTGCGCCAGGGCCTGGCCGAGGACGCGGACCTCCGCCTCGAAGACCCAATCGACCACCGCGCGCATGGGTGCCGCGCTACTCACGGTCCCAGGCCTCGACTTCGGGGATCAGGCGATCGAGCGTGTCCGGCCGCCACACGTAGGCAGCCCCCGTCTTCCCGCGCTCGACGGCCCAGCGGATCGAGCCGCGGTCAGGGAAGCGCTCGGGCTCCCGACGGGCGAGCCCTACGACCTGGGAGACGCGGGAGAGCATTGCCGGCTGATAGCCGGCGGCCAGGGCGGCACGGGCGGCGCGGAGGACCATGATCTCGCGCCCAGGACGGCCCATGTCGCGCGCCCAACCATCGGCGAGCCCAGCGAGGACCGGATCGGCCTCCAGGCGCGCCCGCTCCCGTTCCGTGGCGCTCCCGGCGCCTTTCGCGGGTCCGTTCCCGTTCCCGTTCACGGCGCCGACGACCGGGACGGCGCCAGCCGGCGGCCGCCCGTCCGTTTCCGTATGTCCTTGTCCTTGTCCTTTTCCTTGTCCTTCGTTGCCAACGGCGTTGGTAGCGTTGGCGGCGTTGGCGAGCCGTTGGCGGTCCTTCCATCGCCGCCACCTGGGGGTCGAGTAATCCTTCGAGTAGTACAGCTCGTGATTCAGGATGCGGATGAAGCCGTCCTCCGTCCGAGCGATCCGCCGACCCTCGTTCTCGCGCGTGCGGCTGTCCGGATCGGGCGCGGCGAACTTCTTCAGGGCGGCGTCGACGACGTCCCGCGGCAGTTTCGCGCCATCCGCGATGGCCAGCTCGCGATGGTGGACGACTCCCTGATCGTCCCTGTTCCCGAGCAGCCACAGCCAGAGGCACCGTTCCTCCGGCGAACCAGTCAGCCAGGTCGAGGACGAGAAGAGGCCACGGTCGACCTGGAAGTAGGTCATGCCGGCCGCCTCTCCACGGCCGAGGCCTTGATGGCCTCCCGATCGGACAGCTCGAGCAGAATCGCCGCGCGATCTCCGGACGCGAACTCTTTGGAGTCCAGCCAGAACGTCGCTCCGCGATTTCCCGGTTTGGCGAGGTAGGCCGCGAGGGCCTCGGCCTGGTGCGTGATGACGTCGGGGACGTCCTTGGCGCCCGCGGCCGATCCGCCGCGGGCGTTGCCGTGTTCGGGCATCAGGCCCCCGGCTGTTCGCGATGGCGCTTCCCGTCGAACGTCCCCTTCCGCGGCCGACCCGCGAGCCAGTCCTGGACCTCGGAGATGAGCCATGAGCAGGTCCGCTCTCCCGTTCGGATCGGCTCGGGGAAACCGCGCTCCGCGATGGCCCGCTGAAGCCAATTCGAGAACGTGGCATCGCCCATCCTCGGCTTCAAGGATGCATGGAGGCCAGGGCGGTCGACGAGCTGCAGCTCCGGGACCGGGACCGGGGGCGCCTTCGGGCGCTTGCGCTTCGCTGGCGCCGCGCTAACGTCGGTGTGTTGTTCGTCCATGCGCCCAATATCGGACGCGGACCGGGCGGGCGCGACTACTTAGGGTCGGCGGGCTTAATTCGCGGGCGGAGCGGAAGGTCGATCTGGAGCGCGGCGCTCTTGATGGCCTCCCGGATACCAGATACATGGAGGTTGAGGTTGTCCCTATGAATACTGGCGTACGAGCGTCTTCCGACCTGGTATTCCGCCAGCCACCTCAACGCGTGAGCCTCTCGCTGCCGTGTCTGACGGCGTGGGCGCCAGTCGCTCAGCGGGGCGAGGTCCCCTTGTACATGCTTGACGTATTCCTTCGCTGTTCCGGTCGCCGCGGCGACCACCCGTCGTACGAACTTATCGGGAGGCTCGATATCCGGGTCCCATGAAAAAGTCAGTATCAGCGGATCAACCTCCGGCATGAAGTACGTGGGGCTCATGTCGCCGCGGTCCCACGCGAGCGTCGGCGGGCATCCACTTCCCGTCTCTCGGTCCCAGCGGCGGAGTCGCCGTCTGGCGAACGCAAGAGTCCACACGTAGTAGTTCCGGCTGGGTCGCCTGTGCGTGCTGGAGGAAGACCAAGCGCTTTTTGGCGATGACAACCGGGCTCACCGGAAGGATCATCGTCGCGTTCCGATGCTCACCACATCACCCGGCTCGGTCCCGCGCATCACTGTCTTGTCGATCCACCCGCCGAGACGATCGAGCGCGGCGCGGACCTCGTCGGGGTAGCTCCAGCGGTTGTACGTGGCCGTCACGTCCGGCACGCGAGGGTCCGGCGTCGCGTGGCCGAGCATGATCGCGACGACGAAGGGATCCGCGCCCAGCCGCGCGCAAAGGGTCGCGGCCGTGCGCCGAAGGTCGCGCGGCTGCCAGGGCTCGCCTCCCATCGCGGCGCGGATGCGGGTCATGGCGTCATGCAGACGGTCCGGCTCGCCGAAGACGCCTTGACCGCCGGCCTTGCCCTGCACGCGTCGAAGGAGCGCGACGGCTTGCGCGGAGAGAGGAATCGCGCGATCGCGCGCGCTCTTGTTTCGCGCCGCTGGGAGATTCCAGACGGACGCGTTGAGGTCCACTTCCGACCACGGAAGGTCGCGCGCCTCCTGGACCCGCGCGCCCGTCAGTAGCGATAGCCGGAGCGCCTCGCCTTCCAGGCCCTCGGCCTCGGACGCGCGCCAGAAGCGCCACACCTCGGCCGGGGAGAGAGAGCGTTCGCGTTCCTTCGTGGCATCGCCGATCTTCGGGAGCGCGACGATCGGCGAGACGGCGGGCAGCTCCACGCCCAGGACGCGCGGCCGCTGCTCCATCCACTTCCAGGTCGCACAGAGCAGCTCGCGGACCCGCGGCCCCATGCTGGCGCCGCCCCGCATGGCCGCGCCCTCGAGCACGTCGATGACGTCCTCGCGCGTGATGTCCTTCGGGGACCGATCGCCGATCGCCGGCAGAATCCAGCCCTTGAGGATCGAGGACCAGTTCCTGAGCGTGTTCGGCCGGGCCCGCCTGTTGTACTTCCCCGAAGGAGTCGTTCGTCGGGCCTCGACGTACTCGCGACAGACGGCACCGAAGGTCACGTGCCCGCGCTTCCGCTCTTCGGCCGCGAGTCGCCGCGCCTCCGCACGCTGAGCCCGTTCCTGCCTCTCCTGGGCACGATCGGCCACGCGCTCGGCTTGCGGGTCGCGCCCCTCCTCGTTGACCGCGTGCAGGGCCGCACGGGCCGCGGCGCGGGCCTTCGAGAGAGGCATCGTGGCCGCGTTCCCCAGCTTCAAACGGCGCGTCGTCTTCGCGAGCGCGGTGTAGTACGTGACGCCCCACGTTCGCGACCCGACGCGCGTCACGCGCAGGCGCAACCCCGAGGCCGTCTCGTGATATTCGGTTCGATCCTTCCCATCGCGGCAGGGGAGCCGCTTCCCGTCGTCAGGCTTGAAGGTCAAATCGATCATGGTTCACCAGGTCACGGCCGGGTCACGTTTCCCGGCCGACTTCACGACATTACTACTACGACACCGGGACAGTAGCGGACCGCCGTCTCGCCCGCGCCAGTTGCGGGCGCGGTGTGTGTTACGCTGCTGTCCTGCTCACGTTACGAGGGGGAGCTTATGATTTGTTCTTCCAGTAGCGTGCCCTCCCCTCTGGGACCACGGCCGGGATCGGCCCCGTGAGCGGCGAGCAGCTCGAGCGGCATCTGGCCATCTGGCAGACGAAGCCGGCGCTGCGCCTCGTGTACGCGGTCTGGTTCGATCTCCTGCTCGAACAGCTTCCACGGGGAGCGGTCACCCTCGAGATCGGGGCCGGCATGGGAGCATTCGCCGCGCACGCGCGCGCACGTCGTCCGGATCTCCGCTGGATCGCCACGGAGCTCGCGGTGACGGGTTGGAACGAAGTCGTGGCCGACGCGCTGCGGCTGCCGCTGCGGGAGGCGACCATCGACGCCGTGGTCGGCCTGGACGTCCTGCATCACCTGGCGCGTCCCCGTTGGTTCTTCACCGAGGCGGCTCGCGTCCTGCGCCCCGGCGGACGTCTGGCCCTGGTCGAGCCGTGGGTGACGCCGCTGTCCTTCCTGATCTATCGCTTCTTCCACCAGGAGAGCTGCGTGTTCTCCGATCCCTGGAAGCCGTTCGCCGCCACCGGGGACATCAGGAAGGAGGCGTTCGACGGCAATGCCGCCGTGTTGAATCTCGTCGTCCGCCGCACGGCCATGGATGACTGGGTGAGGCTGGGGTTCGCGCCGCCGCGAGTGCGATTGATCAACGGCCTCGCCTACCTGATGACCCTCGGCTTCCGGAAGACCTCCCTGCTCCCCGCCCCCGCGGCGCCCACGGCGATCCGCCTCGACCACTGGCTGCAGCCGCTCGCGCCGGCGCTCGCCCTGCGCGCGAGCGCGGTCTGGGTGAGGGCATAGAGCGCGGTTTTCCGCGACGCCGCCGCGTGCTACCGTGTAGCCCGCTTTGGGGCCACACGCGCGGTCGCTGGGCGAGGTCCTCGAGCGCAAGGACCCTCTCGTCGAAGAGGTCCAGCGCTTCTACGAGGAGCACCACGACGGCATCGAGCGCGCGCGCCGGGCGCGGCGCTACTTCTATTCGTACCTGACGCGCGTCCTGCAGACGCGCGTCTCGCCGGGACAGGCCGTCCTCGACGTCGGCTGCGGCAGCGGCCACCTGCTGGCCGCGCTGCGCCCGTCGCGCGGCGTGGGCGTGGACCTGTCGCGGCCCGCCATCGCCGCCGCCGGCCAGGCCTACGGCTCCGCGGCGATGCAGTTCGTGCGGGGAGACGGCAGCAACCCGGAGCTGCTCGCCCGCCTGCAGGGACCCTTCGACTTCGTGCTCCTCGTCAACGTCGTGACGCACTTGACCGACGTGCAGGCCACCCTGGAGGCGCTCCATCCCCTGTGCCATCCGCGCACGCGGGTCGTCATCTACAGCTACAGCCGCCTGTGGCAGCCGGTGCTGCGCCTGGCCGAGATGTCGGGCCTGAAGTACGAGCAGCCTCCCGAATCCTGGATCCCGCCGGAAGAGATCGGCAGCATGCTCGCGCTCGCGGACTACGAGACGGTGCGCACGGACGAGCAGATCGTGATGCCCGCCCACGTTCCGCTCCTGTCCGACCTGCTCAACCGCTACGTCGGCCACCTGCCCGGCCTCTCCGCGTTCTCGCTGATGTACGGCATCGTCGCGCGGCCGGCGCCGGTGCGCGCGCGCGTACCCCCGGCCTCCCCGACGGTCAGCGTGGTGATCCCGTGCCGCAACGAGAGCGGCCACATCCGTGAGCTGGTCTCCCGACTGCCCGAGCTTCCGGTGGGGAGCGAGTACCTTTTCGTCGAGGGCCACTCCACGGACGACACGGAGGCCGTCCTCCGGCAGGTCGTGGCCGACAGCCCGCACCGGCCGCTGCGCCTGCTCAAGCAGCCGGGCCGGGGCAAGGGTGACGCCGTGCGCCTGGGCTTCGCGGAGGCGCGGGGCGAGGTCCTGCTCATCCTCGACTCCGACATGGGTGTGGCCCCGGAGGACGTGCCCAAGTTCGTGCGCGCCCTGGCCAGCGGCAAGGGCGAGATGATCAACGGATCGCGCCTCGTCTACCCCATCGAGGGGCGCGCCATGCGCTTCCTCAACCTGCTCGCCAACAAGGCCTTTGCGCTGCTCTTCTCGTGGCTGCTCGGCCAGCAGGTGCGCGACACGCTGTGTGGGACCAAGGCGCTCTATCGCTCCGACTATGCCCGCATCGCGGCCAACCGGTCGTTCTTCGGCGACTTCGATCCGTTCGGGGACTTCGACCTCCTGTTCGGCGCCGCGCGCCTCAACCTCCGCATCGTGGACCTGGCCGTCCGCTATCACGAGCGGCAGTACGGGAAGACGAACATCTCGCGCTTCAGCCATGGGCTGCTGCTCCTCCGCATGAGCGCCTTCGCGGCGGGGAAGCTGAAGTTCCTCTGAGCGTGCCTGTCCGCGATCCGCGGGAGGCCGTGCGCCGCGGGCGGGCCGCGACGGGCGTCTGGGCCGCCGCCCACCCGGAGTGGGCGGCCCTCGCCGGGATCGGCGGCGTGGTCGCCATCCTCTTTGCCGGGCCCCTGCTGCGCGGGGAGGTCTTCTATTACCGCGACATCCATCTCCAGTGGGTGGGACAGGCCGAGGCGTTCGTGCGGAGCGTGGCCGAGGGCTCGTGGCCTCTGTGGAACCGCCGCTGGTCCTTCGGCCAGCCGCTCCTCGCGAACCCGAACAACCAACTGGTGTACCCGCTCACCTGGCTGAACCTCCTGATGCCGCCCTGGCATTACTACTCGCTCTTCGTGGTCGTGCACTTCCTCCTCGCGGGCCTCGGCTTCTTCCTGGCCGCGCGACGGCTGGGCGCGTCGGGGCGGGCCGCGCTGCTGGGCGCCGCCTGCTGGGTGGCCTCGGGTCCCTTCTTCTCCCTGGTCAACCTCTGGAACCACCTGTCCGGCGCGGCCTGGATCCCCTGGGCGATGTGGGCCGCGGATCGCGCACTGGTCTCGCCGTCGGCGCCGAGGATCCTGTCTTGGGGCGCCGTGGTGGCCGCACCCGTGCTCTGCGGTTCGCCCGAGAGCGCGGTGATGGCCGCGGCGGCCACTCTCCTCGTGCTGGCGCGGCGCGCCGGCGAGGTCCCGGTCCGGCGGATGGCCGTCTCGGCCGTGCTGGCCCTGGCTTTTGGCGTCGCCGTCTCGGCCGCGCAATGGGTGCCGTCGGTCGAGCTCGCGTCCCGATCCATGCGGTCTCAGTTCGCGTCACAGGCCGCCTTCTGGTCGATCCCGCCGGCGGGGTTGTTCCAGTTCGTCCTCCCCGTCTGGCTCGACCCGCTGCCGCTGCAGGACGACGTGCGCGACGCCCTCTTCGATCGCCGCGAGCCGTTCCTCCATTCGGTGTATCTCGGTGCGGCCACGGTGCTGTTCGTGGCCGCCGCGGGATATGCGCGCACGCGGGTGGTGGCGGCCACCGCGGGGGTGGCCCTGGCCTCCCTCGTCGTGGCGCTGGGCCGGCACTCGGCGCCGTACCGATGGCTGACGGAGCTCGTCCCGGGGGCGCAATCGCTCCGTTTCCCGGCCAAGGGCCTCATCCTGTTCGCGTTCGCTTGGGCGCTCCTCGTGGCCTTCGGATTCGATGCGCTTCGCGAGCGCCGGCCGTCACGGATCCGCGTCCCCGAGCTGATCCTCGCTCTGTGCGCGGCCGCGCTGGCCGCCGGCGCGGCCCTCGTGTCGATGGGCGCGGGCACCTGGGGCACGCTCCTCGTGGACCCCAGCTACACCCGGCGTGGCGTGGTGGCGTCGCTCGCGCCCCTCATCCTGCCCCTGAGCCGGGCCGCCGTCCTCGCGACCATCCTCTTGTTCCTGGCCCTCCGGCGCGCGCCGGCCTCGCCGGCGCGGCTCACGCTCATGGGTCTCGTGGCCGTGGCCGACCTGCTCGCCGCGCACCACGCGCGCACGCCGACCACCCCGGCCGAGCTCTACTCGCTGCGCCCGCCCGGACTGCGATATCTCGCGGGCGCGCCGGGCCGGCGTGTCTACTCCTACGATTACTTCAACCGCCCCTCGGCGCTGGCCCATCTCGGCCATCGCGGCTACCTGCTGAAGATGATCCGCGAGGACTGGCCGGTGCCGTGGGCGGACGCCTTCACGCTGCGCATGAGCCTCTACCCCTCGGTCCTCGGATACTGGGGCGTCGAGGGCGCGTACCAGGTGGACAGCCTCGGCCTGTACTCCCCCGAGATGAACTGGCTCACCCAATACATCCGCGTGCAGGAGGACACTCCCGTCCACCTGCGCCTGCTCCAGATGGGGGCCGTCCATCGCGTGGTCTCGCTTCACCCCCAACCCGACCTCCAGGAGGTCGCGGTGCTCGACACGCCGATGCTCGAGCCGGTGCGCATCTACGCCGTCCCCGATCCCCTCCCCCGGACGTACGCGGTCGATGGCGTGCGCGTCGCCGATGGGGAAGCGGCCGTCCGCTTGACGGGGGAGCCCGCGTTCGATCTCCACCGCGAGGTGATCCTGCCCGCCGGGCCGGGGCGGCCGTCCGATCCCGCCTTCCACTCGGACGTACGAATCACCGCGCTGCGGCCCGACCGCACCATCGTCGAGGCGGCGCTGAGCGGGGCCGGACACCTCGTGCTCGTGGACACCTTCGACCCGGGCTGGCGCGCCACCGTCGACGGAAAGGCCGCCCCGCTCCTCCGCGCGAACGTCGCGTTCCAGGCGGTGCCCTTGCCCGCGGGGACGCATCGCGTGGAGCTCGTGTACCGGCCGCGCTCGGTGATCTGGGGCGGCCTGATCACGACGCTCGCCGTGATGGTGGCCCTGGCGCTCGTGCGGCGCGCGGCGGCGAGCCGGAATGCCTGACCCGCGCTCGGTGTGGCGCCGCGAGGTGAGGCTGCCCACGTTCGGTGGCGACGCGCCGGCCCTGGCCGGACTCTTCGCGCTGGTGCTCGCCCTCTACGGGCGGCCGCTGCTGGACGGCACCGTCTATTTCCAGCGCGACGTGCAGCTCATGTGGCTGAGCCATGCGCGGGCCTTCGTGGAGGCAGTGCGCGGGGGCGAGTGGCCGACCTGGAACCCGTGGATCGCGTTCGGCCAGCCCCTGTGGGCCGACGCGAATACGCAGGTGCTGTACCCGCCCACCTGGCTCCTCCTGGTGCTCGCGCCCTGGCGCTACTACGTCCTCTTCGTCGTCGGACACATGCTTCTCGCCGGCGCCGGCACCTATGCCCTCTCGCGAACGCTCGTGTTCTCGCGCACGGCGGCATGGGTGGCGGCGGCCGTGTGGGTCTGCTCGGGACCGCTCGCCTCGCAGGTGCCGGTCTGGAACCAGCTCGCGGGGGCCGCCTGGATGCCCTGGACCGTGCTCTTCGCGGTGCGCGCGTTGCGGACGCGGCGCGTCCACTGGATTGTGCTCTGGGGCTGCGGCCACGCGCTGCAGATCGTAGCCGGGGCGCCCGAGGCCGCGCTCGTCACCCTGGCTGCGATCGGGGCGGCCGCGCTCGCGATCGTCCTCGCCGCCCGCCCGCGGAGGGCGCAGGCCGCCCTGCGCGCGCTCCGGACCATCGTCGCCGCCGGCGCGATCGCGCTGGCCCTCTCCGCCGGCCAGTGGGTCCCCTCCGTCGAGATGGCGCGACGGTCGGAGCGCACCCGGCTCTCCGACGCCATGCGCACCCAGTGGTCGGTGCACCCGCTGGCTCTGGCCCAGGCCCTGGTGCCCGTGGCCCTGCCCGACGTACCCCTCGATCCGGCCCAACGCCGCGGCGTGTTCGAGTCCACCGACTTCGTCCCCTCGCTGTACTTGGGAGCCGCCGCGCTCGGCCTCGGCGCGATCGCGCTGGCGGGGCCGCGTCGCCGGTTCGCGCTGTGGCTGCTCGGCGGCCTGGCCGCCGCCCTCGCCATCGCCCTTGGCCGCCACGCGCCCTTCGAGCACGCGGCCACGACGCTGCTGCCGTTCTTGCGCAGCCTCCGCTATCCGGTGAAAGTCATGGTCGCGGCTTCGCTCGCGGCATCGCTGTGGTGCGGTCTCGGCCTCGATGCCTGGCGCGCCGGGTCGGGTCGGCATCGATGGCGCGCACTCGCGCCGCTGGCAACGGTCGCCGTCGCGGTTCTGGCGGTGGCCGTGATCCTCGAAATGGCGTCCCGGGGCGCGCTCCGGCGTCCGCCGGCAGAGGCGGTCGGCGCGGCGGCGGCGCGGGCCATGTTGGCTCCGGTGGCGGTCGCCCTCTTCGGCGCGGTGGGCGTGCTCCTCGTTGCCGCGCGCGTTCAGCCCTCGCCTCGGGCGGCGGCGCTCATCGGCGCCCTCATCGTCGGCGACCTCGCGATCACTCACGCCGGCTTGAACCCCACCGCCCCCCATGACCTCTTCACGCTTCGCCCGCCCGCGGCGTCGCTCGTCGCCGGCGACGCGCCCCAGCGGCTCTACGTCCAGGACTACTTCTCCGGCCTCGAGGCGCCTCGGCTGCTCGGGCGGCCCGACCCGTTCGCCATCACGCGCGCGCCCCTGGGCTGGAGCGTGCCCGCGGCACGCGCGCTCGCCTTGAGGCTGTGCCTCTTTCCGCCTTCCGCGGGCGCGTGGGGGCTGCGCGGCAGTTTCGACCGGGACACCGCCGCCCTGGCGCCGGCGGACCTGGCTCACCTGACTGCGGCGGTGACGGCGGCGGCGGGCACTTCGGAACAGGTGGCGCTGCTGCGTGTGGGCGCCGTGCGGCACGTGCTCACGCTGCACGAGCCGCCGCGCGGCTCCCTCGAGCCGTTGGGGACGGTCGATTGTCTGTTGCCCGCGCCAGGCCGCATCTTCCGGGTTCCCGCGCCCATCCCCCGGGCGCATGTCGTGGGCCGCGCGCGGCCGTCGGACGGCCTGGCGGCGCTGGTCGACCCCGCGTTCGATCCGAAACGCGAGGTGCTGCTGGCATCTGTTGGCCCGGCGCTCGTCGCCGCCGCCGGCCCCTTCGAGGGCACCGCAGCCGTGGTGGCGGAGAGCACCACGCGCGTCTCCGTGCGCGCGCAGGCGAGCGCGCCGGGTTACCTCGTCCTCGCGGATGCCTACGACCCGGGGTGGATCGCGACCGTGGACGGCCAGCGGGCCGAGGTGCGGCGCGCCAACGTCGCATTCCGCGCCGTGGCCGTGCCCGCCGGCACCCACGAGGTGGAATTTCACTACGTGCCGAGCGCCGTGCGCCTCGGCCTGCTCGCGTCGGGGTTGTCGTGGGTGCTGATGCTGGTGGTACTCGTGGCCGCGCGACGCGTGCGCTGACCCGCTTCTATAGGGTGAAGGCCGACCACCCGTGCGCAGAGCCGGCTACGGCCGGAACAGCTCGCCCATGCGGATTCCGTCCAGGAGACCGAGGTCCGCGCCCTCGACCCGCCCGCCGGGTGCGACCCGGACCGTGTAGGGCACCCGCTTCAGCTTGAAGGCGTCCAAGACCTCCTTGCCGGGCGATCTGAAGACGGGAAGCATCTTGTGGCAGGTGGGACAGCCGCTCAGGAAGAAGACGACGAGGGTGGTGGTGCCCTTCGGATAGTCGATGCTCTTGATGGCGCCGTCGAACCCGGCGGCGTGGAACGCGGGCACCGTGTCCCCCACGCGCAGACCCGGCTCGGCCACGGGTGGGGCCGCCGCCTGGGCGGCCGCGTACGGGGGGTGGAGCAGGGTGGCGGTGAACGCCGCGGCCAGAACGAGCGGTCGTATGAACATCGAGACTCCTATTTGAGATTCGGGCGCCACAGCGACGAGCTCTGCGCGAGGGTCGCGCGACGCTCGCTCCGATCATAAGCGAAGGGCACGCCGACGGGATCCACGAGCGGTCCCCGGTACCCGGCCCGGCGAATCTCGTCCAGGACGGCCGGGCGGACGCCCGTGCGGCGCTCGTAGGCGAGGATCGCCTCGTTCAGGCTGTCGAGGGCGTCGAGGGCGTCGAGCTGGGCCAGATGGATGGCCGCGTTGTTCTTCATGGGCCCCTCGCCCTGCTCGTAGATCCGGCGCCACACCTGCCGCGAGGTCTCTCGGTCGCCGCCCTTCATGAGCACCTGGGCGGCCAGGGTGGCCAGGAAGGGCGGCGCTCCCGGGATCTCCGCCGCTTCC
>WNFN01175203.1_pt1 | contig 17354 bp, 12 predicted proteins | sample 5400161 | NCBI WGS metagenome assembly WNFN01 (sample SAMN13153353, study PRJNA577476) | soil metagenome | isolation source: 80 cm saprolite on Douglas fir-dominated hillslope | place: USA:California | collected 2013-09-17 | reverse complement strand
ACGTATACCGAGACATGCGGGTCGTTAACCACGTTATTCTCGCGCAATTGAGTCTCGATGGCCCCTTCCGCTTCACTGCTACTGAGGCCAGCTATTTGGACATAACCGATCAGCGGCATCGAGATATTTCCCTCGGCGCTCACGCGAGTGTGCCCGGAAAGATCAGTCGCGCCGTACACTGTGATCTCTACCTCATCTCCGGGACCGATGACGAGTGCGGAAGAATTGGCTGGCGGAATGGTCTTTTGTTCTGGGGATCCAGCTTGAGGCTGCCTCGCGATTTTCGATGGTTGCGTTATTACGTTGCCTTGATGGCTAGCGTCTTGTACGGGGCCACTGTTCTGTGCCAAGGCCACTTGGAGCAGCCCAATAATGCCAATCATAGCGACTAGGTTCAAGAGGTGCGAGAGGAAATCCGGAATGCGCTGCATAAGTCCACACGATTCTAATGCCGCGGCGTGCAGACGCACAACCGAATATCCACCACATTTTCATTTTCTTGCGGCATCGCACGAATGCACGTGGAAATCGCATGTAGCATTTTGTTGTCTCCCAAAGCACCCTGAGTTCACCGATTTCTTCAGTTTCTACAGGTGCGAAGCGCAAGTTCGTGTTGTAGCTTCGTTTCTCGCAATCTAGACGGTCGTGGTGCTCCCGCGGATTGGAAAGGCCGTCGGAGTGATTCGCTGTTTTTAGGACTCCATCGTGCACCGTTTTTCCTGACGCTGTATCATTCATCGAGTTGCCACCACAAGAAACTCGGATGTTGGCGAGACCCATGACCGCTTCGGCACGGTGAACACCGGTGGTATGGCACCAAGTGAGGAGCGCAGCAAGTACAAATGGCATCTGTTTGGAGTTTCAAGACAGGCTTAACAACCTCTCAGGAGACTAAGGATATGGGGAAGGAAAAGCGGGTATTGGTAACGGGCGCGGGTGGCTTTATTGGCCACCATTTGGTGAAGAGGCTCAAATCGGACGGACATTGGGTCCGGGGTGTGGACATCAAGTATCCGGAATACCAAGCTACGACAAGCGACGCATTTGAGATCCTTGACCTGCGCAAGTCAGAAAACTGCCTCCTGGCCACGCGCGGCGGGATCGATGAGGTCTATAACCTCGCCGCCGACATGGGCGGCATAGGTTATATCACTGCGCATTTCGCCGACATCAGTCGCAATAACATCCTGATCAATGCCCATATGCTCGAGGCTAGCCGTCAGAATGGGGTCCAGCGTTTCTTGTTCTCCTCTTCCGCGTGTGTCTACAACCAGAGCAAGCAGCACGATGCCGCAGTCACTCCTCTCCGTGAGGAAGATGCCTATCCTGCCGATCCCGAGCCGGGCTACGGATGGGAGAAACTTTTCGCCGAGGAACTCTGTCGTTACTACTACAAAGACTATGGCTTCGAAACACGGATAGTCCGCTTTCACAACGTCTATGGGCCACTTGGCACCTACGAAGGCGGCAAAGAAAAAGCCCCAGCTGCCATCTGCCGCAAAGTGGCTCTTGCCGAGGGCAACGGCGAGATTGAGGTCTGGGGTGATGGCGAGCAGACCCGGTCATTCATGTATGTGGATGATTGCGTGGAAGGACTTATCCGCTTCATGGCTTCTGGCTACCATGCCCCTCTCAATTTGGGAACAGATGAACTCGTGACAATTAACGAGCTGGTCAATATGGTGGAGAGGATCGCTGCTAAAAGGATCACGAAGGTACACAACCTCACTGGAGCTCAGGGCGTGCGTGGTCGCAACAGCGACAATACTCGTCTGCGTGAAGTACTGGGTTGGGAACCATCCATCCGGTTGGAGCAGGGACTGGCCGTTACGTACGAGTGGATTCGAACCCAGGTTCTGTCCAAGGCTCCTGTAACCGTCGGGGTTTCCGCAGCGGCGGATTGAAAATGCATCAGTTCGAACGATGTTGCGGAGATCACATTACATCGGTGAAGGTGATGACCTTTTCAAAGGCAAAGAGTCAAGATCTCAACTTTTGACTCTTTTCGAGAAGGATTCTTGCGCGAGATAGCGTTGCCCGATATCGGTAGGAATTACAGGCAGCTGCTCATGCGATGGATTCCCTATAAATCCGCGCCAGACTTTCCGCCTGATGCGCCAGCGTGAGCCTATCGAGGATCGTGTCGCGCGCAGCCATTCCAAGATTGCGGCGGCGCGATTCGTCGCGCAGAAGCATTGCAATGGCCAGAGTCAGTTCTTTCTCGTTCTCCGGTCCTACGAGAAAGCCATTTGAGCCATGACGGATGATCTCCGCGATGCCCTGGCCACGGCAACCGATGACCGGTTTGCTCGTGGACATCGCCTCCAGATAAACGCTCCCCAAGCCTTCATAACGACTGGGCAGCGCAAACACCGTGCATCTTCTCATCGCTCTGGCAACCTGTTGGCGAGGTTGGCGTCCGAGAAAACGCACACGTGCGTCAACGGCAAGTTGCTGTGCCAAGTTTTGCAGACGAGAGCGTTCTTGTCCGTGGCCGATGAATTCCCAGCGCAGGGCCGGGAACTCAGAAGCCAGCGAAGACGCTCCACGCACGAGCAGTTCGTGTCCCTTGGATGAAAGCAGGTTCCCAACGCTGAGGATGACGGGCGACTCGGAAGATGGCTCGTCGCTGGGCGAAAACAACTCGGGATCCACGCCGTTGTATACGACCGAAGTCCGGCAACTACGGCCCATCCCCTCTAGCACCTGTTCGCGGACACTTTCGCTCACGCAGATCACGCGACGCGACGAAGCGTACACACGCCGGGAAATGCGGCGGCACCATGCTCCGGCGCGACCCATAACCTGCACCGTAGAAAAGGCATCGAGGCTGTGGACTGACACGACGTATGGGATGCCCAGTTCCTTGCTCAGTAACATCGCCGCGTGGCCACATGGCAATGATTCGTGGGCGTGGATCACGTCAATCCGTTGTAAGCGATGAAGTGCCCGCACTCTCCCGACGATGCGGCCGAAGACGAAAGCACCGGCAATGGGAAGTCCGAAACCTCCCGGCAACGCGAAGTGACGAAGCCAAGCGACCGGTACCGCAGAATCGCTCCCACGAAGTTTTCCGCGATAGAACGGTTGGACTGCAAATACCGTGTTGCGGACACCCACTTTCGCGAGCCATGCGAGGGGTTCGGAGACAAAGCAACCACTGGCGTCGTCGTTCCGTGAGGGATAAAACGGCGTCAGAGTTAGAACGTGAATCGGTCTGCGGGGATCCGTATTCATGCGGATGGCGCGTTCTGGTCTACGATCAGAGATCGTAGAAGCTCCATTCTTCGTATTTTTCGCTTAATTAGCCAGTGTGATCGCTGGCCCTATTTTGACAGGGATAGTCGTCATCGCCAGAAAGAAAAGAACACCAGAGAAGCAGAGATGAAGCGGCGCGCTTCGAGGCCAACGACTTTCCCTCCACCACGTTTCGACGCGAAAACCTGGATGCTGACGACCGGCCAGTCGTTTATGGCAAGAGCAGCCGCGGTCCGACACCGCCAATTCGGAGTGTCAACTCCCTTGTATGAGATAGCATTGCCCGAGATCGGTAAGAATTACCAGCCAGGGGCTTATGAGTGAATGGAGATTTGCTAGGAATCTAACACAAGATGAACGCGCCTTTACCTTCGCGATCAGTCCCGAAATAGACTTTTTCCACAAGTTTTTCCTGCCAGGGAATTGAAACTCTCTGGCTCGTCCTGCTAGAGTCAGCAAAACCCTCAACACTGCCAGGAACCTTGTAACCAACTTTTCAGTGCACCGAGTTACTGCAATACTCGCGAGAATGGAGTCTCGCGTGCGGAAAATCTAAGTGTGCCGGTCGAGGGGGCGTGGTTGACAGTCATTTTCCTGGGGATTTTCTTCCTGTCGCTGTTGCTCGCCTTTGTGCTGACGCGCTATGTGCGGGACTTCGCTACGGCGCACGGTTGGGTAGCGGGTCCTACGCAGGAGCGGCATCTTCATGGCACCCCTTTGCCCCGGCTGGGGGGCGTCGCGATTTTCGTATCTTTCTCCCTCAGCATGGCCGTGGCGGTCGCGCTGGCCTTGCATTATCCCCGCCTGCACTCGACTTTTTCTCTGAAGACGCTCTTGATCATTCTTGTGCCTGGATCGCTGGTCTTCCTGCTGGGCGTCTACGACGACATTCGCGGCGTGGGTCCGTACTTCAAGTTCGCCGTTCAGGGCGTTGCGGCGATCATGCTTTTTTTCGGTGGCCTGCGCATCGTCAATATTCCAGTGCTCTTCGGAGAGCACAAGTTGCCGTGGTTTGTGGGACTCGCCTTTACCATCGTGTGGGTGCTCGCCATTACCAATGCCTTCAATCTGATTGATGGCCTCGACGGTCTGGCAGCCGGATCCGCATTGTTTTCGACCCTCGTTGCTTTTGTAGTTGCGCTGTTGAATGGTCCGTCGCTGGTCACCGTGATGACGATCGCCCTCGCCGGTGCGATCCTTGGCTTTCTCCGATTCAATTTCAATCCGGCCACGATCTTCCTCGGTGACTCCGGCAGCCTCTTCATTGGGTTCCTCCTGAGCGCACTGGCCTTGAAGGGCGCGCAAAAAGCCCCCACCATCGTGGCCGTGGCCATCCCGGTGGTTTCGTTTGGCCTGCCCATCCTCGAGACCTCGCTCTCCATCCTTCGGCGTCTCATTAGCGGCCGTCCGGTTTTCACCGCCGACCGCGAACATATCCATCACAAGTTGCTGCAGCATGGCATGACGCACCGCCAGGTCGTCATCCTGCTGTATGGAGTTTCAGCGATCTTTGCCCTGCTGAGTTTGTTCCTGCTGTGGCCGACGGGCAGCTCCCTTGGCCTGGTGCTTGCCGTGCTGGGAATTGGCATCTGGATCGGCGTCCAACGTCTCGGCTATCTTGAGTTCGGAGAATTAGCTCGCGTAGCCCAGCGTACTCTCGATCAACGCCAGATCGTTATCAACAACCTGGCAATCCGGCGCGCCACGGAAGAACTGAAGGTTGCCCGTGACTATGACCAGGTGCGCCGCATTCTGGTCGCGGCTTTCAGTACAAACGATTTTGACGCTTTTGACATGAAGGTCCAAATGTTTCCTGGCGAGGCCTTGCACTCGAACGCGGCGCAAGCTCGCAGGAACGAGCCTTCCTTCCACTGGAGCAAGACCGGAGGCGCGAAGTCGTTCGAAGGTTTGTCCCAGTGGAACCTCTCCCTCGATCTGCAGAGCAATAGCAACCGGCGCCGGGGGACGTTTATCATGCACCGCCTCTACGCGCAGCGCGATCTTCAACTCGACATAAACCTACTAACCTCGGCGTTCCCCGGGGCTTTGGCGGATGCGCTAGACCGCGCTCTCCTTCCCACTGTGCAGGTCGTCCCGATACCTGAACAAGACAGCGGGTTCATCGCTGCCCAAGCCGGATAAAGGGGTCGCCGACAATTTGAAGGCAGATACGATCGTCTTCAGGCTGCGAATCCCACGCGGCCGGGCTGCCCTCGATGTTTGCCGTCAGGTTCGGGTATTTCTGGGAATTAATTCGTAGAGGGGATCTACAACGATTGAGCGATGCAGCGGAGGCGGTATAGTGACCGGAAGTACGACACGCGTAGATGGGCGTACACTCGCGTGCGGGACGACGGCATCCCGCCTGCATCGCTGAATTCTCGTACGATGCTCAGCCGGTCAAGAAAGGCTTTGAGGGGAGTGTCGTAGTCTTACAGTTTGGCGCTAGCGTAAGAGTTGATTTCGCAATTCAAGCAAACTTCTTCAAAACCAGGTGCAGTCCATTCCATGATTTCCCCCAAATTATCGCTCCAGGGTAGAACCCTTGAACGTTTTTAGAGTCTAATCGAGTGTCCCGAGAAAATCAATACATCTGCGACGCAAGACCAGCAAAGGGCGTGTTTTTCGGCGGAATTTTCAAGAGAACTATTGAAAGTTACAAATTCCTGCATATCCTCTTAGTAATCTCTAGAATTCCGTGCCGCTATTGGCTTTTCCACAGTGCCGGAACCAGTGCCGCTACTTTCTCAACTCGCAACTTCTATTTACTTTTTACTCCGCCGTGATTAAAGCGAGGATCCAGCAATCATGTTTCGTAAGACAGTCTATGGCAGTACTTTCCAGGACGTTAACTTTGTTCCTCTGCAATCCGCTGCGTTTTGCGTCCAGTGCGAGCTGATCAGCACCAACAGCAGGCCCTACTGTCTGGCCTGCGGCAGCCATTCGCTCCTCAGCCTGTCGCGCGTTCTGGGTGGTTCAATCCGCCACCAGCAGACAGCGCATCTCATTACCGACGTTGAGCTGAATAGTCTCGTCCGCGATCTGCTGCGCACGGTTCCCGATCCAGATGTCGTGGGCAGCGCCGAGCACCACACGCGCACCCCGTCCCTTGCCCACCGCAGCCAACTTCGGGTGGCAAACGCCGCCCATCCTGCGTCAGGCTTCCGAGCCGTGCCCATGACTGAGGAATTGGAGATTCGCCCCGCCGAATTGGATCTTGAGCCAGCCATCAGCGCCATTACCGAACGCGCCCAGCACCTCACCGGCGCTACCGGTGCGGCGATCGCTTTGCGAGCGGGAGATGAAATCGTTTGCCGGGCCCGCGCCGGTCGCAGTGCTCCCGATCTTGGCGTTCGTCTGCAGACCGATGTAGGCATCTCCGCCGAGTGCGTGCGCACTGGAGAGATCATGCTCTGCCACGATTCCGAGCGCAATCCACGTGTCGATCTTGCCAGTTGCCGCCGTTTAGGAGTTCGTTCCATTCTTGTCTCCCCGTTGCGGCACTACCGGCGCACGTTGGGCGTCTTCGAGGTGTTGTCCTCCTCCCCCTGTGCTTTCGACACCCGCGATGTTGCTACCATGCAGCTTCTGTCGAGCATGATGGTCGCCGCCATCTCCCGAATATCGAGCCTGCAGAACGCATCTCCCGCTCGGCGCGCCGGGTAGGTGAGTTGGCCCCGATGACGCGGCGCCCCGAGCGGGGCCATTTTTCTGAAAGCCCCCCGCGGCCGGCCTAATGGCCTCCTGATTTTTCTTCCTGCTGCTTTTCCCTAGACTCGCGCTATTATGTAGGCATCAGGCTCCGACCTGTTGCTTCCCATGGTTGCCATAAGCGCACCTTTGCCGTCTTCCTCTCCCTCTCCGAACCGCCGTCGTCGTGTACGACACAAGGTACGAACTCCTGCGTATGCCAGCTTCACTACCGAGTCCCAGGGGGCGATGCTGGATCTGAACGGGATCCTGGATATCAGCGAAGACGGCGTTGCGATCCAGTGCAATTCGCCGTTGCAGGCCAATCGCCAGTTTGACTTGTGCCTTGATCTGGCTGAGTCCAGCGGGACAATCCAGACGACCGCTCAGGTCATCTGGTCGGATTCTTCGGGCCGCTGCGGTTTGCGCTTTTCCGCTCTGTCGAACGTTTCGCTGGTTCGCCTGCGGGAGTGGCTCTTCCTGAATGCCATGGCTGGAGCTGCCAACGCTGACGTGAATATCGCGCCCAACACGCGGAATTCCGATGCGGAGGAGATTCGCCTTCAACCGAACTACACCGACACGCTGGATGCTCTTACCGCAGTGCAGCGCGAAGTCGGGTCGCTCGGCGCTAATCTTCCTGGAGCTCTGCAGTTGATTGCGGCGCGAACCCAGACCTTGGCCAGAGCGTCAGGTGCTGCACTCGCCCTTGCTGGAGAGGATCCGGATTTTATGATCTGCCGCGCCAGCTCAGGCCCGGACGCTCCTCCAGTGGGCGCGAAACTCCAGGTGGGAAATGGTTTCTCCGGGGAATGCGTCCGCACCGGAAAGCTGCTGCGTTGTGACGACACCGAGACAGATATCCGGGTGAATCGTGAGAGTTGCCGCGATCTCGGAATCCGCAGCATCCTGGCCGCCCCAGTGCGCCTCGGCGAGAAGGTGATCGGCATCCTCGAGGTTTTTTCTCCGCAGCCAAATGCCTTTACCGAACGGGACGCCACCATCCTGCAGCGACTGGCTGAGACAGTTCTAGCTGCGGTCAATCGTACGGCGCGCTCCGAGGATCGAGTTACTAGTGCGGCGAGCACTGCTTCATCGACTCCTTCGCCAGGAAGCGTCCTCTTCGCCTCAAGCGCTGGTGCCAAACAGGAATACAGTTCTGAAGAACAAGGCCACGGCGGTGTCCGGCTTCCGCGCTCGCACTTGATTATTCTGATCTGTGCCGCTGCCACGATCTTCCTGGCGCTCGGTTTTCTAATCGCGCGAGAACGTCTCCGGGCGCGCGGACACCTTCGGGAACAAACAGTGCTAGCCTCGTCGCAACCGCCTAATGCGGCAAGTTCTTCATCCGCGAGCTCTCTGCCCGTGCTGGAGACGCCAACCTTCGCCCAACTTCAGAAATCAGCCGAACAAGGCGATCCCGGAGCTGAAAATGCCCTTGGCCTTCGCTACGCCACAGGCGAAGGGGTGCAACTGAGCGAGAAAGAAGCGTTTCGCTGGTTCACCAAGGCCGCCGAGCAGGGAAACGTGAGCGCCCAGTTCAGATTGGGTTCTTTTTACTGGGGCGGACGCGGCGTGCCGCAAAACCTGAATGAGGCCTATTTCTGGATCGTCTTGGCTCGCGCCGGTGGCGACAACAACAGCAAGGCGCTGGCAACGGTTCTGGCGTCGCACATGACGCGCGCCCAGGCAATAGCGATTGAGCAACAAGCAAGTGACTGGCTCCTGCACCATCAATCGACTTCGAAGCCTGCTCTTGGCCGTTAGAGCACACGGGATCGAGCCCACGCGCACGCTCCAAAACCTTTATTCCCTCCGCGGGGATTAAAATAGTTACAGAGGTCTCGTGCCTACCCTTCGCAGTCTCCTCGACGAACGAGTTCATGAGGCCGATCCTCGCCTGTACGAGAAGCTCGACCATGGCCGGGTTCGCTGCTTCTCCTGCGGCCACTGCTGCCCCATCCCCGACGGCCAGCCTGGTGTCTGCAAAGTCCGTTACAACCGCGGCGGCACCCTCTACGTTCCCTGGGGATACGTTGCCGGAACCCAATGCGATCCTATCGAGAAGAAGCCTTTCTTCCACGCATATCCCGGCGCTCTCGCTTACAGCTTCGGCATGCTGGGCTGCGATCTACACTGCTCCTACTGTCAGAATTGGGTAACATCGCAAGCACTGCGCGATCCCACCGCGCTTTCCCCGCCCCTCGAAACATCCCCGGAGTCGCTGGTGCGCGAGGCCATCGACCAGGGGGCCAAAGTCCTTGTCAGTACTTACAACGAGCCTCTGATCACCAGCGAATGGGCCGTCGCCGTCTTCAAAGAGGCCAAGGCCGCCGGACTGCTGACCGCGTTCGTTTCCAACGGCAACGCCACCCCACAAGTACTCGAATATCTGCATCCCTGGATTGACCTGTACAAAGTCGATCTCAAGAGCTTCGACGATCGCCACTATCACGAACTTGGTGGTCGCATCGGTCCTATTCTCGACAGCATCCGGCGCATTTACAGCATGGGCATGTGGCTCGAGATCGTGACGCTGCTGATCCCCGGCTTCAACGACTCCGCAGACGAACTGCGCCGCCTCACGGAATTCCTCGCCGACATCTCCCCCGACATTCCCTGGCACGTCACTGCATTTCATGGGGACTACAAAATGACCGATCCGCGGGATACGCGGCCCGACGATCTGCTGCGCGCCGTTGAAATCGGCCGGCAAGCGGGACTTCGTTACATCTACGCCGGAAATCTGCCTGGCATGGTCGGCAATTGGGAAGACACACGTTGTCCACAATGTGGCGAAACGGTCATCAAGCGGGACGGCTACCTGGTCGAAGACTATACCCTGACCCCCGAGGGCCGTTGTCCCCATTGCGCCACCCAGATTCCCGGCCGCTGGGCAGCCCACTTCGACGGGCAGATCACTTCGCATCCTTTCCTGCCGCACAGAAGATCGCGTTTATTTACAATCACAAGTCGTTGAGTTGACATGTGGGACAGCCGCCCAAGCCTGCCCTGAGCGCAGTCGAAGGGCTGTCTGCCGGGCGCAGCCCGGGGCAGTAGCACTGTGCAAGCCTAATGAAGAAAGCACTTACCATCGTTGCCTCTCTTTTTTGCGCGTTCCTGCTCTCCTCCTGCTCTCCGCGTGATTTTTTGACTCGTCGTCTTGCTGCCGATCTGATCGATAGATCTAATACGTTCAAGAATGTACAGGAGTTTTGGCTGCACACTGGCCGGGTTTCCAACAAGGATTACCTTGCGCCCGAATCGCTCGTACTGCAGCAGCACGGATGGATCTCCGGTACCCGTGCCACTTGTCCTCCTGATCTCGCGCCCCCACCTTGCTGGGATGTCCTGCTCACGCCATCCGGTGTCGACACGTTTCGAATGCTGGCGGCCCCCGCGGAGGCTGAAAAGCCCGCTTTCGCCGTCTCCACTGCCCGAAGGGAACTGGTGGCGATCACCGGCATCAGCAGGCAAGGCAATTCCGCCGATGTCGAATTCACCTGGAAGTGGACTCCCTTGAATGAGGTCGGTGCGGCTCTCTACTCGGGCGAAGTGCATTACAAATCAATCGCGGGATTTCGGAAATACGATGACGGCTGGCGGATTGTGCAGAGCGCTCCTCGCGGCGGGCAGCCTCTCGACGACGCCCTCAAGAACGCTTTGCCCATTCAGTAAGGGACGAAGCGCAGCGAGACGGACCCGTCCAAGGACGTGTACCCCCGGTCGCAAATTTGCCTGAACCGAATCTGCCGTTGTATAAACCTTGTTCCCTCCGGGAACACTTATGCGAATCCAAAAAGCTGCAGTCGTAGTTGCTGTGGTCCTGTGCTGTGGCCTTCTCGCTCTCGCCGATAGCAAGCCAAAGCTAACCTTGGACGAATTTTTCAACTCCGTAAGTTTCTCTGCAATTGAACTCTCGCCCGACGGCAACTCCGTCGTGATCGGCACTGAGCGCGCCGACTGGGACCAACAGATTTTCCGCAGCGACTTGTGGCTCTACCGCGACGATGCCAAGGGCGGCTCTCTCATTCAGTTGACGCAATCCGGCCACGATTCCAGTCCGAAGTGGTCGCCCGACGGCCACTGGATCGCCTTCCTCTCCGAGCGTAAAACGAGTGCCGAAAAGGCCAGCTCCGATGAAGACAAGGATGAAGACAAGAAAGACGAAGGAGTCAACCAGATTTATCTGATCTCCCCCGCTGGAGGCGAAGCCTTCGCCGTAACTCAAGGGGAAGAGGAGGTTCACACCTTTTCATGGTCCGCCGATTCGCATACTCTCTATTTCGCCACGCGCAACCCCTGGACCAAGACCCAGAAGGACGACTACAAGAAAGAATGGAAGGATGTGCTGCAGTATCGCACCGCCGAACGTGGCGACACCATCTTCGCCCTTGATCTGGCGACAGCCCTCGCTCGCCACGCCGCCCCGTCGAAGGAGCAATCAGAATCGGAGAAAGAATCCGATTTAACGGCAGGCGCCCGTGCCATCACCACTTCGCCGCTGCGGGTCGAAGGACTGATCACGTCTCCCGACGGCTCCAAGCTCGCCTTCGTGAGCAACGCGATCAACCAGCGCCAGGAAAAGTACGAAGACGTCGAAATCTACTTGATGGATGTGACCCGCGGACCCTCGGCGGCAAACAACAGAATGTTCGTTCCCGGCCGCATCACGCATAACCAGGCTGTCGAAATTCACCCGCACTGGGGCAACGACAGCCACCACATCTTCTTCACCGTCGAAGTCGGAGACGTATCCGGACCCTACCGCGACCTGGAGCCGCATCTCTACTCGGTCGACACAGAAACCGGACAGATCGAGCAGTGGGCCAAAGACTTCATCGGTCCCGTCGAGCACTACGCCGTCACCGCCGACAACATTCTCACTTCAGCCCGCCTGGGCACCGAAGTCCAGATGTACTCCGTGACCAAGCCCGCAGAATCACTCCACCTTCTCAGCAATTGGCCGGGCACGTATGAAGGCATTTCCGCATCGGCTCACTCGGCCCGAGTTGCGTTTGTCTATACCTCGCTGGGTAAGCCTGCCGAAGTCTATCTCGCCGATAGCACTGCGAAACTGGATCAGGCGCGGCCTATCACGTCATTCAACAAAGTCTTTACCGAGCGCGATCTCCCCCAGGGCAAGCCCTATCAGTGGAAAGCCGACGATGGCACCACTGTCGAGGGCATGTTGATCTATCCTCCCGGGAAATTTGAAGCCAAGCATCTGCCCATGTTCACGCTGATCCACGGCGGTCCTGCAGACGCCGACGGCAACCACTTCGAAGCCGACTGGTACCAGTGGGCCGCGCTCGCCGCCACCAACGGATGGCTGGTGTTTGAGCCCAACTACCGCGGCTCCACCGGCTATGGCGATAAGTTCCTGACGCAGATTGTTCCTGTGATCGTCTCGCGCCCCGGCAAAGATATTCTCGAAGGCGTGGACGCGCTAGTGAAAGACGGCATCGCCGACCCCGATCACCTCACTATCGGCGGCTACAGCTACGGCGGATACATGACCAACTGGCTCATCACCCAAACCACACGCTTCAAGGCTGCAGTCACCGGCGCCGGCGCAGTCGAACACGTCGGCAACTGGGGCAACGACGACACCACGTTCGACGACGCCTACTTCCTCGGCGGACGTCCCTGGGAAGCCCCCCAGCGCTATCACGACGAAGCCGCGATTTTTCAAATCGACAAAGTCCGTACGCCCACCCACATGGTCGCCGGCGCCGACGACATCCGCGTCGCCGTCATGGAGGACTATCTGCTGGAGCACGCCCTCTACTCGCTAGGCATCCCCAACAAGCTGCTGATCTTCCCCGGCGAAGGCCACTCGCTGGCCAAGAATCCCTGGCACGGCAAAATCAAAGTAAGAGAAGAGTTGAAGTGGCTGGAGAAGTACGGAGGCGTGCCGGCGGGAAGCTAAAAAATCGGGGTGAGAGGATACGGCACAACTGAGGTACTGCACTTCTTTGCCCGGGACGCGAACGGGCCCTTGGCCGCTGACTTCCCCATCGGCCCGCAAGCCCGTGCCTCTCCAACCGCACTACGATCCGCCCCAGGAGAGATCGTACCGCTGCGGCAAGTGGCCGCCTTGGTAGTCGATGCTGCCGTTTGCCTTGATGCCCGGTCTAAGCAGGGCTTGGCGCACCATCTCCGGGATCATCACCATTCCGACATATTTCCCCAGGCATTCATGGCTGCCGAAGCCGAAGTGAAAATAGTGATACCAGTTGCGCCCGGCAATGAACTCGTCCGGACTCTCGAACGCTTTCGGGTCGAACATCGCCGATTGGGTTACGGGCAGAACATAAGTTCCAGTCTTAATCGTGGTCGAGTGGCTGGTGCCCTTGGCTACGGTGTAGTCGCTGGCGGTCTGCCGGAATAGAAAAGGAGAAATCGGAACGAAACGGAGAGCTTCCCAGACGATGCCGTCGAATTCGGCTGAATTATCTTTCTGCGCTGCGCTCTTCGCCTTGGCCAGCCATTCGGGATCTTCCAGCAGGTACTCGATCACCTGCGCGACCGCCTGAGAGGTAGTCTCAATGGCGCCGATCAACAGGCCGCCCGCATTGATGCCCAGTCGTTTGATGTCGAAATCAACCGCTCCAGGGTATGTGGTACGCACCATTCGAGTGACGATGTCGTCCGTGAGCTTATCGTCCTTCTTGCCCATCAACTTGCGCCCCAGCCAGCGTAGTAGATACCAGGGAGCCAATAACAGGTGTTCGCCCTGCTCCGCTTTCACGGCCAGCACCCGACCCAGAATGAGTTCGGTAATGTATTTGCTTAGCTGCTCGCCGGCTTTGGTATGCCGATCCGAGATTTCCTTGCGTTGCGCATCCGAAATCAGGTCGAAGGGCTGGTTGTAGAAAGTGTCGGCCTGATTGCAATAAGACCATTCGATCAGATTTTTCTTGTCGACTCCGGTGAGCCCGAAGTAGTCCTGGACCAGTGTCGCCGGCACCATCCGGCAGTACCCGTTGATCGCTTCCATGTGGTCTTCCGCTGAATCGAGCAAGTCTTTGGATATCTTCGCCACCATGGCCCGGACTTGAGGCAGGTCGTCGCGATTGAGCATCCCCTGCATGAGCGACTTCTCGCGGGTGTGCAGCGCGTCGTCATCATGCGCCATAAGATAGATGCCGTTCTGCATCTTGGGGAGATAGAGTGCTGCGGTGAATATCAGGGGCATGCCCAGCACTTCGGTGACGTCGTCAAAGAGCGTCAGCAGGGTGCACAGAGGCGGCAGCGTCGAATTGCTGCAGATAATTGCTCGGTCTGGGGGTTGCCATTGCGCTCATGCGAACTCCTTCTCGTGCTGCCCGGAGTTTTCCGGTTCTATAGTGAGGACGGCGCTGCGATCGTTACAAACTCTTGAGATATTCCAGCAAGTCCAGGCGATCGTTTTTGTCCAAGCCTGTTCCGTAAGTGTGACCCGCATTGCTATTGCCCACGTGCCTGGTATCGAACAAGTATCCGTTGTACCCGCTGCTTTTCAAGCCGACTCTTTCGGGATCGAACTCCCGCGATCCGACCTGGAATTGGTCGGGACGGTATTCTCCGTTCGCCGGGTCTTTGTCGCCCTTCTTCGGCAGCAACAAGTCATAGAGAGTGGGCACCGAGCCATTATGCAGATAAGGCGACGTCGCCCAAATGCCGTTCAGGGAGCGTGCCTTGTACGCGCATAGCGACGCATAGGGATTGGCCGTCGTGTCCGGGTCGTATTGTCCGTGCTTCAGCGAAGGCTTGATCTCGTTGCTGAAAAAGCCAGCCGCCAAGTCATAGACCCACTGGTAGCCGCGCTGCACAAAATTCTTGTTCTCTGGAGTAGCTACTACGCTGAGCGTAGCTTTTGTCAAAAGCGCAGCGACCGGCGCTTTCTCATCGATAAGAACGTCGCCGGGACCGGCATTCACGTACTGATTCCTCAGAATGCCGCTCCAGCCCACGGAGGTAGCCGCATTGTGGGCCATCTTTTCGTCGGTCTTGATGTCGGCGAGCCTGGTCATTTGTGCGACCACGCGCCGCTTCGGATCGTCGCGTTTGATCCTGGTATGGCAATGTTCGCAGTATGTCGTAAACAACCGCTCTCCCCGCGCGCTTCTCTCTTTGTCGATAGGCGGCAGGATATCGTTTGGCCATTGCGGAGACTGGAGGAACCTCAGCCGGCTCTCAATCAGGCGCAGGTTGTGCACGTTGATGGAAGACTTGAAGCTGATATGGGTGGAGCGAATGCCCTGCCCGCTGATGAACGAGGATAGCGAAGTCCCCGGCTCTTCCGCCCAATCCAGAGTGCCAAAGACGCCGATCACCTCTCCCGTGTTGCGCCCGATCGATCCCAAGCCTGCATTCACCCCCAGTCCGTTCCATTGCACATAGTCGTGCTGGGGAATGTCCCACAAGAACGGGTAGCTGACCGGCGCGTCGGGCCGGTTAAAAATTTTCAGCATCATCCTGAGTTGAGCCTTCAGAGGCAGTACTTGCGAGAGTCGCAGGATGAGATGGTCGCGCTGATTGCTGCTTAAGATATCGCTCTTCTGTTGCTGCTGGATGGAATCCACTTCAGCCTGCGTGAGCTTGCCTTCTCTGACTAAATCGCCGGCCACGGTATTGAGCAGTTCTTTAAGTTCTTCCTGAGTAATGATGTGTTCCAGAACGCGGTTGAAGATGCGTCCGAATGCGTCCAATCGCGAGTAGCCGTAGGGAATCTCGCTGTGGTTGACGACGTTGTACAAAGACAACCGCTGGCCGTATTTCTTCAGGTCTTCGATCACATCGTCTCCCGAGGAGTAATGGCCGCGATCCATCACCTTCTTGACGAATCGAGGATTATCCCGGGCAGCCGATACCGCCGCGGACAGGGCGTGCAAGAAAGAGTCCATGTCGGTCCCTGCCGGGCCTCCGTCGATGCGAATGCCGGTGCCGTTGTAGTTCAATTGCCCTGTGTGGCACGCGGCGCAGGTAAAACCCAGAAAGTCTTTTCCCTTGTAGTCGTCTTTCACGAACCCGACCGGCAACGCGTCGGGGTTGCTCAAAGTCGCCTTCTGCGGCAGGTAGCGGTAGTAGTTCAGGTTCTCGTCAGAACGAAAAGGTTCAGTCGTGCCTGGCTTCTCCAGGGCCATGAAAAAATCGTAGGGAAGTAGATCCGACCCCTGAGTCGTGGTGTAGAACCACATGCTGTCTGCCGGCTTCCATCCCTGCACCAGATACCTTACGTTCGAGAACTGGTCGCCGAATTGGTCATGCTCCACCGTGGCGGCGCCCCGCTGAAACTCCCACCCTTCGCCTTTGAGCCGATCGCGCCAGGAGTTGGATCCGACATCCCAGAACTGATACAGCTTGGAGATGGTCGTGGTGACAACCATGGCCAGCGTCAGAAAGAGAAGCAAAAACAACGCGTGCTTATGCCACTCTTTCTTGAACGAGTCTAACCAGCGACGCCTCAGCGTGATCGCAAACGAATAAATTCGTGTCCACAGAGCGGTGAAACGACTCATGCTAACTCCCAAAGCCGCCAGCGACGACGGCGCCTAGAGTAAGGGGCCCGTGATGCAGAGAAGGAGTGCGTGTCTCGGGGTGCTCAGGTAGTGGAGGTTCATCCAACGCCTGGGCGGAACTCATGGAATCGACCTACGTGAACCTGGGGCCCCTGGAATCGGACGAAATTATACACCCAGGCGTGACGGGCGGAGAGATGTCAAGGTGGCTTTCCGTTTTCCGAACACGAAAGGGAACGCGTCAGTGCTGGCACGATGTGGGGACACCCGGCCCTCGGCTGTCGGTTTGTTTTTGCTTTTGGGACGCTTTGATCGGCCAAACCAGGCCGGTGAGGTGTACCTTCTGGGAAGTCATGCAAGCAGCGCAGGAGATCGATGGAGTTCACGTCGTGAATCCATTCCGTTAGGGCTAGCGTCGATTTCTAGGATTCCCATTACTTGCCCGCGCTGGCGACCTTTACCGCGTGGGAGTTCGCAGCGTACCGCGCAATGCCCTTGTACAGCGCCTCCGCAATCTGCTCGCGGTATCCGTCGCTGCGCAGTCTCTGCTCATCGGTGGGACTGCTGACGAACGAAACTTCCGCCAGAATTCCCGGCATCGACGTCTCGGTCAGCACCACAAAGCTGGCTTCTTTAATTCCGCGATCGCGCAGGCCCGGATTCTGCACCGACAGAATGCCGTACAGCGAGCGTTGCACACTGGCCGCCAGCCGCCGCGATTGCTCAACTTTGTCGTGTAATTCCACGGGCGAAAGGGCCGCAGTCATAGCGGGCCTGCTTGCGGTGCCACTTTCGCGCGCCTCCACGTCTTTCGTACTTGGCGCGGAAAAGAAGTTGGTGTAGTAAGTCTCCACGCCACGCGCCGAAGGCAAGTCGCTGTAGTTGGCGTGTATGGAGACA
>WNFN01084358.1_pt1 | contig 17369 bp, 18 predicted proteins | sample 5400161 | NCBI WGS metagenome assembly WNFN01 (sample SAMN13153353, study PRJNA577476) | soil metagenome | isolation source: 80 cm saprolite on Douglas fir-dominated hillslope | place: USA:California | collected 2013-09-17 | reverse complement strand
CACACGATGCCGAAAACCATAGAGCCGACCTTGCCGGTACATTTAGGATGCGATTTCAAAGAGCTCAGTGCAGCCTTTGCGTCGGCATCGTAGCTGGAGGGTTCTTTGTTGATTTTATCCGCGTTGCCCCGATCCGCCCCCGCCTGGTCGTATGGAAGCACAGTGCCCGGTTCTTCGAGCTCATGAAATATTTCCGGGACGCCCTAATGAGAGTTCTTGCGGGCATTTATCCCGACTACACAGGCGAGATCTTCTTCAACGGGCGACCGACGAGGATCCACACGCCGCGACTCGCGCGTGAACTTGGAATCGCGATGGTACACCAGGAACTCAGCCTCGTTCCCGACCTCTCCGTGGCTGAAAACATGTTTCTCGGAAGAGAAGCCCCGTCAAGAATTCCAGGGCTCATCAACCGGCGCCAAGTTGAGAAAAAGGCTGGCGCAATTCTTGCGGAAATCGAAGTCGACATATCTCCTACCCAAAGAGTCAACCAGCTCTCGGTCGCCAAGCAGCAGCTCGTCGAAATCGCCAAGGGGATCTCCTGGATTCCCAAGTCCTCATCCTGGATGAGCCGACCTCCTCGCTCACCGAGCCGGAGATCAGGGATCTTTTCCGGGTCATTCGTACCACTAAGCAGAGGGGCGTCGCGCTGATCTACATCTCGCACAAATTGGCAGAGATATTTGCGATTGCGGATCGAATCACCGTGCTTCGCGACGGGGTGAGGCTGAGTTCACGCCCAATTGGTCATTGGGACGAAGCAGACCTTGTGAAGGAGATGGTCGGAATGGCTCTCTCCGACTTCTTTCCCCGCAGCCACAAGCATCTTCAGGATCGTCCAGTTCTGGAGGTCACCAACCTCACACAGCTACCCCACTTTGTCGACGTGAGCTTTACGGTACACCGCGGCGAAATCGTGGGGTTTTACGGGCTGATGGGATCGGGGAGAACCCGGCTCGCGAAGGCCGTTTTCGGGCTCTCTCGCGCTGACCGCGGCGAGATCAGGATACAAGGTCGACACCCGTCGAGATCCGGTCGCCTTCCGAAGCTATTTCGAACGGGGTCGCGCTCGTTCCCGAAGACCGACGCATGCTAGACCGTATCTACCGAAGAAATCGGCTAACCGTGTGACCAAAATCTCTTAGCCAAATTTTGAGCATCTTTGGATAACCACTAAGAAGCAGCTCTTTTCCATAATCGGTAGGCTTGAACGAAATGAGCGCAGTGCAGACGCCAACAGTGGGTTCTCTCCTAGCACTTCGGAAGGTCGCAGACCAACTCTGCAGCGTATGTTAAGTCCGAAAGCTGTCGCGTTGATCAGCGCAACAGAGGCTCCCAATAGCGTGGGTCGCATGCTGATGGAAAACCTTCTCTCACTTGGCGAAAATCTGTATCCGATTAACCCGAAACGACCCAGCGTACTCGGCGCAAAGGCATTCCCCCATATCGCAGATGGGACCGCCGGCGAACTCACTCCCTTCGTCCTGCATGTGGCAGCTCGTTCAATTGCTGCCCGTGCACTCCCGATTTTTTGGCAACCACAGTGACGTCATGGCAGCACGAATGACCGGTTTTGCCCTGCTCTCAGTCGTTCGATTACGGAGCGTCAGCTCGCGCAGTTGGCGGATGCGAGAGTGCTAGCCGGCGACCGATGTCACGAAGTAAGCGCTTGCTCTTCCTTGCTTGGGCCAGCAAGTGCTGCACGTCACCTATACTGGCAAGCTCGAGAATGAAGCCGCCTCGAAACCCGGTTCGATCCAGTTCGGTCAATACTCGATTCCAATCGATATTGCCGGCACCTGGAGCCAAATGCTCATCTCCCTCGCCGTGATTGTCGTGTGCGTGGATCATGCGCAAGTGCTGACCCAACTTGTGCATGACACTATAGATGTCGCTGCTCAGATTGGCGTGGCCCGTATCGAGACAAACACCCATTTCGACCGTATCCATGGTGGTCAAAATCCAAAGAAGATCGCTCGTCTGAGCAAACAAAAGATGGGGCAGCTTGTTTTCGAGAACACAACCTATGCCGAGCTCCTGGCAGCGTTCCATAACCTGATTCAACGTTTCAGCGGCCCATTTCAGCCGATCTAAACGCTCCTTCTGCTCTCGTAAATCCCAGTGCTCGGGACCCGGATGGATCACGAAATACCGAACCTGGAACGTCGCGGCCGCCTCGGCCGCTTGGACGATTTCGACCAGCGCTTGTTCGCGAAGGCCCGCATCGCTGGAGCTTATATCAATGTGGTCAGCAAATGGTGCATGAAAGGAATAAGCTTCGATGCCGAGTTCCTCGACCCGGCGAGCGGCCCGAGCCACCATATCAGCATCGTGGTAATTAAGATGCGCGGGAAAGGAACAAATCTCAATGATATTAAAACCGCCCCTACTGATCGTTTCCAGACAATCAAAGATGCTATGCTGGGAGAAACAACCGGTGGATAGGCCGACAGGCCAATCGCTCATAGGCTCTCCGATCTAAAAGGGACTGTCTAAATGGCATCAGGTTTTTGCTACAATCGGCCACGTGACAAGTCCCCTGTTCCCGCGCCGATTGACAGTTAAAATCCACCAGATCATCGTATCGCGCCGCCACCAGTCCGGCAAAGACCCGACTGTAGAACTCTGCGCGAGTCGCCGGATCATAGCCTTCCCACGCGTGTCCCCAAGCGTAATCCCGCTCGAACTTGGATTGTATCAGCCCGGCGATGTGACGAGGATGCCAACCTAGCGCAAGGAAGACTGTAACGATTCGGCGCATTCCTGACGGCCGCAGCAGCAGGTCGTTCGGATGATCTAGGATAAATCGCGCACACGGTGGAAGCTGTCCCAGATCCGTTCGATCATACGTTTGTGGCCAAGTATCTGGAGGATCGGGTTCGGCGGAGTAGAAACCATGATGAAACTTGGCAAGCGGGGAAGCAACATACGCGGAGATGAGCCGTTCCATTCCTATGGAACAGTCGGGAATAAAGCTGGTGGCTTGCTCTGCCAACGCAACAACGGCCTCCGGGTTACGCATGACCTTTAGCGCCGTAGTCACACTCATCTTATGCAGCGGAATCTCAAAGATCGGAGCCAAGCTGTTGATCATTTCCTCGCCCAGCGTGTCTTTTTGCCGTTCGATTTTCAGGTAGCGGCTGTATGGAACTCTCACGGACCGAATGTCCAGGGGGTCTCCGTATTGAGAAATATCGAGAGAGATCATCTCACGACCCCGCACTCCAGGCCCAACTTCTAGCGCCGTGAGCTCAACCGGGATCTTAGAAGGAGGGGCTGAGATCCTTTTGATTTCTGCAGCCAGGTATTCAATGACCCGGCCCAAGCCATGATATGCGGTGCCCAATGCCAAGCCTATTTTGGCGCCACCGATGGGTGCCATCCGCTCATAATGGGATAAAACTGTTGGAGTTGGATGACCGAGCGTCCTGAGTAGATCGAACGAATAAGAGTCACGGCGGACTTGCCAAATAAAATGGTGACCTCGGCCGCTTAGCAGGTGCAGGGGCGCGATGCCAAAGGATAGAAGCTGGTCCTCAATCGTCGCTGTTACCACTTCCTGAAGAGCGAACGCCCTTTCGGGATGAAGGTAGGGCTCGGCGGCACAATCGAAATTTACGTACTCAATGTCTAGATCGATCAAAAGGAACCGCGAGTCCCATAGCGGGCGAGAAATTTCGAGGTCATCTTTGAGACAAGAGGGTAACCCGCTCACTTTTCGCACGTTGGTGTGGTGCGCGTCACCGATCATCATGACCACGTCGGCCGTATCACCTGATAGCGGCTCCATCCGTAGAAACTCAGCCATGCGTGCGCGGACAATCGGATGCGCGTAGTAGTTCATTTTCTACCGTCGGTCGCCGAAGACGTCGGTCGAACCGATTTCATCAACCGGCAGAAGAATGTTGCATCACTATCTCGCATCGGAAATACACAAGTTTGTTGTTTTCGACTCTATTTGGGTTGAAGACGTTTGACGGCTAACGGGGTATTCCGTCATTTCTCTCTTCAACTATTCTTCCGGCAATCAGTCCTTCGCGTGACCGCGTTCTGATCGTTTGCGAAGGAAAAAAGACCCAGTGCAATTATTTCAACGAAATCCGTCAAAAATTCAGGATCTCAGCAGCGCATATCCACGTCATCCCGAGCGAATTTGGAACCGATCCCAAGAGCGTGGTGAAGTCCGCGGAAGAAGCATTCCAGCGTAACGGCAAGAGTTTCGAACGAGTCTTCGCCGTTTTCGATCGCGATGGATACGAAGAGTACGCGAACGCGATTCATATGGCAGGTGCCAAAAACGGGAAGCTGAAAAATGACGAAAAGCACTCAGTTATATTCGACGCAATTGTTTCCGTGCCGTGCTTCGAATTGTGGCTACTGCTTCACTTTCAGACGTCCAATATCAGATACATCGAGACACAGCTTTCCACCAGCTACGGAACCACATCTCCGATTACGCAAAAGGCATGTCCGACCTATCCGATAGAACCGAATCCTTTCTTCCGACAGCCACAACGCGCGTGACCTTGCTAAAGCAAAGATTTCAGAGAATTCCGGGCGACGATCCGTACACTGACGTTCATGAGTTGGTCAGCCTTTTGGAGAGCCTCACTAGCCCCGTCCAGCACCTTCCGGTTACCAGCGGATGATCTCCGAGCAAAGATTCCAGATGTCCCACACCTTCCATCCTAACTATTTAAAGAGCATCGAGGAGCTAGAAACCCTTTCGAATTCTGCGCAGACATTGCTCGAAGGTCACGAGACTTGTCATTCGTCGTGTCTTGAGCATCAAGGCTATCTGCTTTTTGAAAAACTATCGATGGAACTAACGACTCTCTTCAAGCTAATTCCTGGCACTAAGCCTTTTGGCGACTGCGACACTCAGCGTTGGGATTTTTCTTCAGCCGCCGTTTTAGGGCGCCAAATATTGGAAGATTGCGTGACATTCCTCTACTTGATCGAACCGAAATTGCTGGTCGAGCAGATGCAATTTCGAGAAATGGTTTGGAGGTATCATGCCGACAAGGAAAGTGTCGGAATCGCCGATTTGTATGGCTTCTTAAGCGCGCCACTTGGTCCGCAGAATTCAGTCATTGCGTTGCTAAAAAGACAAGCGGAAGAACGCCTCCCAGGCTCAAGGAAAAAGGTCGAGAACCACCCATGTCTAAATTACGTCGATGCCAAGTTGCGTGGTCAAATCAAGAAAGGTAAGGCAAATCTTGTGCTGCATGACGGTGCGGTCCTCTCCCGATTCGGAATAACAAAACCGTTCTATGATGCACCTTACAAGAACCTCTCACAATTTGTGCATACTTCCGCCTACTCGCTCAATCAGTTGCCGCACCTCAAAACGCCGGCCTCTATGGCGGAGGCGCATTTTCACCTGGTGTGCATCTTTGTAAACTTTCTCTTCGCAACATCTCTAGACGAAGCGATTCGACGCTTCGAGGGAACCAAATCCTTAAATAAGAAAATCGAGTTCATTCGCACGCGAAATCGAGGAGTTTTCGAAACCGGCCAGAACTACGCGGCGGGCAGAAGTACGCACCCCAACGCTCAAAATACAAAGGTGCTTTGACCTTAACAACTCCGCCTACGGCTGCGCTTGTGCTTAGGAGCCGAAAGGGCAACAATTGCGAGACGACAATTAGCAAAGAGAAAGGACCGGTCTGAGCAACCGGAGTAGCAACAGAAAGATAGCATCGTGTAAGTCATTAGTTATTAGATACTTAAGAGGCTGGATTACCGCCCTTTTAAGGCGTTGGTTCTGGGTTCGAGTCCCAGCCAACCCACTTTCTGTTTGTCAGCTCTTGCTCCCGGGGAAACAGCTGATAGAGCCGCTCGGCGCGTGCTTGAGCTTGCTTGAGAACGACACTACAATGCCGCCCTTCGGTTGCGCTTTGTTGCTCTTTTTCCGGGTCGTTTTGGCCGGTTTTGACCTTTTTGACCTCTCATGGGTACGCTCATACGATTAATCCGGCGAGCAGAAGGCTAGCAGCTGGCCGTTCAAGCCAAGCCCGATGACTAACTAAGTGCGGTCATTCCGATTTGCGTTTACCATGTCTCCGGTGCCGTTTCTTCCCTTCAATGATGCGAGACATTGCCCGCTCGGCGACTTTCTTCGGGTTAACCTGCACTTCGCGTTTCCAAGTGTTCTTTTTCATGCGGACTGATGCGGCTGCAAATCGTGCCTCCACGATGTTTCCCCGTTTCGGTGTGAGTGATCACATGACCGCGAATGGCTGGTCGCCTTGTTAATCGAACGAATCGTCTCGCTAAGATTCGACGCGGTCGACACTGAGCGGCGCTTCCGGCATTGCCGAAGGCCTCGTTACTGGATGATGACGAGTGTGCAGCTCGCGGTTCACACAAAGAAAGTGGCGCGTCTCTGGCGGCTTCTCGCCGACGTGCAGGGCCCAAGCTTTGTCGACAATGTTCTGTTCGCCCGTCGTCATTCTCTCTTGCTCCAACAGGTATTCGGTCCAAGACGGAACGATGACCTCTATTCGGTAGGTGTTTGGGCGACCGAGGTCTTCATGCAAGCGCCAGCTGAATGCCCCATTCCCCAGATGGATCAAGCGAACTTCTCGTATAGCCTCGAGGAACTCCTTCCCGTGTGTCCGATCGACTTCAAAATCGATGTGGATTGAAACCGGCCCGTCATGGGGAGCTGGGATGTGAATTAACTTAAAGGATGATCCGGCCACTGGAGCCGGCTCGAAATGGAGCTCGCCGGTGAAATCGATCGATAACCAGAATTGAAGCACCAAACTCGCCAACTGCAGAGCGAAAGCAGCCAGCAGCGTCGAGGTCACTCCCCACGTGGAAACTGACGAGCCCCACATGAATCCCCCAAGAGCCATGGCCCCTTGCGCGGCCATGATGATGGTGGCGTTCATGCGCCCACGCGCCCACCCTGGCATCGCTCGCTGGCCAGCTACCCAAAGCTCAGAAGCTGCGATCGTCCATGTCCGGACGTCCCTGTTTACATCATGGAGCGTATTGCCGAGGTCCATCTGGAAAACTTGAAACGGGTCCTCAAGACCGCTGGAGATCTGATTGATATCGTTTATTTCTACGACGATGTCGCCTCGCAAGAGAGGCTTCTCATGAGGCCCGAGATGTACCGCCGGCACATTCAGCCTTTTCACCAGCGCATTATTGACGTCGCGGTGAGTCATGGGAAACGCGCAATGATGCACTGCCGCGGATCGGTTTACCCGCTGATTAACCGGCTGATCGAGATGGGGCTAAGCATTTTGAATCCGATTCAGCCCTCCGCAAAGAATATGAATCCGGAAAAGCTCGCCCAGGAATTCGGCGGCCGGATCGCCTTTCATGGGGGCATTGACACCCAACAATTTCTGCCCAGAGCCACTCCTGAAGAGGTTCGAGAGAAAGTCCGGTACACTTGTGAGGTGCTTGGCAAAAACGGTGGTTACATCATGGCAGGATCGCATCATATCCAAGCGGATGTGCCAGTCGAGAATGTGCTAGCGATGTACGGGTGACGTCGGAGGCGAGACAGCGTTATCCACGTTGTCCTCAATCACATTTCTCTTTGTCACGCTCTTTGGAAGCCATGATTGGTTGAAAATCAACCGGGAGCGATTACGATGACCCAATCGCTGGCGGGTTTTAGCTAGGGTGATTCGATCTGTCAAAAATCGCCATGTATACGCTGGCTGACCTTCGTTACCAGGCGCAGCGCCGTACCCAGGACGAGCTGCTTGCGCATCTCAAAGGCTTCTCATTGGATATCAAGCTCACCGTCGGGATCTGGTACTTTGCTCCCGGCGGCGGCAGATTTCATGATCGTTACGTTCCCGATCTCAGCGTACCGCAGAGGCTGGAGCTAGCCGCCGAAATGGCGCGCTATGGGGTCAAAGGAATCGAAGCGCATTATCCGTCCGAGGTGAATGAGGAGAACCTCCACCTGTACAAAAAGCTCGAACAGGAAGCTGGCGTAAAGCTAGTGGGAATCGGTCCGGACAGTTTCCGGGGCAAGGACGGCGAATTCGGCACACTCAGTAATCCTGACAAACAAAAGCGAGACCGCGCTCAGAAAACAATCATCGGAGCTTTGAAACTCATTAAGGAGGCCGGGGCAACGCACATGGGTCTGTGGCCAGGCAACGACGGGTTCCTCTACTCGATGGGCACGATGTTTTACCAGATGTGGGATTGGTTCGAGGGAGCGCTGGCCGAATGCCTCGACGAGGTCCCAGGCGTTCGAATCGGCCTGGAGACAAAGCCCTATGAGCCGGTCCCGAACAACATTTATCGCACAACCGGGGACGGCCTTATCATGGCGCATGACGTTGAATCGCGGCTCAAGAATCCGATCAACCGCGCCTTGCTCCAGGAAGGACATTGTATCGTAGGGTTCCAACCCGAGACCGGCCACATCCTGATGGGATATGAGATTCTACCGCAGGCTTACCTGCGGGTTGCACGGGAAAACCGGCTATCGCACATTCATGTGAACAGCCAACCGCTTGGCAATTACGACCAGGACCTCAATGTCGGGGTGGTCTCGTGGCAGGACACTGAAGCGCTGCTTTACGCGCTGAAGGCCATCGGTTACCGGGAGCATTTTGGAATCGATGTCAACCCCGAGCACATGCCGGTGCTCGAGGCAATAAAGATCAATGCTCGCGTTCTTCAGATCATGAATGAACGGATCGACAGCTTGCCTCACGAGAGGATCCTCGACTGTTACTATCGTCCCGAACAGAACCGGGGTGCACTGGAGATGATCCTCGCGGAGAGCTACGCGCCCGGAAAGAAATAGCAGATAGCAGATGGCAAATAGCAGATCTTTCGGAAACGCCTCGAGCGAACGGACCTCTATCTGCCATCTGCTAGCCAGATGAAACAATCGTTTACTAAATTCGCTGGGCTCGATGGCGCTTTAGCGTTGGTAACTGGCGGCGCAACGGGAATCGGCGCTGCCATTGTGGAGAATTTCGTTGGGCAAGGCAGCCGAGTCGTTTTCTTGGACATCAACACGCAAGCCGGCGAAGAGCTGATCGCTCGATTGAAGCCGGGGGGCGACGTCACCCCGCAATTTGTCTGCGCTGACCTCAGAGACCTCGGCTCATTAAAAGGCACGATAGAGTCAATACAACAGCGAGCGGGCCCCGTAAAAATACTAGTCAACAATGCGGCGAGTGATGAGAGACACGAGTTGGAGGATGTAACTCCAGAGTACTGGCGCGACCGGCTCGCAACCAACTTGGATCATTACTTTTTTTGTATTCAAGCTGTGGCTCCGGCGATGGCGGCTGCCGGCGGCGGGTCGATCGTGAACTTGGGTTCTTGTGTCTGGCACTTGGCTTTTCCAGGTATGCCAGCTTACGCGACCGCTAAAGCTGCGATCGAAGGTCTCACAAGAGGACTGGCGCGCAGTTTAGGCCCTAGAAACATCCGTATCAATTGCGTTGTCCCCGGCTTTGTCAGGACGAAACGGCAGCTGGAACGTTGGTTAACCCCCGAACTCGAGCGCGTGATCCTGGAGGGGCAATGTCTAAAGCGTTTTGTCGAGCCCGAAGAAATCGCAGCCTTGGTTGCGTTCCTCGCTTCGGATGATGCGAGGTCGTGCACCAATCAGACGTTCACCATTGATGCTGGATGGTTGTGAAGATCGGCGAAAGCAAAGACATCATTATATGACTGGCCATACTTCAAATTGGCAAAGACTAGCGAGGCGCCTGGAAAAATGTTACGGCGGCGCAGTTTATGACGTGATGCGTGACCTGGGGATGAAAGACTGCGTGTTGCCACATGCAATTCGCGCCCTTGATTTGGAGACTCGAGCAGCGGGCCGCATCTGGACGATGGAGGGGCGACCCGATCCAGCAATTGGTGTCCATGAAAGCATCGTTCGATGGACCGAATTCCTAAGCTTGGCGCCTGCAGAGCACGTGATCGTCTGCCAACCTCATAATCACACTCTCGCGCTCATGGGCGAGCTTTCCGCAGAGACGCTGCAACTCCGGGGCGTGAGAGGCTATATCGTCGATGGCGGCTGTCGAGACAATGCGTTTATCCGAAAGCTAGGGTTCCCAGTCTTTGCCCGGTTCCAGACGCCGCGCGACATCGCCGGCGCTTGGACGTGTGAATCATTTAGTGAACCTATTGAGATTGAGGGAATCAAGATCCGGACGGGCGATTTTGCTTTAGCCGATATCGACGGGATTGTCGTTATTCCTGAAAAACGGGTGGAAGAAGTTATTAGCAAAGTCGAAGACGTAATGAACACGGAGAACCTAGTGCGAAAAGCGATTCTCGAAGGAGTATCTCCGAAAGAGGCGTATCTAAAATACGGGAAGTTTTAATACGGGAAGTTTTAGCGTACACGTCTCCGGGCCTCTTCTTGACGGGAGTAGCAAACTTTAGTACAAAATAATCGCTTTTTGACCTGGCGGGACCCGGCCGCTGTCCTCGTCGTTTTCGATGTAGGACTCCGGTCTAAGGCCCTTCCCGGTCCGGGTCACTGGGATCTTGACCGCCGCTCGCGCGGCAGGTGGGCGCATATCCCAATAAAGAGAAAGGTAGATTCCCTCCGTGAACAACGACACAGAAGATCAAGCAGCGATTGCGCAGAAAATCAGTATCGAAGTCAGCCGGCGCAAAGCCTTCGAAATGGCGGCAAAGTTGGGTCTGGGTAGCGCAGTATTTGGTGGCGGACTGGCGTCGAGCTTGGCAGCGAATCCGCCGGAAGCAGGCGGCGGTCTGCCCAAGAAGACCTACAAATTCGTTTTCGTTAACCACGTAACGACCAACGAGTTCTTTACCCCAACGATCTATGGCATCCAGGACGCCTGCGCTTTCTTCGGATGTAGTTATCAATGGACCGGTTCGCAGAACAGCGTGGTCTCCGAGATGGTCAACGCCATGCAGACCGCTGCTGCTGGAAAGGCAGATGGGATCGCGGTATGTCTTATCGATCCGACGGCGTTCGACACGCCGACGGCCAACGCCCTCGAGGCCGGCATCCCGGTGATCGGCTACAACGCCGACATACCCACCGGCAGCCCCAACAAGCGTCTGGCCTATGTGGGGCAACCTCTATTTCAGTCCGGATATAACATTGCCACCAGGTGGCTGAAGTTAGTACCCAAGGGCAAGCACGTTATGCTTTCCATCCCGACTCCAGGTACGCTCAACCTGCAGCCTCGCCTCGACGGCTACATTAAGGCCATTAAAGATCAAGGCGACCCGGTCACTTACGATGTCGTCAATAGCGGTGTAGACCAATCCACGGAGCTATCGCGGATCGAGAGTTATTACCTGAGTCATAAAGATGTAGCCGGTCTGTTCGGTACTGGTGGTGGAGATACCTACGCCTGCGGGTTCGTCTCCGCCAAATATGGCCTCGCGAAAAAGGGCGTGATTGTCGCGGGCTATGACCTTTACCCGCAAACCTTGGGCTACATTAAAAGCGGAGACATGACATTCACCACCGATCAGCAGCCCTACCTGCAAGGGTTCGTCCCAACCCTGCAAATGTACCTCTACAAGCTATCGGGCGGGGCAGTCGTGCCGGCAGATACAAACACAAGTCTGGCCTACGTTACCAAGGACAACGTCGAGTTGTATCTTGGCAAGAGCCGATTCGAGGGCAGCACGAACGCTGAGCCGGCCTAACCCGCAATTCTCACCACGCTGGGAGGAATAAACCGCTGATTGCGGGTTAGAAAGCTTTTAAGCAGACGCTACGCCGTCTGTTTTAAAAGCAGAGGTGGACCAAAACTCCGAAACACTAAGTTGGAAAATCATCTTTCGAGAAAACGGCAGCCCCGAAATCTTTCGGGGCTGCCATAGCATGCATTTCGCATCCGACAACTGCTGGAGGCAGCCCCGAGAATTTTGCAGGACGATTCGGCTTGGCAGTTACCGGATGCGAAATGCATGCTGTCGACAAGCGGTCTTCAAGGACAGAACTGAGAATAGCAAATCTTTATGGCGCGGACGACCCCCACGAGCCAAGCGGCGCGCAAAGTAGGCATTAGAGCTCCGCAGACAGGCTTTGAGAAGGTGTTGGTGGTCCTTTCGCGCTATCGGGAGGCCAGCATTGCAGTCGTCGCCGTCGTTTTGGTTATCTATTTCCAGATCAGCAATCCTGCGTTCCTTTCGCCGCTAGAACTGAGCGTCGTCCTTAGGGATACTGCTCGCTTTGGGATGATTGCTGTGGCCGAAGTCATGCTCATGATCACCGGAGAAATCGACCTTTCCGTGGGCAGCACCTTCTCCCTTGCTCCCTATGTGATGGTCCTCATGACCATCAGCTGGGGCGTTCCCCTGGCCACTAGCGCTTTGGCTGCGCTCCTGCTTGGCGTGCTGATCGGCGCGATCAATGGCCTTATTACCGTCAGATTCCGCGTACCATCATTGATCACCACGGTCGGAACGCTTTTCTTGTTACAAGGAGTGGTTGTATCAATTTACAACAGCCAACCGATCGTGGCGCCCGTGCAAGAACCTTTCAATGCGATTTTCGGCGAGAACCTTTACGGCCCTACCGACTCTCTCTGGTCCTGGCATGGGCTAACCGCATTTACTCCTTTCCTTTGGACGGTGGTGACGGTATTGGCGATGGCACTCGTTCTTAATAGAACGACTTTCGGCCTACACACCATCGCTACCGGCAGCAACATCATTGGAGCAAAGGAGATCGGCGTTCGGACTGATCGGATCAAACTATACAATTTCATGATTGCCGGAGGGTTTGCGGCAGCAGCCGGTGTTATCAATACAGCGGAGTTTGCCTCGGCTGATCCGCTCGCCGGCGGCCCGTTCCTTACTCTGCAGGCCGTGGCAGCCGCGGTGATCGGCGGCACGTCCTTACTTGGCGGGTCCGGCACCGCGGTCGGCGCGCTGGTCGGAGCATTCGTCGTGGCTACACTCAACAACGGCCTCGTCATGATGGGCGCCCAAGCAACGGTATCGGATATCTATCTGGGAGCTGCCATCGTTCTGGCCATGATAATGAATGTGCAGGTCGACAGGATGCGAGCACGTAGGCGAATATGAGTCCCAAGGATATTCCCGTTATCGATCCGAGCGCTCCGGTCATTCTGGAGATGAACCACATCAGCAAGAGCTTCGGCGCAGTCACGGCCCTCGTTGATGTCAGCATCAAGCTTCGTCGTGGAGAAGTTCTGGCCCTGGTTGGAGACAACGGGGCGGGCAAGTCGACATTGATCAAAATCCTTTCGGGATTCCACCGGCCAGACAGCGGCACGATCGTCTACCAAGGCAAAGAGGTCCACTTCAATTCCCCTCGCGAGTCGCGCGCCCACGGCATCGAGACCGTCTATCAGGACCTCGCGCTCATTAACCACCTCAGCGTCTATCACAACATGTTCGTCGGACGCGAATACCATAAGTGGATTCTGGGATTGAGGCTGCTCGACAACAAAAAGATGCGGGACCTGGCCAAGGCTTACCTCGATACCTTGGGAATTGAAATTCCCAGCGTGGATAGCCTGGTCGACTTGCTCTCCGGCGGCCAACGACAGTCGGTTGCGGTCGCCAGATCGATTTACTCCTCGCCTACCGTCCTGGTTCTGGATGAGCCGCTAGCGGCTCTGGGAGTACGCGAAGGCGCGCACGTTCTCGGCCTGATCCAAAACCTGCGTCGCCAGCGCAGCGTCTCCATCATTTTGATTGTGCATAATTACAACCAGGTCTTTGAGGTGTGTGATCGCATTAACTTTCTACACTCCGGTGAGGTCGTTCTTGATGCCTCCACCTCGGAGACAAGTGAGGAACAATTGATCCGCATCGTTAAATCTGGCCTCGGCCGTGAAGCCATCGCTGCCGCTGCGGCGGAAATTGGAAACCCCCTCACGAGTTAGTTTTTTCGATCCGCAGATTACACAGATTACGCAGATTATTTTGAATCTGGTTTTTGGACCGACTAGAGCTCGAATGAGGCAGATTCGCGTTCGAACAAATGCATTCTGGCAAGATCGTAAAGCGAGTTTTAAACCGTGATCCCAAGGCTAAACAAAGTGAAGCCCAAACTGGCCGCTTTCCCCAAATGCTACATGGACGAGCTGTGCGTAGACCGGACGATGAGTCTTGCAGATTGGATTGAAATCGGCGCTACGCTCGGAGTGGAAGGGCTCGAATTCTATTCCGGATTTCTCGAGGATAACGAAGCCTTCCTTAACAAAACCAAGGCGCTGCTGGAAAAATACGGGCTTCAGATGCCGATGCTCTGTTGTTCTCCTGACTTCACCGAACCCGATCCGGACCTGCTCGGAAAGGAAGTTCAACGAGAGAAACGCATGATCGAAATCACCGCCTTCTTCGGCGGAAAGTATTGCCGGGTCTTGTCTGGCCAACGCCGGCCGGAGCTATCGACTGAGGTCGGCATCGCGCAAGTTGTCCGAGTTATAAAGGGCCTGTTACCTTTTGCGAAGAAGAATGGCGTAATCCTGACGATGGAGAACCATTACAAAGACAGTTATTGGCGCTATCCTGAATTCGCCCAGAAGATGGCGATCTTTACGGCCATTATCGAGCAGATCGATTCTCCGTGGTTAGGCGTTAACTATGATCCCTCCAATACTCTCCTCGCCGGAGAAGATCCCCTGGAACTACTCAATCGCGTGAAACATCGAGTGGTTTCAATGCATGCGAGTGACCGCTATCTGAGCAGCGGTACCCTGGACGATCTGCGAAGGGAGGAAGATGTGATCGGGTATGCGAGCCGCCTTTCTCACGGCGTGATCGGGCAAGGGCTCAACGATTACGACAAGATTTTTCCCACCCTGAATTCAGTTGGGTTCTCTTCCTGGATCTCGATTGAGGATGGAATGAACGGCATCGACGAAATACGGGAATCTGTCCGGTTTCTGAAGACGAAGATCGACCAACACTTTTCGGATTAATCGCGGTTCCGACGCCGCCCCGGCATTTAGGGGAACGGAAAAGAATGAGCACGACTAACCTGAAATCCAAAAATAAAATCCGCGGATTACGCAGATTAGAGGAAGTTGGAGGCATGGTACGATTTGAAACTCTCTGTTGCCGAATTTCAGTCATGCGCCTTAGCGAAAATTCATTGAATCTGTGGAATCTGCGCAATCTGCGGATCGTTCCATCTTCGGGCTCTGCTCTTAACCATGAGTCACCCCTATCCCGAATTTAAGGGCAAGCGGGCGCTCATCACGGGCGGTACTCAGGGCATCGGCAAAGCCGTCGCTAAGCGGTTGGCAGAGCAAGGTGCGATGGTTTATCTGAACTACGCCCGAAATGAAGAGGCCGCTCACGAAACAATCGACCAATTTCGCCAGGCAGGTTACACCGCCGAATTGTGTCGAGCCGATTTGGGATCGCCATCGGCAGTCGAGGCCATGCTGGAAGGAATCCATCAGACCGGCCCAATCGATCTCCTAATTTGCAACGCAGCGTACCAGGAAAAGGGGGAAGACTTTTTTGGGACTGACCTTGCCCTAATTCAGCGGACGCTCGATGTAAACATCTTAGCCAATTTTCAAATCATCCAGAAAGTTGCCAGGGAAATGATCGCAGCCGGACGACAAGGACGCATGGTGCTGTGCTCCTCCGGCCACAGCACGATGGTTTTCAAAGGCACGTTTGCCTATGATATCTCCAAGGCTGCGCTCAACCATTTCATGCGGTGTGCGGCTCTCGAATTGATCGAACACGGCATTCGTCTTAATGCCGCCGACATCGGCTGGACTCATACTCCCGGCGAGAGGCGTTGGTTCACAGAGGAAGAACAAAACCGGCTGGCCCGTTCGATCCCGATCAGTCGCGCCGCACAGGCTGACGAAATCGCGGCCGTAATCGAATTCCTTCTCTCGGACTGGGCCAGCTATGTGGTTGGTTCCCTGTACACCGTCGATGGCGGCTTTGCACTCCGCCCTAATACTTCGCTATAAAGATTAGCTCCTACGGAGCATATTTTGGTCTGAGAAATTTAGGCTTATGAAAATCCTCCAGTTCAATGGACCCTGGCAATTCTCGATTGAGGAGGCTCCGGTACCCCCTTTTGGTCCTGAAGAGTTGCTCGTTCGCTCCGATGCGGTCGGCATTTGTGGCAGCGATGTCCATGGCTTCACCGGCGAAAGTGGCCGGCGGACGCCGGGCATGGTTATGGGCCACGAGGCGGCCGGGACCGTGGTTGAAGTGGGCGCCAAGGTCCAGGCGTTCCACGCCGGAGATCGGGTGGCTGTTCTTCCCACCCTGGGATGCGGAGTCTGCCGCTATTGTTTGACGGGGATGGAGCACATCTGCCCCGACAAGCGCATCCTCGGCGTCAACGCCGGCCGGTGGGGCGCAATGGCAGACTTCTTCACCTGTCACCAAGGCCAGGCGTTCAGGCTCGATCCGAAAGTGGATCCGGCAATCGGTCTCTTTGCTGAGCCGCTCTCCGTCGCTCTCCACGCGGTGAATCGGATGAATCCGGCCAAAGACGCGCTTCTCGCAATTGTCGGTGCTGGGACGATCGGGCTAGCCTTGATTGTGGTGCTGCGGGAACTCGGCTTCGAATCTGTTTTCGTCGTCGATAAGATCGAAGAAAAGCTGGCACTGGCTCGAACCCTTGGCGCAAAAGCTATCCATGCCGACCAAGATAACCCGGCACGGATCATCGCTAACGAGACCGGCGGTCGCCGCGCTACCGGCGTTTTCGAAGCCGTTGGAGCGGCAGCGACTGTCCGGATGGCTTATGACTTATGCGACTTCGGCGGCACGGTTGTCCTTATCGGGAACCTAGCTAAAGAGTTCAGCCTTCCCTTACAGGGAGTGACTTCGAACGAGACAACGATTCGCGGGTCGTACGGATTCAGCCGGAAAGAGTTTGAACAGGCAGTCAATCTCGCTTCAAAGAGTGAGACTGTGCTGCGTTCTTTCATCAGTGGTTCCTGCTCACTCGAAGAAACATCCAGCGTAATGGAGCGCATGGCTCGAGGGGAATTGAATGCCTTGAAAATGGTGATTCGTGGTCGAACCGAACAGGTTTGATAGTGTCCGACGGCGCTCATTGCACGTACAGGTGCCGACTCCGTCGATTGGGTCGGCACCTCGATGGGCGGCCTCATCGGCATGCTGCTGGCGGCGGAGCTGAACACGCCAATCCGACGGCTCGTCATGAATGATGCCGGGCCGTTCATTCCGCTAGTTGCCCACCAACAAAAAGAAGGAGCATTTTGAACGTCACAACGATTAGCAAGGTTCGGCCGGAGCCCACAGCGCAGGCTCCCGGGCCTTTGGTACAGGTTCTGGCGCGGCCATGATTCTGTTCAGTTGCGACGATCTGAAATGAAGGCACCATTCTGCATCATAGGAGCAACGCGCGGTACGGGCTTACTAATCGCTCAGCAATT
>WNFN01242478.1_pt1 | contig 17372 bp, 21 predicted proteins | sample 5400161 | NCBI WGS metagenome assembly WNFN01 (sample SAMN13153353, study PRJNA577476) | soil metagenome | isolation source: 80 cm saprolite on Douglas fir-dominated hillslope | place: USA:California | collected 2013-09-17 | reverse complement strand
CGGTCGACGACGGAAAGGGCGGGACCGATGTCGAGAATACGCTCAAGGTTCGCGACGGATCGTTGAGCATTCGCTTCGAGCGCGATCGCGACGCTCGTGAGCACATCGACCGAAAGCCGTCGTGTCGGGCGGGCATCCACATCTTCGGCCTGCACGAAGACCCCGTCGCTCGTGAAGAAAGGCTCGCCCAATGCAAGCGGTAATCCTTTGCGGCGGTCTCGGCACGCGCATGGGAGGGCGCGTGAAGTCGCTCATCCCCGTACGCGGTCGACCGTTCATCGAGTGGCAGCTCGAGCGACTTTCTGACGCCGGCTTCGACGAGTTCATCTTCTGCACGACATCGAGCGGCGGTGCGTCCGAGATCGCCTACCACCTTGGAAAGAGCGGATGGCGCGCGAAGACGAGCGCGGCCTTCTCGAACCAATCCGAGCCCGACGGCACCGCCGGCGCGCTTCGAGCGGCGCTCGCGAAGGCGTATCTCGCCGAAGAGTTTCTCGTCACGTACGGCGATTCGTTCATCGACTACCGCTACGGCTTCGCGGCGCTCGCGCTTGCACAAGCGGCGATCTCGAAGCTCGGCGCGGTGATGACAGTTTGCGAGAATCCCCGCTTTGCACGCGGGAACGTGAAGCTCTCGATCGATTTGAAGTTCGTGCGAGACGTCATCAAAGACGAAAAGGTGTGGTCGACCGACTACCGCTTCGTCGACTACGGCGCGATAGCGATGCGTCGAGACGCGCTCGAATACACCAACTTCTTCCACCGCGACATGAATGCCGAGCTCGGCGCATGGGCGCGCACGCCGACGACCGACCCGCGCGGCAAAGATGGCGGATTCGTACGCGCGGTCGTCGTACCGGAATACTTCCACGAAATCGGAAGCCCCGAAGGTCTCTCGAATCTCGAAGCGCATCTCGGACGAAAGGACGCCATCACGTGAACGACGAACATCCCGCAACGCACATCGAACCGGACGACGACGCACTCGATCTCAACGCGTGGCACTGCACGCCGGAACAATTCGCGGCGTACAAGGCCCGCGAAGTCGAGCTCGCAAAAGCGAACATCCGGCGCATCCGGCGCGATCACAAGCTCGGCGCGCATCGACTTCACGATCTGACGCTTCACTCGCCGTCGACGCTCTTCGTCGCATTCCAAGCCGTGCTTCTCGAAGACGAAGCGGTGAAACGGGCTCACGCGGCGCTCGTCGACGAGCTCGACAAGCCCGTCATCGCTCGCGGCTACCTCCAATCGATCGACGTCAACGTCACCTTCACAAGAGAGACCCCATGAATCTCGTACGCGTTTTCGATTCCCCGACCGGCTACGTGATCCACACGAACGAGCGTCATCCCGTCGTGCTCTTCCCAAAGCCGGCGATCCCGGCGATGGGCATCGGCGCGCACGAGCTCGTCACGATGATGCGCTCGCTCGCCGCGAATCTCGAAATCACCGCGAACGCCATGCAGAAGACGGCGGAAGCCGACATGGCGCCGCGATGATTATCGCTCGAGCTCCGCTTCGGATTTCTCTCGCCGGCGGCGGCACCGATCTCCCGTGGTACGCGGCCGAGCACGGCGCGCGGCTCATCACGATGACGATCGATCGCTACGTCACCGTCATGCTCAAGCGCCGCGAATGGGATACGAAGATTCGCGTCGCCTACAAGAAAGACGAGCTCGTCGACGACGCGAGCGAGATCGAGCACCGGCTTCTTCGTCGCGCGCTCGCCGGCATGACCGGCATCGAGCTCCACACCATGGCCGACGTTCCTGCCAACACGGGGCTCGGCTCGAGCGGCGCCTTCCTTGTCGCACTCTCGGCGTCGGTCGGGACGCTTCAAGGCTTCCGCGACGATTCGCGCAAGATCGCCAAGTTCGCGCACCACATCGAGCACGACGTCGATCCCGACACGGGATGGCAAGACCACATGATCGCGGCCTTCGGCGACGTCCAATCCTTCGACGGCGGTGCATGGCCCGATCGCGTGAATCAATTCCCGGTCGCGAAGTCGCAGATCAAGGGCATCGACACGCTCGAGCTTTGGTGGACGGGCACCGAGCGAAAAGCGCAAGACGTCCTTCGCGCGCAAGCCGAGCAAAAGAACGTCGAAGCGATGCACCAAATCAAGAAGCTCGTCGGGCGCGTGAGCGCGGGCGAGCACATCGGCGACATCTTGGATCGCCATCACCAATTAAAACTCGCGACGGCGCCGCACGCGATGACGCGCGAGATCGTCGAAGACGGCATCAAGGTCGCGAAGGATTGCGGCGCTCGCGGCGCGAAGCTCGTCGGCGCCGGCGGCGGTGGATTCCTTCTCGTCTCGGCTCCCGACGATCGCACGCGCTTGCATAGCGGGCTCGGGTTTCTCGGATTCAAGCGACAAGATGTGCGCTTCGGCGTGCCGGGAGTGGAGGTTATCCGATGGTGAAGGCCGACGATCCGAAACCGGACCCGCACTATTGGCCGAAGTTCGTGCTCGCATCCGCTGCGATCGCCGCGGCAACGGCGGTCGCGAATGAATGCGCGAAGGTGCTCGCCGATGCTTTGCGCGAACGGTGGAAGCTCAAAAAAGAGGAAAAGAAATAATGGTGATGCTCGATCCGTACACGTTCAACTACTTCGAGGAGACGCGAGACATTCTCGACGGCATCGACCGAGGCGCCGTCGAGAATCTTGCCGCATGTCTCGCACTCGCCGAAACGATCTACGTGTGCGGCAACGGCGGATCGTCGGCGCACGCGTCGCACATGGTCAACGATCTGCAAAAGCTTTGCGGCAAGCACGCGATCTGCCCGACCGACAACGTGCCGCTCATGACCGCGCTCGCGAACGACGAAGACTTCGAGACGTGGCTCGCGCACTGGTTCGACATGCAAGGCTTGCCCGTCGGCAACGAAGCCGCGCTCTTTCTCTCGGTCGGCGGCGGCAACGGACGCACGAGCAAATCGCTCGTCGCCGGCGCTCTCGCCATGCGTGAGCGAGGGCACCCCGTGCTCGCGATCGTAGGTCGCGACGGCGGCGAGCTCGCGAAGCTTGCCGATTGCGCCGTCATCATCCCGAATCTCTACCCCGATCGAGTTACACCGCACGTCGAAGGGCTCACGTCGGTGCTCTTGCATCTTCTCGTCTCCCACCCCGCGCTCGCGCGCTTCAAACCGAAATGGTGAACACATGACGCAACTCTTCATCGACACGGCCGATCTCGAGACGATTCGCGAAGCCTATGGCGAAGGCATCATTCGCGGCGTCACCACAAACCCGATCGTCATCCGAAAGGAAGACCCGGGCATCGACGTGCTCAAGCGCATCGAAGACATCGCGGCGATCGTGCCGTGCGTCTCGGTCCAGCTCGCCGGGCCCGACGATCGGCCCGAGCAATATCTCGAGATCGACGAAGGTGTCATCGTCAAGCTTCCGCTCGAGTGGCTTCCCCGCATGCCGCCGGCAATCGATCGCAAGCGCTTCAACCTCACGGCGATCTTGAGCGAAGAGCAAGCGGCGATCGCGGTGATGGCCAACCCGAAGATCCTTTCGGTCTTCTGGAATCGCTCGCTCGACGCCAAGCTCTCACCGGCCGACGTCGTGTCGTTCGCGAAGAAGCTCGTCGTCGAGAAGAGCTTCGCGAAGACCGAAGACGACGAATACGACCCGCCTGAGATTCTTGTCGGGTCGATCCGCAATGTGAAAGACGTCGTCGACGCGTTCAAGGCGGAAGCCGACATCATCACGGTGCCGCCGGTGATTCTCGCCGCGATGCACAAGCACGAAGGCACGACAAAGTTTCTTCAAGAGTGCATGGGATGAAACGGAGCCTGGCCATTCTCAAGCTCGAGCGCACGGGCGCATCTCAAGACGAGATCGCCCAACGGCTCGCGGCGAAGGCCGACATCGTCGTCACGCGTCAAGCCGTGTCGAAGTGGTTCAAAGGGCACCAACCACGCATCGAGGTGAAGAAGGCATTGAAGAAGCTCTTCGGCATCCCGCTCGCGGCGTGGGGAAAGACGACGAAGGCGACGGTCGAGAAGCCGAAGGCCAACGGACACACGCCGCCGGCGCCGTTCACGGGCATCGACGTCGACGGCTCGTACGACGAGCTCGAGCGCGCGGCGTACGACTTGATGACATACGTGCGCACCGATCCCGATGCGACGCCGATCGAGCGCGCGAAGGTGATGCGCTCGATCGCGGGAACACTTCACACGCTCGACCAACGGCAAGCCGGGCTCGAGAAGCGGATCCTACAAACCCCGCGGTGGAAGCGCATCGAGCGCGCTCTCATCGCCACGCTTCGGGGATTCCCCGATGCGCTCAAGGCCATCAAAGCGATGCTCGAGCAACTCAACGAAGAAGGACACGACCACCATGAACAATGAAACCAATTGCGTTGCGGTGCCGCTTTGCCGCGGCACGCACATCTTCACGCCAACCGAGCTCACCGAAGCGACCGTGAAGCAACTTCGTGGGCAAGGCGTCGGGTTCCCGCCGATGCCGTACGAGCCGCAAGTGCGTCGCATCGTCGACATCGGCGCCGGCGTCGGCGCCTTCGCCGCATACGCCGCGCTCCGTTGGCCGTACGCATGGATCGATTGCTACGAAGAAGACGCCGCGCTCGCGCGCATCCTTCGGCTCAACATGCCGCCGGGCGGACGCGTCTTCGCCAAAATCGATGGCATCGCGATCCCGCCATGCGATCTCGTGCGCATCGCCGTGCCGCATCCGATCGTCTTCACGCCGCTCGGCGAGCCGAAGATCGTGCTCGTCGAATTCGACACCGAGCTCGACATGCTCGAGACCGGTGCGGCGCTTGAAGCTTCGCACTTCAATCTCGTCGCCGGCGAAATCACGGGGCTCGGCCGATGCTGGCAAGCATGGGCAAAGCTCGCTCTCACAAAAGGAAACGGACAATGAGCTACGAAAACATTCCCGGTTGGTCGCGAGACATCCTTCCGTTTTACGACGAGATGGCGAAGCGAATCCCGCAAGGCGGCGTCTTCGTCGAAGTCGGTGTATTTCTCGGGCGCTCGCTCGCGTACATGGGTCAACGCCGGCCCGATCTCGAGCTTTGGGCGATCGATCCGTGGAAGGACGGCGAATCGCAGGGCTACATGGGGCCCGGCGAGTACACCGAGATCGTCGAAGGAAGCGGCGGGCTCTTCTTGGCGTTCCTCGATCAAATGCGACGACATGCGCCGGATGTGCTCTCGCGCGCGCACATTGTTCGCGGCACCGTCGACGAGCTCGCCTTCGGCGTCGACAAGCAAATCGACATGCTCTTCATCGACGGCGCGCACGACTACGAGAGCGTCATCAAAGACATCGAGGGATTTGCGTGGACCGTCAAGAAGGGCGGCATCATCTCGGGGCACGACTATCAGCCCGACTACCCCGGCGTCATCGAAGCCGTCGACAAGGCGCTCGGCAAGGGACGCACGAAGCTCGGGCCCGTGCCGGAAGGCGAATGGTCGTCGTGTTGGTGGACGGAAGTATGAAGCCGCGCTTCGTCGTCGTCTCGACGGCCTTCAATGCGCCGACCGAAATGAAGTGCCGTTTGAGCGTGAGCTCACAAGTCGATGTCGGCATCGTCGAGCACCGCTACATCAACGCCGGCGCGCAATCGAAGCCCGAGCCCGTCGTCGTCAACTTGATGGCCATGATCGCGAACCTTCCGAGAGAGACCGTAGTCGTATGGCTCGACGGCGACGACTGGCTCTCGAGCTCGACGTCGCTCTCGACGATCGCGCGCATCTACAAAGAGAAGCCCGAGACGTGGCTCACGTACGGCCAATACATCCACGCCGACGGACGCCCCGGGCATTGCATGCCGTACACCGACATGCAGCGCACCGACAACGATTGGCGTGAAGTCGGCGTCGAATGGGAGCCGAGCCCGCGACATCAACCATGGTTCGCATCGCACTTGAAGACGTTTCGCGCCGGTCTCTTTCAACGCATCCTCGAAATCGATTTCAAGATCGGTGCCTTTCCGACACAAGAGTGGCTCGAGCTCGCCGTCGATCTCGCGGTGATGTTTCCCATGCTCGAGATGGCGGGCCCGAAGCGATGCGTCTTCAATCCGACCGTCGTGCACGTCTACAACGCGGCATCGAGCTTCGAGCATCACGCATCCGATCGCGAGCTTTTGAAAGAGCGTGCGGTCGCTCGAGCAATTCGCAAAAAGGCTCCGTACTCAAGAATCGAGGCAATGTGAAAAAGCTCATCATCGGCATCGCGCACGCGGCTTGGCTTCCCGAGCGCAAAGAAACGCTCGCTCGATTGCTCGAGCAATTGGCATCGTCGCCGAAGTTCGATGTGCCCTTTCGGGTATTCGCAAGCGCCGAGCGTGAGCATGCGAGCGTATGGGCTCGCCGTCTTTGGGCGTGGGCAGCCGAGCACGATGCACACGCCGTGCTTCTCAACGACGACGTCGAAGTGTGCCCCGACTTCATCGGCGTCGTGCGCGGCATGATCGAAGCGAAGCCCGACCAAGTGCTCTCGCTTCACGCGTCGCCGCCGAAAGAACATCACATCCACGATCCGTGGTTTCGTTCGTACTGGCTCACCGGGCCGGGCTACGTGCTCCCGCCGGGCGTCGCGCGCGAGCTCCTTGAGTGGAGCGAGACGATTCCGAAAGCGATGCTCGAGAGCATCAACGAAGACAATCTCGCGATCCATTGGGCTTGGGAGAAGCAACGGCCGATGTATTGCGCAGTGCCGGCGATCGTGAAGCACGACACGTCGGTGAAGTCTTCGCTCGGCTACGACCTTCATCCACTTCGCGTCGCGTCGCTCTTGTGGGATGACCCGTGCTTCGGTCTCGTGCACTTCGATCGCGTCGACTTGTGGGATGAAGGCGCCGCGCCCTTCGCGCCAAATCCGTGGATGAGTGAAGGCTACATGCGTCTCGTCGATCGGAAGCTTCGCGCCTTCCGAGCTCGGCGAGCTCCGCTCGAGCGCGTGTCGTTCTCAATCACCATCACGCACGACATGTCGAAGCCCGAGCGGCGCGCGAGTCATCTTCGGTTGCTTGAACAACTTGAGGAAAATGACGGCGCGATCGTCGAGAGCTCCGTCACAGAGAGCACGCCGGGGCCTTGGTGGGTGTGGTCCGAGCTCCAATGGTCGAAGGCGGCCGAGCTCGACGTCGACGCGAGCATCTTCTTGCAAGATGACGTCGAAGCGAGCCCCGATTTCTGGACCGTCGTCGACGCGATGGTGCGTGGTCGTCCCGACGACATCATCGCGCTCTCGTGCGCACACCCCGCGGCGCGAACGATCTTCATGCAGGGCAAACCGGGCTATACGACGACCGACGGGCTCATCGGCATCGGCTACATCTTCCCGCAAGTGGTGCTTCGAGAATTTGTCGAATGGCGACTCACCGAGCTCGCGAAGGGTGCGCTCCAGCGGATCGTCGACGACGCGCTCATCAACGTCTTCGCCATGGCAACCGGTCGAGCGATCTTTCATCCGGTGCCGACGGTCATCGATCACGATCTCGAGATCGCTTCGACCAATACCGTCGAAAAGGACGGACGCCGCACCGATGACGGTGCTTATCGGCGACCGCTCGTCACGTGGCGCGACTTCGACCGTGCGCCCGTCGAGCCAACGAAAGGCCCGGTACTCGATGCGATGCACGATCCCGAATGGTGGGCTCAAGAAGTGCCGCATCTTGGTCGCTTCTACGAGGGGATGCACAAGTGGCTTCCGCTCTTCTTGAAGGACAGTGAAGGCGCCGCTCAAGTCGCCGCCGAGCTCGAAGTCGATCGGTGCCCGAAGCAATACCTTCGCTTCTTCCCGCCGGTGAATCCGTGAGCACATCGACGACGGCCGAAGAAGTAGACCGTCGTCAACGCGGCTATCGGAAGGCACCGAAGGCCATCACCGAATCGCTTCTTCACGCCGTGCGCGACGCGCTTCTCGACATCGAGGGCGCGTCGTGGTCATTCGACGGCTACCAAGCCGACCCCGTCGGCTTCGCGGTCGACGTGCTCGGCGCCGTCATCTTGCCGAAGGACTACGAGCCGAGCGACGAAGAGCTCTTCGCGTGGCACCGCGAGAAGCGGCTCATTCTTTGGTGGCGACAGATCGAAGTGCTCGAAGCGGTGCGCGACAATCTTCGCGTCGCCGTCGCATCAGGGCACAAGGTCTCGAAGTCGACGACGGCGGCGATCCTTGCGCTTTGGTTCTACTGTTGTTTCGACGAAGCGCGCGTCGTGCTCTCGTCGAAGACCGCACGCCAAGTCGACGGCATCTTGTGGCGTGAGGTGAAGAAAATCTTTCGCCGAGCTCGAAAGCCGATCCCGGGAAAGCTCTTCAACCTCGCCCGCACCGGGCTCAAGAGCCAAGACTTCCGCGAGATCGTCGGATTCACCGCCGAAGAGTCGGAAGCGATCGCCGGCATCTCGGGCGCGAACGTCCTTTACTTGCTCGACGAAGCGAGCGGCATCGAAGATGAAATCTTCGAGGCATTCGAGGGCAACCGCGCGGCGGAAGGCACGCGCATGGTGCTCTTCGGCAATCCAACGCGTGTCGACGGTGAGCATTGCCGAGCGTTTCACGAGAAGAAGAAGATCGAGCTCGAAGACGGAACGGTGCGCGGCTTTTACAAGTGCATCACCATCTCGAGCGAGGAAACGCCGAATGCGGTGACCGGTCGCAACATCATTCCGGGTCTCGCGGGGCGCGAATGGATCAACGAGAAGCGCGAAGAGTGGGGCATCGACTCGGCGCTCTACTGGATTCGCGTGCTCGGAAAGCACGCCATCAACGCCGAAGGCAAGATCATCTCGCTCGCGGTCATCACCGAAGCGCAAGGTCGTTGGCACGAGCTCGGCGCCGAAGGCCCGCTTCACATCGGCATCGATCCCGCGGGGCCCGGCGGGCAAGGCGATCTCTCGGCGTTCGCGTGGCGCCGTGGCAAGAAAGTGCTCGGGCTTCGTACGCGCATCGGGCTCACCGCCGAAGGCCATCTCGCCGAAGTGCTCGGGCTCATCGAAGAGCAAAAGAAAGCGGTGCCGACCGAGTACGGCAAGCCGAGCGTCATCATCGATCGCGATGGGCCCGAAGGCGCGAAGGTCTACGGCGTCTTTCTCTCGCACGTCCACCAAAAGGGAACCTTCACGCTCGTCGGCGTGCGCGGCGGCGAGCGTGCGCATCGATCGCCGACGGTCTACGAGCGCGTGCGCGATGAAGTGTGGGCGAACGTCGCCGAGTTCTTGAAGACGGGTGGAATCCCCGACGACTCGAATCTCTCCGAAGAGCTCAAGTGCCCGGAATGGATCGGAACGGTCAACGAGCGGCTTCGCGCGACGCCGAAGACCGACATGCGAAAAACCCTCGACCGAAGCCCCGATCGCGCCGATGCGGTGTGTTTGGCCGTTTGGGAAAAGGTGGATTTCGTCGAGCGCGTGCTCGAGCAACGAAGGCAAGCGACGCGCACCGCTCCCATGTCGAGAAAGCCGGCACTTGATGCCTACGCCGGCGGCGACGCATTCAGACCAAAACAGCGCTAACGCGGTTGCGCGACGGTTGCCGCAACCGCGTTAGATGAAGCATGTAGATCGCATGCGTCGTAATTCTTCCAGAGATGGGGATCCGTGAGCGCGTTGCCGCTCTCCTCGGTGTAACGACTCCGCGAGCGGGCTATGGGCCCGAGCTCGACTCGGCGGCCGTCAATCGGATTCGCTCGATGCTCGGCAACAATCTCGCGCCGATGCCGACGACGCAAATTCGTTGGTACCTGTCCGATCTCGAGACCGCGGCGCACAACGCCGACGCCGGCGACATGACGATGGTTTGCCGCCTTTGGCGCGCGATGCGCCGGGACGGAAACATCCAAGGGCTCTATTCCACGCTCACCGGCGGCATCGTTGGGCTCCCGAAGAAGTTCTATGGCCGCTACGGCGTCGAAGAGCTTCGCGCGCGAAACGGCACGCGCTCGACGTTCGACGATCTCGTGCCGCCGGCGGAAGCCGCGCTCATGGCGGCCGACGGCGATGCGCTCGGCTTCGCTATCGGCGAGCTCGTGCCGGTGCCCGGTCGGTCGTACCCGCGGCTCGTGCGGCTCGAGCCCGAGTTTCTTCGCTACCGATGGATCGAAAACCGTTGGTACTACTCGAGCGTCGCGGGCCCGCTTCCCATCACGCCGGGAGATGGTCGATGGGTGCTTCACCTTCCGGGCGGCACGATCGCACCATGGCTCAACGCGAAATGGCCGGCGCTCGGTCGCTCGTTCATCAACAAACGCGAAGGCTTCATCGCTTCGCTTCTCGCATGGGGCATCAACACGGTGCTCGAGCTCCCGCCGGGTTGGAAGGCGTCGCTTCTCGAGTCGAACGGTCGCGGCTACGAAGTCTTTCAAGCCGACATCGACACGAGCGACAAAGAGATCGCGATCACCATCATCGGGCAGATCGTCACCGTCGAAGGCGGCGTCGGTTTCCAAAACTCGGACGTCTTCCGCGCTATCCACGACAACCGCAAGAAGGAAGTCGGCGGCTCGCTCTCGTACACGCTTAATACGCAAGTGCTCCCGTATTACGTCGCGGGCATCTACGGCGAAGACGCGATCGATGAAGGCGCGTGCATCGAGTACGACATCACGCCGGCGCGCGATGCCCAAGCCGAAGGCAATGCGATGGTCGCGGTCGCCAACGCGATGGGTCTCTTGCGAGAGCAACTCAAGCAATCGGGGCGCGAGCTCGACGTCGACGAGCTCACGACGCGCTACGGGATTCCCATCAAGGGCGACGTCGACGGCGATGGAGTGCCGGAAGACAAGGCCGACGTGCCCGATCCCGAGCCATCGCAAGACGACATCACCGACGAAGACGACGCCGACGAGCTCGACGCCGGCGAAGGGGCAGGGGTGCTCAATTGAAACGGCACGCGCGTTTCTTGAAGCAAGGGCTTCTCGCGATCCGTCGGTCGGCGTGGGGTCTCGAGTTTCTCTTCGACGACGTCAAGCCCGAGCCCTTCAAGATGTCGGGCGAGACCGCGATCGTTTCGATCTCGGGACCGCTCACCCATCACGCCGAGTGGTTTTGTGACAGCTACGACGCGATCAAAGAGCGCGTAGCGGCGGCGATGGCGAGCTCGGCGAAGTCGGTCGTGCTCGAGATCGACTCACCCGGCGGTGACGTTGCGGGATGTTTCGAGACGTCACGCGAGCTCCGCGCCATGGCGGAAGCGGCGGGGAAACCCCTCTACGCGATCGCCGACGGCATTTGCGCATCGGCGGCTTACTCGCTCGCGTGCGCGGCCGAATTCATCGCATGCCCCGAGACGTCCTTCGTCGGCTCCGTCGGTGTGATCGAAGTGCTCATGGATCACGTCGCGGCCGACAAAGCCTTCGGGCTCAATGTCGCGGTCGTCGCTTCGGGCGAGCACAAAGCCGACGGGCACCCGTGTACGCCGCTCACCGAAGGCGCGCTCATCGAATCGCAAAAGCGCGTCGACTCTCTCGCCGAAGCCTTCTTCGGTTGGGTCGGCGACGCGCGCGGCTCGAGCGCCGACGCGGTACGTGCTCTCGAAGCGCGCGTGTTTCACGGAAACGATGCTGTCTCGGCCGGCCTTGCCGACCGGGTCATGTCCAAAGAGCAACTTCTCGCGATGGTCGCGGGTGGCTCAATTTCGAGTGACGAAGAAAAACGGCCTACGGCCGAAGGAGGCCCCATGGGCTGGAAAGACGACATGCGCAAGGCAGCCGAGGACGGCGACGAAGAGGCCAAGAAGGCACTCGCCGCGCTCGACGACGACAAGAAGGACGACGCCGAAGATCCCGAGAAGAAGGATGAAGCGGCCGACCCCGACAAGAAAGACGAAGCGGCCGACCCCGAGAAGAAGGACGAAGCCGCGGCGGCCGATCCCGAGAAGAAACCCGGCGGCAAGAAAGCCGAAGGCGACGACGACGAGGCGAAAGCCAAAGCCGCGATCGCTCTCGGTGATGCCGAACGGCGCATCGCCGCGCTCGAGCAAGACAAGGAAGACGTGCGACGCGAGAAGGCTCTCGTCGCCGCTCACGGAGCCCCGCTCACGAAGCCCGGCGCACTCACGCCGGGACAAATGAAGATTCTTCGCACCGAGAAGTCGGCGAAGAGCTTCGACAAGCTTCTCTCGGCCATCACCGACGGCAAGCCGGCGAAGAGCGATCCGAATGCGGTGCACTCGATCACACCGACGCGCGGCGCAACGCAAGTCGGCGGGATGAACGCAGGTCGTTCGCCGCAAGCGGCCGACATCGCCGAGCGCATGGGCTTCCCCACGCAGAAGGCCGAAGTGCATTGGAACCCGTCGAAGCCGACGGAGCGAATCTTTCCCCAAGTCGACCGCGCCACGGCGAAGGCAATGCTCGCCGAGCGTGAGCGACTCGAGCAAGTGGCCGCATCGACGGTCGGAGGTGGCAAATGACCGCGTTGACGACAGAGATGATGGTCGACTTCGAGACGTGGCGAAATCGCGTTCTCACGCTGACGTCGGGCCAAAAGGTCAAAAAGGGCGGCTTCGTGATGGGCGTACCGTCCACGGGCAAAGTGCTCAACGGCGCGAGCCATGCGAGCGCGATTCTTCTCGGCATCGCAGCCGAGACGGTCGACGCGAGCTCGAGCGGTACGAACGCTGACACCGATCTGAACGTCGACTTCATCGACGAGCTCAAGATCTTGTGGCGTGACAACGACGGCTCCATCGCCGCGAGCGACATCTTCAACAAGTGCTACGTCGTCGACGATCACACGGTCTCGAAGACGAGCACCAACCGCATTCTCGCGGGAACGATCATGGCCGTCGATGACGTGCTCGGCGTCGCCTACGCCGTCGGTCGACCGTTCCTCGAAAACACCTGAGAGTCAGAAAGGACAATGTCGAGCATGCAACGCATCACCGAGAACGAATTCGCAAGAATGACGCTCTCGGACAACCTGTGGTGGCAAAAGCTCACCAAGGTCCGACAGACGGGCAAACGAAAGGAAATCCTTTCGTGGCTTCTCTCGACGGCTCGCATCCGTGCCGAAGGGCAAGGCGGCAACAAGCACTTCGAGACGATGGCGGCTCAGTTCAAAGAGTACGTCGTGCAAAACGCTGGCGAAGGTCTCGAGATCGACTTCAACCAGCTCAAGGACAACGACGGCGATGGCTTCGACATCGCCGGCGAATGGTCCGCGCAAATGGGCCAGCAAATGGCCTACTGGCCGCAATCGAAGATCGCCGAGCTCATTCTCGCGGGCGAGAGCGGTCTCGCCTACGACGGCCTTCCGTACTTCGCCGACAACTCGGCGCCGCACCCCGTCAACCCGTTTCGCACGGCATCGGGCTACTACGCGAATCTCTTCACCGGCGGCTCGGCAGTCGCGAGCGGTGGAAAGCCCGCGTATCCCGGCGCTCTCAAGATCGACGAGAGCGTCACTCTCGCCGAAGCGGTCGCCAACGTGCAAAAGGTCATCGCGTACATCGCGTCGATCAAGATGCCCAACGGCGTCACGCCGCGCTTCTTGAAGGTGCGCGGTCTCATGGGCGCACCGGCGCTCACGAATCGCTTGCAGCTCCTCACCAACGCTCGGTACATCGCGGACGATGCACCGGCCGGCGGTGGCGGCTCTGCGGACATCGAGAGCGTGATCCGCAACTGGGGCTTCGGTGAGCCGATCGTCGCGCAAGAGTTTGCGACGGCGACGGCGGCGGATGCGACGTCCTGGTACGTCATCACCGAGCAAGTGCAGTCGACGCAGCTCGGCGCGATGGTCTACATCGACCGCGAGCCGTTCAGCATCAACTACTACACGGGCTACGGCGGCGGCACCGGCGTCGATGCGGTCTTGGCGCGGGAGCAAAAGCTTCAGTACCAAGTGCGCGGCCGAAACATCGCCGGCTTCGGTCACCCGTACGCTCTCTTCAAGGTCAAGGCGGCCTGAGAGAGATCGTTCGGTGACTCAGCACGCCTACGTCGACGACGCGTACATCAAGTCGGTCGGTCTCATGCCGACCGACGACGTCGTCTTCTTGCGTGCGCAAGAGCCCGAATTCGTCGACGGGACGTATCTCGCGGTGAGCCGCATCTTCGATGCCAAGCTCACCAAGAGATACGTCACGCCGTTCGGTCTCGAGTCGGGATCCTTCGTCATCACCGACGTTCCCGAAGCGGTTCGTTTCAACGTCGCGCAAGTGTGCGTCTCACGCATGTTCGCGAAGCGCGGCTTCAATCCGGGGAGCAAGCAAGACGAAGACGTCATCATCGGCGAGCGCGATCGCGCATTCTTGTGGCTCAACGAAGCGGCCGACGCCGAGAAGGGCTTCATCGAGCTCCCGCGTCGCGCGCTCGAGCCCGACGTCTCGGCCGTCGCGAAAGGATCGCCGAAGGTCTACAGCGAACAATCGCCCTACGCCGGCTTCGACCGCCAAGGGCAAGACGGGCGCGACGACGACGCTCGGGGAAGCGGGCGAATGCGATGACGCAAGCGCTCGATTCGTTCATCGTTCGGCTTCGATCCCTTCGGGTCTTGCCGCGGGAAGTCGCGAAGGAAGCGGCGCCGCTCGTCGAGAAAGCCATCAAGAAGCAAGTCGCTTCGGGGCTCGATCCGACCGGCAAGCCGTGGAAGCCGAAGAAGGACGGCGGCAAGCCGCTCGAGCACGCGGCCGATGCCATCTCGACGAAGGCGGTCGGCGAAACGATCGTCACGACGCTCGAAGGCAAAGAGGTCTACCACCATCACGGCGTGCCCGGCGGTGCGCCGCAACGTCGCATCTTGCCGGACGCCGGCGAGCTCCCGCCCTACGTGGCCGAAGCGGTCGATGAAGGCGCGAGCCGCGCATACCGGCGCTTGATGGGTGCCCAATGACGACGCCGGCGATCCTCGCAATCCGCGACGGCATCGAGACGTACTTCGCCAATCAAGGCGTTACGGCCGAAGTGCTCGTCACGATTCAGCGTGAGTTCTGGCGACAAATGAACCAGGGCCCGGGGCGCGCGAATCGCGTCGTGCTCTCGCTCATCGATCCCGAGCGCGGCGGCGGCGGTTCGTACGACAAGAGCTTCGGTCCGCGTGGCCCTGGCAACTTGCCGATCTACGACTGGGTCGATCCGAACGATTATTCGAAGGGCAAGAAGGTCGTCGGCGTCGAGCCCCGACCGCTCATCGGCGAATCACGATCGGTGTGGGTCTCGACTTGGGCCATTCCCGAGCCCGACAATGCCGGCAAGGTCGCCACGAACGACGATCGAGCCGTCGTCGACGCCGAAGAGAATCTCTTCGAGCGAACGGTGCAAGCCGTGCAACGCGTCGCGCACGTCGGCGGCGAGTGGAAAAACTTTCGTTGGAAGACCGATGGCGAGCGCGGCTTCGGCTTGATGCGAATCAGCGAGCTCGCGATCCGAAGCGTCTACTTCGACATCGATCATCCGTGGAGAACACCGACGCCGGCGGTCGAGCGCGGCACGATCTCGTGAGAGTGAAAGGAAAGAGCCAATGATCCCGAGCGTGGAAATCAAGAAACAAGACGGCCAAACCGGAAGCGTGCCGCCGGGGCCCGAGGGCATTCTCGCCATCATCGCTCCCGCGCAGCAAGGCCCGAGCTACGCGCAATTCTTCACGCGACCCGATCTCGTGTCGGCGCAATACGGCATCGGCCGGCTTTCCGAAGATGCCGCCTACGAGCTCGGCATCTCGAAGCCCGTCGTGCTCGTTCGCCCGACGACGTCGATCCCCGGCGCATACGGAAGCGTCGAGATCGCCCGCGTCGCGAGCTCGGCGTCGGTGCCGAGCGCGAACGCGGCCGAGCCGCAAGGCGACTTCGATGTCTCGGTCGTCATCACCAAGAGCGGCACCGTCGGCGTCGATGGCATCGAGTACAAAACGGCCGTCGATGCCGCGGCGCACGGCGCCGTCGAATCGTCGACGCCGAATTACAGCGGCATCAAGCGGCTCGGCACCGCGACGACCATCGAGATTTTCGACCCGCGCGGCGTGAGCACGGGCGCGAAGATCGATCTCACGTCGGCGACGCTCGACGCCGGCGACGAAATCACCTTCTCGGTCTTCGGCCCGAAGATGAACGCGGCCGACATGACCGACGCACTCGAGGCTCTTCGCGTCGCGAAAATCCCTTGGGAATGCGTGCTCGTCGACGGCATCGACGCCGACGACACCGTCGTGAGCGATCTCGACCTTTGGCTCGAGGCTCGCGAAGGCGAGGGCAAGTTCAAGATGTTCGTCACCAACACGCGGCTCAAGGGACCGAGCGAGAGCGAAGGCGCCTACCGAAACGCGATGCAAACCGTCGCGCAATCGATGGCGTCGATTCGCGGTTGCGTCGGTTCGGACGGTGGCGCACTCGCATCGCCACTTCGAGGGGTGCGCATGCCGGCGACGACGGGTCTCGGGCTCGCTCGTCGGCTCATGAGCCAACCGGTGAGCGTCGACGCCGCGCGCGTGAAGGACGGCCCGATCGCCGGGTACAAGATCGAAGACGTTCGCGGAAATCCGAAGTACCACAACGAGCTCTTGACGCCGGGGCTCGACGATCTTCGGCTCGTGTCGTTCCGAACCTTCGAGGATCGCGACGGCACCTTCATCAATAACCCGGTCGCCATCTCGTCGACGGGAAGCGACTACGTCTACGCGCAGCACATCCGCGTGATGAACAAAGCATGTGCTCGAGCCTTCTTCTTGCTCGAAGGCTTGCTCTCGGACGGCGTCCAAGCCGATCCGACCACCAACCCGCTCACGATTCTCGAGAGCGAAGCGGCGCACATCGAAGAGCTCATCAACGACGACCTTCAAACGACGATCCTTCGTCCGAGGGATGTGTCGGCGATCGTCTTCGAGCTTTCGCGCACCGACGATCTCTCTTCCAACGCGGGCGCGACCCTCACGGGCACCATCTCGCTCATCGGGCTCAAGTACATCAAGAAATTCTCGGTGAACGCGCGCTATGTGCGCTCGCTGGCGGGAGGCTGACCATGGATCCGACGGTTCGATTGAATGATGCGGTCTACTCGTGGAATTCGGTCATCCACCGCGTGGGAACGCTCCGCACGACGGGGCTCACGTCGATCGCGATGGCCGACGAGATCGAGCAAGCACTCGTGTGGTGCGCTCGACGCGACGGCCTTCCGATCGGCATGACGGCCGGCAAGTACAAACCGTCGACGGTGACGTCGAAATACTTGATGGAAGCTTGGACGGGCGGCACGACGCGCTTCCCGATCGGCGTCGAGAGCATCTTTCACGATGGGCTCGGCTCGAGCGGTCGCACGCTCGCGCCGGTCTTCGTGCAGCTCTTCGAAGAAGCGACGGGGCAACCCGTGTCGCTCGTGATGAGCCGATGCCGACTCATCAAGCGCAACATCACGACCGAAGACGGCGTCGAAGGCG
>WNFN01213516.1_pt1 | contig 17381 bp, 15 predicted proteins | sample 5400161 | NCBI WGS metagenome assembly WNFN01 (sample SAMN13153353, study PRJNA577476) | soil metagenome | isolation source: 80 cm saprolite on Douglas fir-dominated hillslope | place: USA:California | collected 2013-09-17 | reverse complement strand
ATCTTACGGCGATTGCGCATATCGCGGTTCTGTTCGGCTATCGCCAGCAGTTGGAACCAGATGCCCTGGGCCTGCAACGTGCGTGCGAGCAGGGCCGCGGACAAGCCCTTGGTCGTGCGCTCGTCGCGCAAGACGGCTGCGACCTCCGGTTCATAGCGTTGCACCACGCCCACCAGCAAATCGAACAGCAATGCCGAGCCGGAGAAATTTCCGGGTGGCTCGCATACGTTGGCAGCGCGCGTGGCATTTTCGGTAAGACCGTTCAAATCGGGCGCTCCGTGACACCGCGTCTCAAGAGCAAGTCGGTGCGGCGCGGCGGTTGGCGCATGTGTTCAGCCCGCCCTGTTCAGCGCCAGCGCAATCGTCGAGCCGAGTTCCGCCGCGTTGGGCGCGACGAACAAGCCGTACGACTTCATGATTTCCGCCTTCTCCGCCGCGCTGTCGCCCTCGGCGGAAATGATCGCGCCCGCATGGCCCATACGGCGGCCCTTCGGTGCGGTCAGCCCGGCCACGTAGCCGACGACCGGTTTGGTCATGTTCTCCTTGACCCATTTCGCCGCATCCGATTCCTGCGGCCCGCCGATTTCGCCGATCATGATCACGGCCTTCGTTTCCGGATCCTGCTCGAACAACATCAGGTGATCGAGGAAGGAACTGCCGTTGATCGGGTCGCCGCCAATGCCAACGCTGGTGGTGACGCCGATGCCGAGCGCCTTCATTTGCGCGCCGGCCTCGTAACCCAGTGTGCCGGAGCGCGAGACGACGCCAACGCTGCCCGGGATGTAGATGTTGCTCGGCATGATGCCGAGCATCGCCTTGCCGGCGCTGATGATACCCGCGCAATTGGGTCCGACGATGGTGGTGCGTTGGGTTTTCGGATAGCGCCGCAGGTAGCGCTTGACTCGCATCATGTCCTGCGCGGGAATGCCGTCGGTAATGATGCAGACCAGCCTTAAGCCCGCGTCCGCGGCTTCCATCAGCGCATCCGCCGCGTAGGGTGGAGGCACGAAGGCGAGACTGGCCTCGGCGCCAGTGGCCCTTACCGCGTCTTTCACCGTGTTGAAGACCGGACGGCCCAGATGCGTCTGCCCGCCCTTTCCGGGTGTGACTCCGCCCACGACTTTGGTGCCGTATTCGATCATTTCCTTGGCGTGAAAAGTCGCCTTGTCACCGGTGAAGCCCTGCAAGATCACGGGCGTGGTTGCGTCGATGAGAATGCTCATTGGGCCTCTCCACCGCGCGAAGCCGCGACAACTTTATGCGCCGCCTCGGCCAGAGTGTCGGCCGGAATGATGGGCAGACCGCAGTCGTGGATAATGCGGCTGCCCTCCTCGACGTTGGTTCCGGCAAGCCGCACGACCAGCGGTACGCGCAGGCCCTTGGCCGCCTGCACCACGCCTTGTGCAACCCAGTCGCAGCGATTGATGCCGGCGAAGATGTTGACCAGGATTGCCTTCACGTTCTGGTCGGAAAGCACGAGATTGAACGCCGCCGCGACGCGCTCCGGCGAGGCGCCGCCGCCGACATCGAGGAAGTTGGCGGGCTCGCCGCCCGCGTACTTAATCATGTCCATCGTCGCCATCGCCAATCCGGCGCCGTTGATGATGCAGCCGATATCCCCGCTTAAGCCCACGTAGTTGAGACCGAATTCGGCAGCCTGCGCTTCGCGCGGGTCCTCTTCGGCAGAGTCGCGCATTTCGGTGACCTTGGGACGGCGGAACATGGCGTTGTCGTCGAAGGACATCTTCGCGTCCAGTGCCAGTACGCGGTTGTCTTTGGTCACGACCAGGGGGTTGATCTCGACCATCGTCGCATCGAGATCGCGGAAGGCGCGGTAGCAGCCCATGATGTTGGTCACCGCCTGGCTGACCTGCTTCATGTTGAGACCGAGGCCAAACGCCAGTTCGCGGGCCTGGAACGCCTGCAATCCCACCGCCGGATCAACCTGCTCCTGCAGGATGGTGTCGGGCCGGCTGAGGGCGATCTCCTCGATCTCCACGCCGCCTTCTGCCGAGGCGATCACCCGGATGCGCTCGGCCTTTCGGTCAAGAACGAAGCCCAGATACATCGCGCGCACAAACGCTTCGGCCTTCTCGATGTAGAGGCGGTGAACAACTTTTCCGGTGGGCCCCGTCTGCGGGGTGACGAGCGTCGCGCCGAGCATTCCCTTCGCGGCCGCGGCAACCTCCTGATAAGTGCGACAGAGCTTGACGCCACCGGCTTTGCCGCGGCCGCCGGCGTGAATCTGCGCCTTGATCGCCCAATGCCAGCCGCCCAGTTCGGTAGCGACGTACACTGCCTGTTCGGGACTGTAAGCCGCTCCGCCGGGTGGCACCGTCACGCCAAAGCCGGACAGCAGCTCCTTTGCCTGATATTCATGTATGTCCATCCGTTTCTCCCCGTGTTGTAATCAGTTCACACGTCCGGCGGTAGGGCCGTCTTTCATGGTTTGTGGTCGTCTGCTGGCGGGCTCAGTTCAAGTCACGAGATGCTGCGGCTTGCCTGCCGCCCAATGTTCGATATTGTCGATCAATTGATCGGCCAGGAACTGCATGGCCCCGTCCGAGGCCCACGCGATATGCGGCGTGAGGATGAAATTCGGGCGCCGCACGTCGAGCAGCGGGTGGCCATCCTTGGGCGGCTCGACGGTCAGCACATCGAAGCCGGCGCCGGCGATCAGCCCCTCGTCGAGCGCCTGAATCAGCGCCGCCTCATCGACCAGTCCGCCGCGGGCCGTGTTGATGAGGAGCGCGTTGCGCTTCATTTGTCGAAAGGCGTGGATGTCGATCAGGTTGCGCGTGCACGGCAGCAACGGACAGTGCAGCGATATCACATCCGATTGCGCGAGCACTTCATCGTGCGGCGTGAAAGTCACGCCTTCCATCTTCGGCGGCGGATGATCGGCAAACAACACTCGCATGCCGAATGCGCGCCCAATCGCCGCCGTGCTCTGGCCTATGGCGCCCTCGCCGATGATGCCGAGCGTGCTGCCGTGCAGATCGCCGATGTCATGGGTAAACGCATGTTCGGGCACCGTGTGCACGGCGTAGTTGCGGATGTTGGCGACGGCGATGCCGTGTTCCTTGCAATACGGTACGTCGACCACGTCGTAGCCGGTGGCCGCCACGGCGATCATCTTGAGCTGCGGCAGTTGGCGCAATGTCTCCGCCCGCATCGGCACCTTGTTGATGATGGCGACGGCCGCTTGCCTAAGGCGAGGGACGATCTGGTCCAGGGCGGTTTTTTCATGCTCGACGTAGTCGCTCTCAAAAGAAAGCTTGCGAACCTTCGCCTTGAGCGAGGCGCGGTCTAGGAACACCACTCGCATCGTCACGCGGCGACACCGGTTTTGGCCAATGCAACGTCGTTGGCCGCGCGCACGGGCGAGTGGGTGCGCCAATAGCTCTGCGCGGCAGCCACGCCGCTGCCGGGCTCGATTTTGGCGCCCACGTCGAGCATGGCCATCTCGGCGCCCGCAAGCGCACCGAGCAGCATGAGTTCGTTCATATCACCCAGGTGGCCGATGCGAAACAACTTGCCGGCGACCTTGGACAGCCCCGCGCCAAGCGCCAGGTTGTAGCGCGTAAAGGCGCGCGCGATGACCTCCGCGCCATTGATGCCCTCCGGCAACATGATGGCGGACACGGTATCCGAGTGCCACTTCGGAGCGGTCGCGCACAGCTTGAGCTTCCACCCCTCGAATACGGCGGCACGCACGCCGCCGGCGAGGTAGCTGTGGCGATGGAACACGTTTTCCAGTCCTTCCTCAGCCAGCATGGCCAGCGATTCGCGCAGGCCGTACATCATCGGTATCGACGGGGTATATGGGAAATAGCCCGAGGCGTTGGCGGTCACCATATCGCCGTAGTCGAAATAACAACGCCTCGAGGTCGCACTCTTGGCGGCCTCGAGCGCTTTCTGGCTGACGCAGGTCACGCCCATGCCGGCAGGCAGCATCAAGCCCTTCTGCGAGCCGCTGACGCAGACGTCGACGCCCCATTCGTCCATGCGGAAGTCGATGCTGGCCAGCGCGCTCACCGAGTCCACGAACAGCAGCGCAGGGTGCTTGACGCTGTCCATCGCCTTGCGAATGGCGGCAACATCGCTGGTCACGCCGGTCGCGGTCTCGTTCTGGCACACCAATACGGCCTTGATCTTGTGCTGCTTGTCGGCGCTTAGCGAGGATAGGTAGCGCTCGACCGGAGCGCCTTCGCCCCAGGGAGTTTCCAGAAGCTCTACTTCGAAGCCAAGCCGCGTGCACATGTCGGCCCAGAGATGGCTGAACTGCCCGAAACGGGAGGTCAGGACCTTGTCGCCGGGGTTCAGACAGTTGGTGAGCGCCGCTTCCCAACAGCCCGTGCCGGACGACGGAAAGAGAATAGGGCTGGCCGATGTCGTCTTGAACACCGGCTTCAAGGCGTTCAGGCAAGCCCGGGTGAGTTCAGGGAAGATGGGCGAGCGGTGGTCTTCCATCGCCACGGCCATGGCGCGCAGGACGCGGTCGGGCACGTTCGTGGGACCGGGAACGAATAGAAAATTGCGACCAGCCATGATAAATCTCCTTGTCGATGTGGCCTCGTCCAGCCGTTGGCAAAACCTCATTAGATGAGGGATCGCCTCCTTGTTGCTGCCAAGAGTCGTCGTTGAAACAGGCCCGCTTTCTCCCAGGACCCGTGTTTTGCAGCTAATAGAAAACGCTGATAGATCAGCCAGTTATCGGAACGCTAGCCTGTAATTCTCAGCATTTCTTAGCGTCAGCTTTGGCAAGCAACGAGACTACCCCTCTTGAACCGAATGCAGAATCAGCACCCCAGCCCGCGCCTCGGCGTAGAACGCCCCATGACTCTCGGGACACGAAATCAGCGCGAGACTTAAATCCATCCTATACGTGGACGTAGTATTTAGTCAATGCAAACCAAACCCACGCTCGGGAATGCCACCGCCCCGGACGCCGGGGCTATAATTCCACCACCTCGCGTAGAGTTCCGCCTCCTTCAGAACTTGTACGCAATCGTGCTCAGAACTTGTACGCAATCGTGCCGATGATTTGCCGCGGAGGAATGAATTCTTCGCTGGTTTGATACGTACCAAAGGGGTCGGTGTATTTGGAATTGACCCCGGCCTCATTAAAAAGATTGGAGATGGCGGCAGAAACGGTCCAATGACGTGACGGTGGTAGGAGCTCGAACGATATGTTCCAAATTCCATAAGAAGGAACCCTATCTTGGGTGCCTTCATTGAATACGCGATAGATGAAATGACCGCGATAAACGTACTCAATCCGAGGAATCAGCGCATAAGCACCGATAGTTTCAGTGTAGGCAACATTGAAGGAGCCCTGCAGGTGGGGAATTTTAGGTGAGGCATTTCCCTTGGTATTCTTATCGGAGTTGCCGACGGCACGGATACAGTCGGCAGAAAATATATCGACACAGGCGGGATTCGCAACCGGCTATGCAACGCGAGATAAGAAACTTCAGCCTCCTCCCCCCACAAGTGGGTCTCGGGAATATTGGCGATGCCGTAATCGTACGGTATCGGATCCATGGCAATGAACTGAAGATCTTTATAGCGGTAGTAGTACGCAGCGATATTGACTCCCAGGGTGTCGTCAAAAAAACGGTTCTTTGAACCCATTTCATAGGCATTGATCCCTTCGGGCCGGAATTCGTCCGCGATCTGTACTGCGCCTGGATTATTGTTGAGCCCTCCGGGCTTATAGCCATGCGTAACGCTTGCATACACCGTGCGATTCGGCGCAAGGTCATATTGCAATTCGACCTTGCCGGTCAGCTTGGCCTTGCCGTAACTGACGAGAACCGGCCCCCCCAACAAATTAGAGAAAGTGGCCACCGTTCCGCTGTATGAATCGTGGTTATAGCGCCCGCCTGCCGTCACGCGGAGAGCGTCGGTTAGGTGGTAAGTCATCTGCAAGTACGGTGCCCACTCGACATGGTCAACGTGGGCATCGTGCTCGAAGAATAGATTATTCGGCAGTGTCGTGGTGGACAGTGACGGCAACGTCAAGTCAGGCTGTGCGCGGGTACCTTCGAATTCCACCACATACTCATGGGTTCTCTGCGTCATGTAAAAGGTCCCGGCGATCCAGTCCAATTTGCCGCCCGGAGTCGACGATAGGCTTACCTCCTGGGTGATATTTCGCACCCACGTACTCCATACCGCAATGTCATCATAGAAACCCAAGGTCGCCAGATCCGACCGGCTGCCGTCGACCTGCTGCGAATGCCTCAGATATTGCAGGCTGGTGGTGGATTTCGCCGTCCCCCACGGTAGACCCCAATTCAGGTTCGCATAATAGAGTTGCGCATCCAATCGAAATCGACCGGGATAGTCCTGCGAAACGACGCGAGGATCGGGATTGGTGTCGCGAATGCTTTTCTGTTCTGCGCCATTTTGATTGGCGTGGTAGACCTGCCCGGTGACCGTTGCGCTGAAATTGTCGACGGGAGACCACAGGACCGCTACTTTGCCCGAATAATCGTTTGCATCGTCCAATCGATAATTTGGGATGTCAGTGTCACGAGCAAACCCGTCGTGACTTGATTTCTGCACGGAGGCTCTGATTGCGAGCGTATCCCCAACTGGAGCGTTGATCGCATCGCGCAAGCGAATCAAATTATAGCTTCCATAACTTACATCGGCGGCGCCGCCGAATACCTTCAGAACCGGCTGCTTGGTGATGATATTGATGGCGCCCCCGGCCGAAGCTTGACCAAAGATAGTTGCCTGTGGCCCGCGCAGGACTTCAATCTGATCGATATCGAAGAGCGCTTGATCCAACCAGATCGTGTTGGCAACAGGTACGCCGTCCACATTGAAGGAGATGCCAGGCTGCGCGGTATATTCACTCTCCGGCGTTTCCGATCCGACCCCCCGTATCGTGACAATGGTTTCATATCCACCGCTGTTGGTAACCGTCGTTCCGGGAACTAAGCCGTTGAGTCCCGATAGACCCATCGCGTTCGATTTATCCAGTTCAGTACCTGAAATGGCCGTGACAGCCATCGGTGCCTTCTGCAAATCGACTTGTAGCTTCTCGGCGGTAACCGTTACTTCCTCGAGCTTTCCGGCGGAAATATTCTTGGAATTGTTGTTTTGCCCCGTATCCTCAGGCGAAAGAGCTACGACGTCGCTCGGCGAAGTCACTGTGACAAGCGAATTGTCCGCAGGAGAATGTGCTCCGCCAACAGCGGGCCGCATGACTGGATCAACGAGTAGGCTTATCAACAAGCCCAGTCGGATCGATTTTACAAATCGCGACATGACAATACTCCCCCGATAACCAATCATTCTTCTTCATTCGCAGGCCGAAGTCGTATCATTCGGCCGAAATCTCTCTGCGCGACGACGGTGCGTAGCGAAAGCATTGCGTAATCATACGTTCACGTATACAATGTATCCTATAGGCGATGGCCACACCACGATTACATCCGCCGGGTGCAGCCCTTAAAAAGTTACCAGGACTCCCCAGAGACTAGTGGCGCAATGCGAGACGCCCGCCTCGCCCGAGGACGCCGACCAGGCCAGCTATGAGAGCCCTGATAGAGAAAACCCTAGCGCTGGAAGAATGGCAGCAAAGAATTGTCTTTTGGGGCGGAGCCATTGCCACTGGCGCTGTTGCAGTGGTGTTTGCGAAGGCAAGCGATGCGGCGATGCTAGCGTTCGAGACAGCGCGGCAGTGGCTGCCGTGGTGGCCCTATTGTGCAGCCCCAGTTGGCTTGGCATTGAGCGCATGGCTCACACAGCGAATATTCGTCGGCGCGCAGGGTAGTGGCATCCCCCAGACAATAGCTGCGCTCTCGCTGTCGACTGAGGAAGCTCGCCACCGTGTTCTGTCGGTGAAAATTGCCATTGGCAAAATATTGCTGACGTTGATGGCGCTGGCCTGTGGCGCATCCGTAGGCCGGGAGGGGCCGACCGTTCAGGTGGGCGCCTCGATCATGCATGCATTGCGCCGGTTTGCGCGATTTTCCGCCGCTGATGTCGACCGCCGCTTGATTCTGGCGGGCGGTGCTGCGGGTATAGCCGCGGCGTTCAATACACCACTTGCTGGAGTCGTGTTCGCCATCGAAGAGTTGTCGCGCTCGTTTGAGGAACGGACGAGTGGAACGATCTTGGCGGCGGTGATTTTAGCCGGCGTAACGTCGCTATCGTTGGTCGGCGACTATACCTACTTTGGGTCGACCAACGCGATCTTGAGTGAGCCCAAAATGTGGCTGTCGGTGCCGGTATGCGGGGTCGTCAGTGGATTGTGCGGGGGTGCATTTTCGCTCGCGCTGGTGAAGCTGGGAACGGCATTGCCCGCGCCTCTCCAGGCGCTTCGAGCACAGCACCCGATACTATTTGCAGCGGCCTGCGGCATGGCCATCGCCGCGGTCGGCTGGCTGTCGGCGGGAACAACCTATGGCACCGGCTACTCGGAGGCAAAGCTGTTGCTGCAGAATGACGTTGAACCCGCAACCGGATTTGCGTTGTTTAAGGCGCTTTCGACCCTGGTGTCGTACCTCAGCGGCATTCCGGGCGGCATCTTTGCTCCGTCCTTGGCAGTCGGCGCCGGCATCGGGGCCCAATTGCACTCCTGGTGGCCGTTGGCGCCCGCCGGAACGATGGTTCTGCTATCGATGGCCGCTTACTTCGCGGGCGTCGTTCAAGCCCCATTGACCGCGCTGGTGATCGTGATGGAAATGACCGGAAACCCTGCGCTCACGTTGCCTTTAATGGCAGTCGTTTTAATTGGTCGGGGTTCGAGCGCACTTATCTGTCGACGCGCGCTTTATCGTTCCTTGGCCGAACGGTTCTTGCCAATTCCACCATCATAGACAGAAGCCCCTCAGCGAAGAAGTCTGCAAGCACCCAACCGCGATCGTTGAACTAGCGCTAGCACCGATTTAGTCGCGTCGCTAGTTCAACCTTGCGCGCGAACGCCAGAGCCTTCTCTCCGGAATTGAACCCAGCTTTCGTCTTTGGCCAAGCGCCACCACGGCCATCTGGTTCGGACCACCGCGCCTCCCAGGTCCCATCAACCACTCGCACCGCGTGCGCCTCGGACGGTCGAAAGGCACATTCGGTTTCTGGGGCCACGGGCGCTGCGAGGTCTTTGCGTGTAGACATCCGGTCCTCCTCGAGCCGCGAAAGCGGCAATCGACAAGTGTCTTGTTCAGTTGCAAATCGACGATCAGGACTCGAGGCCTGTCCTACTACAACAGTCGTCCCCCAACCCATACTCGACGGGGTAGTGTTTCGGGATCGACTTGCAGAAGCGCCTCGATATTCGCGGCCTGCCATAACGCCAGATCGGCCGGAGCGCCGGCACTCAGCGTGCCTGCACGGGGATCAGCGTTAGGCCCTCCCAACACGCGCGCTGCGGCAACCGTGATGCCGCGGAAGGCCTCTGCGGCTGTGATCCCATATAGCTCGCATGCACGTCGCGCAGAGCGTAGCGGACTTGCCCAAGCGCCTTCTTCTCGCCCCTCAGAAGCCGAGTCCGTCTGTCCATCGCCACCTGCCGTGCCCAGCGCGATGGGTATCTGCTGTCGACGTAGTTCCTTCACCGGCGGCAGCGGCTGATTGGGCAGCTGCGCGAGTGGAAGCAGCATGGCCGTGGTGCGCGCCTGGGCGAGCGCCTCAACGCCGAGTTCATCACAGAAATTCAAGTATGCGGCGCAGCGCGCATAGAACGAGGGTGCCAGCGCAACGGCGCCCGTGTCGGCATATCGCTCACAACCCAGTCGCGTTGGAATCTTCTTTCGATACGCGGCTTCCAGCACCGTGCTCGCGTCGTCCAGGCTGAATCCACGGGCTTCTCCGGTGGCCTCATCGAGACCGTCGTCGCAAAGCGCTTCCACGGCGTCGAGGCATCCGGAACTGTGTGCCATAGGAATGAGCTTGGTGCACAAAGTTTCGATCCGCGCGTCGTGATTGTCGTCGTCCTCCCGCACTTGCGCTGCACGGAGTGTGACGAAAACCCGCTGCGAGGTTGCACCCTGGATGCGCCGCGCGAGCGATAGTTGGCGCATAGCGCCTTCCAGGCCCGCGTCCGCTCCGGTCTTGAATTCACGCCAGGTCACACCTTGGGCCAAGTTTGCCGCCAGTTGCGCCAGAGCGTGAGCGACGTATTCGCCGTCGTCCACACCATCGGCAGGGCCGGGGTACAAGGGCGTAAACGCATCGACCAAGCCAGGCGTCAGCAGACAACCGTCGCAGGACTGCGGTGGCAGGGCATTCCATTGTCCTGGTAGGGAGTTGCGGGGTCCCGCCCAAGCGATAGTTTCGCCGGAGATCACGACCGCGCCGTCGTCGACTTCGGTGATTGCGCCGGCCGAACCGAGGTCGGGAGTGGCCGTCGCCAGTCGGCAGTCAATCCACAATGCGGTGTTGCTCATAGTGCTCACAAGTCGTCGAAGTCAATATGTATTCGCGCGCTTTGCGGACGGGATAGGCAAGCCAAGATCAGGCCCTTGTCAATATCCTGCTGAGGCAGAATTTTCAGCGCGCCGCGTTTGAGTTCGACCGCACCGCGTTTGAGCCGGGCGATGCATGAGGCACACGTTCCTTCCTGGCAGGAGAAAGGCACGGGCGCGCCGACTCGAAGCAGGCTGGCAAGCAGGCTCTCGCCCGACTCTGGTTGGACTTCGAATTCCTCACCACTCACGCTCGCACGAATTTCCGTGCAATCCCCCGCCTCGCCTGCCTCGGTACCAAGTACGGCGATTCCGGGCTCGCCGGTGTCCTCCTCAGGGGTGACGGCAAAACTTTCCTTCCGAATGCTCTCGGTTGCCACACCGCAGGCGTGCAGCGCGATCTCCGATTCGTGCATGAATGCCTCGGGCCCGCACAAATAGAACACCAGAGGCAGGCCTGTCTCGCGCCAGGTGGGCAGCTGCGCGGCAATGTAGGAGGTGTCGATACGGCCGCGCTCACCAGCCCAAACAAATTGGGGCCGGGTAAGTCGCAACGAGACTCGGCAACTACTTTGCGCATCGAGTGCCTCGAGCTCCTCGCGCAAAATCAAATCAGCCTCGGTTCGCTGGCCGCAAACGAGGCTCACTTGATGCGTTGCCACGGAACTGAGGTGCCTGGCGATCGGCACCAACGGTGCAATGCCACTGCCTGCGCCCAACAGCACTGCCCGCCGGCAGCCGCTTTACGGTGATTCGAAGCCATGGATAGATATCGGGTAGCGAGCTGATCGAATAGGAGCGCTCCAACGATTGCCCGTCCATATCCGTCGCGAGCGAGACGAATTGACCGGGCTGGTGGCGGAACACATGGCGCAAATCCTGCGGCACGCCGAACCCGAGGCTCACGGTGTCCGGACTCTCGAGGACTCGATGAGTCACGCGTAGCGGATAACGGGTCATAAAGCTTCAGCACTTGCTTGCACTGCTAACCCACCCGCCAGCCACTCATTGCCGCGCCGCCACTTTCGGCCAGGCGCGATGGAGGCCTCTAATTTGCCTGCCGTTAGGTTCAGATCCGACATGCACTCGACACCTGTACCCGTCACTGTTGCTGCGGCGGTTTGAGTTCGGCGTCGATTTGTCGCCGAAACGGATTCGGTTTCGTCAGCTTCACACTCGAGCATCGGCAGGCGTAGTTATGCCCGCAGTTGGCGCGCGTCTTTGCCTGAGCGCCAGGCTCCCGCTTGGTTGATCGACCGCGCATAATGGTCACCCTCGATAGAACTAACCCCATCTCTCCCCCACAACCGGTGCACACCAGCACCATCGCCTTTGCATCGTCAGATGCCATGAGAAGCTCATGGTCGGCGCCGCAGGCGTGACACTGAAAATCATAAATGGGCATGGCAAGCCTCCGATTGCAGGGGAAAGAACGGGAACTGCGCTTAGGCGGCCTTTGCAGCATGTTCGCGAACAAGATCGACCGCCGCATTGGCATCCTGGCCATAGCGAATACCGAATTGGCTGGCGATCCCCTTGTTGGCAGCGGCCCCACCGGTCATCAGCAAGTACTTGTCGCCTTTGCCCTGTGCCTTCAGCATCTCGACCACCTTTTCCACGTAGACCGTGGACGAGTTGGTCATCACGCTCATGCCGATGGCAATGGCATTGTTCTTCTCGGCTGCCGCGATGAATTCCTCCGGCTTGACGTTCTTGCCCAAGTCAATCACCTTGAAGCCGTTGGCCTTGAGCATCAGACAAACGAGATTCTTGCCAATGTCCTGCGTATTACCACGGACCAGGCCCACAATGACCGTTCCGGTGGGACCGCCGCCACCACCGGTCGCCTCGAGCAGCGGCGTGAGAATGGGCATGGCCTTGTCCATCGTCTTGGCGGCCTTGAGCATGTCGGTAACGAAGCGCTCGTTACGCTCGTACATATCACCGACCACCTTCATGCCGAGCGACAGTCCATCAAATACGATCTCTTGCGGAGTCATGCCAATCGCTAAGCCCTTTTTCGTCCACTCGATCGCCTTGTCGCCGTTGTACTCCATAATAGCCTCGACCAGCTTCTCGTTGACCTCATCCTTCGGCGTCTTCGGTTTATCAACGTGCGACTCTGCCTTGAGGACACGAGCGTCACCTTGAGCACTCGATCCGCGCTTGCCGGGGTGCTTAGGATTGCCGGCAAGATAGACGTTTGATAGATCGCCTAGAGCCGCAACATCCATCGGGTACTTGATGGATGCGCACGTGTCGATCATCGCCTTCAAGTTCTCGTCGGATACGTTCCAGTCGATGTCGCAGCCGGGCATTACGACCAGGCCGCCGTTGTAGCCCACTTCCGCCGCGAGCTTCTTCACTTCGTTGGCAACATCTGTCGTGCTCCCGTGCACCAGAGTGGAGAACGGGCTTAGCGTGCCCATCAGCGACATTTCGCCACCGATGGTGCGCTTGGCAAGATCCATTCCGGGGTACATGTCGCCGTTGAAGTTGACGCTGCCATTCTTTGCGATGTCCTTCCAGATCGGCTGTGTGTAGGTGCAGGTGTGGGTAAAGCCGATACCCTTGATCTCGTTGATATATGCGAACAAGCGCTTTTGGTACGGCAGGCCATGCTTGCGGAAATACTCGGGCGGCAGGATGTCGCTGCTGTTGAAGGGATCGAGAATATTGCACGCATCGATGCCGGCTTCGAACATCATGCGGCAGACGTTCTTGACGATGTCCAACGCCAATTCGGTCACCTCGTCGGCATAGTCCGGATCCTCTTCAAGCAACTGCAGAAAAACCGACGAGCCTGTCATGAGCTGCGCGGTCGTGATGGGGCCGCCGACGGGCGTGGGGATGGCGTGCGTGGCCTTGTAGCCGAGCTTGACCATGGTCTGCGCCTCTTTTTGGATCTGCAGCACCCGCTCACTGGGCAGGTGCCCGTCGTTCCCCTGCTGATGACGCGTGGCATCAAGGAAGGAGGTATTACGGTCGACACGGCACTTCGCGACTTGATTTTGGCGTGGGCGGAAGCCACCCCGTCGCGAAGTGCCGTGTCGACCGTAATACCTCCTTCCTTGATGCCACGCGTCATCAGCAGGGGAACGACGGGCACCTGATCAGGCAGTTGGGACATCGTGACAGCGGCGAAGAGTCGTTCGCGCGGAGTCATCTTATTGCCGGTACTTGGCGTAGCCATTGACAGTCTCCTTAGGTCGGTTGGGATTGCCGGCTGAATGAAGGCCGGCGGTAGTTGCGCCGTTACGCTTGCGAACATCACGAAATTCATGGCTCGTGGCCTCGAACAAAGGTGACGCAAAAGGCTCCAAAGCGCCTACTGCTGCCATACCATGGACGAGAACGCTCTTTACGGGACCAAAGCGGCGCAGTTGCTGCCATTGGTCGGGGTCGAGCGAGTGCACGAAAGCCGCGGCGATTCGACAATCGAGAATGTGCTCACGGCTGGATAGATTATCGATCGGCGCGGCCAAAGCCGGGACGCATTGCGCCAGTTCCGTCGCAAGAATTGCGATGGTCTTGAGGTCGCCCGAGCGAAGAGCCCGTCCCAAGGCGACCAGGTCGACGGGCCCATGCAGAATCGTGTCCGCAGGCAGTTCTTTACGCAAATCGGGCAACACCATCTCGCGTGCCACCGGGTCCAGATTGAGAGCCTCGACACCGAGGGCCACCAGATCCGACACGATCGGCCGCACGGCACCGCAACTGTGAAACAGGATCGGCGCCGGGCTCAATCGGCGCAGGCGTGCGAACAAAGTCTGAAGTCGGGGCCGCACGAATTGACGAAAATCTATGACTGACAGGAACATTCCGCCGGTGAAGCCGTAGTCATCGCCATATAGCAGGAGCTGGGGCGGCCGCGGCAGTCCGGCCAATGCCTGCTCGTAGGCGGATATTACCGTTTCGAGCGCCCAGTCCAGCAGTGCATTGGCATAGCGCCAGTTATCGGTAAGGTCCTGCATGAACTGCCAACTGTTGCGCAGAGCAAAGCAGGTTTCCAACAGACCCGGACAGGGAGAGTCGAGCACAACCGGGCCGGCGTCGTTTGCGACTTGCACTCGCCACGGCCACGTCGGCCGCGCGTGACCGGCGATTTGCGCCAGCGTGGCCGATTCCAGCGGATGGTGCAGCGGCGCAGGCTGCCCATCGGCCCAAAGCCACCGCACTCCATAGGGATCCGTGAATTCATCGCCGTACAAGGCGGGAGGCTCAAACAGCAGGCCGACTCGCGCAAAATCCGATCCAAGAGCTCGTGAGGTGGGTGCCGCCAATGGCACCGTGCGCAACACGGGATGACTGGACATGACCTCCAATACGCCCACATCCTGCGCACAGGCACTGATTTGCAGCCCGGTAATCGTCGTCGTGCCAATGTCCACAGACATTGGGCTGCTCAAACCACCGTTTCGCCAATCCTGCGCATTGACAGACACGGACGTCACTCCAGCGGCGTGAGTTTGAACATTTTGAGTAGCGCATGGCCATTTGGCAGGCGCTGGCCATCCAATTCCTGCGCGGCAAAGCCGTAAAAAACTTCCGCGCTACCGGCCACGTGGGCCATCACGTGCGATTTTTCGATTAGTCCGTAGTGCAAAAAGTCACCGCCCGCGGCTCGACAGGCCACGAGCGAGGCGGCGAGTGACAGGTTGACCCAGTCTTTCCCAAGGGCTTTTAGACCCGTCCATTGGGGAAAACAGTTGCTGAACGCGCAGCCGGCCGGGTAACCGAAGCGTTCGCGAACGGCCTTTATTCCGCGCATGGCGAGTCCCACCGATGGCGGGTCCATTGCTCCCAGGTCCACGATCGGAACTTCGACCCCAATTTCCCGCAGCATGGGATGAAAGCGCTCTTCCACCATGTTGCAGCTTCCCTCTGGAGTCGGGTCCGACGGATCGTTGGCCAGTACCATGACCGCCGCCGGGCGATGGCGCCCGAGGGCTTCCAGTTCGTGAGCCTCGGTGTCCTCGTTCAACGAGGCGAAGATGCACCGATCGAGCACGCCGAGTCGATCAGCGGCCTTCAGCCCGGCCACGCGCACATCGGCTTCGGTGGCGTTGATCATCATCGGCAACGGCGTGCGCGCTGCAGTGAAGGCAAGGAACTTGTCCATTGCGACCTCAGAGGCGGCGATCACGTCGATTGCCATTTGCACGCCATAACGCTCACCCAGCATCGTGGCGCGGTCTAGAAGGCGGCCCGCCTTGTCGGGATTGAAGTCCCCCGCGAACGCATCGCTGACGATGGAGTGTTTGTCATAGAAGATACTGCCGCACAGCAGACCGGTACTCGATCCGAGCGGGCCGCCAATGCGGGCCGACCCAATTTGCAGCGAGTGCAACTTCATTAAACTACCCCCCGATAGCCCTCTAGCGGTTCTAATGCTCTTTATCGGAAGTGTACGCGTAGGTACGATTTAAGCAAGCATCTTTTGCGTGCAACAAAACAAAGATATAGCCCGGGCCTAGGCGTGGCGTTCTGCCAGTACCTCGCGCCGTGCTAGATGGTTACCCACGTCCAGCGTCTTCAGGTATTCCGCAGCCCACGTCAGGTCCGCCAGTGACACTCGCCGGGGCAAGGGTGCTCGGGGCGAAGCAATGACGGGCCACAACTGTGCCAGATCCCCTGCCAGGTCGATCAGGGCCTGCGCCCGCCCTTTCCGCAGCGCGTCGAATAATGCGTCAAAGTCCGTGACACCGTGCAGAATCATTTGATCGGGCACGGCCCGGCGAGCTCTCAGGACGGCGGCATGTTCTGTGCCGCCCGCCGGCGAGGCAATCTCGACACCCGCCTTGGCGAGATCAGGCAAAACCGCCCAGGCGTTTTCGTCACATTTCATCGCGGTCAGTGCGCGATTGCCCGCCTGGCGAAGGCACTCGCGCCATCGAGGCAAGAGTTGTTTGCGAACCGCGGCTAACGGCGCGGCAACGAAATCGTCAACATGCCACACCACGTGGGGCTGCTCTGCAAGTCCGGAAATCACCCGGGCGTACACCTCGCTGTACGTCGAAAAAGCCCAATCGAGCAGGCGCGCCGCGCTCCTTGGCTGCTTTTCGAGCAATTCTCTTAATGCGGTCCGGCCAAGCAGGCCCGCGAGAATGGCGAGGGGCCCTTCTATCGGCGGGGCGAGCGCCCGGACAAGCGAGTCATCGCGTTGTCCTGGCGCGTCGGTCTTCAGCGGCCAGGGGGCCTCATCGGGAAGTCGCAGCGACAATATTTCCGTTTCGCTAAGCCTTGCTTTTTTTCGATCGCCAAGTAACCAAAACAGTCCTACCGAAACCCCGGGTAAGGCGTCACCGGTTCGCGCCCCGGCACGACGATGCCAACCTACGCGCAATAAATCCGAACCGAGTACTTTGGCCGCCGGAGCATGCACGCAAAGACTATGTCGCGAACCGTCGGCCAAGCACTTTTCATGGCCCGAGCGGCCCAACGTGGCACCAGCGGAAGAACCCATTTGCAATGCGCCGTGGCCATAGGTGCCCAAGTCCACCAATACTCGGTCCGTCGATTTTCCATTCGACAGCGCGACGATACGTTCTATCGAGGATTTCACACTAACTGCCCCCTAAGATAGTGCCGACCGTCGCTCCCGCCTACTTCCCACACGGAGAAGGTCTTTTGCAACGTCCACGTTGGAGTATAATCCCTCCCGTCATCCTAACGCACCCAGTCCTCCCTATGATCACGTCGCGTACTCGCCGCAACACCCGTTCCGAGCGTACCGGTCCCGGTATCGCTTCGAAGTCACCTGCTAAGGCGGCGCGGGCTGCCAGCGGGCGCGTCAAGATCGGCGCCGCGGCGGCCACGTTGCACACCACCACCCGCACTCTCACCTTCTACGAAGATGAGGGGCTGATTCGACCGAAGCGAACCCCACGAGGCACCCGGCTCTACTCCCAGGACGACATCAAGCGCGCAAGCATCGTGCAAACGCTGTCGGGAATTGGT